>Ga0335069_10000526_pt1 | contig 64816 bp, 55 predicted proteins | sample Lox_Sample_11_FD_206714 | JGI IMG/M metagenome (GOLD analysis project Ga0335069, IMG submission 206714) | Soil microbial communities from Loxahatchee National Wildlife Refuge, Florida, United States - Lox_Sample_1.1 | ecosystem: Environmental > Terrestrial > Soil > Wetlands | place: USA... | reverse complement strand
AGAGAAGCGCGGGCCCTCTGCGTATAATAGCGGCAAGAGCCATGAGCGATACTGCATCCGAACAATCTCCATCTGCGAAGTCTGGGCCGGCGGGTCCGGCTCCGGTGAATGCACCGGTGATGCCGGCAGCGTCGGAGAAGCGCACGGTTGCGCCGGCGTCCGGGCAAGCAGCGCCGCCGGAAGTCCGGCGCGTGAAAACCACGGGAGTGAAGCCGAAGGAACGGCGCGATTTCTTTTCCGATGCCATGAAGGAAGTGCTCTCGCCGTTTGCGGGGGCGATCGAGCGGAAGATCAATCCGCTGCTGGATGCAATCGAGGCGATTCCCACGCAGGCGGAAAAGTTCGGCAAGATGGACTCGCCGAAGCTCGATCAATTGCACATTGGGAAATATTCGCTGCCGATCGGCGGGGGTGGGGGGGGGGGGACGAAGCGGGTGAAGCGCGAGCCGAAGGTGGAGCGCTATTTGCGGCCGCCGGGAGCGATGGAGCCGGGCGAATTCGAGCGGATCTGCTCGCGCTGCGGCAAGTGCGTGGAGGCGTGCCCGGCCGACGCGATCCAGCTCGATCCGAATCATCTCACTGCGGACGGGTTTCCGTACATCGTGCCGGACGATCAGCCGTGCGTGGTGTGCGATGAGCTGGCGTGCATGAAGTCCTGTCCGACCGGGGCGCTGCGGCTGGTGGATGTGCTGCAGATCAAGATGGGGACGGCAAAGGTGGATCACGGGTATTGTCTGCGCGATCGGGGCGAGAACTGCACGCAGTGCGTCGATGTGTGCCCGGTGGCGAACGAGGCGGGGTTGCAGGCGATCACGGTGAATGCGATGACTGGGCGGGTGATTGTGCGGAAGAACATCTGCATCGGATGCGGGCTGTGCGAGAACCGCTGTCCGACGGAGCCGCGGGCGATCACGATCACGCCCGCGGGGCCGCGGGTGGATCCGATCATTGCGTAAAACGTGTCAATTCGGCCGGCTTTGGAGCAAGGCGGTGACGGGCGCGGGGAGGGCGTCGACGGTGAGGGAGAGGGCTTCGATGTCCGACCAGTGCTCCACGATTTCAATTTTGCCGACGTGCGTGTCGGTGCCGTAACGGTAGTAGGAGATTTTGAACGCGACAGGCCCGTGCTCCGTGGCGGCGGTGAAGAGCGCGGTGCCGATGTGATCGCCGAGGATGTGGACGCCGACGAGAGAGAGGGTGGTGTCGTCGAGGCGGGTGAAGCGGCTGAAGATCTGGACGTTGGCGGAGGATTCGACCTCGGCCTGGGCGGGGCGTTCGAGGGGGAAGAGGCGGTTGGCGGCGCCGAAGCGCTGCTGGATGATGGCGCTGATCCAGGGGGCGAAATCGTCGACCATCTTCTGGGCGGTGGCGGTGTCGGGGAGGGCAACCGCGGGGGAGGCGGCGCGAAGCGGCGCGGCAACGGCAAGGACGAAGAGCAGGGCCGCGGCTGCGGGAAGGGATTTTTTCATGGGGTTTGCTCCTGTGTGAAAGAGATGCGTTAAATGACTTGGCGCGCCGTGTGCAATTCCGACAATGGAAGGATTCAGAACGTGGCGACTGGGTTGCCCGGTATTTTAACGGAAAGGTGAACATGAGAATCTGCGTCATCGGCGGGGCGGGGTATATCGGGTCGCACGCGGTCAAGCTGCTGGTGGAGAGGGGGCATACGGTGACCTGCATCGACAATCTGTCGAACGGGCACCGGGCGGCGGTCGATCCGCGGGCGAAGTTCTACGTGGCCGACCTGGCGAATACGTTCCAGATCATCGATATTTTCCAGAAGGAGAAGATCGAGGCGGTGATGCACTTTGCCGCATCGGCGTATGTCGGCGAATCGGTGACGGATCCGCGGAAGTACTACCGCAACAATGTGAGCAACACGGTGAGCATGCTCGACGCGATGCATGCGACGGGGATCAGCAAGCTGGTCTTCTCCAGCACCTGCGCGACCTACGGCGTGCCGGAAAAGATGCCGATGACCGAAGACCTGCCGCAGAATCCGATCAATCCGTACGGCGATTCGAAGCTCATGGTGGAGCATATTCTGAAGGACACCGCAAAGGCGGAAGGGTTGGCGTTTGCGGCGCCGCGTTACTTCAATGTGGCGGGTTGTGCGCCGGATGGGGCCATCGGGGAAGACCATCGGCCGGAGACGCATATCATTCCCGTGCTGCTGCAGGTGGCGATGGGGAAGCGTACGCACATGGATCTGTACGGGACCGATTATCCGACGAAGGATGGCACCTGCATCCGCGACTACATCCACGTGTGGGATCTGGTTGAGGCGCACCTGGTGCTGCTGGAGAATCTCAAGCCGGGGACGGGGCTGTTCTATAACCTGGGCGTGGGGCGCGGCTACTCGAACCGAGAAATCATCGAGGCGGTGCAGCGCGTGACGGGGAAGAAGATCGCGATCAAAGAGGCGCCGCGGCGCGCCGGGGACCCGCCGGAGTTGTATGCAGCGCCGGCGAAGATCAAGCAGGAACTCGGATGGTCGGCGCGGTTTACCGATCTTGATGAGATTGTGCGCACCGCGTGGAACTGGTTCAGCAGGCATCCGAACGGGTATGAGTGAGCCCGCGGCGCGAGGTCGCCGAAAGCCGCCTGAAGGCGGAACTCCAAACGGGCGGGTTCCGAGCGTCAGATGGCGTCGGAGCCTTGGACGCCGTCGGAAATACGGATCACGTTTTCCAGCGGCAGGATGAAGAGCTTCCCATCGCCGACCTGTCCTTTGCCATGCTCACCGGAGCGGGCGCCCTTGATGACGGCGTTCACGGTCGGCTGGACGAAGTTGTCGTTGACGGCGATATCGAGGCGCACCTTGCGGATGAGGTTGACCTGCATCGGCTGGCCGCGGAAATATTCCGTGTGGCCTCGCTGCCGCCCGTAGCCTTGCACGTCGGAGACGGTGAGGCGGAAGACTTCGACTTCTGTGAGGCACTGCTTGACGGCCTCGAGGCGGTGCGGCTGGATGATGGCGACAATCCATTTCATTGAGGGCTCCTCGACAAGTTTCCGGTGGAGATGCGGAGATAGTGTAGTCGATAGGGGGGCGGTCGGACCACTGTGCGGAAGTGCAGTGGCCCGTGATCCATGTTTCGTGATCCGCGGGGGGTTTCCAGGGATCATGAGCCACGAACCAAGGGTCATGAATACTGCGATCAGTGCATCGGAACCTGGGTTCGCTTCCTCGCCGGGACCTCCGCTTCCACCGTCTGGGAGCCGGGCATTCCCACCGAGGGGGTGGGCATCTGTTCGAGCATCCAGCCCTGTTCGCCGTGGATACCTGCGTCGATGCCTTCGATCTCATCGGTGCGCGAGATGCGGAAGCCGATCGCACGGTCGACAATCCAGACGAGCACGAGCGTGCCGATGGCGGAGAACGTGAAGGCGGTGGAGGCGGCGAGGAGCTGTTTCCAGAACTGGGGCATGCCGCCATTGGCTCCGGCGGGATTGAGCGCGGTGGAGCAGAAGACGCCGGTGAGGAGCGCGCCGAGGAAACCGCCGACGCCGTGGACGCCGAAGGCATCAAGGGAATCGTCATAGCCGAACTTGGACTTGAGCATCACGGATCGGAAGCAGACGTATCCGGCCGCCGCGCCGATGATGATGGCTGCCCAGGGCGGGACGTAGCCGCTGGCGGGGGTGATGGCGACGAGGCCGGCGACGATGCCCGAAGCGAATCCAAGCGAGCTCGGTCGTCCATGCTTTCTCCATTCGGCGAGCAGCCACGCCAGGCCGCCGGCGGCGGCGGCGATCTGCGTGTTGCTGAAGGCGAGCGCTGCCGAGCCGAAATTGGGGTTGCTGATGCCGACGGCGGAACCGCCGTTGAAGCCGAACCAGCCGAACCAGAGGAGGCCGGCGCCAAAGAGCGTGAGCACGAGCGAGTTGGGCTGCAACACATTCTGCGGAAACCCGATGCGTTTGCCAAGATAAAGCGCCATGACCAGCGCCGATGCCCCCGCGGCGATATGGACGACGGTACCGCCGGCGAAGTCGATCGCGCCGATGTTTCCATCGCCCACGCCCAGCCAGCCGCCGCCCCAGACCCAGTGCGCCAGCGGGTTATAGATGAAGAGCGACCAGAGAAGGATGAAGAGAGCATAGGCGCCGAACTTCACGCGTTCGGCGAATGCTCCGGCGATCAATGCGGGGGTGATGATGGCGAACATGCCCTGGAACATGATGAAGGCGAGTTCCGGGACATGCGTGCCGGCGTGAAGGAGGTCGGGGGTGACGCCCTTGAGGAAGAGCAGGTTGGTGTCCCAGCCGATGACATGGCCGCGGGAAGCGCCGAACGCGAGCGCGTAGCCGACGACGACCCATTCGACCCCGACGATGCCGAGCGCCGCGAAGGAGTGCATCATCGTGCCAAGGACGTTTTTCCGGCGGACCATGCCGGCGTAGAAGAGCGCGAGGCCCGGCACCATGAGCATCACGAAGGCGGCACTGGTGAGCATCCAGGCAGTGTCACCCGTGTCGATGGCGCCCCGTACGGCTGAGGAGACTGGCACTGGGTCCACGGACTCCGCGAACGCAGGGACCGCTGTAAGTGTGAGGGTCAACAATGCAGTGAGGGTAAGCGCCAAGCGCCCGCAAAATGTGGATTGCGACATCTCGTTTCCTTTTTTTACCTTCCCCCGACTCCGCCAAGAGCGAGGGAGACCAGACTGCGATTAAAGTTCGTACCAGAGAAGAGAGGCACCTTGGCTGGGGAGTATAACAGCTTTAACGGGTTGCATTGGTGCTATTTACGGCAGTGGGTTCAGCAATCCCCCGCACGGCGATCAATGCTTGAGAATTGAGCATGTTGGCAAGTAGCTGTTGGATTTGGCACTTGTTTGCGTAGTTGTTGGGCAGCAACTTTCCTGGGCGGATTCTGGTGCAGCATGGCTGATCGTAAGCGCTTGTAAGATCGTTGCTAACCTTTTTTCGAATCGTGGAGAATCCGGCCTCCAATCTGAGGGCGCGACGCTAAGAGAACCCTAAGATGCTCAGTCGTGATGCGAGGTTGTGCAGCGGAGGCCGCTGATGTTGGCGTCAAAAAAAGATCTTGCAGCCGGTGAGAATTGCCATTCCGCGGTCCCTGAAGACGGCCCGCTTCCTCCCGCCGGCAACTTGTCAGGCGCGTTTCGGCCGACGTTTGTCGTGGGATGCGAACGGTCGGGCACGACGCTGCTCGCGGTCATGATTGGCCGGCACAGTTCGATCGCCATGATGCCCGAAACGCATTTCTTCCTCCGAGTGGTTCCGAGGAGGCTTTCGAAAGAAAGCGGCGCCCACGCCGAACTGCTGGAGCGGTTCCGGAGGTCGCCGCGCGCGATTGACCTCGAGTTCGACCGCGCGGAAGTACTCGCGCGTTTCTCCCAAATGCCGCCCACTTATGCCGGATTGTTTGAAACGCTCATGACGATGTACGCGGAGCGCTGGGGCAAGCCGATGGGTGGCGAGAAGACGCCATTCCATCTCCTGCGTGTGCCACTGATCGTGAAGTGGTTCCCGGAGGCCCGGATTGTCGGGATCGTGCGCGATGGACGCGATGTGGTCCGTTCGATCATGAGCGCTCCGTGGACCGCCCACCGGTCCCTGCGGCGGCACTGTTGGAAATGGGCGCAGAGCGCGGAGTTGTCGCGTCGACTCGTAAGGGAATATCCGCGGAATTTCATGCTTATCCGCTACGAAGATCTGGTCTCCGAGCCGGAGAAGACACTCCGAGACGTCGACGCGTTCCTCGGTGTCCCGTTTGAGGCGGGGCAGATCGAAGCCGGCGGTCCGAGCCCGGTTGTGCCGGAGCGGGAACGGGGATGGAAAGCCAACGCCGTGGGGCATCCAGACAAGTCGCGAATCGGCGCCTGGGAAAAAGAGGTAACGACCCGGGAGCGGCTCATCATGAACTCGCTGATGGGGCCGGAACTTCGCGTGTTCGGGTATGGAAACACCGAACTGCCAACGGTGTCGGGGTGGAGGCGATTTGTGAACGGAACGAAGAACGAACTCTGCAAGATCGGGTTGTACAGGCTTTGGGGGAATATTCTGCGGTACACGTCGCTGGAGCGCCGGCGGAAGCGTGCAATGGAACGGCGGGAAACGTCGGCGGTCGACTGCGGTGCAGATGAAAACTCCGATTCCGGGACATCGATTGAGCCGGCCGTTTGATGCCGCCTCGTGCAGAGGGTGTATTGGCGCGCTATGGCAGATGCTGCAGGCGGCCATAGCGGAGAAACTGGATGGGGTGTTCGGTGGTTCCGGTGGCGGCGAGATCGGCCAGGATTTCGCCGATGACGGGAGCGAATTTGAAGCCATGACCGGAGAAGCCGCCGGCGAAGTGAACGTTCCTGTAGTCGGGATGCTGGTCCAAAATGAAATGCTGGTCGGGCGAATTGGAGTAAAGACAGACGCGGTGGGCGAGGAGCGGGCCGTTGGCATCGGGGAGTCGGCTGAGGAGAATATTGCGGACGACGTGCGCATCATTCGGCAGCGGGGTGCGGATCACGGAGTCGGGGGAAGTGGCGTCACCGGGATAATGATGTGAGACCTTGAGGCCGGGCGGGTCGGTGTCTTCGGGCAGCATGGGCGGGCCATAGACGAGCCCGTGCGCTTCCGTCGCCATGCACCACACGGGGAACGCGCCGACATGGAATTGCTGCGGATTGAGCGGTTGAAACCAGAGCATCACCTGGCGTGTGACGGAGATTTTTTTCTCGAGAAACGGCAGCAGCCTGGCGTTCCACGGTCCCGCCGTAACCAGAAGATGATCGGCGGTATACGTCTCCTTCCCGGTGCGCACGGTGACGCGCTCGCCGGTCGAGGACCATTCGAGTGCCGCTTCGCGGGTGTGCAGCTCGGCTCCGTGCATTTTCGCGGCATTGGCGTGGGCCGTGATCGCCTTTTCAGGTTGCAGGAACCCGGCATGGCGTTCGTAGAGCGCGACGAAATTGGCGCGGAGCTGGAATTGGGGAAAGCGCTCCTTGATCTGATGTGCCGCGAGCATTTCGTGCGGAATGTGGTGCTGCTTTGCGGCCCGGAGCGATCCCGTGATGAGCTCGTGGGTGGAGGCGGCGAGATAGAGTCCCCCGGTGATGTGAAGAAACGTCTGCCGCGTTTCGTGTTCCAGATTCTTCCACAGCTCATAAGCGCGGCGAAGCAGCGGAACGTAATCGGGGTGCTCATAATAGGCGAGGCGGATGAGACGCGACTGACCGTGCGAGGAGCCCAGCGCGTTGGGAATATCGAACTGTTCCAGCCCCAGCACCGGAAGCCGGCGCCTGGCCAGATGAAATGCCGCGGCGGAGCCCATCGCGCCGAGTCCGAGAATGATGGTGTGATAGTGGCGGCCCATGCGGGAATTGTCCGTTTCGGACATGGGAAGCGTCAATCCTTTTCGCCTGCGGAAATGAGGATCGCGTTTCGTTGAGTTGCGCGCATTTATGCAGGATGATGCCCCGCATGACCGTGCTCGGATATTCAAGCGAGAAGGAGTTCACACCGCCGTGGCGCGTGCGCGAGTTTATCGCGTGGGCGGTCATCGTTGCGGTCGTTGCACTGGTCCTGATCCTGTCTCCGCGAAGCGCCGGTCGAAAGACGGCCGCTCCCGAAACGCCGGACCTCCGGATGATTCTCGCCGCCAGGTATATGGTGGGCATGACGCACGTCCTCCCCACGGCAAGTCAGAAGGCCGAGCATCTCGACGAAACCCTCGCTTCCTCGGCAAAGAGCCCCGGTGAGCGGCTCGAGGTGGCGATTGTGCGGGGCGAGCTTGAAGGCAAGGCCGCGGCGCTCAAGGAAATCGATTCCGCTGAAACCGCGGATCCATCCGTCCGGAAGGATGCCGAGATTCTCCGCGGCATTTACGCCGGAACTCCGCCAGCGACCGGACCGGATCTCACGGACTTCAAGCAAAGGCATGGATGGTTTGCCGACCTGGCGGAGAGCTATGGCAAGCCGGCAACTGATCCGCTCCGCGCGGCAACAGTGGAGAAGGCGGTTCGCACGATGATCGTGGCCATCCTGGTGCTCCTGTTCGCAGGTCTCGCCGGGCTCGTTGGCCTCGTCCTGCTGATTACCGGGATCATCATGTGGTTCACGGGCCATCTCCGCACCCACTTCGGACAGGTGCGATTGCTGCCGGTCAATCGTGCGGCGCACGTGGAGGCGGTGGCGTGGTACCTCTCGATTTATGTGGTCGGCTCCCTCTTGCTCGGCCTTTTTGTGCATCTGTTTCCCGGTCTGAATACGAAATGGGGGCTGCTCCTGCTGCCGGCAGGTTTCGGCGTGGCGGTGTTGTGGCCGCGGATGCAGGGGGAGAGCTGGGCGGAGTGGCGTGCCGCCGTCGGACTTCACACGGGGCAGGGTGTATTCAAGGAGCTTGCGTGCGGAGCGGCGGGTTATCTTGCGGGATTGCCGGTGCTGGCGCTGGGTCTCCTGGCGAGTGCCCTGATTTCGAAGTGGAGCGGCGCCGATCCGACGCATCCCATCATGCGAGAGATCAATGGCGACCCCAAGCGCATCGTGCTGCTGCTGCTCCTGGCCAGCGTGTGGGCCCCCATTACCGAGGAGCTGATGTTCCGCGGATCGCTTTTCGCACATCTTCGCGAACGCTGGGGCTGGTGGCGGTCGGCCCTGCTGGTTTCGCTCGTCTTCGCGATCATTCATCCGCAGGGACTCGCGGCGCTGCCGGCGCTCGGAAGCATCGCCATGATGCTGGCCATGGTCCGTGAATGGCGCGGAAGCATTCTGGGATGCGTGATGGCCCATGCGATCAACAACACGATCGTGCTGCTCACGCTGGTTCTGATGGTGACCTGAGCGGAGCCGCGGCGAATCAGGGATTCGTCGCCGCGGGCGCGGTGGCGGTTGGCCTTTCCTGAATGGTGGCGGTTTTCTTCGCTGCATCCAGGCAGATGCGGAAGTTCGCGCTCGTCTCCTCGGGAACGGTGAGCGTGGTGTTGACCGTGCTGCCGTCGGGAAAGGTGAACGACAGATCATACGTGCCGTGGAATGCGCGGGCGGAGAGCGTGCCATCAACGGGAAGCGTGGTGGCGACGCGCGTGTGCCAGGTTTCGTTGATCAACTGCTTGAGACGGTCGAATGCGGGGCGCGGGCGGCGGTGCTCGTCGAGCAGGCCCGCCGATTCGCCCCACCCGTCCGGCACCAGCCCCCAGAAATTCACCAGCTCCACCGCCGGATGCGAGAAGCAGACTGTCAGGTAATCCGCAAGGAACTGCGCCTGCAATTGCGGCGTCCAGATCCCCCGGCGCACCGGCCCGATGATGTTGTTGCCGATCGGCAAGAGCATCTCCGTCACGTGCACCTTCACCCCCTGCTTTGCGACCGTGTCGAACACTTCGTACATCGTGCGCGGATCCGCCCACAGTCCGTACGGCCGATGCCCGTGAATCCCGAAGAAATCCAGCTTCACCCCCTGCCCCTTCAACCAGGGCACCGCCTGCAGCCCGCGGTACATGTCCGATCGCGCGCCGAATGGATTCCAATCGTCGGACCAGAACTTCACGCAGTCCGCAATCCCCAGCTTGAGATTTGGGTACTTCTTTCGCAGATCCTTGACCACCGCGGGAACGTTCTGCATCAGACGCCCTTCGTTGGTCACCTGCCAGTATTTGATGCGATCCGCATAACGCCCGACGACATCGTCCGCATACTTCGGAAATTCGCGCGCCTGCCGGCCAATGTCACGAAACATGTAGCCCGGAGGCATTCCCGAAAGGAAGTGGTATTCCATCGTGATGCGGTTTCGCGTGCAGTAATCCACGTATTTGTCGAGATCGTTGAAGTAAAGCTTGCCCGGCTCGCGCTCGACGTATGTCCACTTGCTCGAGAACGGAATCATCGACGCATTGAACACCGTCGGCAGCAGTTTCAATTCCTGCGGTGTCACCGGGGCCGGCTTCTGATCATCGTTCGGATTGATGTTGTTCGGCTCAAAGAAACCGAGCGAGCAGCCAAAGTTGAACGCATGCCGCGTTTGATTGAGCACCACCGGCAGATCCTGCACCGGTCGTCCGTTCGGATCAACGACTTGGATCGTCACGTCCGCCTTGCGGTATTTTTCGATGTTCTGTTGAACCGTGGTCTCCATGAATGTCTGCATGGCGAGCCACTGAGCCGGATTGATGACGCCCTTCGGGATGTCGGCGGCGACAGCCGTTGGAATGGGCAGATACGCGGTGTAATAGGAGTCTGTGAAGGCCACCTGCAGCGGACGCTCGTGATCTTTCGCCGGCGTGGGCAGGACGAGGTACGCGGCGTTGTATTTCTTCGTGAGCGCCACGAGCGCGTCGGTATCCAGCGTGTCGAGCGGCCGGCCACGCGTGAGAAGACGCCTCCCGTCCGGCGTGCGCGTGATCCCCGGCTCAATGTCATTCACGCGGTTGAACCATTCCGTCGCGAAGTTGCCGGAGAAATAAAGCTGCGTGCCGTCACGCCAGTCGGCCACGAGCGCGCGGTCGGCGTGGATGCGGAAGTCGGACATGCCCGTCGGCGTAAGAAACACGGAGTACTTCGGAGTCTGGGTGCGCGCCCACTGGGCGATGCCGGCGATGTTGCGATTGACCGGCGGATTTCTGAACTCGCGTCCGAAGAGCAGACCCGTGCAGATTGCGCCGACAATGAGCGCCAACGCGAGCGCAAGTTTTCGCGGCAGCGGCCGCCGCAGAACGCTCAGCAGAATCGCAAATACCAAAGCCGTCAGCAGTGAAAACCACGCCAGGCCGTTCGTCAGCCACTCGTGCGGCGCCACCGTGAAATCGCTGGAAAGGAACGGCAGCGGGAACTGAATCTGCAGATAAGCGAGCACCGCGATGACAAGCGAAGCCGCCGCGATGATCGCCTGTAAAATCGACAGCCGGCCCGAAATGAAGGCCGCGATTGTGACCACCAGCACCGTCAATGGCAGCAGCGGCAGCAGAGATGGCACACCCAGCGTCGCGAGGATCATGACGCCTGCCAGCAGCTCCGCGGCTCGCACCGGTTTCGAAAGCGGCAACATGGAGCTGTCGGGCGTCAGCGCCCGCCCCGTCCATCCCACGCGAATTGCCTCCATCGCCGCATGCGCGATGTGCACGAACATCAGCACCATCAGCAGCCGCGACGCCCGGAACGGCTGCAGCCGGATGATCAACTGGATCGGCACCAGCTCGGTAAACACATATCCGATGATGAACAAATCGAGCACAGCGAACGACATGAAGACGCTGACCCGCAGCGCCCGCATCGCATCCGCCCGCCGCGCCGGCGAGAATCCCCATGAAAGAGCGAACATCGCGAACAGCAGGGCAAACCGCGGCAAATCCGGATTCCCCGCCCCCCACCACGTCGCCGGGAACGAGTGATCGCCGGATCGAATCCGCATCAAATTGAGCCATGCCGCATCGAACGTCTGCTGGTTGTGCAGCATGAGCAGAAGCGTCGGCGCGGCAATCACCACCGACACAACCGCACAAACAACCACCCGAATCAGCCATTGCCGCCGCGGCGTCTCCACGAAATCCGCCAGCAGCGCCGCGATCAGCATCAGCAGCGTGTATGCCCCCGTCAGCGCATGCAGATCGAACAACACCCCCGCCACCGCAAACGCCCACACCATGTGCCGGCGATACGCCAATCCCAAAGCCGCCAGCGCCAGCGGCAGCGCCACATACGTGTGGGTGAACCCCGGCGAATACAGCGTATCCCCCGCCAGCGCCCGATGGTGCCCCGCCAGCAGAATCCCCACCGCCGCCAGTGCCGACGCATGGCTCCGAAAAATGCTCCGCCCCAGAAAATAGACCGTCACCAGCGTGAAGAACGTCGTCAGCACGTGCAGCGTGAAATAGAGCGAATCGAGCGGAAATACGTTCAACAATGGCGCCAGCAACCGGAAAAAATAGCTCGGATACAGCGGCAGCGTCTGCCGCACCATCTCGTCGCGCGCAAAAAGTGCCGGGTCCGCCCAGTGTTTCAAAAACGCAATCTGGATCGCCTGGTTCCCCACGCCCAACCGATATCCCGCAATCGCAACCTGCGCCACCGCCAGGAGCAGGCACAGCGCCACGCCCACGCCCGCCGGCACCGAACTCTCAATTGCGGCGCGCGTCCGGCGTCCTGCCAGCTTCGGAATGTGGTCGACGGCACTCGACATCCCGTTCCCGTTCTCCCGCTTGAAGTGTCTCCTTCAGGCGGCGTTCAGCCTCTCTTCCGCGAAAAAGCCCGCCTCAAGGCGGAACTCCGAACGCCCCTTGTTTCGAGTTGTTATTTTAGAGTACAACGCATCACAATGAATCAACATTCGCGCAAAAGCTCCGGAATCGCACTTGTGTTGACGATGGCCCTCGGCGCTGCCGCTCTCGCCGCCACCGGCCAATTCAACCGCGCCAACAGTGCCAACGGTTCCATTGACCAGCTCGAACGGGCCATTTCCTCCGGCCACGGCGACGTCACCACGTGGGCCGCCTATGCCGCAGCGTTGCAAAACGAAAAGCGATTCGACCACGCCTCCCAGGCCTACCAGCGCACCCTCGAACTCCTGCCCGACCCCTCCATCGTGCAGAAAATCCGCTTCAACGCCGCACTCTGTCTCGGTCAGGCCGGCGACCCCGGCAAGTTCTTCGATTTCTTCGCCCATCTCACCACCACCGATCCCAAATTGGCCGTCGACCTTCTCGAACGCCCCGAACTTGCCCCGATGAGAAAGGACCCCCGCTGGGCCTCCGCCGCCAACGCCGCCCGCACCCAGGCCGCCGACTGACGTTGCCGCCACTATCCGCAACTTTCACAGCGCCGGTCGTACAAGGTTTTGTGTTTTAGTTTCGTGTTTTGCGTTTTCCCAATTACCACATCGGCCAAACCCTCGACTTCAACTCCTCCCGCGTCCCCGCATCCAGCTTCGGAAAAAATTCCAACCCTGTCTCCGACTCAATCTCCGCCACGCTCGTCACGTACTGCTCCGGATGCTCCGTCCCCCGCACCATCTGCGGCATGATCACCGAAAACACCCGCGGCCTCCCGCCCGCCGCGCCCGCATGATCCTCCAGCAGAATCTTGTAAAACGCCGCCGGCACCGCAATCCCCGAACGCAGCGTCCGCGTCACCCCCCCATTCAAGTCTGCAAACACCGGCCCATCCACCACCCACACCTCGTCATACTCATCCGCGTACGTAATCTCATGCATCTCCAACTTCTCCCACACCTTCTGATTCAGCGCCGGCGCCTGCGGGCAAATGTTGGAAAGCAGAAACGTCTCCTTCTGCGCCTCTTCCCCGTAACACCGCGCAATCGCCGAGTTCGGCGTCATGTGCCCGCGATCGAATCCCGACCCCGTGAAATCATGGTGCGTCACCCGCGCCTCCGTCCGATCGTCCGTCAGAAACTCCCCCTTTGGCCGTTCCAGAACAAACGGGTGATCCTTGTGAATCACGCGATACGCCGACCACAGCGGGTCCCGCCGCGTCTCGGAATACCCCACGATATAGGCCGAATTCTTGAGCGTCGTGAACGTGATGTCCGGCCGCCGCGCGATCGGCGCACCGCCGAAAAGAATCCGATCGTCCGAAACGATCTCCGCCGGCACTGATGCCGGCGTACCCCTCGCAATGTCTCCCGCGGTGTCCTGCTTTGGCTGTTGCCCGTTAAATCGACACGCCAGCACCACCGCTGCCACCAGCAGAACGATCACCACCAGCATGATCAATCCGCCGCTGCGGTTCCCCGAGGTTGCCGAGTGCTTTTCGATTCGCTTCGCCATGCGTTCCTCCCTGACGGCCGTGCGAATCTCGCATAAACCCGCCGCCTGGTCAAAGCGTCGCAAGGAGCACTTTGTTTGACAACCACACCGCCGCGCTCAAGAATCTCGCGCAGGCCCAAAATCTGTTTCTCACTGGAGATTTCTATGCGATTCACCCCCCGCGCCGCCCTCGGCATGCTCACCCTCCTCGCCATGACCGCGATCCCCGCCTGCTCCGACTCCCACCACGACTCCGTCAACCTCGTCCCTGCCACCACCTCGCCCATCGCCGATGTCCCCGTCCCCGTCGGCTTCTCCATGAACGACGCGTCCACCAGCAAAGTCGAAGCCTCCGGCCTCCGCTTCGTCGACCACAAATACGATGGCTCCGATGATGTCCTCCCCGTCATCCGTTTCTACAAAGACCAGATGCCCGCCAAAGGCTGGACCTTCGTCTCCCAAAACCAACTCGTCCACAACGAAATCTCCCTCCACTACACCAAAGGCAGCGAAGACTGCACCGTCACCGTCACCCCCGGCAGCTTCCACACCCATATCCGCGTCCAAATCGACCCCGCCGGCCGCAACGCCGCCCACTGATGACGTTAAACACAAAGGACGCAAAGAGCACCAAGGACCACCAAGAATAAGAGGCGGTGCTCCGTCAAGCGGCTCCTTTCTTCATCTACAAAAACCTTTGTGGTTCTTCGCGCTCTTTGTGCCCTTTGTGTTTAACCCCGTCTTCACGCCCGGAACACCGCCCCAAGCTTCTTTCCCATCAGCAGCGACGCCGACACGATCGTCACCACCAGCAGCCCCATCGCAAACACTCCCAGCGCGCACGCATTCCGCACGTTCTCCGGCCCGCTCGTGTCCGTCGCCAGCGCGTAGATCATCTTCGTGATCGGAAAGTGCTGCGGATACTGCGCCAGAATCAGCGAGTCGCTCACCTCCAGCATCGCAAACGCAAACGTCAGCAATCCCCCCGCGATCAAACTCGCCAGGATCAACGGCAATGTGATCTTCAACAGCACGCGCACCGGCGACGCCCCCAGATTCGCCGCCGCCTCTTCCAGCGTTACCGACGTCTGCTGCAATCCCCCCGCCGCGCTCCGCACCAGATACGGCATCCGCCGCACCGCATACGCAATCACCAGCACATAAATCGGCGCCACCTGCAGCACATAATCCCGCACGTGCCACGCCGACAGCACCGCCATGAATCCAAACGCCATCACCAGCCCCGGTACCGCCAGGGGCAACATCGCCAGCGAGTCCAGCGCCGTCCGCCCCCACACCCGCGTCCGAATCACCACCCACGCAATCGCAATTCCCAGCACCACGTTGATCCCCGTCGCAATCCCCGCGTACTTGATCGAGTTCAAAATCGACTGATAAATCTCCGGCGTCCCAAACACCGCCGCATACCCCGCCCCCGTGTAGCGCGATGGTATCACGCTGCGATACCACCCGAACTCATCCGCCACCCCCCACCCGTGCCCATGCTCCGACGCAATCGCCGTGAAGCTGTACAGAATCACCCCGATGTGCGGCAACACCGCCAGCCCCGTCACCACCAAAAACGGCAGCATCGCCAGAATCCCCTTCCCCATCCGCAGTTTCGTCGCCGTCGACACCACCGCCGCCTTGCTCGTCATCGCATGCCCCGACCGTCCCAGCGTCAGCTTCCCCGCCAGGTAAACGCTCACGCTCACCAGCAGCACGATCACCACCTTCGCATACGCCAGCGACCCCTGCCCGCTCTGCGCTGCCGACAAATCATCCCACACCGCCCGCGACACCACGTTCCGATAGTCCAGCAGCAGCGGCGTCCCCAGCTCCGTGAACGCCCAGATGAACACAATCGTCGACCCCGCAAAAATCCCCGGCATCGCCAGCGGCAACGTGATCCGCCAGAAATTCACCCACCGCCGCCCTCCCAGGTTCTGCGCCGCCTCCAGCATCGCCGGATCAATGTTCGCCAGCGACGCCTGCAGGTTCAGATACGCAATCGGATAAACGCCCAGGCTGATCAACACCGCCAGCGCCCAGAAGCCCCCATGCGCCAGCCAGTTCACCCCTTCGTGCGGCGACAGCACATGCAAATCCTGCAGCAGCACCGTCAACGAACCAAACCGCCCGAGAAACTGCCGCATCCCGATCGCCCCCACAAACGGCGGCAGCACCATCGGCACCAGCACCAGCGCCGCCAGGATCTTCTTCCCCGGAAACTCATACCGCGCCGCAATCAGCGCCAGCGGAAACGAAATCAGATTGCAGATCACCGTCACCGCCACCCCCAGCCCCAGGCTCGTTCCCAGTTGAACCAGAAACGTCTTATCCCCCAGAACGCTGGCGATCCAGAACAGCGAGAACTTCCCCTTGTCGACAAACGCCGTCCCGATGCCGCTGAGCAGCGGATACACCATCATCAGCGCCAGCAGCACGAACAGCCCGACCAGCAAAAGATAATGCCGCACCTGCGCATGCCACTCCAAGGGCACACGCCGCGCCAGCGACGGCGAAGCGCCGCCCGCCCCCTCCGGCCCTGAAGTTTGAACCTGCACATCCGTCATCGGCCGAGCATTCTAATGTCCCAACCCACGACCCGCACTCCTCCAACAAAATCTTCACACACTCGCAAAGCTCCCTCCCCGCCCTGATATCACTGCGATACCGATACACTGACTCCTCCCCACCCCCCCCCCTCTGCTATTATTCCCTTATGTCCGACATCGCCCCGCCATCCTCCCCGCCCGCACCTCCTCCCCCGATGCTCAGCCTCGCCTCCCCGCGCCCCATCCGCCCCACCCTTTCCCCAGCCACCATCGTCCGCATCTGGTCCCTCTTCACCGCCACCCTCTGCTTTGGCATCCTCGGCGTCGGCCTATACCTCAACCCCAGCCCCGACGGCTTCGGCAAACGACAGGGACTCTTCGGCGGTCCCCCTTGCGGCTGGTACCAGATGACCGGATACCCCTGCCCCACCTGCGGATGCACCACCGCCGTCTCTCATTTCGCCCATGGCCACATCCTCACCTCCTTCCTCACCCAGCCCTTCGGCTTCACCGTCGCGCTCGTCGCCCTTATCGCCGGCTGCCTCTCCCTCGTTGGCATCTTCACCGGCAAATGGATCGGCCCCGCCATGTTCACGCTCCAGTGGTACTGGCGACTCTGGGTCTTCGGCGGCGTCGGCATCCTCGTCTTCGGTTGGGTCTACAAAATCATGATGGTACGCCTTGCCGGCGGCTGAACCCTCCCATTTCGCTTCCCCACCCACGCCCCTCTCGTTACCATTGCCCCTTCCACGCGACTCTTCGAGGGTTCTTATGCTCCATCGTCCGCCGTTTCGCAAGCTTGCTCGCATGCTCCTGTTGGCGGGCCTCCTCATCCCCGCCTTGGCCCTCCCCGGCTGCAACCTCCTTGGTTTCCAGGAGGAGGTGCAAGGCCATCCCGTCGAAGCCCAGTACAAAGGCCTCGCTGACAAATCCGTCGCCATCGTCATCTACGCCGACCAGGCCACCACCAACGAATTCCCCGCCGCGCGCGAGGAACTCTCCGCCTTCATCTCCACGAAGTTCCGCGAAAACCTCTCCACCACCAAGCTCCTCGACTATCACGAAGTCATGAACTGGCAGGACGACACCATCAACTGGTTCGGACTCACCGAAAAACAGATCGGCAAACACTTCGGCGTCGACCGCGTCCTCTACATTGAAGTGCTCGATTACTCCGTCCACCAAAAGGGCGGCGTCGGCGATCTCCAGGGACACCTCCGCGCCAACTGCAAAGTTTACGAAATCGACACCCCCGGCAACGACCCCGCCTGGTCCACCCTCCTCGACGTCTCCTTCCCGGAAGACCACGCCGCCGATCCCTCTCAGGTCCCCCCCGATGCCGTCCGCTCCCGCACCCTCGATAAATTCAGCGAAGCACTCCTCAATTGCCTCTATGATCATCACGAAATCCACCACGCGGTTGACGAGTGATCCCCCCTTCTGAAAGTGAGTTCCCATGAGCCTTCGCCGCTCTTCTGCACCGATTCTCCTCGCCGGCCTCTCCCTCCTCCTCTCCGGCTGCCAGGCGCTCTACTTCCTCCAGGGCAAAGGCGATAAGGACGCCGACTACACCTTTCCCAAGGACAAGCGCGTCCTCGTCTTCGTCGATTCGCCCCCCTCCGTCATCCTCCCTACCACCTACGCCACCACCCTCGGCAACGACATCAGCGACCACCTGTTCAAGAACAAAGCCACCGAAAACATCGTCGCCCAGGACCACCTCAACGTCATGCGCAGCGATCCCACCTTCAGCAAGCTCGGCGACGCCGACATCGCCCGCGCCACCAACGCCGACATCATCCTCTACGTCAACATCACCACCTTCAACGTCGGCATCACCGGCGGCGAAGCCGTCACCCAGGGCGACGCCCAGGCCATGGTCAAGGTCGTCAGCAAATCCGGACAGCATCTCTGGCCCCCCAATGAGCCCGCCGGTGTCTCCGTGCAGGCCCACGTCGACGAGTCTCTTGCAGACTCGCGCGATCAGGACGCCACCGTCAAGGAAATCTCCAAACTCCTCACCGTCCGCATCGGCCGCATGTTCCACAAATACAGCCTCGACGACCCCGACATGACCAAATAAGTAACCAGTGTAACGGTGATATCAGTAATAGGAGGCGACGGCGGCCTCCTGGTACCACTGATACACTGCTGCCACTGTTACACTTCGATCACTTCCCCTCCCACGTCACATCCACCCCCGCCGGTATCTTCCCGTCCGCGTTGTCCACTTCCATCTTCACCCGGAACAGCCCGCTCGCCAGGTCGATGATCGGATCCACCGAAATCACCGTCGCCTCCCGCGTCATCCCCTCCGTCTTCACCGTCTCCATGTCCCCCACGTGAATCTTCCCGAACAATAGCCGCGGCATATCGAAAACCGCGTACAACTTGTGCGTGTCCACCACCACCACCAGCGGATTCTCGTCCGTCTCTTCCCCAGCCTCCTTATTCACCCGCAGCACATATCCGTCGATCGGGCTCCGAATCGTCATGTGATCCAGCCGGATCTGCTCCTGCTCCAGCTTGATCCTGTTCTCCCGCTGCTCCTCCTTCGCCTGCTCCAGCTTCAGCTTCGCCTGCTTCAGGTCCAGCTCCTTCTGCCGTCTTTCCCAGTCGTTCACCGCCGAATTGTTCTTCACTTTGTCATACTGGTTCTGCGCCGAGGCCAGCTCGTTCTCCTGCGCCTGGATGACGATCGTGTTGTCCGCCGCCGCCTTCGCCAGGTCCACCGTTGCCTGCTGAATCGCATCATCCAGCTTCGCCAGTTGCTGCCCTTTCTTCACCGCCTGCCCCTCTTTCACATCCACTGCCGACAACTGCGCATGTGCCCCCGCCGGCACCTCCACCTTCGCCGCCGGATCCATGTGCCCTGTGATCACCAGCTTGCCGCTCGTCTGGCCCAGCGCCGTCCCGGCAAGAGCCAGCGCCAGCAGTGTGGTCATCGCGATCGTGTGCACTCGTTTCATTATTCCTCCGGACGTTCGTGGCCCTTGCCGACGGCAATTCAATACATCCAGTATCGGATGCTTCCGCCGCCCACTCGTTAGTCGATTAAAAAACTTTCCCTGCGCCCCATCCACTGCTCCCCGCAGTATTTAACGCCGCAACCCCCGAAAACGTTCCGGCGATTCCGCCTGCCCCGTCCGGTGGCTTACGATCATCGCCTCCATCGTCGCCGCCACTTCCTCCAGTCGATGCTCCCACCCCCGGTGCGGCGACGGCTGCTGCCCGAAGTGATCCAGAAACTTCCGCAGCGTCTCCATCGCAATCGCCTTCGGATCCAGCTTCCCGCGCCCCGTCTCTGCCCCCGCACTCGAATCGATCACCCGACCCTCCGCATCCCGGAAGTCGTATGCATTCGTCTCCAGCGTCACCGTCCCCGTCTGCCCCAGCAGCAGCAGATCACGCCTGCCCGGCGGCGGCACGCGATCCGACAACGCCACGCTCGCGGCCGTCTCCTCCGCAAACCGCAGCGTCAGCGACGCCGCCCCCGACACATCGGCAAACGTGTTCCCCGACCCGATCGTCCCCCGTATCGCCGCATACACCGACGCCGGCATTCCGATCAGCTCGATCAACGTCGCCAGCGCATCCCACGCCAGCACGCTCAACGACCGCACCGCCATCCCCGCTGCTTCCGCGCGCTCCCCCGCCTCCGCATGCGCCGTCTTCGCCAGCGCGTAATTCATCCCCAGCCACGCCGCCGCCGCAAATTTGATCGGCCGCACGAACTCGTCCGCCCCCGTGCACCGCCGATATGCTTCCGAATCCGCAAACCGCGGCCAGATATACAGCAACTGCGTCTTCGGCTCCAACGCCTCCGCCAACGCCTGCGCCTCCGCCACATTCTCCACCGGCGGCCCAAGGCTCAGCACCCCAATCCCCTGCTCCGCACACGCCACCAGAAACTCCACGGTCGCGTTCGCCGGCCGATCCATCAAAATGACCTGCGGCGCCGCCTCCTTCAGCATCATCCGCAAATCATCAAACACCGGTGCCCGCACGCCGCGAAAAAAATCCGCCGTATCCTTCGCCAACGACAACGTCCGATGCCCCACCCCCGCCAATTCCACCCGCCCCTCCAGCGCAAGCGCCTCCACCGCCTCCAGCCACTCCCGCTGAATCGGATCCACGCCAAGAATCGCCAGCCGCACTGCCATAAACCTGTCGTTAAATCGTTAAACCGTTAAATCGTGATCCGGCCCGCCTCCGGTTTGACGATTTAACGACTTGGCGATTCACGCTCCTTCAATGCACCCGCTGCCCCGCTTTTGCACCCGAATCCGGCGACAGCACAAACACCTCGGATCCGCCCGGCCCCGCCGCACAGATCATCCCCTCGCTCGTGCCGAACTTCCCCATCGTCCGCGGCGCCAGATTCGCGCAGAAGATGACGAGACGCCCAACCAACCGATCCGGCGTGTACGCCTTCTTGATCCCCGCCAGAATCGTCCGCTGTCCCAGGTGCCCCACATCCAGCGTCAGCTTCATCAGCTTGTCCGACTTCTCCAGCGGCTCCGCCGTCAGCACCTTCGCCACCCGCAGATCCACCGCCGTGAACTGCTCGAAACTGATGATCCCCGCCATCGCCTCATCATCCGCATGCCCCGCGGCGACGGGCTTCGCACCCGGGGAGGCCGCGGCCTGACCCGCACCATTTGCGGGAGACGCCGCCTGAGTCGCGCCTTCTTGCGTCTTGATTCCTGCTTCTTGCTTCTCGCGTGATTCTTCTACCATCGCTTCCACCGCCTTCATATCAAGTCTCTGCACCAAATGCTCAAACGCATTAATCCGATGAGGCTCCATCGCGTCCTGAATGTTCTCCCAGGTCTGCTCGGGCAACCCGAGACACTTCTCCACCTTCGCCGCAAACTCCGGCAAGATCGGCTTCAAATAAATCGTCAGAATCCGCCCCGCCTCCAGCGCCGCCGTCAGCACCCCGCGCGCCCACTCCAAATCCGTCTTCACCAGCTTCCACGGCGCCTGGTCCTCGACGTATTTGTTCGCTTTGTCCGCCAGCGCACAAATCGTCCGTGTCGCCGCCGCAAAATTCCGTGAGTCATAGGCCGCCGCAATCTCGTCTGCCGCCCCGCGCACCTCCCGCAACAGCGGAATTCCATCCATTGCCGACACCCCGATCTGCCCCTCCAGCAATCGCGTCAGCATCGGCGCACATCGGCTCACCAGATTCGCCAGCTTGTTCACCAGCTCCCCGTTGATCCGCGCCGAAAAATCCTCAAACGAAAGATCCAGATCCTCCGGCGCCGGCCCCAGCTTCGTCGCATAGTAATACCGCAAATACTGCGGCTCCAGATGCTGCGCAAACGTCGACGCCTTGATGAACGTCCCGTCCCGCTTCGACATCTTCTTCCCGTTCACCGTCAAATGCCCATGCACCGCCAGCTTCGTCGGCGACGCCAGCCCCGCCGCATGCAGCATCACCGGCCAGAACAGCGCATGAAAATACTGAATGTCTTTCCCGATGAAATGAAACCGTTCCAGGTGGTCGTTATTCCAGAACTCCTCCGTCCCCGCCGCATCCTCCTTCAAAAACGCCCCCAGCGACGCAATGTACCCAATCGGCGCATCAAACCAGTTGTAGAAGTATTTCCCCGGCTGGTCCGGTATCTCAAATCCAAAAAACGGCGCATTGCGCGTAATGTCCCACGACCGCAGCGGCTCCTTGAACCAGTCCAGCAGCTTGTTCTTCACCGCCTCATCCACAAACCCCTTCTCGTACAACCCCTCCAAAAATCCCCGCGACTTCTCCAAATTCAAAAACAAATGCTCCGACTTCTTCAACACCGGCGTCGCCCCCGACACCACGCTCACCGGATTGATCAGCTCCGACGGATCAAACGTCTTCCCGCATACCTCGCACGAATCCCCATACTGATCCGGACTCTTGCAGTGCGGACACGTCCCCTTCACAAACCGGTCGGGCAAAAAAATGTTCGCCTTCGGATCGAACAACTGCTCGATCTCCCGCGTCTCAATCAGCCCCGCTCCCTTCACCCGCTCATAAATCCGATACGACAACTCTTTGTTCAGCGGATCATGCGTCGACCCATAGTTGTCGAACTTCACCCCAAACCGCGCAAAATCCTCCTGATGCTCCTTGTGAAACCGCTCAATCCACTCCTCCGGCTTTACCCCCGCTTCCTGCGCCTTCAACATGATCGGCGTCCCATGCGCATCATCCCCGCACACGTATGTCACCGTGTTCCCCACCAGCCTCTGAAACCGCACCCACACATCCGTCTGGATGTACTCCACCAGATGCCCGATATGAATCGACCCGTTCGCGTACGGCAGAGCCGAGGTTACCAGAATATTCCGCTTCGCTGCCATGAGCGCTCCATTGACCAAATACAAGCCACGCGATCATAGTCTGCAATTTCCATGGACGAAAGCTCGCACAATCTCCCCGTTGGAGTTCCGCCTTTAGGCGGCATCAACACGGCTGCCACGGGTCCGGCCGGGTGCCATGCTTCGGGCCACAACCTGGGGGGGGGCGGTGGCCGGAAGCATGCCTCACGTACACTCACACGACCCATTGCATCCTCACCCCTTTCATCATTCCGTCATTGGTCCCTCGGATTCGTTTCGTCATTTATCATTTGTCATTCGTCATTCGCTCTCTCCGCCCTCGTCCTCTCCCTCGACCAAACCCCAGCCACCTCCGCGCCCGCCCCACCCCCGCCCCCACCCCAATACCCCACCGGCGACTGGTGGGGCTTCCGCAACACCCTCGCCAACCACGGCCTCACCATCGGCGGCCTCGTCCAATTCGACGTCACCAAAAACCTCCGCGGCGGCGCCGACACCGACAAAACCCCCACCCGCTACCTCCTCGACCTCAGCGCCACCTACGACGCCTCCAAATTCCTCCCCGACGCCACCCTCTTCCTCGACTTCCAATCCCACGACGGCCCCGATGGCAGCAAAACCGTCGGCGACATCCAGGGCTTCGACAACCTCGACGGCCCCCACTTCGTCCAGATCTACCAGCTCTGGTACCAGCAGCTCCTCTTCGACAAACAACTCCGCATCAAGGCCGGCAAAATCGACATCAACAACACCGATTTCTCCATCATCGAGCACGGCACGGAATTCCTCCAAAGCTCCGCCACCTACGCCGTCACCAACTACCCCTTCGTCACCTACCCCGACCCCGCCCCCGGCGCCGAATTCTTCTTTACCGCCCCCAACAACCTCTACGCCGGCTTTGGCGCCTTCTACAGCAACTCCCAGCAAAACGTCCTCGACTTCGTCGGCCATCCCCAAAGCGTCGAACTTACCTCCGGCGGTTCCTACCTCATCACCGAAGTCGGCAACCGCTGGACCCTCCACGCCAACAACTCCGACCTCCCCGGACACGCCGCCATCGGTGCCTGGTACCACACCGGCGAATCCCCCAAACTCACCGACCCCTCCACCGAAATCCGCGGCACCCCTGGCGCCTACCTCTTCGCCGACCAAACCCTCTACACCCAGAACGCCGCCCAAAACCACCCCAAACAAGATCTCGGCGCCTTCATCAGCTTCGGCCTCGCCAGCCCCCGCACCATCCCCATCCAGCAAAACCTCGCCGCCGGAATCACCGCCACCGGATTCATCCACTCCCGCCCCAACGACATCGTCGGCCTCCTCACCACCTGGGCCCACCTCTCCCCTACCACCTCCCCCACACCCCACCACGACGAAACCGCCTTCGAACTCTTCTACAAACTCCAGCTCACCACCTGGGCCTCCCTCAAACCCGACCTCCAGTACATCATCTCCCCCAGCGGCAAATACCCCGACGCCCTCGCCTTCACCCTCCGCGCAGAAATAGACTTCTAAACGCCACCAAATAAAGCCGGCGATGGCATCGCCGGAATGTGCTCCCGCAGACAACAAGCGCCTCCCAATCGCACGAACCTGCTCCGGGCGCGTTCCTGATTAATTTCTTCGTGGTCCTTAGTGCCTTCGTGTTCTTCGTGTTTACCGTCCTCCCTCTCGCTACAATAATCCCGTCCGCAAAAGGAGACGCCCCATGCCCGCCAAAAAGATCCTCACCCTCGTCGGCGACTTCGTCGAAGACTACGAAATCATGGTCCCCGTCCAAACCCTCCTCGCCGTCGGCCACACCGTCCACACCGTCTGCCCCAACAAAAAGTCCGGCGACAAGTGCCGCACCGCCATCCACGACTTCGAAGGCGATCAAACCTACTCCGAAAAGCCCGGCCACAATTTCACCCTCAACGCCACCTTCGCCGACGCCCTCCAAAATCTGAACAGCTACGACGCCCTCCTCATCCCCGGCGGCCGTGCCCCCGAATACCTCCGCCTCAACCCCGATGTCCTCGCCATCGTCCGCCATTTCGCCGAAACAAAGAAACCCATCGCCGCCATCTGCCACGGCCTGCAAATCCTCGCCGCCACCAACGTCCTCAAAGGCCGCACCTGCTCCGCCTACTACGCCTGCGCCCCCGAAGTCACCGCCTGCGGTGGCAACTACAAAGAAATCCCCGTGGACGCCGCCATCACGGATGGCAACCTCGTCTCCGCCCCCGCCTGGCCCGCCCACCCCGCCTTCCTCGCCCAATTCCTCAAACTCCTCGGCACCCGCATCGACCCGTAGTGGCATGGGCGTCCCGCCCATGATGGCCCGCAGGCCATTCCGCTCCAAAGGACTTCCAACACCCATCCACCCCGCCGCCTCATACGTATGCCTCAGCACATGACCACAGACACGACTTCCCCTCCTCCCATCGCCCCACCACGCGCTCATTGCCGCGCAAAATCCTGGCTCCCCCTCACCATGCTCCTCACCGGCTCCGCCGCCTTCCTCGCCATCGCCGCCGACCTCCACTTCCACGGCCTTCTCTCCCAATGCGACGAACCCATCCACAAATTCCTCCACACCCACTCCGATCCCTTCGGCGTCATTCTCTTCTCCGCACTCTCCTTCCTCGGCGAGTTCGCTCTCCTGGGCCCCTTCGCCTTCGCCGTCGGCATCTACCTCTTCCTCCAGCGCCGACTCAGGCCCCTCTTCATCTGGGCCACCGCCCTCCTCGGCTCCGCCATCATCAACGAATCTCTCAAACACCTCTTCAAAGTCCCACGACCCACCCGCTACACCTACTACGTCTGGGAAACAACGCACCCCGGCTACAGCTTCCCCTCCGGCCACACCATGGGCGTCGCCATCACCGCCGGCGCCCTCGTGCTGCTCGCCCGCCACCTCGAACTCATCACGCCGAAAACGTTCCCCCGCGCCACCGCCGCCGTCATCGCCCTCTCCCTCGCCGTCGCCTTCGCCCTCCTCTACATGGGCGTCCACACCCTCACCGACGTCCTCTCCGCCCTCGCCATCTCCCTCGCCTGGCTCGGCGCCATCGCTCTCCTCCTCAACGCAACCCGTCGCGTCAGCGCCGGCCCATCCCCGCGCGAATAGCAGAAAGTCCCCTCGCGCAGGCGCCCCCCAACCTCTCGCATACCAACCCTCCCATTCTGAATTCACTGATTCGCTTATTCTGAATTCAAGTTTTCCTTGACAAGACCCCGGTTCGTGATACGTATATAGAGGTTTCAAAGTATTGAAGCCTTCGTCCCACCCACTGCCGTTCTGATGCAGTTGTCGCAGTTATACCCGTGAGTAAGAAAACGACTTCCGCCTGCAAGTTGCCGGGCGGGACAATGTTGCGTGCAGTTTCCCGGCATGGAACGTCCGTGCCGGAACCGTCCCTCTCTCAACTGGAGATGCCCTATGTTCCCCCGATTTCTCCCTTCATCCTGCCCCGCAATCTTCGCTGTCTGCCTCGGGGCAACCGCCCTCCCCGCTCTCGCCGCCAACGACATTCTTCCGGGCTATGACCTGTTCCAATCCCTGCCCGGGACCGAGCTCAACGGGCAGCCGTTCATCGGCGATCCGCTGGGAACCTTTAATTTCGGCGGGACCATCGGCGTGCAGGGCGTGGGAAACGCCGACACCATTATTCAACGCCTCGGATCCGCCGTCAGCCCCACGCTCCCAAGCACCAGCCCCGTGACCGTTCAGGTCCAGATGCAGGCCCTCCAATTGATGACCCCCACTCCCGTCGACCTTGGTGCGGGCACCGGCTTCTACTTCGTTACTCTGCAGTCGGCTCGGCCTGCTGGAGGAACGCCAACCACCGGCAACCTCAGCATTTCTTTCGACAGCACCGGTTCCGGTGGCACGTTCGATTCGTTCTTCGACGTCTTCTTTGATATCCGCTTCGGCAGCTTGAGTGGACCCATCGTCCAATCCACCGACATCACCCTCACCGGAACGGGCAACACCTGGACTCGAACGCCCCCGACAGGATCTTTGGAGTTGCCCGGCGTCAATTATCAGTTGAACAAAACGGACACCTCCGAGGATTTCTGGCCCGTGCCCCCCGTAACCGAGAGTCATCCCGGTGTCGGCGTCCATATCGTCACCGAGGCTTCGCCCGAGCCGGCAAGCTTGGCCCTCTTCGGAATAGGCGCCTTGGCCCTGCTGGGGGCGCGGAAGCGCCTCTAATCGCATAATAGAGCGGCGAGGACAATAGAGCGGCCCGGCGACCTGATCGTCGGGCCCTTTTCACGCCTTGCCATCCCCCCTTTGTGAATTCACTGTTTCACTTTTTCTGAATTCCTCACCCCATCCCCTTCGCCTCCTCCTGCGCCTGATGCCGCGAATACGTACCCGTCACCACCCAATACCCCCCAATCAAATTCCAGAAGATCGGAAAAAACCGTATCGCCTGCGCGATCGCAAACGCCTGGCTCGCCGTCGCCATCCCACGGTTCGCAAAGAAATGCACGATCAACCCATCCAGCACGCCCACCCCCTGCGGCAAACTCGGCAAACTCACCGCCAATATCGCCACCGGCACATACGCCAGATAATACGCCACGTGCATGTGCACCCCGAACGCCAACCCCGACAACCACGCCGACACCGGCAACGTCAACTGCGACAAAATCGAAATCGCAAACGCCCACCACAACAAACCAAAATGCCCCCGATACGTATGCAGCACCTCATCCGCGCGCCGCACAAAGTCCGGCATCCGCGAATGCTCCAGCACATACTTCATCCCCGTCGCCGCCCGCAGCCGATGCGAAAAATACACCACGCAAAACACCGTCATCCCCCCGAGAACCCCACAAATCAGCAGCAGCACATTCCGCAGCGTCGCATCCCCCGTCACCGCCATCCCCTTCGCCGCCAGTTGATGATTCTCCCACAACTGCCACCCCGCCGACACCCCGCCAATCGTCATCAACGCCACCAGCCCGATCACCCGGTCCAGCAGAATCGTAATCAGCGACTTCGTCTTCGATCCCGTCAGCCGCGCCGCATACACAATCTTCACCAGATCCCCCCCCGTGATCCCCGGCAGCATGATCGAATAAAACTGCCCCACAAACGTCAATTGCAGACACTTCGACAGCGGCATCTCAATCCCCTGCGGCCGCATCAAATTCCGCCACCGCACCGCCGTCACCACAAACGGTATCACCAGCATCGCCCACGCCCCCACCAGCAGATACCACTTCTTCTTCGCCACCCCCAAAAGCGACCGCAACCCATGATGCACAACTTCCCCCTCGCCCCTGGCGCCGCTCTGTTCCGCCTTGAACAAACTCCCCGGCAAAACCAGCGTCCGCGGCAAATTAAATTGCTCTCGATTCGATTCATCGATCGTTACATGCACCGCCTTGCCGTCAGGCGACTCGGTCGTCACCGCCACACGCGCCGGAAACTCCACCAGATACCGCGCCACCGGTTGCGATGCCGGCCCCGGGCCCGTCCCTGCCGGCGCCGCCTCCTGCGACACCACCGTCACTTCGGTATCCCGATCAAACGTCAAATTCCGAATCGACTGCCCCGCCCCAATCACCGCCGTGTCGCGCCAACTCACCATTCGCGCCACAAACCAGATCCCCACCACCGCAATCGCCACCTTCAAAAACAGAAAAATCGCCCGCTTCGCAAGGCTCTTCTTTGGCGGCTCGGCCGGAGACGACGGTGTCGCAGACGCAGTTGATGCTGGCGGCATAGATTTCCTGTAGATGATCAAAACGAAAAGGTTACCGCATCCCCCCCCGGGGTGCCATGCCCTTGGCGCAGGGACCCCATGGGCATGCCCATCCAGCTTCCTTATTGATCAAAGTTACCATTCCCCCAATAACCGAATGCCCCTCTTTCCGCCGTCCCATAACCATATTCGCGCACCTTTTGCGCCAAATTTCCCCCAGTCCACCCAAAACTCAGGCGATAATACTTCTGTCTCGCTTTACTCACAGGAGCTACCCATGCGAAAACTCTCTTCCCTCGCGCTCTCCCTCGTCGCCGCCGCCTGCCTCGCCTGCACTACCGGCTGCAATACCCCCACCGTCGCCAAAGGCGACTCCGGCTACGCCGCACGCCTCCAGCCCATCCGCCCCTACCCCGTTCCCATCACCTCGGCTCCCCTCACCGAAATGCCCTTCGATCGCCAGTAATCGCGATCTCCTGCAATTCCTATCGGGATTGGGGGGAGATTGCCAATGACGTACCCGACCTTGGCAATCTCCCCCTCCCTTACTTCGCGGGCATCGTCGCCGCCGGCGCCTGGGGGGGGGCCAGCCACTCCGTCAGCACCGGTTTAATCGCATCTGCCCATATCTGATACCCCTTTGGACTCGGATGCAGATAGTCGGTCATGATCTCCCTCGTCAGCGTCCCGTCCGCCTGCAAAAACTTCTCGCCAATATCCAGATACTTCACCTGCGGCCCAAAATCTTCCTTCGCAATAATCGCGTTCACCTGGTCATTCACCTGCCGCCACTGATCGTCCGGCTTCGGCCCGCGCGGAAAAATCGCCAGCAGCAGAATCTTCGCCTGCGGTTCCTTCTCCTTGAGCTTGTTCACAATCGCCGCCACCCCCGCCGCCGTCTCCTCCGGCGCATTCGTCTTGCAGTTGTTCGTCCCGATCATCAGCACAATCGCCTTCGGCTTCACCCCGTCCAGCTCCCCGTTATCCAGCCGCCACAGCACATGCTCCGTCCGATCTCCCGCTACGCCAAAATCCCCCGGGTTCCATCCCCCAAATTCCTTGTTCCACACTTCCAAACCCGTCACCATGTGATTGTTCAAGTTCGGCGTCCAGAAGTCCGTAATCGAATCCCCCTCAAAATACAGATCAATTCCCCCCTTCTTCGCCTGCTCCACCAGCCCGTCATGATGCTTCATCCATCCCTTGTTCGGCTGCCCCGTCCTCGTATCAAGCCGCGGCAGGGGCTGATCCGCCTGCTCCCACCCGGTCGGCTTCGTCGCCGGCGCGGGAGGGGCATCCGCCCCGGCCAACACCGCCGCCAATGCCAGAATCGCACCCAGTTGAATCCGCCCGAGTTTCATATTCCATTTCCTTTCCGCACAATCGCGTTTCGTGTGGCTTATCAAGTATTCCACATGTGTACGCTACCTCAACGCACTTCGCCCCATTTTCATGCCTCCGGACCCCTCCTCGCCGCCTCCAGCCCACCCCCTCCGTCGCCTTGCATTGCCGTTTTAGACCCCCTATGCTCCAAAATCTTTGCTCAGGAATTCTCTTGCTTATGAGTGCCCCGGTGACCGTGGAACAACCTCTCTCGACAACTGCCGCCCCTTCCGCCACTCTTTCCGGCCATCAACTGACCCACCTCAAACAGTTGGAAGCCGAATCCATCCACATCATCCGCGAAGTCGCCGCCGAGTTCTCCAACCCGGTCATGCTCTACTCCATCGGCAAAGACTCCTCCGTCATGGTCCGCCTCGCCCAGAAAGCCTTCTTCCCCGCCCGCGTCCCCTTTCCCCTCCTCCACGTCAACACCACCTGGAAGTTCCGCGAGATGATCTCTTTCCGCGACAAGTTCACCAAGGAAAACAACCTCCACCTCCTCGAGCACATCAACCAGGACGGCGTCCGCGACGGCATCAACCCCTTCGACCACGGCTCCAACAAATACACCGACATCATGAAAACCGTCGCCCTCCGCCAGGCACTCAACAAGGGCGGCTACGATGCGGCCTTCGGCGGCGCCCGCCGCGACGAGGAAAAATCCCGCGCCAAGGAACGCGTCTACTCCTTCCGCGACAAGCACCATCACTGGGACCCCAAAAACCAGCGCCCCGAACTCTGGAGCCTCTACAACGGCAAAGTAAACCCCGGCGAATCCATCCGTGTCTTCCCCCTCTCCAACTGGACCGAACTCGACGTCTGGCAATACATCTACCTCGAGAACATCCCCATCATCCCGCTCTACTTCGCCGCCAAACGCCCCGTTGTCGAACGCAACGGCGTGTTGATCATGGTCGATGACGACCGCATGCGCCTCAACCCCGGCGAAAAGCCTGTCGAAAAAGTCGTCCGCTTCCGTACGTTGGGGTGTTACCCGTTGACCGGAGCGATCGAAAGCAATGCGACGACATTGCCGGAGATCATCGAGGAAATGTTGTTGGCGAAGCAGTCGGAGCGCCAGGGCCGCGTCATCGACTATGACGAAGCGGGCAGCATGGAGCAGAAGAAAAAAGAGGGTTACTTCTGATGTTTAGCCCCGGCCTTCGGGCCGGGGAATATTCACGAGAAAAATGGTCCTCGCCTATCACATCATCTTCACCGGCTACGGATTCTGGCTGCCCAACGATCCCAGGGGTTCATGGTCCGACTTCGTCTGGGCATGGGAACTGGCCTGCTACGGCAGCGCCACGAAGACCGACACACGCCGGTCCGTGGCCGGCGCGCAACACGATCATGCGCTGCGTCAGGCGGCCAAGACGGCACTCAAGTATCCACCGGTTCAATTCAACGGCATTCAGGCTCGCGCAATCGGGCGCGGTTTTCACGACGCCCGGGACGCCGGGCAGTACCAAATCCTCGCATGTTCTATTCTCCCCGAGCATGTGCACATGGTCATTGGGCGCCACCCGGAACGAACCATCGAAACAATCGCCAACCACCTGAAGGCTCGCGCAACAACGTTCCTTACCGATGACGGATTGCACCCATTTCAAAACGAGATTGCCCGTCGCGGACGTCGCCCATCCCCATGGAGCGAATCTTTCTGGCAGGTTTATCTCGACTCCGAGCATGACATCGAACGTGCGATTCGCTACGTCGAGAATAATCCCCTTAAAGACGGACTGCGCCCGCAAAATTGGCGGTTCGTCGAAAAATCACGTTTAGCCCCGGCCTTTGGGCCGGGGAGCGCTCCACAACTCACTCCCCGGCCCAAAGGCCGGGGCTAAACAGGAATAGCCATGTCCGAGCTTCTCCTCCAAAACGAAGACATCCACGCCTATCTCGAACGCCACCAGCGCAAGGAACTCCTCCGTTTCCTCACCTGCGGCTCCGTCGACGACGGCAAATCCACGCTCATCGGTCGCCTCCTTCACGACACCAAGGGCATCTACGAAGACCAGCTCGCCGCGGTGAAAAAAGACTCCGTCAAGCACGGCACCACCGGCGAAGGCCAGATCGATCTCGCCCTCCTCACCGATGGCCTCCGCGCCGAGCGCGAGCAGGGCATCACCATCGACGTCGCCTACCGCTATTTCTCCACCGACAAACGCAAGTTCATCATTGCCGACACCCCCGGCCACGAGCAGTACACCCGCAACATGGCCACCGGCGCCTCCACCTGCCACCTCGCCATCATCCTCATCGACGCCCGCCACGGCGTGCAGGTGCAGACCAAACGCCACTCGTTCATCTGCTCGCTGCTCGGCATCAAGCACCTCGTCATCGCCATCAACAAAATGGATCTCGTCGGCTTCTCGCAGCAGCGATTCGAGCAAATCCGCAAGGACTATCTCGCCTTCGCCGAGAGGCTCGGCACGGGCGGGGGCGGCGATGTCGTCTTCATCCCCATGAGTGCGCTCAAGGGCGACAACGTCGTCGAGCCCTCCGCCGCGATGAAGTGGCACAAAGGCAAAACGCTGCTCCAGCATCTCGAAACCGTGCAGATCGCCGGCGACCGCAACCTCCGCGACCTCCGCTTCCCCGTCCAGCTCGTCCTCCGCCCCAACCTCGACTTCCGCGGTTTCGCCGGCACCATCGCCTCCGGCATCATCAGGAAGGGCGACGCCGTCCGCGTTCTTCCCTCCGGAAAAACCAGCCGCGTGAAATCCATCGTGACCCTCGACGGTGAACTCGACGAAGCCTTTGCGCCGATGAGCGTCACCGTCACGCTCGAACATGAAATCGACATCTCGCGCGGCGACATGCTCGTCCACGCCGACCCCGCCGAAAAAGAACTCCTCCCCGAATCCGCCTCCGACGTCGACGCCATGATCGTCTGGATGCACGAACAGCCGTTCGTCGCCGGCAAGAGCTACTGGTTCAAACAGACCACGCGCGTCGTCTCCGGCTCCATGACCGAACTGCAGCATGCCGTCGACGTGAACACGCTCGAACATCGCCCCGCCAGCCAGCTCGGCCTCAACGAAGTAGGCCGCGTCGCCCTCTCGTTCTCCCGCAGCCTCGTCTTCGATCCGTACAAAACGAATCCCGCGACCGGCGCCTTCATCGTCATCGACCGCCTCACCAACAACACCGTCGGCGCCGGCATGATTATCGCCAGGCACGACACCAGCCGCTCCGCCCGCGGCCGCGTCAGCGTGCAGGAGCGCGAAATCCGCCTCGGCCAGCGCGGTGCCGCCGTCTGGATCCACCGCCAGATTGCCGATGAAATCGAACGCGAACTCTTCGAAGAGGCCCGCACGGTTGTCCGCCTCGACACCGCCGACTTCGACGCTTCCACCCTCCCCGAGGTCGCCCGCATGCTCGTCGATCAGTCGATCATCGTCCTGATCAGCGGCGACGTTCCACCCGCGGATGACGACCTGCTCCGCGCCGAACTCGGCGCCAGCCTCGTCATCTGCCCCGAACCCGAGGCCGATCGCGCCATCAGCCGCATTCAGCAGAACGGCGTCGGCGGCGTCGAACAATCCATCGCCGGCGAAGGGATCTAGGCGAATGACGAAATTCGAATGACAAATGACGAATCAATGCTCAAATCTTCAATGAGCAAATCGTCAAAACCGCGAAGTGCGCGTTTCGTCATTCGATCATTGGTCATTGGGATTTGATTCGTCATTTGTCATTCGTTATTCGTCATTAAACGCGTATGTGCCCGTTCCCCATCACCACATACTTGTACGTGCACAAATCCGCCGCCCCCATCGGCCCGCGCGCGTGCAGCTTGTCCGTCGAAATCCCGATCTCCGCCCCCAGTCCGTACTCGCCGCCGTCGGCAAACCGCGTTGAGGCATTCACCAGCACGCTCGCCGAATCCACTTCCGTCGTGAACTTTCGCGCCGCCGCCAGATCGTTCGTGATGATCGCATCCGTATGCTGGCTGCTGTACTTCGTGATGTGCTCGATTGCTTCCTCGATGCTGCCCACCTGCTTGATGGCGATGATGTAATCGAGGAATTCGGCGCCCCAGTCGGAGTCCTTGGCAAGCTTCGCATCCTGCAGCAGCCCCAAAGAAAACTGGTCCGCCCGCATTTCGACTTTTTTCTCGCGAAACGCCGCCGCAATCCGCGGCAGCACCTTCGCTGCAATATCCTTGTGCACCAGCAGACACTCTTCCGTGTTGCACAGCGCAACGCCATCCACCTTCGCGCTCACGGCGATCTTCACAGCCATGTCGATGTCCGCCGCCTTGTCGATATAGACGTGGCACACACCGCGATAATGCTTGATCACCGGAATCGTCGCCTGCTCGACAACGCTGCGGATCAGGCCTTCGCCGCCGCGGGGGATGATCAGATCGATCAGCCCCTCCGCCGTCGCCATCGCCCCCACCGCGGCGCGATCGGTCGTCTCCACGAGCTGCACCGCATCTTCCGAAATCCCCGCGTGCTTCAACCCTTCCTTGATGATCTGCGCAATCGCCTTGTTTGAATGGATCGCCTCCTTGCCGCCGCGCAGAATGCACGCATTTCCGCTCTTCAAACAAATCCCCGCCGCATCCGCCGTCACATTCGGCCGGCTTTCAAAAATAATCGCCACCACGCCGATAGGCACGCGCCGCTTCTCAATCCGCAATCCGTTCGGCCGATCATATGCCTCAATCGTCTGTCCCACCGGATCGGTCTGCAGCGCGATCTCCCGCAGCCCCTGCGCCATCGACGCAATCTTCTTCTCCCCCAGCGTCAGCCGCGTCAGCAGCGGCCCCGCCACCCCATCGCGCTCGGCCTGCTCCAGATCCTTCTGGTTTTCTGCAATCAACTTCGCCTGATTCGCCAGGATCGCATCGGCAATCTTGTTCAGCGCGAGATTCTTCTGCGCGCCCGACACCGCCGCCAGTTGCCGCGCTGCCGCTCGGGCGCGCTTCGCCATCTCTCGAATCTGGTCGGCAACAGAAGTTTTTTGAACGTCCACCGCGGTCATAAACACTCCGGATTTAGCAGCCGGACATTGTAGCATACGACCGTTTGGAGTTCCGCTTGGAGCTCCGCCCTCAGGCGGCCATTGGCGCTCACACCCGAGCAAAAGCCGCTCGAAGGCGGAACTCCGAACACGCCGTTACACTATCTCCATGAACATTCTCATCCTCGGCGGAACGTCGTTTACCGGTCCTCACCTCGTGCGGATGCTCGCCGCGCAGGGCCACGCGCTCACGCTCTATCATCGTGGTCAGCACAACATCGATCTCCCTCCGAACACCACGGAAATCCACTCCGATCTCGCCGACCTCCCCGCCCACGCCGCCCACCTCCGCACCCGGCATTTCGACGCCATCCTGCACATGCACGCCATGACACTACACGAAGCTCAACTCGCCATCGACGCTTTCGCCGGCCACACGTCGCATCTCGTCGTCGCCTCCAGCCAGGACGTCTACGCCCCATTCGGCGCCTTGCTCAAAAAGGAAGAACGCCTCCCCTCCAGCCTTCCCATCTCCGAAGATTCTCCTCTCCGTACGTCGCGCTACATCCGCGGGGGCGGCGCCCCGGCTTACGAAAAGATCGACGTCGAAGAAACGTTTCTCGCCCACGCCAAAAAACTTCCCGTCACTATCCTCCGCATGCCCCCGACCTACGGCCCGCACGACCCCAACCACCGCTTCTTCCCCTTCCTCAAACGCATCGACGACAAACGCCCCGCCATCCTCCTGGATCCCGCCCAAGGCAACTTCAAATGGTCGCACGCTTACGTCGAAAACGTCGCCCACGCCTTCTCCCTCGCGCTCACCGCGCCCCCGCCCGCCGCCTCCCTCCGCGCCCGCATCTACAACATCGGCGAAGGCCCGCACGCCAAAACCCCGACGATCGCCGAGCGCCTGCACGAATTCGCCCGCGCCGCCAAATACCGCGGCCAGATCCTCATCGTCCCGCGCGATCACTGCCCGCCCCATCTCCTGCACGACGAACTCGACTTCCGCCACGACCTCATCATCAACGACGCCGCCATCCGCAAAGAGCTCGGCTATTCCGAAATCGTCCCGCCCGACGAAGCCTTCCGCCGCACCATCGCGTGGCAGCGCCAGAATCCGCCCCCCTCCATCGATCCCGCTGAATTTGATTACGCAACTGAAGATAAAGTGCTCGCTGCGTTTGGTTTGCTGCGCTAATTGTTACAATGCCGCGATGCAACCCGATGTGCCATCCCTCGCGATCGATCATCTCGATCACCTCGTGCTCACCGTGGAAGACACTGCCCGCGCGTGCGCCTTCTACGAAAAGCTCGGCATGACCCGCATCACGTTCGGTGACGGCCGGGTCGCAGTGGCCTTCGGGTCGCGTCTCCAGCAGCGGATTCATTTCCACGAAGTCGGCCGGGTGATCCATCCCCGTGCCGGCCGGGCGACCGTGGGGAGCGCCGATTTCTGTCTGATAACCTCGCTGGATGTCGAAAGCCTGCAACACCGTCTGGGCGCTCTGGGTATTTCCCCAGAACTCGGACCTGTCCCGCGCAACGGGGCTGCAGGGCCGATTCTTTCCTTCTACATTCGCGATCCCGATAATAACCTCGTGGAAATAGCTGTATCCGTTGTTGCGAATGATCCCACCGGTATTTAACGCGCCGTCAATCTCCCAGGTTCTTTCTTGCCAGCGGCCGTTTTGGCGATACGTTTCAGTGCAGTTCGCTTAAGCTTTCCCCCGTTTTGCATCTTGTTGAAGAGAGAGAGATTTCATGCGAAATCGCCGGACGATTGTCGGATTTGCAGTTCTCGCCGCTGTGGCCGCGATCAGCCCCCTTGGGCACGCCTTCACCATCACCCCCACTTTCTCGACCAACACCACGCAGGCGTGGGATGCCAATTCCATGGCGATCGTCAATCAGGCCATCAACGACTGGACCAGCGTCCTCTCGTATACCGGCCCGAACCAGAACATCGACATGAGCTTTCAATTCCTGGATGGCGGGTCCGACCCTTTCAATTCCATGACGTACCTCGGCAGTTGGCGCGGCATCATCAACAGTCCGCCCACCGGCACAAATGTGTTCCCCTCCACGCCGGAGGTGAATCACCTCGTTAAGATCAACTCCGATCTCATGACCGTGCGCAATGGCGGCGTGAACTATCCCGACTACCTCGTCCTCGCCTTCACCTCCGCTCCCCCGACGGCCAACCAGTGGGACGCCCTCACCGTCATCCGCCACAACATCGGTCAGGCCCTCGGATTTTCCATGCTCTACGTGGATTCCTACGGAAACTCCCTCGCTAACAAATGGCAGGACCAGGTCACCGTCACCGGAAGCAATGCGGTCTTTGATCAAACGCCCGGCGGCTTGAACATCCCTCTCGTCTCCTCCAATAACGTCACGCAATTTGCCGACCCCACCGATCTCATGGGCCTCGGCAACGGCCCGAGCGCCCTTCCCCTCGCCACCCGTTTAGCCCCCAGCTTCCAGGACTTCGAAGCTCTCTCCCTCGCCTACAACTACGCCATCACCGTCAACGCCGGCACCTCTTACAACTCCACGACCTTCAAAACCCAGACGATCACCATGAACGGCTCCGTCCTCGTCGCTCCCTCCTCCGCCACGCGCCAAACCCCTGGCATCACCCTCTCCGCGCAGAACATCACCTTCGGCGCCGCCGGCTTTCTCGACATCTCCAACCACGACCTCATCATCCACGGTGGTTCCACCCTCGCCCAGGTGCAGGCACTCGTCGCTGCGGGCCGCGGTAACGGCTCCTTCAATGGCACCACCGGCATCACCAGCTCCACCGCCGCTGCTCACGGGCTCAACCTCGGCGTTGGAACCGCGGGTGCCGCCAACATCACCACCTTCGACGGCGTTCCCGTCTCCCCCTCCGATATCCTCGTCAAATACACTTACGCCGGCGACGCCAACCTCGACGCCCACATCGATCTCACCGACCTCTCCACCGTCCTGAACCATTTCGGCCAGACCACCGCTAACTGGACCGACGGCAATTTCGACGGCGCCGCTACCATCGACCTGACAGATCTCTCCGCCGTCCTGAACAACTTCGGCCGCTCGGTTCCGCAGGGTTCCATCGCCACGCCGAGCGCCACCCAGACGCTCGCCATGGCCGCCCCGGAACCGACATCCCTCGCCATCCTCGCCGGCGCAGCACCTGTCCTGCTCCGCCGGAAGACACGCCGGGCGTAAGCCGCTCGGCATCAGCGGTGGTACTTGTTCCAGTCGCTTTTTCCCCGGCGGTCGCGTTCCGCCCCCGCCTTTTTCTCCAGCTTTTTCTGCTTGCGATCCGCGATGCGATTTTCCCGTTGCGCCATCGCCGTCACTTCCCGCTGCAGTTTCTGGTAACTCTCCAGACGCTCCGGATCGAGCGTTCCCCCTTCCACCGCCGCCTTGATCGCACAACCCGGTTCCGTCTCATGCCGGCAATCCGTGAAGCGGCACGCCGTCGCCAGCTCCTCGACATCTTTGAACGTCGAGATCAGCGCATCGGTTGCTTCGCCCAGCGATAAGCCACGAAGGCCCGGCGTGTCGATGATCAGCCCGCCCGTCGACGTGCGCACAAGGTGGCGAAACGTGGTGCAGTGCCGGCCCTTGTCGTCGAATTCGCGGGCCTCCATCATGTCCTGCACGTCCGCGTCGGCGAGGTAATTCACCAGCGTGCTCTTCCCGATGCCGGAGCTGCCGAGGATCACGCTTGTGACGCCGCGCTTCAGATAGCTGCGCACCGCCTCCATCCCCTCCCCCGTCACCACGCTGATCGGATGAATCGCCGCCCCGCCCGCCACCGCCCGCACCTCGTCGATGAAGGGTTCCTTCTCGTCGCACAGGTCGGCCTTGGTGAGCAGGACCACCGGCTCCGCGCCCGACTCTCGCGCCAGCGTGAGATACCGCTCCAGACGCCGCAGGTTGAAGTTGTCGTTCAGCGAGGTCCCGAGAAACGCGACATCCACGTTCGTGGCAAGGATCTGCTCGTCAGCCTCGAGCCGGCGGGCAAGGACGGAGCGACGCGGCAGGATTCGGTAAATCTGCACCGGCCCTTCCGCGTTCTTTTCCTGCAGGTGCTCGAGCCCGCGGAGCATGACCCAGTCGCCGACCGCGGGGAAATCCGCACGCACCGCGCCGGCATGCCGCATTTTGCCGGAGATTTCCGCCCAGATGTTCCCCGCCGCCGAGTGAACGTAGTACGCCTCCTTGTGCTCCTGGATCACGCGCGCGGCATTGCCGGGAGGCTCGTGCCGCTCCAACTGTGCCGCGAAGGCGGCGTTCCAACCATAGGTTTCCAGATGATCCACGCGGGTCGGTCTCGCAAAAGGAAGAAAACAGGCCGGGGTATTCTATCAGCATCGCCTCGCAACTTGGGTTCGGCACGAAGGCTGCGCAAAAAGACGGGCGCGTCGCAAAGGCTGCGACGCGCCCGCTGGCGGAGGAGGAAATGACTCGTTCAGGCCGCTTCAGCAATGCTCGGCGGATCCGCCTGGATCGCAAGACTCGGGTGGGCGGTGACGCTCACCGCCTGCTCCGGGTTTTCGGAAACCCAGATCACGGAGCCATTTGCGACCACGCGGGAACGCAGGACGCCGGCGCTTTCGGACCCTTCCGGGGCGGCATCTTCCAGTACGAAAAACGCGTAGCGGTGTTTGCCCGCCGGCAGGTCGATGATCCGCTCCCAGGAACCCGGGGCGACCTCGACCAGCGGGTGGGCGCTGGTGTGCCAATTGTTGAAATCGCCGACCACAGCGACGTGGCGGGCGTGGGGAATCCGGACCCGGATGGTATGCGGAATATAGACTTTCATGACACCCTCCCGAGGGGTTTTTTCTGCCCGCACAGCCTTCCCGGCTCAGCGAACAGAAGAGTAGCAAGTGATTGTTAAGAGCAGATTTACGATGTTGTCAGAGACGGTTTTTAACCGCTTTAGGGCCGACAACACATTCGCCGTAGGGAGGTACGGCTGAGGCGGGCAGGAGGATGGATGAGCAGAGGCATTTCAGGCTTTCTTGCTTTGCGACCGACCGAATTCCTACTATTCCTATCGGTTTAGTAGATTATTGAGGTTGGCGGGCCGGGAGTCAAGGCAAATCCTGGATATTGAGCGGAGAGGACGGGGTGGCGGGTGGGGGGGTGATGGGATAGACTCGCGAAGCGGATACGTAGCGCAGGCTTCCAGCCTGCATGAGGCGGCCAGGATGGCCGCGATACGGGAGCGGTCGGTGTTTGAGCGCGTGATGATCGTTGGCGTGGGGCTCCTGGGGGCATCGCTGGGGCTTGCGCTCAAGGAGCGGGGGTTGGCGAAGCGGGTGGTGGGCGTGGGGCGGGCGGCTTCCGCTTCTCTGGGGATTGCAAAAGCACGCGGGGCGATTGATGAGGCGCATACGGAAATTCATACGGCCCTGCTCCGCTTTGGACGGTCGATCCTTTCCACGAGCGGATCGATCCCTTTCACGGGCGGCCCACAGGAGCTGGTCGTTTTGTGTACGCCGCTGCGGCAGTTTCCCGGCGCGCTCGAGGCGCTGCGCGGGCGGGTGGGGCCGCACCTGCTGGTGACGGATGTGGGGTCGACGAAGGGGGAGGTGATGGGATGGGCGAAGCGGATTCTGGGCGCAGACGCCCGGTGGTTTGTGGGGTCGCATCCGATGGCGGGTAGCGAGAAGCACGGGCCGGGGGCGGCGCGGGCGGATTTATATGACGGGGCGGTCTGTCTGATCTGTGGCGGCGAGGCGGAGGCGGCGGCGCTGGGGAAGATCGAGGCGATGTGGCAGGCGGTGGGGATGCGGACGCTGCGGGTCGATTCGGCGGTGCATGACCGGTGGGTGGCGACGATCAGTCATTTGCCGCACGCGGTGGCATTTTCGCTGATGAATGCGGCGGCGCGGGAACCGGAGTCGCTGCAGGCGGCGGCGAATGGCTTTCTGGACACGACTCGCGTGGCGTCGAGCGATGTCGACATGTGGACGGATATTTTTCTGACGAACCGCGCGGCGCTCGTGGCGGCGATTGATTCGTTTACTGCGGATCTAAGCGCGCTCAAGGCGGCGGTGGTGGCGGGGGATGAGCCGGCGATTCGTGCGGCGCTCTCGAACGCAAAGAAATCACGCGATGAACTGGTGGCCCGGCGGACGCCGGGGCAACGAGAATCGGGATCGGGTGAATAATGTTCGGCGGCGCTTATTACATATGGATCATGGCCGGCTTCTTTCTGCTGGCGGTGGGCGTGATCGGTCTGTTCGCGCTGATCCTGTGGGTGGGGCACCTGATTGAGAAAAAGGAGACGGGGGCGACGCATGGATTCCTGGAGTTGCCGGACGAGTTGCGGGGGGAAGCGAAGGGAGACGTGAAGCACGAAGACACGAAGCCCCCCCCCGGCACGAAGGACCACGAAGAGGGAACCGCGGATAAACACGGATGAACGCGGAAGGAAAGCGGAGGCGAAAGACTGGCCTTATGAGATTCGAGAGTCAGTCCTCTCCAGATGGGCTCGCCTTCATCGGATATTCGTCGTGTATTGATAATCGGTATCGGGGAAGGAGATCACGACCCGAGCGGCGTCTGGCATAAACGGTAGGCGGATATGTTTGGGTTCGCCTTGTATCCATTGGGGGAAGGAAATCCGGATTTGTCTGGAAAGGGTGCCGCGCTGGATGAGCAGTTCAATCTGTCCTTTTGGAATAAAAGCTAAGCCGTCGAGGGTGAGGGACACAAAATTAACCCTGGAACCGAGGAGAGCTTGCTTCGATTCACATGCACCGATGATGCGCAACTTCTCGCATCGCCGGGCGATGGAATTGTCTCGATCGTTGGCGGTGAAATTGCAAAGCAGGCGCGTTGAGAATTGTGGTGACAAGATTTTGACGGATATTGTTTTGGGGTTGGTGACGGTAAAGCGGTTGAGAATCTGATCGACGATTTGTGTTCCTTGGGAGTATGCGGTGAGGAGGGTCGTATTCTTGGGCCAATTTTTGATGAAATGGACATTCTGATATGTCTCGCCATTGGCGTTGGCGAGTTCGACGAGAACGGTGCAGTCGGAGAGGTCGCGGCCATTGTTAGTGAGTTGGAGCAGATCGTTCGGGCCGGTAGGGCCCCATGCGGGGTGGAACTGGATGGTGATTTGATCGTTGTTTTCGATCGGCGGCGCTGCGTATTTGGCGGCGACCTTTGTGAGAAGCAATCTGTCCGCTTGGATCGCGTCTTCATCGGTGGAAATGCGGGCGAGTTTCTCCCGTTCGATTTGGGTCCAGTCGCTTTTCTTGTCGTTTTGTTTTTGCTGTTCGTCGAGCATTTGAGCGGCCGCGGCCAATAAGCCGACCGGGCATTCGCTGGTGATAACTCCGACGATCGGTTCGAGCGGCGGATGCGACGTCGACGGAAGCGGTTTGGATTTTAAGGTGGCCTCGAGGGCCTCCATCTGTTTGATGAGGTCTTCGATGGTGGCTGCGCAAGAGGACGAAATATAGTTAATGTCCCCATCCGAACTGTGGAGGCTGTGCAACTCCATTGCACAGGATTGTGCGTTTGCAATTACGGCGGCCGTGTTCAATTTCTCCCGCGAGGCAGTGGGGGTTGAGGGGACGATGGGTTGTGCAATCATTGCTGCGAGCGTGCAGTACTCCGCTGGAAGTGAGGTGGCGGCGGGAGTAGCGGATGGCTCTGAATTTGGTTGGGAAGCAGTTGTCGGCGGTGTGGGCTGTGGAGAGTGGTCACAACCCGTGACGATGGCTGAGGCGGTTGCAAAGGCAATGACTATGGGGGCTAATCGCCGCATGAATGATCCTCGCTACATTGCTAAACGTGATGTTAATCCTTCGTATTGTCGCCACCTGATTGGCGACAACGGGATGGTCGATCCGCAATCAGACGTTTACAGTTGGTGATTTGGACAGATTAAGCGAGTGGCGGAATTGCCGAAAGGGATATATGGAAATTGGCATAGTGGTGCAGCGGTGGGGGTGATGGGGGATTGGGGGACGTGCGGGCGCGTCCCATTGCGACTTGCCTCGCGACCGGCGGCCCATTGGGCCGACGCTACACGGGGGGCAGTGCCGAGTCGCCCGCAACAAGTCGCCGTCAACGGAAACGGTACTCCTGTCGCGGCGATTTGTTCGATTGTGGGATGCTGTCATGAAATTGAGTGTCATTGGCGTTGGCCGGGTCGGGCGGGCGGTGGGGTTATCGGTGATTGCGCGGGGCCTGGTGGATCGGCTGGTGTTGGTGGGGCGCACGCCACGGTCGGCGGCGGGCGATGCGGCGGATTTGCGGCATGCGAGTTGCTGCACCCGGCCGGCCGTCGTGGTCAGCGGCGGGGTTCCGGAAACGGCTGGGTCCGATGTGGTCGTGCTGACCGCCTCGGCAGAGCATGTCGCGCACGATCGGCGGGCGACGGCTAAGCCCAATGGGGAATTGTATCGCCAATTCATCAAACCGCTGGCCCAGGCGAGTCCCAAGGCGGTATTTATCGTGGTGACGAATCCGGTGGACCCCCTCACGAAGCTTGTGCAGGATGAGAGCGGGTTGCCGCACGGGCAGGTGCTGGGGTCGGGGACGCTGCTGGACACGCTGCGCTTTCGGGACCTCCTGGCGGAGCGGTGCGATGTCCATCCGCGGGATCTGCGGGCGTACGTGCTGGGCGAGCATGGGGACAGCCAGGTGGCGGCGATATCGGCGGCGTCCGTCGGCGGGGCTCCGCTCGGATTGCCGATCGAAGAGGTGCGGGAGCTGGCGGACAAGGCGCGGATGGCTGGGCAGTTGGTGGCGCAGGAGAAGGGATATACGGATTTCGGCGCGGCGCTGGCCACGACGATGATCGTGGAGGCGATTCTACATGACAGCCGGGAGGTCTTGCCGGTGAGCACGCGGCTGACCGATTATTGCGGAGTCAGCGGGGTCTGCCTGTCGGTGCCGGCGGTCGTGGGGCGGCAGGGCGTGATCCGAACGCTGCCCATCCGTATGAACGAGGAGGAGGCGGCGGCGTTTCGCGCGTCGGCCGAGCTGATGCGCGGCGTGGAGTGCTGAGCGAATCGGGGGGGCATGGGGGAGGGGCGACGGGTCTACTTACACTACGACTTGCGGCACAGCACCTGGTATTGGGCACCCAGGGGGAGACGCGAGACGCACGGTTCCAACGCGCGGAGGGGGGAGAGCATCTTGGGGAAAATGAAGAGGAAGTCGGTGCGCAGGACGGTGAAACCGGCGGCGCGGGCGCGGCGTTTGGTTTCAATCGCGGAAAGCGTGATGGCGTCACGGTCGAACGGAATGCGGCTCATGACCCAGCGGGTGCCCGGGTTCCAGGGGTTGTTTTCCCACAGGGCGAAGAGGCCGCCGGGCTTGAGAGCGCGGTGGACGAGGGCGAGCGCGCCGGCGCGGTGGTCGGGGGGGATGTGGTGGAAGGTGCCGTTGGAGTAGGCGAGGTCGACGGTGTTGTCGATTCCCGCGGAGGCGGTCTGCTCGGGTGTGTAGACTTCGGACCAGGGATAATCGGTCTTGGCGATGGCGAGTTCGGCGGTGGAGACATCGACGCCGAGGAGCCGCTGCGTCTTAAAGGTGTCGCGCAGCTTGGGGAAGGCGGAGCCGGTGCCTGCGCCGTAATCCATCACGACGATATTGCTGCGGGAAGCGCCGAGCCGCGAGAGGCAGCGGGCGGTCCAATCGATGCGGCGCTCGATGAAGTAATCTTTCCCCTCGCCGGAGAGGGAAATGCCGCGGTTGAGGGCGGCATCGTAATCGCCGGCGAATTGGTCGAACTCGGGCGTGGCTTGGGGTTGGGGAGCGGTCATCAGCGGCGCCTCATGCCGAGGATGCTGATGAAGAAACTGGAGAGGATCGTCTGGAATCCGAGGGCGGCGAGGGCGACGCCGGGAATGACGACGCGCATCGTGCTGGCGTAATCGAGGTGGCCCCAGCCGCCGGCGGCCCAGCGGATGGCGATCCAGAGGACCAGCCCGATGCCGCAGAGGAAGGAGAGTGACCCGGCGAGCAGCCCGCGTTCGAGGGTGGCGATGCGGAAGAAGCCCAGGAGGCGCCGATCGTCGGGCATGAGGCCTTCGCTGATGGCGAACACTTTGGCGCCGATGGCGAACCAGATCGCCTGGTAGCCCAGCAGCAAGGCGAGCGTGGAGACGAGCAGCGTGTGGACGTCGAAGGTCACGCCGCGGATGGTGACGGCGGGAAGTGCGAGCATGTACCCGAGGATGCCGAGGATCATGGCGAGCGCGCCGGGCATGAGGAAGAGCCAGCGCGGCGAGTACATCAGGTAGAAGCGGAGCGTGCGCCAGCCATCGCGAAAAGTTTTCAAATGAGGCGGGTGCGACTTGCGCCCATCGGGGTGAAGCGTGATCGGCACCTCGGCAATGTCCTCCCCGTAGAGGCTGGACTTGATGATCATTTCGGTGGCGAATTCCATGCCGGTGCAGCGGAGGTCCAGGCGGTTGTAGAGGTCCTTGGTGAAGCCGCGCATGCCGCAGTAGACGTCGTGCATGGGGGCTTTGAACATGAAGCGGGCCATGATGGAGAACATGGGGTTGCCCCACCAGCGGTGGAGGAAGGGCATGGCGCCGGGCTCGACGGTGCCGCCGCCCCAGGGGAGCCGGCAGCCTTGCACGAGCGAGTGCCCTTTGCGGAGGAGTGCGAGGAATTTGGGCGTTTCGAGGAAGTCGTAGCTGTCGTCGGCATCGCCCATGAGGACGTATTTTCCGCGGGCCGCCGCGATGCCGCCCATGAGCGCGTTGCCGTAGCCTTTCTTCGGGACGTCGATGACGCGAGCGCCGAGCTTGCGGGCGATCTCCTGCGAGCCGTCGGTGCTGCCGTTGTCGCCGATGACGACTTCGCCGGCGATGTGGTGCTCGCGCAGGATGCGCATGGCTTTTTCGACGCAGGTGCCGATGGTGTCGGCTTCGTTGAGGCAGGGCATGACGATGGAGAGTTCGAGGGGGGCCGTGGGGGTGGTTTCTACGGCAGCCTCTGAGCCGCAGGAAGGCGTCGGCGAAGCAACGGGTGCATGGAGGGTATCAGTCATGGAATCTCGCTCAAGGCCGGCGAATTTGATGAATTCAAGCATACAAGTATAGCGAAAAGCGGTTCTCGCCCAAAGCAAAGGAGAACGCTATTGGGAGGCTGCAATGGGGGCGGGGGTTCCGTCATTTTGTCTTTTTTGCAGGGAGATGTCGCCGGCGGCGGTGTGGAGCCCGGAGCCTTCCTCCCCCTTTTCAACGAGGGGTTTGCTGCGCGAGGGGAGGAGCCAGTCGCGCAGGGCGAGCGTGGGCGTTTCGACGAGCAGGGACATGCCGATGCCGATCGCGAAGGAGGCGATGACGTACCCCCAGATATCGTGTACCGGGCTGGGCATGATTCCGAACCAGCGATACAGATAGAGCGGAAGCCAGATCTTAACCGGCATGTGCCAGAGGTAAATGCTGTAGGAGTGCGCGCCGACGAAACCGAGTGCCCGCAGGGGGAGAGAGAGCAGGCCCTTTGTCGGCAACTGGAACGCAAGCCCGCCCAGGAGGATCAAGCCAAAACCGGTATAGAGGAACGTCAATCCGTAGGTGAAGACAAAATGGTCCCAGACATACATGCGGCAGACGGGGTAGATGAGCGCCAGCCCGGCGGCGAGGAGGACCCAGCGGAAGCGCCGTGCGAAGCGCATCGTGGTGTCGTTGTGAAAGTGATAGAAGTAGGAGATGAAGACGCCGAAGAGGAGCGAATCGAGGCGGAGGTGCGTGGGAAAGAGATTGTGACGATCAGTGTAGGGGCCGAAGCGGGCGGTGATGAGGCGTGCGGCGAGTTCGCCGGCGAAGACGAACAGGCAGAGCAGCGGGAGCCAGCGGAAGGCGTTTTTCTTCCCCTTGTTCCACCAGATCATCGCGAACAGGATGGCGGGGAGGAGGAGGTAGAAGTGTTCTTCGACGGCGAGCGACCATGTATGGTCGATAAGGCCGGGGCGGTAATTCTGTAGAAAGAAGATTTCGTGCAGGACGTGGGAGTGGGAGAGGGCTTTGTAGTTGGCGTTGGAAGCCTGGATGTAGATGACGGCGAGGATCATGAGATAGAAGGGCGGGTAGATTTTGAAACCGCGGCGGGTGAGGAAGCGCCAGACGCGGATTTGGCCGTAGCGCTGATACTCGCGGAAGAGCAGGCCGGAGATGAGAAAGCCGCTGAGGACGAAGAAGAGGTCGACGCCGCACCAGCCGAAGAATTCCCAGCGCAACATGGCGGGCTGGAGCGCGGCGGGCAGGGCTTTCTCCAGCGGCGGGAGGTGGTGCCCCATGACCAGAAGGACGGCGGCGACGCGCAAGAGATCGAGCAGAAGAATGCGATGGGAGGTTTGCATGAGGTTTTGTCCCTCTCAGTGGGCCGATCGGGGTGATGTCGCGGTAGTGCTTGTGGCCGTTGCACCCGCAGGAGCAATTTGCAGCGTTCGGAACAACACGGCGCGCGGGATCGTGCTGTCTTTATCGCCGCTTGCGTATCGGAAAACAATCTCGTTTCGCCCCGGTTTGAGTGCGAGGCTCAGCCGCAGCGGCTCGAACTGAAACTGGCCGTTGAAGCGGTAATCGATGAGCCTGGTTCCGTTGAGTTCAACGGCGATGGTCTGGGCGGGATCGTCGTTTCGCCGCATCAGCAGCAGCAGTTGGGAAGGGCCGCCGGTGGGGGAATCGATGGTCAGGCGTGTTTCGGGGAAAGTCCCCCAGCGGACGAGGGGGAGTTGCCATTCGGGGAAAGGGCCCATCGCCGCGGTGAGACCGTCCGCCTTAGTCCAGCCGAAGAACGGCGGGTACTGGTCCGTCTGCGTGTCCCCTTCGGGCAGGAGCACATTGAAGAGGGCGTAGCGGCGGTACAGGAAATAACGCGTGTTGGTCGGCTCATCCCAGACGGAAACCAATTCCGAGCGGGCGATGATCATGTCGGCGCGGTGCGGCTTGATGCCTTTGATTCTCACGAAGGGCTGGATGTATTCGAATCGCGGCGAGGGGGTCATCTGCTTTCGGATGACGTACATAAGCGCGTAATCCGGAAAGATGCCGTCGGTGGCGATGCCCACCCATTTGGCCCTGTGATTGGCGGCGATGTTGGCGACGTCCTGGAATTCGTCGGGATGGCCGAGGTAAATGAGGCGTTTGTTCATGTTGTCGCGGACGAAGATGCTGGCGCTGCCGAAGACGGGGCGGGGATTGATCAGCACCGAGGGGAGGATCACGAGGAGGGCGAGCACGGCGACGATCGGCGCGAAGAATGCACCGCGGCGGGCGGTCCATGCTGCCGCGAAGACCGGGCAGATCAAGGCGGTGAGGGCGATGTAGTAGCGCACGTGCCATTCTTCCCATTTGATGGCGAAGTTGAACACGAAGAAACCGGCGGCGGAAAGGCCGGCCAGGAGAAGGGCGAAGCTCGTGTCGATTCTTCCGCGGGACATCCAGAGCGCCAGCGGCAAGAGCAGCAGGAGCAGCACGTGGAACGGCGAGCCTACGCGGTCTTCGTCCGACGAATGAAACTCCAGTTTGTTGAACGACGAGAACGGTGTGGTGATCCGCGGGTCATTGATCCCGATGCCCAGAAGATGCTGATGCACCCAGAGCATTCCCGCGTAGATGTCGTCATTGATCGCCTGGCTTGGCACGGCGGAATGCCAGACGAGGTTGCGCATCATGTTGGAAATGATGGCGGCGGGGGCGTGCGTTTCGTTGTAGATCGGGTAGTTGCCTTCCGCGACGGTCGGGCCATTGACGTGGCCGAAGTTTTTTACATTGCGGGCCCACTGCGGCAGATTTACCGACAGGGCCACGGAGCCGATCAGCACGAGAATGCCGAAGTCGCGCCAGGAACGTCGCCACAGCATGGCGATGGTCACGAGCAGGACGATGGTGATGACGAACAGCGGGCCGGTGCCCTTGGTGTCCATGGCGCAGCCGATGGCGCCGCCGAAGAGGATCGCATCGAACCAGTTCAATCGCCAGCCGTCGAGGAGGCGGAGCAGCCACCACCCGCAGATTATGATCCACATGCCAACGACCATGTCGTTTTTCGTGTTGGAGGCTTCGAGGAAAACGACCGGGCTGGCGACGACGAGGAGGCAGGCGAGAAGCTGCGCGAGCGGTTTTCCGCCGAGGCGTTTGGTGGCCAGGGAGACGCCGACGAGCATGATCAGCATGGCGCTGAATTGGATCAGGTTGAGGAGGCGGTCGGAGCCGGCGAGGGTCCAGACTTGCAGGCTGACGAATTCGGAGTAGGGGGCCATCATGAGTTGGCGGAGATCGTTGGTCGGATAGTGGCGGACGTTGCCCTGCTGCATCCACATGACCTGGCGCGGGAGGTGGTAGGCGTAGGAGTCGCAGTTGTTCGGCGGCGAGGCGACGCAACTGGTGAAGGCGAGGGCGATGAGGGCGACGAGAGGGAGCAGGATCAGCCACTCGGGGATCGTCGGCCAGCGGAGTTTCCAATCAATCTTGATCTCGCTTCGGTGGCGGAGGAGAAAGGCGATGCAGGCCATCAGCGGAATCAGCCACCAGATCAGGATCGGCCAGAAGTAGAGGATGCCGAGCTTGCTGTAGAACTCCGTGCCGAGGACAACCCACAAGCCGAAGGCGGCGGCGCTCTGCAGGGTCGCCTCGCGCAGCGATGTGTTTCCGCTGGCCCGCCTTCTGCCGATCACGTGAAGCACCATCATCGCGGCGAAGAAGTCGAGGAAGGGAAGAAGTCCGAGCACAATTCTCATCAGCGTGGGTCCCACCGGTTAAGTCGCTCTGTATCGTAAGCGGGGCGATCTTCTCGGAAACGCACGGGGTGTTCAAGGCGGATCGGGTTCCCGCGTGAAGCCGTCTCGCAATTTCGGGGGATGGCGCAGGCGGAGCGGGGGGATGTCCACTTCCTTCACATCGATCTCGCTTTCCGGGGCGGCAGGCAGCGGGGCGTTCCAGACGCGGTCTTCAAATGTGGAGCCGGGGGGCGGGACGGGGACGTAGACCTGCACGCCGGTGGGGGTCGTGATCTTGGTGACTTCGCTGGCCGGGGTGGGGTGGAACAAGCCTTCGGCGGGCGGGGCGATCCAGACGCTGCGATTGGAAATCAGCGGGGCGAGGGCGAGAAGGACGGCGGTGATGATCGCGGCGCGGCGCTGGACGAGCAGGGCGAGCGATGTGGCCATGAGAAGCATGAAGATCTGCGAGCTGTAGCGCGGATCGGGGGCGGTGAAGAACCAGAAGATGGCGGCGGCGGCGGTGATCGCGAAAAGCCACGCGGCGGAGCCTTGCCAGCGGCGGCGAATGGTGATCACGATAACGGCGGCGGCGCCGATGGTGGCGGGGATGAAACATTTCCAGAGCATGTTCGGCGGCAACAGGCGGCCGTGGATCCAGATCGGTAGCCAGCGCCAGTGGCCGCGCGTGTCGTCGTAGGACATCCAGCGGGCCCAGTTGAGAATGATGTTGTGCAGCCATTCGACTTTGGCCATTGGCATGCGCCAGTCGATGTCGAGGCTCGGCCAGGGGTTGGGGTAGAGCGGGTAGCCGGTGAGGATCGTGAGGCGGGCGGTCCAGGGGAGGAGGAATGCGGCGGCGGCGATGGTTGCGGGAAGCGATTCACGGCGCAGCAGGATGAGCGTGATGGCGATGAGCGGGGCGCAGAGGAGCAGCGTCGAACCTTTGGCGGAAATCGCGGCGGCTGCCAGAAGCACGCAGAGAAAGCCGTTGGTCCGTCGCGCGTCTGGTGCGAAGGCGCGGAGAAAGTAGTAGCCGGCGAGCACGCTAAGGACGGCGGCGCCGATGTCGGTGGAGTCGCTGCTCGCCTGCACGTCGAGCGCCCAGTCGATCAGCAGCGGGGCGGTGAAGAGGAGCGTGCGGTCGGCGAGGGAGCTTGTGTTGGAGGTGAGCACGCGCGTGCCGGCGCGGACGATCATGGCGGCGAGGGCGACGAGGAAGAAGCCGTTGGCGATGTGGCTGGCGTTGCCTTGCCAGAAGCCCTGATCGAGGAAGGCGGAGAAGAGGGTGAGGGTGCTGGAGAAGCCGAATCGCATGTGGAGGTTGGCGAGGCCGGGGACGATGCGGAAGGTTTCGGTCCACTTGATGGCCTGGAGGTGGTAGAGGCCGGCGTCGTATTCGGCGTTCGGCCCGGTGGCGCGGTTGGCGAGCCAGAGGGCGAGGAGGGCGAAGAGGAGCAAGGCGTATTTGGGGGTACTCGCGACGGAGGAGATGATCGACCTGCGGATGGTGATGCAGCCGAGCAGTCCCGCGAGGAAAAGCGTGATGTGGGGGATGAAGTTGATGGGGGCGAGGAAGTGCCAGAGTTGCAGGACGGCGAGGAGGGTGGCGAAGCCGGCGAAGAAGTGGTCGGCGAGGTCGGGGGGGGCGGGCGCGCTATTCACCAAGCGCGGCAGCCACGCGCCGAGGCCGGCGCAGATCGGCGCGCAAAATGCCCACGTCAGGAGAATGCTCAGGATGGCCAGCGCCTGCATCTTGTTCTCCCCCCCCGATGTCTTTGCGAGCACATTCCGGCGATGCCATCGCCGGCTTTATTTAGAACAGCTTGCCGGGTTTCGGCAGCGGGCCGATCAGCGGCTTGGCGTAGGCGATGTATTCCTTCGAGAGATCGTTGCCGTTGACCACCCACTCGACCGGCAGATGTTTCGTCTGGCGGGCGACGTTGCTGAGGGCGGTCGGGAAGAATTCAATCTTGTACGGGTCATTGCTGACGCGCTTCATCGCTACGCTTCCGCTCGTCAAACCTTCCGGAGCCGTGAGAGCGTACTGCACCGCGCGGCGGCCGCACTCGCGGGCTTCGGTGGCGTCGGATTCGGAAATGATCGTCGGGAAGGAGCGCTGGAGGTAGCCGAAGGTGTCGCCGCGGACGCGGAGCTTGCTCGATTCGCCGCGGGAGGCGACGAGTTTGCCGAGTTTGTCTTTGACGAGGTTGGAGAGGTAGTCGGCGAGTGCGCCGGAGCCGGAGAGCTGGCGGTTGCCGTGGGCGTCGACTTCGCCGCCTTGCATGATTTTTTCGGCGAGGAGGGACTTTTTGTCGTCGGCCTTGTAGCGGATGCCTTCGGAGACGGCGATGACGCAGCGGCCGAGCTTGGTGTAGACGCGGTCGACGTCGCCGATGAATTTGTCTTCGGAGAAATCGACTTCGGGGACGTAGATGAGGTGGGGACCGTCGGTGTCATCCACACGGGCGAGGGCGGAGGCGGCGGTGAGCCAGCCGGCGTCGCGGCCCATGATGCAGTTGATCTTGATGCCCTTGAGGGAGCGGTTGTCAGCATCATCGCCCTGGTGCGCGAGCGCCACGAACTTGCCGGCGCTGCCGTAGCCGGGGCAGTGGTCGGTGGTGCGGAGGTCGTTGTCGATGGTTTTGCAGATGTGGTAGACGTGGAGATCGACGCCGGAGGCCTTGGCCATTTCGGCGGTGATGCGGGCGGTGTCGGCGGAGTCGTTGCCGCCGATGTAGAAGAAGTACTGGACGTTGTTCTTTTTGAAGGACTCGAAGATTTTTTTGCAGTATTCTTCATCGGGCTTGTCGCGGGTGGAGCCGAGGGCGGAGGAGGGGGTTTGGGCGACGCGTTCGAGGAGTTCGCTGGGGACGGAGTCGAGGGAGATGAAGTCATTATTGATGATGCCGCGGACGCCGTGCTTGGCGCCCAGCAACTTGCCGATTTTGTTTTGTTTCTGGGCGGCGTTGATGGCTTCGATGGCGCCGACGAGGGACTGGTTGATGACGGCGGTGGGACCGCCGGACTGGCCGATGACTGCATTGCCGGACATGGTTTGCTCCTGGGTTGTAGGGGAAACAAGGGGAGGAGTATAGCCCGGGAATGGGCGGAGGGTATAGGGTTCAGGGTATAGGGGATCGGCGGATTTTCTGTTCGGGCGTCCTGGAGAAATGGGGTATGTAAATAGGGGATTGGAAATGGGGTATGAGTTTCTCTATTCGGCGACACACCGTTGAGTGGACGGCTTTCTTGGCGCTGGCGATGCTGGCGGGGGAGGGTGGGGAGATGATTAAGTCTTTTAACAAGCATGGGTTACTGGCTCCTTCGCGGGGAGTGGGACTTTGAGAAGATCAAGCGACGTGACGAGCAGCCCCCCTGGGGGTGTACCCAAACAATAACCGAACCAGTTTAGTGGAGGCGTGGGGGCGGGTCAAGCTTTTTCCGGGGTTGGAATTGCATTAGGAGCTGGGGAAGTATGTGGTGTATACGCGGGCGGTGGAGGAGTTGAGGGAGACGTTGCGGGCGATATTGTGTGCTTCGGATGACTGAGGAGGTTTTTTTGTGGCAATTCTTTCTAACGTTCAATATTATTGAACATCGATAAACATTGAACATGCGACTACTGCAAATCGACAATTTCAGTCCGCCGGAAGAAGAGCTGATCCGGGCGTGCGCGCGGGTTTTGGAGCGAATACCTGAGACGCGGGTGGTAGTCAGGAAGGGCGATGCGCGACGTGATGATCAACGGGATGCGCATCTGTCCGTGCAGGACGGCGACTTGCGCACCCCTTACACGGTGGAATGTAAGCGACATCTGGCAGCGGTATTGGATAGTACCGTGCGGCAAGTTCAGGCTCTCGCGGACGAGCACAAGTCTCGGCCGATGATCATGACTACGTACGTGAACGATGCGATGGGCGAGCACTTACGCGCGGAGAGAGTGGACTATATCGATACTGCAGGAAATGCGTTCATCCAGACCGCTTTGCCTCCATTGACGGTTTTCTTTCGCGGTCATAAGCCGGGTGCAAAGGCTCCGCGACCGGGCAGAGTGTTTCACGGGGCTTCGGGCCTGCAATTAGTTGCTCTTCTTTTGACGGCACCCGCAAGGGTCACGAGAACTTATCGCGAACTCGCGCACGACGCCGGGATTTCGTTGGGATCCGCTTCGCAGTTAATGGCGGAACTGCGCCATGAGGGCTACATTCGACCGGGGAAAAAAGAATTGGCGAATTCGGGCGAAATGCTGGAGCAATGGATGCAGGGATACCATGCACGCCTACGGCCGCAGTTGTTTAAGAAGACTTACCGTACCACTGAAGGGCGCGGGCCTGAAGATTTGATTGCGATGCTGACAAGGCTGGAGGATGTCTGGATTGGCGGCGAACTGGCGGCGGGCATTACGACTCGAGGACTGCGGCCGGCTCGTGCGGCACTTCATATTCCGGCTGGATCGAGCCCGGAGCGACTGATGCGTGAATTGCGGTTGATTCCGGATGCCGGGGGCAATGTGGACATAATGCGGCGATTCGGAAGCGGAGATGTGTGGGCACGGACGGGGCCCCGTGGTTTACCGCTGATTGCGCCGCTCTTCGTTTACGCAGAGTTGCTCGAAACGCCGGACGATCGGCTGCGAGAAGTCGCTCGCGCGGTATACGACAGGGAGATTGCACCCTATGTCCCAGGACTCACCGACGGCGGATGATCTAAGGGCGCTGCGTGATTTAAAGGTGAGAGCTGACGCCTGCGGAGTGTCACTGGTGATGATTGGCGCGGGGGCGCGTCTGCTCACATTCGATCAGCGGTTGAACATTCCTTCGCATCGGACAACGACCGATTGGGATTTCGGTGCGCGCGTGTCGGACTGGGCCGCGTTCCACGCATTGCATGCCGAGTTGGTCAAGCACGACTTCGAGGGCACGGCGCGTCCGCATGTTGTTATTCACAAAGCAACGGGCGTGCGTGTGGACCTCGTTCCATACGGCGGCGTAATTGAGGGCGATGAACTCCGATGGCCATCCAGTGACGTAACGATGAACATGGCGGGCTTTTCTGAAGCATTTGAACATGCAGTGGATGTGATGCTCGATCCTGGCCTGCAGGTGCAGGTCGCGACGCCACCTGTGCTGGCGATGCTCAAGTGCTTTTCGTTTATGGACCGCAGCGGAAGAACTCTGGATGACTTTCGCGATCTTGTTTTCATGGCGGAGAGATACTTGTCTGCAGGACAAGAGGGCCGGATGTTCGAAGAGCCCTTCGCGTCGGTAATCACGGAAGAAAGATTCGATTGGCGTTATGGCGGCCCGTTGTTGCTTGGGTACGACATGGCCCGGGTGTGCCAAAGGAAGACTGCCTCGAAGTTGCTTCCGATCATGCGGACGTTGTCGGATGTGGATCATCCGCGGCTTGGGGATTTCTTTCGGCGTGTTGGAGATGAGGCGGAGGTGGAACAGCGGCGATGCCATGTTCGCGCCTTATTCGAGTGGATGGAACGTGGCTTAACGATTTGAGCGAGAAAATGGCCTTGCGGCGCTGAAGGCGGCGCTTGATCGGCCGATGCGCGGTATACGGTGATAGAGATGACGATGAAGAAGAGAATCAATAGAAACGAGTACTACGAGGGGATCAAGGCGGGATTGGAGGAGGCGTTGGCGTGGGCGGAGGGGAAGGAGGTGCCGGTGACGATTCGGGAGGTGGAGTTGCCGGAGCCGCCGAAGGCGATGAGTGGGCGGCAGATTGCGGCGCTGCGGACGAAGAAGATGGGGGTGAGCAGGCGGTGTTTGCGCGGTTGATCAATGATTCGGTCCAGACGGTGCATGCGTGGGAGCAGGGGCGGGGGCGGCCTTCGGGGCCGACGTTGCGGTTTTTGCGGCTGCTCGAGAGGCGGCCGGAGTTGGTGCGGGAGTTTGGGGAGTGAGGGCGGGGGGACGTAAACACGAAGAGACGAAGGGCCACGAAGAGGAAAATGAAGCGTGAGCACTTTGGGCGTTGGCTGATAGGCGGTGGCTGCGGGAGGTTGGCGAGATTTGGGTACGTGGGGTGTGAATGACATCGTGGGCGAACCCCCGCATTTCCATGCGGGGCTCCTCTGTTATTGGTGCGGGGGAGATGGCGCTGGTGGCGTACTACAAGGCGATGGAGGAACCCAGGCCGCTGGCGGAGATTGCGGGGCGACGGGGAAATTGGGTGAGAACGCGGGAATGACGAATGGCCCATGACGAGCGACGAATCAAATCTCAATGACGAATGACGGAATGACGAAACGGGGTCGCGGAGCGGCAGGCGGGCGGACGAAGTGGCGGAAATAGATTGACGATGACCGGACACTAGGTAGATTTATATTGTGGGTTCGCCTGATTCGGCTCGGCCGTGTTGAAGGTCATGTCTGAAATGGTGGAAGGAATTCGATGCGATACATGAAAACTCTGAGCGTGGCTGTGGGCGTGGTTCTGGGTCTGGCGGGGATGAGCAAAGCGAACAGCGTGATCAATCTTACGCCGGTCGCTTTTCCCAATTTCGCCACGGCCGCCGATTTCGGCCAGACGTTTACAGTGCCGGCGGGAAACAACACGGTGTTGTCCTCGTTTGCTTTTTATGCGATGGGCTCCGGGGGAAACATATCGTTCGATGCGGAGCTGTATCAGATTGACCCGCTCACCTCGAAGATCGCCGGGCCGATGCTGTACGAGAGCAGCGTGCGTGTGGCGTTGAACAACCTCACGCGTCAGACGTTTACATTTGCGACCGGCGAGATTCCGCTGGTGTCGGGAGATGCGTACTTCGCGGTGATGCATCAAATGGGTTACGGGAACGTGGGGAACCTGCAGGTAAGCAGCAGCAGCGATCCGTACAGCGGCGGATATGGGGTTTGGCTTTCGAGCAACAGCAATCGGTACGCGAGCGGCGGAGCGTCCTGGTCCAGTTCGCCGCTGGTGAGCGAACTCGGGTTCAATGCGGTTTTCGTGACGCCGCTGCCGGCCTCATTTTACGGGGGTCTGGTGATGCTCGGCGTGGCGGCTGCGGTGTCGATGAAGCTTCGTCGAACCGTGTGATGGTCGCTGCGAGGGGGTTGCCAGCGGGTCATTGCGGGGTGGATGTCGGCGTTATTTGAACAGCGACATGTCCCAGGTCTCGTGCCATTTCAGGTATGGCGTCTGGTCGTTCCATTCGATGGGCAGCCAGATGTAGCGGCCGTCGATGGCGTCCTTTGGGTTCCAGCGGTCGGCCATGAAGATGAACTGGCCGGGGTGGCCGAGGACGGGGAGGATGAAGGTGGATTGGGAGTGGAAGGTGGAGTTGCGGTCTTCGAGGGAGCCCTGGCAGGGGTTTCCGAGGTAGGTCCAGGGTCCCCAGATGGAATCGGCGGAGAAGAGGCGAGCGGCGTTGGGGGCCCAGCCGGTGGTGCCGGAGGTGATGAGGAAGTATTTTCCGTGCTTCTGGAAAAGAGCGGGGGCTTCGTTGTCGGTGCCCTGCTGGTCGGCGGTGAAGCGGGTGAAGTCTTTGGTGACGGTGAGGTAGTCGTCGGAGAGCTGGCAGAAGTGGAGGTAGCGGTTTTCTTCGGAGGAGGAGATGAAGTAGGCGTGGCCGTCGGTGTCGGTGAAGAGGGTGCAGTCGCGAGACATCTGGCCGGCGTCGAAGTCGCGTGCGAAGGTGTCGTGGTCGGGAAGTTCGTTGAGGGGGAGGTGAAGGGTGCGGCCGTCGGCGGTGCGGGTGAGCGGGAGTTCTCCGGCGTTGAGGCGGCCGGCGTGGAGGAAGGTGTAGGGGCCGGCGGGGTTGTCGGCGACGGCGACACCGGCATATGCGGCGGAGTACATGGGGTGGTCGGCGTCTTTTGTTTCGAGATGGAACCACATGACGAATTTGTGGGTGAGGTCGTTGTAGAGGACCTTGGGGCGTTCGAGGATGCAGCCCTCGTGGATGGGGGAGTCGGGGTTTTTGGCGACGGAGAGGGCGATGCCATCGTCGCGCCAGTGGGTGAGGTCCTGGGAGGAGTAGACGTGGACGCCGACGTGGGCGTCGTTACCGGCGGGTCCGGCGATTTTGTGTTCACCGAACCAGTAGAAGCGGCCGTTGTAGAGGAGGATGCCGCCGCCGTGGGCGTTGATGGGGGTGTTGTGGTTGTCGAGCCAGAGGTTGGCGGGGTGGAAGGCGTCGGGGGCGGCTGGCGCGGTGGTGGGAGGAGTGGCAGGTGGAGAGGAGAGCGGGGTGGCGGATTCGGCGCTGGCGATGGCGGCGGAGGTGAGCGCGCAGGACAGGAGGGTGGCGGACAGGGTGCGAGACAGCATGGCTTCTCCCAAGTCACGAAGGGCGGATGAAGATCAATCCCACGGTACAGAAATTTGGTGCCAGCGTAATGCAGGAAGTATCGCATAGATGCCGCGGGCGGGGAAGAAATTTCGCGGTTTTCAGGATTTGGGGAGGGGATGAGTGTTGGGGAGATGGTGCAAAAAAGAGGAAGGCCACCGGAGGGGTGGCCGAATTCTGTTAGAGGAGGGTTTTGGGGTGATGGGCTTGAGGAAGACGACGCCCTACGGCGTGGTCAATGTTGTCCACACCTTCGAGGCGTCAGCCGTTGGAGCGTAAAGGGCAGTCTGCCCTCCTATTGGGGGTCCCGGAATCGTGGTCGACGGAATATTTTTGACGAAATCCTGGTATTTGTGCTGCTCGACATGCACATCCATGAACATCGCGTTGCCGATTCCCATGTGCCGCTTCTGCAGCGAATCAATGAACGCCTCATTGGGGGCGCTTGAGGCTCCATCTAATTCCGCCATCGACGAAATGTATGGCAGATTCGTCAAACCCCGGACATTCGGCGGCGAATCGCACATCAGAAGCGTCGTTTGTGGATGGTTAGATTGCCCCGTCTTGTACATCAGCGAACCGAGGGAAATCACGGGAATATACCGCACCATGGTGTAATCCATCGGTGGGCGGTCGGCGACGTTGCTGTTGCTGACGATCGTCCCGCCCTGGCCGCCCGCAGCTGCCTGTCTTCCGAACATTGGATCCCCCGGACACGTGCGAAATTCCTGGGAGATCTTTCTGCCCTGTGAGGCAAAGCTGTTCCATTCAGGGTCGTAGAGCGTGGGAGTAGCGCCGACGGAGAGTGTATTCCAGTCGTACTTGTTGTTGGCTGCGTCTTTCCATTCCAGGCCGAAATAATCGTTATTCTCCTGCGCGTACATTGTGATTACCGTTCCCCATTGCTTGAGGACAGAAGCACACTGCACGCGAACGGCATTGGACTTCGCCCGCCCAAGCGACGGCAAAAGAATCGCGATCAGCAAGGCAATAATGGCGACGACGACGAGAAGTTCGATGAGGGTAAACCCGCGGGAACGCATTTTCCGACTCCTTGGCATACGGCGAACGCTAGATTTGCAACAGCGCTGGACTTGCGACCAGATGCATCGCGCTGAAAGGAATCTTCAATTGAAGGGATGCCACTGGTGCGATTCAGCGCGAAGAAACGGGCAAACAGAACAAAACGGAACGGATATGTATGGCGTCATCCGTACAACTGCCCGGATGAGCTACTTTTTAAAGTTAATTGATACAAAGCGGCAAGTCAAAGGAGATTTCTAAGAATCTTGATGTGCTGTTGACAGTGAAGCCGGATGCGTCTGGTAAATCCGCGATGGAGTTACGAAAACCGAGGAAAAGGGGCGTTCTTTAATATTTTCGGCCCTTTGTGTTGTACATTCAGACTCAGGGGCGGATATACATGCGCCTGGCGTTCCCGGCCCGGAGCGTCAGTCCATTCGTTCCATGGTGCTCACGGCGTTGAGCACGCTCTGCGACCACGAAGTGGGCTTGATGGTAATTCCGATCCAGGCGTTTCCGGTGAGGGTGGCGGCGTGGCCGTCGGAATACCAGACGTTGAGTTTGTCGCCATTTTTGCCATGCGGGAAAGTATTGGCATTGGCGGTCGTGATGGAAATCTGGTCAGAGCCGAAGGCGACGTTGGGGGAGGGGAAATCCTGCAGTTTGTTGTAGGCGGCGGTGACGATGTTGCGGGAGTCGGCGGCACTGGATTGCAGAGTTTTTTCGAGGAATGGATTCTGGAGGGAGTGGAGCTGGTAGGCGTATCCGAAGTACTGGCCGACGCCGTTGATATTTTGGCCGCTCTGCGGGATGTTCCATTTGCCATCGGCCTGGAGCCAGCTCTTTCCATAGTTGGCGCGGTAGGGGGCGAAGGTGCTGGAGGGGCAGTAGAAGATGCGGACGTCGCGGATGGTACCGATGGTGTTGAGGAAGATCATTCCGTTGTTGTTGTGGTATTGCCAGAGGCCGGGGTATTCGCTGATTTCGGTGACGCTTCCGGCGACGGTGGGATCGAGAGCGGTGGGGGGCTTGGGGTTGAGGCTGATGGCAGCGGGGGGGAGGGTGGGGTATTCGCTGCCATAGGTGTGAAGGGCGTCAGAGACGGAGTGCATATTGGCCAGGCAGGCGGTGCGCTTGGCGGTTTCGCGAGCGTTGCTGAGCGCGGGAAGAAGAATGGCGATGAGTACGGCGATGATGGCGACGACGACGAGAAGCTCGATGAGGGTGAACCCATGTCTACGCATGATACGACTCCCGGGGGATGGGCGCCCAAGCGCGACTGGCGAATCGCGGGTGAACGGCAATAAGAAGTTGTCAACACGCCAGTTGTGAGTATGCCTGTGCTGGCTGAAGAGATGCTCCAGACACCCTGCCGAATGCCTGGGCTGACTCACTTTGATAAGAGAGTCTACGAATTGCGTCGGCAGAATTCTTTGTCAAATGCGCCATATTTATTGCACTTTTTGCACATTCTGGCATTTAGATCTGAGGATGGCATCGCGACTGCTGTTACCGGTCTCGTCTATTCGCGAAAACGACACTGCTCCCTTTGAGTGAGCAGTGGGCGGGACGGGGATCAATACGATTGCGCGAAGATCACCTGCGTGGTGGTTTCCTGGCCGGTGTAGATGTCCTTGCCCGGGGTGGGGGAGGGACCATTGAGGTCGAACGGGATGCAGCGGACGGTGGCTTTGGTTTCTTCCTTGATCTTGGCTTCGATTTCCTTGTTGGGGGTGAAGTAGGCGCGGATGAAGCCACCATTCTCGGCGGTGATTTTCTTGAGTTCGTCGTAGGAGGCGGCGGTGCGGATATTGGCGTCGCGGAATTGGCGGGCCTTGTCGAACATGGCCTGCTGGATGGTGTCGAGCTGGGCGCGGAGCCATGTGGGGGTGATGGCGTCGGTGAGCTGGGTGATTTCCTTGGAGCGGTCGAGGCGCTTCTTGAGGACGAAGGCGTTTTGGTCGACATCGCGCGGGCCGACTTCGATGCGGAAGGGGACGCCGCGCTGTTCCCAGTGGAATTGTTTGTCGCCGGGGCGGTTGTCGCGCCAGTCGACGAGGATCGCCTGGTTGGTTTGCTTATCGAAGAAGTAGCGCGGGAGGGCGGGGTCGGTTTGGCGGGCTTTGGCGGCGGCGAGTTCTTCTTCGCCGACGAGTTGGACGAGGAGCTTGTCGATGAAGGCGGCGACTTTCTGCTGTTCTTCGGGGCTCTTGAAGATGGGGACGATGGCGATGAGATAGGGGGCGGCCTTTGGTGGGAGGACGAGGCCTTCATCGTCGGAGTGGGCCATGATCATGGCGCCGATGAGACGCGTGGAGACGCCCCAACTGGTGGTCCAGGCGTGCTGGAGTTTTTGATCGCGGCCGAGGAATTTGATGTCGAAGGCCTTGGCGAAGTTCTGGCCGAGGTTGTGGGAGGTGCCGGCCTGGAGGGCTTTGCCGTCCTGCATGAGGGCTTCGATGCAGTAGGTGGTGACGGCGCCGGGGAATTTTTCGGCGTCGGTTTTGGCGCCCTTGATGACAGGGATGGCGAGGAAGTTTTCGGCGAAGGCGGCGTAGACGTCGAGCATTTTGAGGGTTTCGGTCTGGGCCTGCTCGGCGGTTTCGTGGGCGGTGTGGCCTTCCTGCCAGAGGAACTCGGCGGTGCGGAGGAAGAGGCGGGTGCGCATTTCCCAGCGCATGACGTTGCACCACTGGTTGATGAGGATGGGGAGGTCGCGGTAGGACTGCAGCCATTCGTGGTACATGTGGCCGATGATGGTTTCGGAGGTGGGGCGGATGATGAGGGGTTCTTCGAGGGGGGCGGCTGGGGCGAGTTTGCCGTCGGCGCCTTTCTGGAGCTTGGTGTGGGTGACGATGGCGCATTCCATGGCGAAGCCTTCGACGTGTTCGGCTTCGCGCGTGAGGAAGGATTGGGGGATAAGGAGGGGGAAGTAGGCGTTGACGTGGCCGGTGTCTTTGAAGCGGCGGTCGAGGTCGCGCTGGATCGCTTCCCAGATCGCGAAGCCTTCGGGGCGGATGACCATGCAGCCTTTGACGGGGGAGTAGTCGGCGAGCTGGGCGGCCTTGATGACGTCGAGGTACCACTGGGAGTAGTCGTCGGAGCGGGGTTTGATGTTTTTGGCCATGATCATCCTGTGGGTTAGGGCAAAGACAGATGGGACGTTTTACGCGGTAGGGAGGGGGGATGCAAGGCGGGCACGGGAAGGAGGTAAACACGAAGGCGCGAAGACGCGAAGGACCACGGAATCGTGGTTGGGGGCAACGCATCCGTGATCATGTACCCGGGTCGAAAAGTTTGCCAACGGGAAGGGGGGCGAGCGGGAAGGCCGTGGGCTGGATTGAGTCTTTGAGCCCGAGTGCCGTGGCGGAGGCATATGCGGCGGCGAAGGGGCTGGCGGGGTCGGTAAGGGGATCCAGGAAACGTTCGAGGCGGCGGTCGATGAGGTTGAGGAGCCAGTATTCGGGGATTTGGGCGCTGGCGTAGAGGTGAGCTTTTTTGCGATCGATGGGGAGGGAGGAGTCGGCGACTTCGATGACGAGGGCGGCGGTGGTGGGGGCGGTGTCTTTGGGTTTGGGGAGTTTGATGATGGCGATATCGGGTTCGGGTTCGGAGTTGCCGATGGAGAGGGGAGCCTGGCAGCGGAGCTCGAAACCGGTGGGGAGGGTGGGGGCGAGGAGGCGAATGAGGCGGCTGATCATTTCGACGTGGGGTTCATTTTGCGGGGCCATTTCGATGACTTCTCCATCAATGAGTTCGACGTGCTGGTTTTGGAAGAAGCCTTCGGCGGCCATGCGGTGGTATTCGTCGCGGGTGAAGCGGCGGGAGCGCGGGGGGAAATGAGTGGTAAGAGTCATGCAGTAACCTCGAGAGCATTATAGCATATGGTTATGACATGATTCTGCGGCGGCTAAGTGATGATGTTTCGGGTGCCGGCAGTTATGATGGGGGGAAAGGGGTGCCGGAAGAAAAGCTTCATCCTGCTTGCTGCGGCGCGGTATAAACAGCGGCGATGATGGACGGATGGATACAGACTTTTACCGGGCGGAAGTTTTTTCCGCTGGCGGCGCGCGTCGAGGATGTGGATGTGCGCGACATTGCGCACGCGCTCTCGCTCAAGTGCCGGTTCAGCGGGCATTGTGCGAAGTTCTACTCGGTGGCGGAGCATTCGGTGCGCGTGAGCTGGGAGATGGAGCGGTTGGGGAAGCGTGCGGCGATGTGGGGGCTGATGCACGATGCGGCGGAGGCGTACGTCGCGGACATCGGCGGGCCGATCAAGAAGCATTTTTACGTGCATGACGGCGACGGGGCGGCGGAGACGTTCGATGCGGCGGAGGATCGTCTGCTGGCGGTGATAGCACACGCGCTGGGGTTCGAGGCGGTCCAGTACGAGGCGGTCCGCGAGGCGGATTACACACTGCTGGTGACCGAGGCGCGGGATCTGCTGGGGCCGCCGCCGGAGCCGTGGGGGATGGTGCAAACGCCGCTGGAGGGGCGGATCGAGCCGTGGGGGCCGGCGGCAGCGGAGAAGGCGTTTCTGGAGCGGTTTGAGGAGCTGCGCGGGTGAGGGGATTACGGAGTCTCGCCGAAGCGGTCGCCGCGTTCGCGCAGTCGCGAAAGGACGGCCTGGTGGATCTGAGAGACGCGCGACTCGCAAAGATTCAGCGTCTCGCCGATCTCGCGGAAGCTCATGTTTTCGTAGTAATACAGCATGATCACGCGGCGTTGGGTCACCGAGAGGCCCTTGGTGATGAACTCGCGGAGGTCGGCACGCTGGGCCTCCAGTTCGGGATCGACCGCGTTCGTGTCGGGAATGGCGTTGAGGCTCACCCCGCTGCCCCCCCGGTGGCCGCCGCTGGAGGAGCCATCGCCCATCTCCTCGTCGGCCACAAGGCGGACGCGAAGCGGCGCGGCGGATTCGCGGCGTGTCGACTGCAGTTCATCGAGGGGCATGCCGAGCGCTTCGGAGAGGGATTCATCGGAGGGGAGCGATCCGGTCTGCATTTCAAGCTGAGTGGCCATTTCGTTCACGCGCTGCATGCGCGAGCGGAGCGTGCGTGGCGCCCAGTCCTGCGAGCGGAGGAAGTCGAGGGCGGCGCCACGCACGCGCCGGCCGCAATAATGTTCGAACTTGATGCCAAGCTCCGGGCGATAGGTGGCGATGGCGTCGCGCATCCCCAGCGCCGCCGCCTGTGCGATGTCTTCGAAGTCGGCGCCCAGGGGGAGCCGGGCATGCACGTGCCGCGCGATGCCGCGGGCCAGCGGAAGATAGTGCACCAGCAGGCGATTGCGGATCGCTTCATCACGCGAGACGAAAAAGCACTCCCAGAGATGCTGGACTTCGTCATCAGGCAGAGTCTGAATGCGGGAGCGCGGGGCGCTGCGATACATAAGACAACCTTCCTTCGAATTCGCCGTGGGGTAGCGGCTGGCGACATCCTTGTCGCCGCGCCGGGAGTTTAGTGACGATCATCCGTGACCATGTGCGGATTTCGCGTCAACTACCCACGAAACACGAACCACTGATTGTCTGTCCGCCCTGTACGAGCAGCGGGGCAAATGCCCGGCGCCGGGAGACGGAGGTGCGTCTGGGAAGCACGCACCCTCGTCAAGTTCCCGCAGCAGACTCAAAGGACTGACCCTCCCTAAAGTCTTTCAGGACGCATGTCCTGGCACGACGGGAAAGTACCCGCTTCCAGTCGTGCAGCTAATCCGGTATGCCTGCGTTGTTAAGCGAGGGCTGTGCCAAAGTATCTAATTCTGCAGCAAGCGACATTTCTACATCACGATGGCGGATGAGTCGGTATGAAGTAAGGGGGGCATTGGGGAGGCGCAATCGGTTTTTGTTTGGAAGCCGCCTTGCAGGATGCAATCGACCTTGCGTATCCCTTTGTAAAGTGCATGGTCACCCTCAAAAAAGTCGGGAGAAAGCTCCAGGATTTGCGCCAAGAATCTCCCCAAAGCAGACCTGAATTGGGGGGGGAGAGCCCTCCCAGTTCAGGGCAATTGCATATGGATGACGGTCTATGGATTTTTGGTCCCCTTTCCCACGCCTACCCCACAAAGCCGCATTCCAAAGGCGGTTTCGGAGGTGAAAGT
>Ga0335069_10000525_pt1 | contig 64886 bp, 63 predicted proteins | sample Lox_Sample_11_FD_206714 | JGI IMG/M metagenome (GOLD analysis project Ga0335069, IMG submission 206714) | Soil microbial communities from Loxahatchee National Wildlife Refuge, Florida, United States - Lox_Sample_1.1 | ecosystem: Environmental > Terrestrial > Soil > Wetlands | place: USA... | reverse complement strand
GAAACCATAATCGGCCATTGAGCCGCTATAGAAGGATGAACCGACTCGGCCGTGGACTTTTGAAACTGCAAATGGTGACTTGACAAGGACCGCCTACTCATAGAAGGCGGAACTCCAACCAGGCGCGGCGATAGAGGGATTCGATGTCGCGCGTGAACTGGGGGGCGTTCATGAGGGGGGAGTTTTGCATGCGTTCGCGGAGGGTGGAGCGGAGGTGGGCGAGGCGGGGGAGATCGTGGGTGAACGATTTTGCGATTTCGACGAATTCTTGGGGGGAGTGGGCGATGAGTTCGGGCAGATTGAGGTTGGTGAGTTGACTGAGGCCGGCGCGGGAGACGGCGGTTTGCCCCCCCCCACCGGCGAGCGTTATCACGGGGACGCCCATCCAGCAGGCGTCGAGGGAGGTGGTGTGTCCGTTGTAGGGGAAGGTGTCGAGGCAAAGGTCGATGCGGTGGTAGAGTTCGAGATATTGCTGGCGCGGTTGGCGGTTGAGGAAGGTGATGCGGGCGGGATCGATGGCAAGTTGGTTGAGTACGCGGGTGCGGGCGGAGCCTTCGGGGGCGAGGATGAGCATGCGGGAGGTGGGGAGGGCGTGGAGGACTTGGGACCAGAGGTGGAGGGTGGGCTGTGTGATTTTGCAGAAGTTGTTGAGGCAGGCGAAGGTGATGTGGTTGTTGGTGAGGGCGGGGAGGGCGTTGACTGACGGTTCTGTTGTCAGGGGGTTGTAGCACCAGAAGGTGTTTGGGAGGGGGAGGGAGGTTTCGGAGTAGATTGCCGATTGCCGATTGCCGATTGCCGATTGATTGGGGGATTGCTCAATTGGCAATGGGCAATCGGCATTGGGCACTGGATCGAGGTGGGGGTCGGTGAGGCGGTAGTCGATTTGAGGGAGGCCGGTGGTGCCGGGGTAGGCGAGCCAGGTGAGTTGGAGGGGGGCGGGTTTTTGGGCGAGGACGCGGAGGCGGTTGTCGGCCATGTGCATGGTGAGGTCGATGAGGATGTCGATGTGGTCGGTGCGGATTTGGGCGGCGAGCTGGTCGTCGGTGAGGTGGGCGACGTCGAGCCAGTGGTCGGCGAACGGGCGGAGTTTGTCGGTGATGTCGTCGGGGCGGGCGGTGCTGGAGTAGATGAAGATTTCGAATTGCTCGTGGTTGTGGTGGGAGAGGAGGGGGTAGGTGAAGAGGGATTGGCAGTGGTTGTTGAAGTTGGAGCCGAGGTAGGCGATGCGGAGGCGGCAGGGCATTGCCGATTGCCGATTGCCAATTGCCAATTGATCGGGCGATTCTTCGGTCGGCAATTGGCAATGGGCAATGGGCAATCTCTTCGCCCAGGCGGCGTGCTCGTTGTAGATGGATTCGGGGGTGGAGTCGGGGTGGTAGTAGAGGGAGTAGAGGAGGCTGCTTTGGGGGGCGGGGTCGGAGGGGTCTAGTTGGATGGCGCGGCGGTAGTGGGTGAGGGCTTCAGTGAGTTCTCCGCGGGCTTTGTGGGCGTGTGCGAGGTGGAGGTGGAGTTTGCTGATGTTGGGGGCGAGGGTGATGGCGTGGTTGAGGGTGGTGATGGCATTGTCGAGCTGGTCGGTGAGGAGGTAGGCGTAGCCGAGGTTGGCGTGGGCGAGCATGTAGTGGGGGGCGAGGGAGAGGACGGTCTGGAAGTGGGGGATGGCGGCGGCGGGGTTGCCGAGCTGGAGGTGGGCGAGGGCGAGGTTGTAGTGGGTGGGATCGTGATTGGGGTTTTGCGTGAGGAATTGATGATAGAGGGGGATGGCGGCGGCGGGGTTGCCGGACTGGTGGAGGGTGAGGGCTTGTTGGAGTGGGTTCATAGTGAATCGCTATTCGTGTATTGGTTATTAGTGTATTAGGAATTGGGTGCTGCGGCGCGTGTCATTTATCAAGAGAGATGCGAGACTGGGTGGGTTTGGGTGGGTTTAGGCGGGGGACGCGTTTAAGCCTTTGAGAATGTGAGGCTTGTGCACACAGGCCGTGCGAAATATCAGCACTTATGGCGCTTCGCATGTAGCTGAGGAATTTTGGGCCGTCGCGCCTGTGCGCCTCCATTTTTGATAGCGCCAAGCGGGAAAAGCATCCGCATTCCGAAGTAGCATCCGAAGTAAATGGGCGGCGGTCGATTTCTTTTTGCGTAGCTTATCGGCAGTAGCGCAACTTCTGCCGGTTCGCCGGCACCGCTGCCGGACCTCGTCCTACCTTGAGGCAACGGGAGAACTCGTTGGTGGGAACTTCTTTGCAAAGTCCTCCACCATGTCGTGATACGCGTCCTTCGCCGTCCCCTGCGCGTCGATCAAGATTCCTCCGCGTCCGTATGTTGAGCTGTTCGACCAGACAACCAAGCCGGATTTTGTGTCGCTCACTCGCATCGAAAAGGTATAGAAGCCGTCCCACACCGCTTGCGATGTGTCCACCGAATCCACGATCGCCACGAAGGGCAGCCCCTCCTTGCGACCTCTGGCAATCACATCATCGACAGCGGCCCCGAGGTCCAACGTGCTGTAACCCTTCGCAATGAATGCCTGGACGGCTCCCGAGGCTCCCGGCCCGCCAACGCCGATCTTCTCCACTGGGGAGACTTTGTCTTGATAGAGGGGAGCCACTGTGGAGCGCATGCTGTTTGCACAACCACCGAAGCCGACACACACCAGTAAGGCGAACAAAATCCGGGTGGAGATGTTCATGTCCTTCTCCAGAAGCTTTGAAGCGTACTTATTTTTTCTTGCGTGATTTGGGTGAGGAATCAGGCTCTTTTTCTGCACTTGGCGGCGCATCGCCAGGCAATGAAATCGCCGCTGGCCCGTGCCACGCACGTTCTGCCGCGAGCGACCAGTTCGATCCAGGTCGGAACAATTTGTCTCTTTGATGCCGGCTCACGAATTCAAGCAACCTGTGCCCCACACGCATAAACGCCCGATCGGCAACGATTTCGTGATTCCGGTCCCACAGCGCATCGAACGCCTCCAATGGGAGGTTTGAGCCGGGCAACCGGGAGTGAAACAGGCGACAAAAAAAAGACGGATTGAAACGTTCCATCGCGTCGGGTGTCGCATTGTGCATGCCCACTACGACGGCGGCGGCTTCTCGAAGATCTGCTGGCATCGGTTCGCCTTCAGTCCATTTTTCCAACGCGCTTTGAGCTGCTTTCCAATCAATCTTCTCAGCCACGTCCAGCCATTTTAAAAGGTCGAGTTCCGCGAGGCGCACGCGTTTCGCGACCTCGAACATTAAAGCATCATCGGAGAGGTCGGCAGCCGTCGGCGCCTGTGGCGGGGCTGGTGGCGGCCAATCCTTTCCATCGTCCAACAGCCACTCCAGCGATACCTTCAGCTTTCTCGCGAGTTTGAATGCCGCCAAACCCATCGGTTCTGAACCACGATTTATGTAGTTGTTCAGCACACTGGGCTTAACGCCCGCGTCGCGCGCAAACTCGGCTCTTCGCATTCCAGCCGTAAGTCGCTCCAACTTTTCGGAGAATTTCATACCCTCAATATAACGCCACTAAGGCGGGGTGGAAGCTCATTTGCGCACAAACCGGCTCAAAAAGTATTGACCAGCGTTTAAAACGACGATACAGTTCTTAAGAGCACGAACGTGCATTTTGGCATTTCCGCAAGTGCTGGGAGTCGGGTCATGACACTGCATGAGAAACTTGAGCGCCTCACAGAAACAGCAAATCGCTCGGCAGTAAGCCGAAAAGCGGGGCTTCCTGCGACCACTCTGAACAGCATGTTAGCGCGGCATTCGATGCCGACAGTCGACACCATCGTCAAACTCGCCCGCGCCCTGGAAGTCGATGTGGCGTGGCTCATTGATGACCAAAAAATGTGGCCGGCAGTTCGAACCGAATCCCCGGCTCAGTCCGCCGCCTGACCTTCTCCACATCGGAGCATCGCATGAAATTCGCTGAAAAATTGAAGCGTCTGACAGTCGGGGTGAACAAGGCGAAGGTCGCCAGGGAAGCGGGCCTGCCTACGAATGCGGTCAACGACTACATCGGAAGGGGCTACATCCCGCGCCTCGATAAGGCGCTGAAGCTCGCTCGGGCGTTGAATGTTTCGCTCGAATTTTTGGCTGACGATTCCGCGGACTTCCCGCCGCCCGGACCCGGTACGAGCATCGCGCCAATGGCAGCCGATTTGACCGGATTCCAGTCCACAACGCCAGTTCAAACGCTCTTCCAACCCTCTGAAAACGTGCATGCAACGGCCGTCGCCATCGCCTTCAACATGGCGGCGGGCGTCGATCTACCGGCGCGAGAAAAGGCCGCTCTCATTGGTGAGCTTTCGGCCCTGATCATGTCGCGCGTTTCTGTTTCATCGCCAGCGACCTCAACCAACGCCGCCGCTGTCGCGCCCCTGCCGTCTCCCATCGATTTGACCTTGGAACGCATTCGCCTTCGGGGCGGGTCGGATCGTCGGTTCACCTGTTTGGCGCTTCCGGAGCCCTTGCTACGCGAATTCTGCGAGCGGTTGACAGTCGGCGGTCCCGTGAAAAATGCCTGGAACTGGCTTGCGGCAGAGGCGGGAAAGCAGGGCAAAACCATCCCTTCGAAAACCAGTATCTACCGGTTCGTGGGCGTGTTTCTTGATGAACATCGCGCTTCAACCGCCCCGTCGACTTCGAAAACTTCGCGCCGTCGGACATCTGCAAAAACTTCGTAAAAGGCTGAAAAAACGTGCAAACTCCTCTCTGCGATCTGCTCATTGCGGGTCAGGCCATCGTGACCCGGTACAAGGCCGCGAAGGTCTGGACGGAGTTGCATCGGTTCCTGGCGATGACGGAGGATGGGGCGGCGGTTCAGAGCGTCCAGGGGGGCGAATGCATTGGCGTTTCCACAAAGAGCACGCGGGGGCAGGGAAATCTCGGCGTGGTTGTGGAGATCCTCGGATTCTCCACCGTCGAAGCGGGGGGACAGGTGCGGGCGGGGGATGAGGTGATCAGCGATCGCGAGGGCCGGGCGATCAAAGACCCGCAAAGTCCCGGATCAATCGTGCACATTCAAGGCGTCGCCCGGACTGGCGGCGTTGAAGGAAAAAACGTCCGCGTGGAGCTAGGCCGGTATCGCCTCGTTCACCCGGAGATCCGGGGAGGGGAAAGATGAACTCCGATTCTTCCATCAGATGCTCGGCGCGAGCCCTCACGGTGTTATTTCGGCCGGAAACTTCGCATATCGAGGAGGGGCGATTCGTCGCACTTCGGGGCGGGAAGGTGCGCGTACAAAACAAGGTCGGCGGCGATTGCGTGGATGTCATGCATCGCGAGGTTGAGGAAAGAAATAATCTCCTCGTAGCCGTTGCGATTATCGGATTCTGCAAGGTCACTGCCGGCGGCCGCGTCGCAGACGGGGACGAGATTATCTCCGACGCATTGGGCAGGGGTATCACGGACCCGCAAACGCCGGGTGCCCCCGTGCACATCGTAGGAATTGCTCGCACGGGGGCGGTGGAGGGGCAATCTTTCCGGCTGGAGATTAGGAAATACAAGCTGCATCCGCCAGCGGCGGCGGCTCAGTATCCGGGAGATAGCAGATGACGCGAATGGACCAATGCACAACGCCGACGGCCGTGGAGATCCCGCTTTACGGTGATGACGTGCAGATCATCGATCGCGCATGCGCGATGCACGCCAGCGTCTGCGGAGCGGGCGGGAAGGCATACCGCGATGAATCACTCCTCTCGATTTTCGAGGTGTTTTGCGACTTTTACCAGCGGATAACGGAGGCGTCGGAGGACGCGGAAGCTGCCTTCGTCGCGTCGGCGCGCATGATGGCGGAGACCGTGTTGGACCCGGCAGATCGTCCCAACACGCCCACCGAGACCATCACCATTTACGTGAGCGAGGCCGAGGCCGCGTGGGTTCTTGAATCGTTCCGTCTGTATGTGGGACTGGCAAATGCGATCCGGTCCGGCGCCCGCAAGGCGGTGGAGCAACAGCACGAAGAGGGCGCCGCCGAGGCGATGCTCTCTGGCGTTCCGTGGGTGAATCCGGCTGTCGGAATCTGCCGCGTTTACCTGCTTTTCTCGGAGAGCCGCGAATTATCGCGATTTGCCGGGGATGGGTGGATTGATTCGGCAATTCAGGTTTGGCAGTCGGTCAGCGCCCGTACTTCCAATCGGTCGATGGGCGGCGAATCAACAGCGGCTCCCGTCCAGCCTCCTCAAGAGGCCACGTTGGAACAGCAGACGCAGATTGTGGGCGACGCGTTGCAGCGGATCAAAGTCGATGCGCTGCTCATTCTCGAAACACTGCAGAATTCGGCACACCACCAGCGGTCGCGGATCGTGGGCCTCGTCCACGAAATCAAGGCCCTGATGACTCGGGCGTGGATACCGCTCAACCAGCTACAAACCAAACGTTTTGACAGCCTCGGCGGCGCGAAATTTCATCGCCGCCGTGGCGGTCGGCATTGATGAACGGAGCGCACGTGAACACTGAAGCTGCAAAATTGAGAGCGGGAATCCGGAAGGCGAGGCGGTTGCCTGCGAACGACCGGCCCGACGATTCGACGCTGCTGAAGATGGTGGCTGAGGACTACGAGGACTTCGCCCGCCTGCGGAGCGCTCTCGACCGATGCGAAAAGCGTCTGGCTCGTGCGCTGCATTCGGCTACCGGTGCGCCGGTGCCGGTGGGCATCGACGCCGTGATTGAGCGCATCGAACTGCAGCTCGCGCAAGGCAGAACGTCCGGCTTAATCGAGCAAAGACGGCAGCTCCAGGAGATCGCTACACAGTTGACGATCTTCGCGGGCGCTCTTCTCGCCATGACTGACAAAGAGACGAAACGCTGAGCCGTCAGCACGTGCGACGGTTCCAGAGGCACTGATTCAAACGGAGGCTCTATGTCTGGGAAAGACAACAGCGCAATCAAACTCGCGAGCGAATTGTTTCCGATGGTCTTTTACGGCCTGAATCCCCACACGTCGCTGATGATGGCGATGTGTAGATTCGATGCGCATTTTTTGCCGGAACGGAAGGGGCCGGGTTGGCTGGCCGAGGCCCGTCGTCTCGCCGCCGCTGCGCTGGCAGAGTGGGAAGCGACGCCGGTTGCCGAGCGTCGGCGCATTCTGGATGCGAACCTCGAATTCAAATTGGCCGCCGCCTAACAAAACAGCCCCGCCTCTCCCTGGACGGAGCGACGGGGCTTTGGATCAAGACGATGAGCAGTCTAACAACCCAATCTCTCGGTTCCAATCCGCCGCCGGCCCCTCGCGGCGTGGTGTGGATTGACGTGAAGACCGCCGCCGAGCGGATGAACGCCAGCGAGAGATGGGTTTTAAGCCTCTGTTCCTCAAAATGGGCCTGCCGGTCATTGGCACGCCTGGAAACGCCGCCAGGAGGCGGGAAACCGCGTTGGGTGGTGCGGGAGGATGCCGATCCGGCCCTTGCCCGGATCAAGTTCCCGGAGCAGTTGCCGGCGGATATCCGCTCGCTCACCGAAAGCCAGCGTAAGGAATACGCCCGGCGCGTGGAAATTTATCACGCGTGGGAGGCTGCCTGCAGCGACGCGATCCGGAGCGGCGGGACGATCGAACGGGCCACGGCGGCGTTTATTGGCCGCGTCCAAGCCGAATCGGGCGTCGCGATTGACGACAAGACGCTCTACGCGTGGCGGAAGCGGTACCGGTCCCAGGGGAACACGGGGCTGATGGATGGGCGGTGGAAGCGCAAGGACAAGCACGACCTGGAAGACCCCATGCTCACACTCGCCGCGCGATTGTGGCGCAATCCGAACCGGCCCAGCGTGCAACTTTGCTACGACATGGCGAAGGATGAGGCGATTGAGAAGGGGTGGCACGTGTGGTCGCTCGGGACGGTCGATCGGTACATTCGCCGGCACGTCAACCCTTGCGTGGCGATCTATCGCCGCGCTGGGAAAAAGGCGTTCACCGATCAGGCGGAAACCTACATCGAACGCGATTACTCGGGCCTGCTTCCGAATGACCTTTGGAACAGCGACCACCATGAATTTGACGTGATGGTGCAGCTACCCGGTGAGCGTGCGAATCTGAACACCGGGGAAGTGAAGCGGCGGCATGCCCGGCCGTGGTTGACGGTGTGGCAGGATTGCCGTTCTCGGAAGATCGTAGGATGGGCGGTGTATGCGAGCGATCCGAACACCGATTGCATCCTCCTGGCGTTGCATCGCGCCGTGAAGTCGCACGGCGTTCCGAAAGAATGCGCCGTCGATAATGGAAAGGACTTTGATTCCTTCGCCTTACACGGGCGCACGAAGCGCGAACGACACACGAGAATTGATCGCGAGATAGTCACTGGCGCGTTCGCGCTCCTCACCATCAAACCGCACAACGTCGAGAAGTATCACGGCCAATCCAAGCCCTGCGAACGCTTCTTCGGCACGCTGGAGGGCCGGTTCGGTAAGACCTGGCCGACGTATTGCGGCAACAAGCCGGAGAATCGCCCGGAAGGCCTGCAGGACCGCCTGGACAAGGGCCAAGCGCCCACGCTGGAGGAGTTCACCGCTGCTTTCGCCGAGTGGGTTGAAAGCGACCACAACCAGAAGCCGCACACCGGCGACGGCGTTGATGGCGAAACACCGGCGGCCGTCTTCGACCGGTTGCTTCCGGAGAAACGCACCGCGCCCGAGGCGCATCTGGATTTCCTGCTGCAGAAGTCCTCTCGCCCGGTGAAGGTCACACAAAACGGCGTTGTGTTCGACGGCCTGCGCTACGGCAAATACGAGCCGGCGCTTCGCCCGCTGCTGGGGCAGAAGGTCACGCTCCGCATGGACCCGGCCGACGTGTCGCGCGTCACGGTCTGGATGCTGGACGGCCGCTTCGTGTGCGTCGCGCCCGCCAATCAACGGGTTCCGGCGAACGCAACCCGCGAAGTTCTGAACGCGGCGATTGCCGAGAAGCGCCGCGACACCAAGGCTAAACTCGCCTACAACGAAGCTCGCCTTCGCATGTCGGACGATCTGACGGATCGCGTGTTGCGCGCAGCCTCCCGCCGCGCCCATGAACAAGCACAAAACGCCGCGCCCGATCCCGTTCCGCCCTCCATTCGTCCGATTCGAACGCCGATCGATGAGCATTTGGAGCGGGCTCAAAGAGCCCTTCAGGTGCCGGCGATGCGGCTGGCGGCGGGGGCCGAAGGTCTCGATTTACTGCAGCTCGCAAACGACGAATTGAATCTGTGTCAACGGACTGCGCAGGCACCTTCACTTTCGCTGCTGACGGCGCTCAATGACGAGCCTGCCGGCGACGCATTCGGAGGAGAGCAGTAATGCCCGTTGACGATGGCGACATTCTCAAACGACTCGTGCAGGATGCTCGCATAGTACAGGAGTTTTCTGTGATCAAGGATGATCAGACGCTCACGGACGAGCTGAAAGAGGCGGTCCTCGACCGGCTCAAAAAGTACCTGGAGCACACCGGGAAATCTGCCGAGTGGGCGGCAAGGTCGATGGCAACATCGCCGACGACCCTCTCGCAGGTGATCTCCGGGAGCTACGGGGCCGACGTTGAACCGCACATCCGGCGCATCGACAAATGGCTCGAAGCGCAAATCATGCGGCTCGCCGCGCCAAAGCCGGCGGGATTCGTCAAGACCGGCGTGGCCGAGCAAATCTACGGCATCGCCAACTGGGTTCGGAAAACGACCAGCATCGGCATCGTTCACGGCCCACCCGGATGCGGGAAGACGATGACTCTCAAAGCGATTCGCGGCGAAATCCCCGGCTCAGTGTTTGTGTCGATCGACAGCTCGGGGAAGTCTGTGCGCTCTGTCTTGGAGACGCTCGCCGACGGCCTTCGCATGGGCGGTTTGAAGCTCAACGGCTCGCAACTATTCCGGCAGATTGTCGGCGCTCTCAAAGGCACCGAACGCCTCGTGATGGTTGATGAGGTCCACAAGCTTTGCGGCCGTGCAAATGACGCGGCGCTGCACGTGCTACGGGACATTCACGACAGCACTGAATGCCCGATGCTTTGGGCGGGGAATGGTTCCATCGCCGACTACATCCTCAAGGGATACCGCGACGGGCACGATCCTCTCTGCCAAATCTACAGCCGCGTCGCGTGGTGGCTGAATCTCACGGAGATTGCGGAGGGCGGAGGCGACGGCGGCCATAGCCGGCTCTACACCATCGAAGATATCCGCCGGGTCTTTGCCGCGTCGAAAGTGCGGCTCACGTCCGATGCTCACGGGTATCTGCTCTCCCTGGCAAACGATCCGGGAATGGGATGCCTGCGCATCGCCAGGCGATTGGTGGAGATGGCGGAAGTGGCATCGAAGGGCAACCCGGTCGATGCGGAATTTCTGCGGCGAATTCAGCGCGAGCGGTTGGGCTTCACGATGTTCCGTCGCGTCGAAGAAACGCTTCGGACGCCGTGTGCGGCCGCTGGCTGAGGCGACGGCCAATAGACGGCGAATATGAACGGATTCTTTTTTGGAGACTTATCGTGAGGAAGATCAAATCAAGTAATCGCCGGGTTCAGCGGTTCCCCGTCGGCGCTGCTGTCCTGGACAAAGCATCCGGCGAAATGGCGATCGTCGTTGCCGGCTTCATCGAACAACGCGCCGGCGGCCGGTCGTTGTACGTGCTCTCGCACTATGACGGGACGCTTGACTCGCAATATGGCGAAGAGCTGGAGGGATGCCCCACGTCGGCGCTGCCGGAGGTCAAAGACCTCAGCGGCCGCGACCCGCTCGCGGCGCAACGGCGCGTCCTGGACGGCGGTCAAGCCGTTCGGGAGATCATGGAATCGATGCAGCGGAATTTGCAGCAGTTGGCATCGCTCGCGGGATAACGTTTCGCCCTTGATCGCTCAATGTTGGAGACATGGCTGATGGCTGACACGCAGAAAACAATCGAGATCCTCCTTCAGTTCAAGCAGGCTGGAGAGGAGATTCTGCAGGCAGCGCAGGGATCGATCGAAAAGCTGCAATCCCTCACCGTGAGCCTGGGCGGGGACATCAACAGCGCCCTGTCGATGCCTGGGGCGGAACAGGCTCAGGCGAAGATCGGTGGAGTCGTGGGTGAGGTTGGCATTCTCAACGTCGCGCTGAAGGGAACCGCTGACGAGTTTAAGGCCGACAAGGCCGCCGCCGAATCCTTCTCTAAATCAGCAGTTGCAGGCTTGAACGCTACGGCGGCATCGGCCGAAGGTGCCACCGCTGCCTTGCTGCAGACGCAACAAGCCGCCGCCGGGTCCAGTCCATCCCTCGTGCAGGGATTGAACGCCAGCTTGGGCAGGAGTTCCGAACTCGGCGGCACATTGCGTCTGCTTGCTGGATCGGGACCAATTCTCGCACTCTCGCTGGCCGCCAACGCGTTTGAAAAACTCGGGAAGGAAATCGACGACCTGAGCGTCAAATGGCGGAAGGGCGAGATATCGGGGTCGGAGTTCTTCGAGGGACTCCTGCTCAAGGTTCCCGTAGCCGGGCAGATATCACAGGGGCTGCTCTCCATTAAAGACGCCATCACGGGTGTCAGCTATGCGGAAGAAGTTGCCGCTGAGAAGGCGAAGAGGACGGCAGAGGGTTGGAAGGAAGCCGCGCGCGACATCAAGAATGCGGCAGAGGTGGTCCAGGAATCCCACCTCCAGGCTTCGGAAATGATCCAAAAATTCGATGATCAAGCCGCGCTGCAAAAGGACAGCGGCGATCCCGTCCATTCCGCAATCGACCAGCAAATTGCAGACGAGGGCTCCCGCCGGCGGGATATTTACAGCCGCTTCGATCAGCGAAAGAAAGAGATTGGCTTCGACACGTTGCCCGCTCTTCGCCAGTCGCTCGGAAATCCGCTCATCAATGTCGGGCAGATACAGAGCCAAATTGACACCATTGAGAAGGCATACAAAAGCCTCTCGGAGGACGTAGAGAACGAGCTCGCGCACTCCCAGCAGCTGACGGATAGGGCAATCGCCGGCATCAGAAAGCAAGCCGCCGCCGCATTCGCCAGTGAGGAGATAAAGAAGCTCGCCGAAGATTTCAAATCCAATTGGGATGAGGCACAAAAGCTTGTAGATGGCATCAGCAGACAAATCGAGGCGGAAGACGCGAGGCTCACGCAAGAACGTTCGCAGTTGATCAAGAACGCGCAGACGCCTCAGCAAAAATATGATGCGGGCGTTAAGCAACTCGACCAGGTCCAGCGGTATAACCCGCTCCCCCCCGGGCTCTACGATCAGGAGAAGGCAAAGCTCCAGAAAACTCTCGATGATGAGCTCGCCGCCCTCGACAAAGCCAACAGCGAAAAGCTGATCAAGCAGGACGAGCTGAACGCGCAGCTTGTGACGGGGATGGCGCGGGAGGTCGCGAACGCCCAGACCAGCTACGACCAAGACGTCGCGAACTTTCATGAAGCGCTCGTCAAAAAAGAGATCAACCAGGAGCAGTTCGATCAACTGATAGTTCAACGCCGGCAGCAGATGGATGAGCAGCTCCGCCAGCTCTCACTGCAGCAGCACCAAGCCGGCGAGCAGGTCCAGCTTGCCACGTTGGTGGCGAATCACCAAAGCACGGACGCCCAGCTCCTGCAAATCCAGATTGATTACGAAAGACAGGCCGAGCAGCTCCGCCAGGAATTCCAGGACCAGGGGCTGATTTCAGAGCAGCAGTACAACGACGCGCTCGTTGCCCTGGATAAGACGACGGCGGAAAAACGGAAGGCAATCAACGGGAGCTTCCTGGACGGAGTGAACCAAGGTGCGCAGGAGATGGCCGACAATGTGCAAACGCAGGCGCAGATCGGCGACAAGGTTGTTCACGACATGGCGGACGGATTCGCCAACGCCTTCGGAGAGATCGTTACGGGCACAAAGAGCGTCGGTGGGGCGTTTCGCGATATGGCGATCAGCATCCTCGACGACATCGCCAAGATGGAGGCGAAAGCGGCCTTCGAGGCCCTCTTGTCTCCAATATTGAAGGGTATCACGGCGGGGATCGGAGGAATGTTTAGCGGGCCCGGGGCAGGGCCGCTCGCCGGATCGCCCGGTGAAGTGTCCATGCCCGGCGGCGGCGCAGCCTTCGCCAACAGCGGAGGCCTGATCGGACGTTACGCCGCCGGCGATGTCGTCGGCGGCGGCCCCTGGGGGCCGAACATCGACTCGGTCCTCGGCATGCTCACCAAAGGAGAGTTCGTCGTTAAACGGGACGCCGTCTGGCGACCGGGCGTTCTGCCGCTTCTCCGCGCGATCAATAGCGGCATGTCGGTCTCGGACCTCGGACGCTCCACGGCAGCGGCGCTGGGCAGCTCGGCGGCGGCGGGAGCTGCCCCATCATCTGCCGCATCCTCGCCCTCGGGCGGCGCTGTGATCGCCGCCATCCCGGCAACTGATGCCCACATGCGCCAGCTCCTGGAAGGCGGTCAGAACGCCACCATCGATTTCATGAAAGCCAATTACCACAGGTTTGCGCCACGGGGGGGCAGATGAGACTCATGGGCGGCAAGCACGGAGTACACGCTTACGCATGGGCGATGAGGGTCCTCCCAGTCCAGAAGAGCGCGGCCGGCTTTTCGATGGGACTCCTTCCTCAACAGTTCCGTGCTCGCGCGCGAGCACGGAGGCTGAAAATCGAACGGGGAATCATCTTGCCCCGTCCCTTGCGGCCCTTCCTCGCCGTTGGGAAGGAAACGTGTGCTCCGTGTCCCGCGCCATTTGCCGACAACTCTTCAAGGGCAGAAACCGCGAAATATCGCCCGGCGCGTCGCCTGGCTGCCGACTTTGCAAAGGAATGTCTCAATGACTATGAACCCCGACCTCGCTGAGCACCTTCACGGTAATCAAATCTCAAAGGAGCACATCAATCCGGAGGCGCACTATTACGTACCGCCTGACCTGGACGCGGATTTTCCCGAGGCCATCCGGGACCGGTATAAGCAATTATGTGTGAATTTGGACGGTCACCTTGAGAAATATTCTGCGCTCGCCGCCGAGCGTAAATCCATCCGCGACGCCATCATCGACAGCTTCGATTTTGGGAAGCTGGAGGAGCTGAAGAAGACCCCCTGGAAGTTAATGAAGCTCTTCCAACAGGAAGTCGCGATGCGGCAGGAACTGGCGTCCGTGTTGAAGCAACTTTCCTCTGAGTCGGTAAAGCTGCATGAGGCGTCGCGGGCCGCGCTACAAGAAACGAGGGACAGGATTCGGAGCCAGATTCTTTCGCTTGGCTATGACGAGACAAAAGTCGGCCACCACCTTGACCACCAAAAGGCTGGATTGGGCGGCGTTGGCGAGCACGACAGCATCATCACGCTCCATCCGGAGGTGATCAAAGCGCAGTCGCGGCTCGAATACTTAAGCGAAATTCGCATGCGCCTCGTGAATCACAATATGACCAATTCCCCGACGCGGCACAATGACGCTCGGGGCGCTCACGTCGAGCGCTGCATGGAGCAACTGCTTAAGCACATGATCGAGGTCATTGACGGTTTTTAACGTGAGATAGGCCTCTGTGCGTAACAGCGGCCGTTTCCTCTTATCTTTGGATCAGACTTGGAGACCACCCATGAGAATGAGCGCTTTACCTGCAGATTGGGGAGTATTCCTCTCGAACCTGATGGGGGTCAAGGCAGACCTTCCGCCCGATCAGTTCCGCAACGCTATCGAATTCGAATGGCGTAAATCTGTTGGGGACGAGGTGCGAACGCCGCCCACCGGCAATGACCCCGTTAGTGCAAGCAAAGCCGTCAATCATGTGCCGGATGATCGATGGAAACTCCACCAGGCGTCGCTCGAATATGCATCCCGGCATGGATGCACTTATGAGCAGGCCGTGAACGCCATGACGGGCGAACGTCCTTTCGCTCATCCGTCGCGTCAGTAGGCTTTGGCGATGTCTCTTGCTGCCCCATGCAAGGGACATCGAGCACTGTTAAACGCCCTTTGAGGGCGATTCGAAGCGTCCTTTCAGCCGGCCCTTCCGAGGGTCCGGCTGATTCTCTGCGCTGGGGCCTCTTCGCAAGTAGCTGCGGAATTCGCAAGTCGCGCGCGGGGCTACAGCGCGGGAGCGTTTGTGCCAGATTTTTTTGGAGTTATTTTAATCGCAAGGCGGATTGGAATCTTGGACGTGAGGGCGGCTCAACCTGGGGAGGGCATTGGAGTTGCGGATAAGGGATTTGCCTAAATGCATGGAAATTCGAAAAAGTGGTTGTAAGTGGGGAGGGTCCAATCGATAATTATGGGTGAGAAACGCAACCGCACGAATAAGTGCAGGAGGTGGTCGCGAAAAACAGCGAATTCAGCAGGACTGAATTCAGAAAACCGCATGGCGCGAGCCTTGGGACAATGGAGCTTCTGCTGTTGTAAAACGGTCTGTTTTATACGTTATATTGCCCTACCGGAGGTGTGTCCCTGAGTGAGCGAGTGCGGTTTTTCTATGCGCGGGGGGCATTGAGGGCGCGGGGTTCTCGCCAAAGGGGGCGGGGTGCTTTATGATTGGGGGTTCGTTTCGGGTTGAACGTACTTTTGATATGGGGAATTGATCATGTCGCAGTTGCCGACGTACAGCGTGGCGGAGCGGAATGGAGCGAAGACGGTATCGACGGGGTCGGCGTGGGAGCCGAAGATGGGGTATTCGCGGGCGGTGCGGAAGGGGAACATGATTTTTGTGACGGGGACGGTGGGGATCAACGCGGACAAGACGTACACGCCGGACGTGGGGGCGCAGGCGAAGCGGTCGCTGGAGATCATCTCCGGGGCGATCGAGGCGCTGGGCGGGAAGATCACGGACGTGGTGCGGACGCGGATGTATGTGACGGACGTCTCGCAGTGGGAGAAGGTGGCGGCGGTGCACGGGTCGGTGTTCGGCGAAATTCGGCCGGCGACGACGATCGTCGAGGTGGCGAAGCTGATTGATGGCGAAGCGTTGATTGAAATTGAAGCAGATGCGATGGTGTAAATTCTGAATTCTGAGTTATGAATTCTGAAAAACCGCTTTCGGGACGGCCTGAGAAGCGAGACACTGGGGAAGGATTTTTCTGACTGGAGGATGACATGGCGAGTGTTCCGGTACCGAGCGTTTTGGGATTGGCGGCAAGTTTTGGATTCGGCGATCGAACGGGGTTGGCGACGCCAGGGCATGTCGCGGCGTTGAAGAAGGCGGGGAAGGGGATCAAGCCGATCTTCGCGCAGCAGAGCATCCGGGAGATGACGCGGACGCAGCGGACGCCGGAGCAGGTGATGGGCGATGCGCTCAAGGGAATGGCGCGCGGGGAATATTTCGGGGAGCACGGGGCGGACGCGGACCATTTGAAGGTGCCGGAGGATGTGGACCGGACGGCGGCGGCGGGGTTCACGTTTTTTACGATCGATCCGTCGGATGATGTGGATCCGCGGACGGACGATTACAGCCGCGGGGAGTTGCAGGAGAAGTTTGCGGCGGTGCGGGAGCAGGTGACGTGGTTTGACACGTATCGGGGGAAGCGGGTGGTGTTGCCGACGGGGACGGTGATCGACCTGAACGAAGATGCGGTGATGCGTGCGGCGGTGAAGTATGGGCGGGCGATCAACCGTGCGGTGAAAATGGCGCAGCACATTGATGCGGTGCATGCGAAGGCGGGGAAGAAATACGAGATTGAGCTGTCGGTGGATGAGACGCCGCAGCCGACGACGCTGGCGGAGCACTGGATCATTGCGGAGCAGGTGCTGCAGCGCGGGATGAAGCTGGTAAGCCTGGCGCCGCGGTACATCGGGGATTTTGAGAAGGGGGTGGATTACAAGGGGGATGTGGCGGCGTTTACGAAGAGCCTGGCGGACCACGTGGCGGTGATGGAGCAGCTTGGACCGTACAAGCTGAGTTTGCACTCCGGGTCGGACAAGCTTTCGATCTATGAGACGTTTGCGCGGACGACCAAGGGGCGCTGGCATGTGAAGACGGCGGGGACGAGTTATCTCGAGATGCTGCGCGTGATCGCCCGGCACGATGAAAAGCTGTTCCGCGAGGTGATCGATTTTGGCCGGGCGCATTACGATGTGGACAAGGCGACTTATCATGTCAGTGCGACGGTTGGCGGCGTTCCGGCGCCGAGCGACATCAAGGAGTCCAAGGCCCTCGAGCGGTTCTATCTGGAACTGTGGGAAGATGTGAAGCCGGGGAAGGGGTTCACGCAGCCGGGGCGGCAGATTCTGCATTGCACGTTCGGGAGCACGCTGACGGATGCGCATCTCGGTGCGGCGGTGCGGAAAGTGCTGGCGGAGAATGCGGGGACGTTTACTGAAGTGCTGACGGAGCATTTTGCCAAGCATCTCGAGGCGTTGAATCGGGGGATGTGAGTCCCCCCCCCCACGCCGCCGACGACGACGACGTTAAACACGAAGAGCACGAAGGCACGAAGGACCACGAAGGAATTTGATGTTTTTGAGAGCCTGTGGCGCGAGCTGCGGGCTCTTTTCTTGCGCAGACGGAATGCTCTTCGGAGTATTGCGGGCAAATCCAGTAAGATGGCGGCTTGCGGTTTTCTGGAGGTCATCATGAAGGTGATTGCGGATTTGTGTGTGGTACCGATGGGGGTTGGCGTGAGCGTGAGCAAGCATGTGGCGGCGTGCGAGCGCGTGCTGAGGGACGCGGGGTTGAAGATTCAGTTGCATGCGTATGGGACGAATATCGAGGGGGAGTGGGATGCGGTGTTTGCGGCGATCAAGAAGTGCCACGAGGTGGTGCACGAGATGGGCGCGCCGCGGATTACGACGAGCATCAAGGTGGGGACGCGGACAGATCGGGAGCAGACGATGGAGGACAAGGTGCGGAGCGTGGAAAGACTCCTCGGTTCGGAGTCGCGCGTTTAGGCGGCGGTCGGCGTTCCGCCTGACTGGATGAAACCGCATGAAGGCGGAACTCCGAGCCCAGATGGGCTGCGCTTTCTTCGCTGGGGCGGGGATTCTATAGTTCGCGATTACCTTTTTTGGCGCTGCGGGATGCGTGCGGGCGGGATGAGATTTCCGTCCGTTGTTTCCGCATTTTCGCAACTGTTGGAATGGGAGGGAACTTTTGGCGGGCTGCTGCCGGTTGGTTAAGTGGGCCCTTGTATGTACCGATAACATGGAGGACCGGCCGTACTGGCCGCGTTTTTTCCGCAAGCACGCAGGTGGATGATGTCGTTGACCGTGACTTTGCCGAATTCCGATTTGGCGAGCGTTCTGCAGCAGGCGATCGCGTCGCTGGGGAAAATCATTGAGGGCAAGCCGGAGAGCGATCAACTGCTGGCCGAGATGGTGCGGATCAGTGGGGAGGCCCTCAAGGCGGGAGGGGCCGGGGTGTGGGTAACGGAGCATCCCGAGCGGCCCGAGCTGGTGCTGGAACATCAGCTCGCCCAGATCCAACTGATGAATGGGGAAAAGGTGGTGACGGGGGTGATGACGGCGGTGCGGCGGTGTGCGCGGGAGGCGAAGCCCCTGATTGTGCCGGCGTTTTTTCTGGAACAGGACGCGGTGGATGCGCCGCAGAATCCATCGCCCTTCGAGCTGCTGTACGTGCCGATGAAACTGCATGGCAAAGTGGCGATGGTGCTGATGATGGCGGTGCCCCCGCCGCCGATGAATGATGCGGGGTTGCATCGCACGTACCTGAATTTTCTGATCCGCATGGCCGGGGCGGTGGAGCAGTCGCTGGCGGAGCGGCACCTGCAGTTGATCGAGAAGGACCGCGGCACCAGCAGCAAACTCGTGCGTTTCGCCGAGCAGGTGCACAAACATCTCTTCGTCGGGCAGGTGGCGGTGGATATTTCGAACCTGGCACGCGACGTGATGGAGGCGGATCGCGTGACGGTCGAGCTCTATCCGCGCATGCGCAAGCGGGTGGTGGCGGTCTCCAACGTGGATGAGCCCAACAAACGGGCGCACGTCTTCCAGGTGCAGCGGCTGATCTTCGATTATGTGCGCGATCGCCAGGCGCCGGTGGTGCTCGATCGCGAGGCGACGCAGCAACTCGTCAGCGATCCGGTGCTCCAGGATGCGGCGGCGGCCTATTTTGAGGCGACGGATTTCAACGCCTTCCTTGCGGCTCCAATCAAGAGCGACGATCCGGCATCGCCCGTGCTGGGCGTGATGCTCGTGGAGTACCAGACCAGCGAACAGGCGCAGACGCACGTCAATCTGCTCAATGAAGTCGGACGACTCTGCGCGGGAAGCGTTGCGAACGCGACCGAGATTGAATCCCTGCCCTTCCTGAAAATGTTCCACATGATTCGTGCCCTCTGGCGGCAGCCGGCGGGAACGAAGCGCACCATGACGCTGGCGCTCGCCGGGCTGGCCGTGGTGCTGATCACGGTTATCGCGGTATTTCCGTTTGATTTTTCGATCAAGGCGGATTGCCAGATCCGGCCGAGCGCGCAACTGTCGATCGTGGCGCCGATGGAAGAGCGGCTGATCGACGTGCCGGTGCGGGCGGGCGAGCATGTGTTCACCCGGGATCAGCGGACCCCCACGGGCGAGCCGGTCAAGCCCCTGGTGCGGTTTGATTCGACGAATCTGATCGCCCAGAAGGCGGAGGCGATGGGGAAGGTGGGCGCGATACAGGCGGAGCTGAGGGATGCGCAGCGAAAGGGAGATTTGCCCAAGATCGGCGTGGCGCAGAACGAGCTGGATGAGGAGAATCAGCAGATCAGGCTGCTGGACAATGAGATCGATCAGTGCACCGTGTGGAGTCCGATCGAAGGGACGGTGCTGACGGAGAACGTGGAGCAGAAACGCTGGAGCACGCCGAAGAAGAGCGAACCCCTGATGGACATCGCGAGCTTTTCGGATTGGGAGCTGGTCGTTGATGTGCCCGAGAGCGAGGTGGCGGCAGTGCGCGGAGCGCTGGAAAAGGCGACCCGCACCGCGATTTCCGACGGCCGGCCCGACCAGGGGATTGAGATTGAATACATTTTGCGTCCCTGGCCCGACCAGAGATACGTGGTGCACGCGAAGGGAATTGCGACGTTGTTGCCGGCGTCGCAGCAGGAGAATAATGCGAACGTGTTCCGGCTGCTGGTGAAGCTCGACCCGGCGAGCCTGCCGAACGATCTGCGCATGAGCGGTTTCACGGGCCGGGCGAAGATCCATTTGGGGAAGAAGGCGCTGGCGACGCAATGGTTGCGCGGACCGATGCGGCTGCTGCGCATGACGCTGTTCTTCTGATCACGACGGACGACGACGTAAACACGGAGTCACGAAGAGACGAAGGTCACGAAGACGGAATTAACCACACAGGACACAGAGTTCACAGAGGGACGACGAACGAATGAAAGATGGAAATGATTTAATCTGGGACGTCTCTGTGCTCTCTGTGTCCTCTGTGGTTTTATTGGGCTGGTGAGTGAGTGATGCGGCGAGAAGAAGCCAAAGAGTATCGGGTGGCGGTTGGGGCGGAGCCGGCGGATCGGGGGATTTCGCCGTTGCGCGCGGATTTGCTCATCAGTCCGCAGCTTTTCTACGGCCAGCTTTGTTTTGTGATCAAAGACCCGGTGACGCTCAGGTATTTCCGGCTGCAACCCGTCGAGCATTTCCTCATCAAGCAGTTTGACGGGAAGCGCACGGCGCGTGACCTGCTTGGCGTCCTGCAGCAGCAGTTCCCTGAAACGCAGCTCACCGTGCAGGATGTGCTGCGGTTTGTCGGCATGCTCCATGAAGCCCACCTGCTCGTCGGCGAGGGGCTCGGACATGCGGAGTGGCTGACCAAACGGCGCAGCGCGGCCAAACGGCGCCGAGTGCTGGAACTTGCGCAGAATTTCCTCTTCTTCAAGATCCCGGTCTTCCATCCCGATCGCCTCCTCGAAGCGATGGACAACACCATCGGCAAGGTGATCTTCCATCCCGCGACGGGGGTCGTTTCGATTCTGCTCGTCCTCCTGGCGCTCTGGAACGTGCTCATGAGCACGGACCGCCTCGCCCATCTGCCCTACAACCTCCTGAGCATGCAGAACCTCTTCGTGCTCTATTGCGTCTTCATCGTGACCAAGGTGTTCCACGAGTTCGGCCACGGGCTCGCGGCGAAACATTTCGGCGGCGAAGTCTCGAACATGGGGGTGATGCTCTTCATCATCACCCCCAGCTTTTACTGCGACACCAGCGACGCCTGGATGATCCCCTCGCGCGCTGCACGCCTCTGGATCAACGCCGGCGGAATCGTCGTCGAACTCGTCATCGCCGCACTCGCAACCTTCGTCTGGCTCTATACCCCCACCGACGGACTCCTGAACCAGATCGCGCTCAACGTCATGATCTCCTGCTCCGTCGCCACCCTCTTCTTCAACGCCAACCCCCTCCTCCGTTACGACGGCTACTACTTCCTCGCCGACCTCCTCGAAATCCCCAACCTCATGACCAAGGGCCGGCAGCTCGTCGGCTGCTACCTGCAGAAGTATCTGCTCGGGATGAAGCCCGAGATGCCGCCGGATCAGAAACGCGCGAAGTGGCTCGTCACCTACGCCATCGCCAGCGCTGTCTATCGCTGGTTCGTGGTGTTCGGCGTGATCACCCTTCTCTGCTACTTTTTCGATCAGTACGGCCTCGGCCCGATCGGCATTTTCCTCGCCGTGATCTACGTCGCGCTCACCGTGCTCTGGCCGCTCGGCAAAACGATGCAGTTCCTCTGGAAGCAGCGATGGGACATCAAGAAGCGTCTGACCTACATGGGCGGCGCGGCGATCGCCGGCGTGGCTGTGCTCGTGATGATCGCGCTCATGCCATGGCGGTTTGCGATCCGCGAACCGCTGGTGGTCTTGAGCCAGCAGGATGAACCGGTCTTTGTCAGTACGCCGGGGTATGTGGAGAAGGTCGACCATGACACCGGGGACCTGGTGCATGCCGGCGATCCGATTCTGACGCTCAGCGATCCCTCACTCCAGACACTTCTCGATCAGGCGATGAGCCGGCGCGAGCAGGAAGCCATCAAGGCGCGCGACGCCGCCGACAGGAATCAGGCCGGCGCCATCGATGCCGCAAAGAAAGCCATCGCCGCGTACGACCAGCAGATCGCGCTCATCAAGGGACGTGTCAGCGATCTGACGCTGCGGGCGCCCGTCGACGGCGTGATCGTGAAGGAGGCCTCCCTCCGGCGAATCGTGGGGAATTACGTGCCCGCGGGGCTGAAGATTTGCCGCGTCATCCGTACCGATGAACTCGAGGCGCGAATCAGTCTGCCCCAGCAGCAGGCGGCCATGGTGCAACCGGGAATGCCGGTGCGGATCAGGCTCTGGGCGAATCCCGACAAGACGGTGTATGCAAGCGTGACGCGCGTCAGTTCCACCGTCTCCGATCAACTGCTTCACCCCGCGCTGGCGAGCACGAGCAAGGGCGATGTCGACGTGAAGGCGGATGCCCACGGCGACGTGAAATCCACCAATCGCCGCAGCACCGTCATCATCCAGTTGCCGACGGATTGGACGGGATTTCTCGCGGACGGAATGACCGGCCGCGGGGAAATCGAAATGCGGCGAACAACCGTCGTCGGCCGAATCTGGCGAGCCGTCCTCGATTCCACAACCCCCGACTGGCACCTCTGATGAATGACGAATGACAAATGACAAGTCAATGCTCAAATGACCAATGAATCAATAACCAATCGCACCGATGCCGGGCGTTTTGAACATTCAAACATTGGTCATTGGAATTTGATTCGTCATTTGTCATTCGTCATTTGTCATTCACCACGTCCGCCAGCGACTGCACCTTCCGAGACGCGATCTTCCGCCCCGCCCACTCATTTCCGCCCGTATAGAAGTCCTTGATCGAGCCAATCAGCACTGCAAAGTAAAACGCAAAGCCTGCCGGCAGCCACAGCGCGACACGCTTCGGAACGCCTAAAATGGCCGCACCCTGCCCCCCGGCGTTGAGCAGGAACACGCCGGCGAGAATGGCCGTGAGCGCCAGCGCAAAAGTGAGCACGCCCGGCATCGTGATCCAGAAGAACAGTCCCAGCAGCAGGTAAAACGGCACCAGAATGCCGGCGACCATGAAAACGATCAGCGTCGGCGCGATGAGCAGCGGGTTGTAGTTGATGCCGGCATAGGCGTTCTTCTTGAGCCCGCGGTAGGCGTCGAGGGAGCCTTCGTACATCCGCGCGGTGAAGAGCGTCTGCGTGCAGGCGGTGAAGATCCGGAAGCCCTTCGACTTGGCTGTTTTTCCCAGCGCTATGTCCTCAATCACCTGCCCGCGCACCGCGGCATGCCCGCCGAGCGATTCGTAACTCGTCCGCCTGGCGAGCATGAATCCCCCCGCCACCAGCGCCTCCGGCCGCCGCGGATTGTTGCTCGCATACAGCGACAGCCGCAGATTAATCAGCACCATCGCCGGGAGAATGCCCAGCAATTCGCCCAGCGAGTGATACTCCAGCGATGGCAGGCACGACGCAATATCCGTCCGGCGATGCAGCGCCAGACGGATCATCTGCGTCAGGCACTGCGGATGAAACACCAGGTCCGAATCGGTGAACAGCAGATACTCCGAATCATGCATGTACGGCTCCGCCTGATGCACCGCCCACGTCTTCCCGATCCACCCATCCTCCGGCGGCCTGGTGTTGTGAATGATCCGCAGATTTTGATGCCTGAGGATCAGCTTGTCGGTGACCTCGCGCGTGTTGTCGGTGGATTGATCGTCGATGAACACAATGCGGACGTTCGGATAATCCATCTCGCAGATCGAACCCAGCGTCGTCGGCAGAATATGCCCCTCGTTCCGGCCAGGCACAATCACCGTCACCGATGGCCACTCCCCCACCGCCGGATCCCCCGCGTATTCAGCCGTGACGTCATCCCCGGGAAAGAGCCCGTTGAGCTTCGCCGGAGAATCGCCGACGTTGTACACAAACTTCGCGGACTGCCGCTGGGCGGGAAGCAGTTGCACGAAGAGCCAGAAGATCGCCGCAAGGCTCGAGAGAATCAGGAGAGCAAGTAGCATGATCAGATGGTAAAACGAACGAACGGCAATGGGAAATCACCGTCACGTACCAGCTCGCATTTTCGGCTGAAATCCGAAGATTTTAATAGCCGGGGGCAACGCCCCGCGTAATAGGTGGCCGCAATACCGGGCTCCTTGCCGCGCGTGTTCTATCTCGGCTTCCGATGCAGCGCCGCCAACTCCTCCGGCGTCGCCTTCCCCTGCACAAACCGCTCCACCTCTTCGTTCTGGCTGTGCCGAAAATCATCCGGCTTCCCCTCCGCGATCACCTTGCCGTTCGACAGCATGATCATCCGGTCCGCCACCTTGAACGCCGACGCCATATCGTGCGTCACCACCACCGACGTCACATGCAGTTCATCGTTCAATTTCAGGATCAGCTCATTGATCACGTCAGCGCGAATCGGATCGAGTCCCGTCGTCGGCTCATCGTAGAGCACCACCTCCGGATCAAGCGCAATGGCCCGGGCCAGCGCGACCCGTTTGCGCATCCCGCCGGAGAGTTCCACAGGCATTTTGTTCTGCGTGCCGTCGAGTCCCACCATCGCCAGTTTTTGCGCGACGCGGTCTCTGATTGCCGATTCCGAACAGGTCGTGTGCTCCCGCAGCGGGAACGCGACGTTCTCAAAAACGGTCAACGAATCGAACAGCGCCGACTGCTGGAAAAGAAACCCGAAACGCTTGCGGATCGGCTGAAGTTCGCGCTCGCCCAGGCCGTCGATGCGCCTGTCGCGGAAATACACCTCGCCCTTGTCCGGACGCAGGAGCCCGATGATGTGCTTGAGGAGAACGGACTTGCCCGTGCCGGAGGGGCCGATCACGACGACCGACTCGCGCTCGGGGATATTCAGCGTGACCCCGTCGAGCACGACGAGTTTGTCGAAGCTTTTGTGGACGTTCTCCAGGCGGACGTGCGTGGGGCAGCCGCTCACGTTGGCAACAGGTGCAGGATGAATGGCGGGCGCTGTCATCAGAAAATTCCATATGAACTTGCTGAGGATTATAGGCAGGAGCAGCCGGAACCACTACATCGCGGCGCCGCGGAACCATGCGATGACCCACTCTTGATTCTCAGAAAATGCTGCCCGTATTGGGCCAGAGCTGCGTATACAGGGAATTCATGGCCATCGCGATGAAGAAGTTCATGACCAGGATCGTGACAAACGAGGCGACGAACGCCTCCGTGCACGCACGCCCCACGCCCTGCGCGCCGGCGCCGCAGTTGAACCCCTTGTAACACGAAATCGACGCAATCGCCGACCCGAAGAAAATCCCCTTGATGAACCCCGTATTGATCGTGTACAGATCGATCGACTGCCGCGTGAATTCCCAGTACTGCGCGTTGTCCACGCCCGATACATGCACCGCCATGAACCATCCCCCCGCCATGCCCACCGCGTCGGAAAAAATCGTCAGCGGCCCCATCATGATCAGGCACGCCAGAAACCGCGGAAGAACCAACACCCGAATCGGATCCGTCGCCATCGCCCGCAGGGCGTCAATCTGCTCCGTCACCTTCATCGTGCCCAGCTCCGCCGTCAACGCCCCCCCAACGCGCCCCGCAAGCATCACCCCCGTGAGCACCGGCCCGATCTGCTTCACGACCGAAATGTTGATCACCGAACCGATGTGATTCTCCAGACCGAGCGCCTGAAACTGCGGAAACGCCTCGATCGCCAGCACCATCCCGATGAACGCCCCCGTGATCATCACGACTGGTATCGACAGCGTCCCGATCTCGAACATCTGCAGGTAGAGCTGGCGACGCGCGAACTTTCCCGGACCGCGACAAAACCAGTACAGAATGTTGCCGACGAATCGCGTGTAGTTGCCCAGCGCTTCCACGCCGGCAATGCCGCGTTCACCAAGTGTCTCTAGGGGGTTCACACGTGCTCCGGGCTGGTACGGGAGTTTTGATGCTTTTAGAGGACCGCAAGGCGGGTGTCAAGGTGGGAATCGTCACGGCATCAGCGGAGGCGTCGGCGCTCCCATGACGCGGCGGCGGCGGAGGTAATACAGCAGCCCCGCGCCGGCGAGCAGCACCAGCACGCACGGGATGATGATGTGCTTGACGCTCGCGATAAAGTCAAAAAGCACATTCAGCCGGCTGGCGAAGTGATAGCCCAGGTACACGAACGTCGGGACCGAGATCGCCGCCGCCAGCCCGTCAATCAGCACGAAACGCACGTACGACATCCGGGAGAGGCCCGCAAAGGCGAAGATCAACGAACGCGCGCCCGGAAGAAACCGCCCCGCGAATACCGTCAGATTCCCATGCTTCGCAAAATGCCTCTCCACCTTCTCCCGACGCCTCGAATGCATCACCTTCCGAAGGTGCCGAGACACCACGTTGTTCGACTTAATCCCCCGCCGGCCAATCGAAAAGACGATCGAATCCCCCGCCAGCACCCCAATCATCCCCGCCAGCATCATCAGGTATAGATCCGGAACCTGACGCCGCCGATGGTCCGGCTTCCCGTCGTTGTCCAGATCCTCAAGGTTGGCCTTCGCAATCGCCCCGTGCGGACTGCAGAGATAGCCTCCGGTGATCAGCGGAATGTCTTCCGGCAGCGGCAGACCGCAACTCGCGATGACCAGCACCAACACCAGGGCTACATAGGTGAAATGGATCAGGAACCAGTTCAGCCACGCCGTCGGAGAAAAGGGATTGATAACCTCTGCGAACATTCAGAGACAATCTCGCTGATGAAAAAGACGAAAGAGTCCCACATCCTAGTCCGCCAGGCGATCCAAACACAAGCGGCGGAGTTGAGAGGATGATAAGAGCGGCCTTGGCCGCGCAATATAGGGGTGAGCACTAAATCTGCGAAACCGCAAAAGGGAACCCGTAGCGCAAGCGCCGGCCCACAACCCTCGCACCCGATAAAAGCCGCTCCTCGCGCAGGCGATGCAACCACCTCTCGAAAAACACCCCCTAGAAAATATCCGCCGACCCTGCCATCCGCCCAGGATCTTTTCACGCCCCGAAAGCCCATCGCAGCCGCCGAGCGGCGGCCTCAATTTCCAAAAAAAGTTTTCGTGTCTTTCGTGCCTTTCGTGGCCATTCACACGTCTTCACTGCCCCGGCACAGCAATCGGCTGCCCCGCCCCATTCCCCGCGTCGTCGCTCGGAACCTTCAACTCCAGCAGCGGCAGAAAATTCACCAGAAGCGCGTTCGGCAAGTCAGGTCGAATTTCCCCCGAAACCGTCGCCGATCTCCCCGCGCTCTGCACACGCACCGTCCTCAGGAATCCACCAATCGGCGCCAGCGACGCCGTCTGCGGAAGCGTCTGCTTCCCCCATTGAATCTCCGTATTGAGCTCTTCCGCCGAGACCTTGAGCTTCTCGCCGTCCTCTCCCTCCGCACGCAGGCTCACGCTCAACGAATCCTTCTCGCGCTTCCCCCCCAGCGCAAACGAATCGACGCCTCCGAGCAGCTTCGCCTTCTTCTCCTCCGCGTTCAGCCTCCCCGTCAGCCACAGCGGCGCCGTCGTATCCACCCCCTTCAGCATCCCCGCCACTTCCTTGTCCGTCGTCATCGTCCCATGCCCCGCCCGCAGCGCATAGACCATCGCAATCATCCGCGCAATCCGATCCTTATCCTCATCCGCCATCACCACGATCGCCAGCTGATCGGACGGAAACATGATCTGCGTATCCACATCCGTCTGCACCACCCGAATCCCCAGCTCATTCGAATACCTGACGTTCCCATCCGCCGGATGCGCCAGCGCTCGCGCCGACGCCAGCAGCGCCGCCGCATCAAACTGCCCCCGCAGCATCACAATCTCCCATCCCGAAGTCTCCCCCGCATCCTCCGAAAGCGCAAACGTCAGCCCGTCGATCCGCACGTTCCCCGTCCGCTCCACTATCCGCAGCAGCGTGCTCGTCCCCTGCGAAATCGCCTCGCCATTCCCCGGCACTCCCGTCGCATTGAGCAGCGTCTCCAGCGTGATCGGCGCCGACGCCAACCCCGTCGTCTGACCCACAATCCCCGCATGCCGCGGCAGCAACTGTAAATCACCGCGAATCGACGCCGACCTGTCCGGCGCTTCCCACTCCCTCCCCTCAATCCGCGCCACCGCCCGCGCCGCATACTCCGCCACAAACATCTCCTTCGACTCCTCCAGCGATTTTAGCAGCGCCAACGCCCCCTTCTCCCTCCGCTCCCCCAGCGTCCGAATCGCCATCAACCGCCGCACCGCCCGCTCCTTCGTCCTCGCCTCAAACTCCCGCGCAATCTCCACCGCCGCCGCCCTCACCTCCGGCGTCTTCGAGTTCAATGCCCCCTCCAACTGCGGCAATATCGACGGCCCCATCCCCTTCAGCGACTTCTTCGCCCCATCCCGCACCCTGAACTCCGGCGACGCCAGATCCGCCACCAGCGAATCAATCGCCCCATTCTCCTCGTCCGGACCCGCATCCCGCTCCAACTGCGCCTCCGACACCGTCACCCGCTTCGCCTCCCAATACGCCGCCGTCGGCAACATATCGAGCAGGTCCGTCCGCGCGCCATTCAGCAGAATGATCAGCGCCATCAGGAATTCGATGCCATATCCCATCGCAACCTCGGTGCCCCTCAAAACGAAACTATCGACTCTCTCCCCATAAATCCATGATCAACTTTTCCCCGGATGTCGCATATGATGATGTGGACAATACCGCACCCCGCGAGACCCCAAAAAATGACTTCCCTCCACATAGAAGGCATGCACTGCGGCTCCTGCGCCGCACGCGTCGACAAGGCCCTCCGCACCGTCCCCGGCGTCACCAGCGCCGCCGTCAACCTCACCACCGGAATGGCCCAGATCGAAGGCTCCCCAGACCTCGCCTCCCTCGTCCAATCCGTCGAAAACGCCGGCTACCACGCCCGTATCCTTGAACCCAGCAAGTAAGTGGAGCCGATGCCCCCATCAGCTAATCCCTCTCCCACCACCCAATTCACATTCAACAAATGTGCCCCACCCACGCTTGCGTCGTCGCGACCCGCGCATGTAGCACTTGCATCCCCTCCCTCACTCCCTTACGAACCCCCATCCCTAAACCGCTCTGCCATCACCCCTGAACAGCACTGCAGTCTATACGCACTCCTTCCACGCCCCCTGAAAAATTCCTAACATGCCCATTGACTTGCGATCTCGACGCCGGTATTCATAACACCATGATTCACATGGAAAAAGCTCCTGACCGCCGCGTTCCTCCGCTCAAGCGAGTGTTCGCGACCGACCTCGGAGTTCTTTATGCTGGCGATTGCCTCAACCTGCTCGCTCACGTCAAAGACGAAGCCATCGACTGCGTCTTTGCGGACCCACCTTTTAACTTGGCCAAAGATTACGGAAGGGGAGCCGATAAGGACGACCTTGCTCGCGAGCACTACCTCGAGTGGTGTTTCAAATGGATCGATGACTGCGTGCGCGTTCTGAAACCGGGCGGCTCATTTTTTATCTACATACTTCCGCAATGGGGCTTCCACTTTGCCCATCATCTGGAGCAGCGCGGCCTGATTTTTCGGCATTGGATCGCGCTTACGATGAAGGGAACTTTCCCGCGTGGTCGCAAGCTTTATCCCGCTCATTACTGCTTGCTTTATTTTTGTAAGGGCGACCCCAAAACCTTCAACCACGTACGTCTTCCCATTCCTAAGTGCCGCCACTGTGACGGCGACATCAAAGACTACGGCGGACATCGTAAGTATCTAAATCCATTGGGAATTAACCTGACAGACTTCTGGGAAGACACTGCTCCGGCGCGACACGGAAAATTCAAATCCCGCTGGCATATCAATGAGCTCAAGCCGATGATATCCGGCCGCTGCTTTGATATCGCCACGAATCCCGGAGATGTCGTTTTAGACCCATTTGGTGGCGGCGGATCGACATTTGAGGCCGCGCAGGAACGCGGACGCCACTGGATTGGCTCCGAACTCGTCACCTCTGATGCGATTTTGTCCCGCTTCGAGGCGAAGTATCCCCTTCTTCTGCAGAACGCGCCTCCGGAAAACCTATTGTCTGTCTTCTATCGAGAACCGCATGCCCAAGATCGTTCAGGAGAAGCCGTACAACGGAGTGATGGAAAAAATCGAGCGGCTGGGACTTCACGGGCTGCTGGATGAACTGCACAGGCTTCTCACCGGCTTCGAACTTCGGGTTCTTGAAGAAAAAGACAAAAATGGCGGCGCCGCCGTTCGCGTCATGATCGACGAGGCTTTTGAACGAGCGGGTGGGTGGACGATTACAAAATCCGGCGATGTGGATTGGGTCAAGTGTCACCGGGCAAACGGAACCAGGGTGTGCGTTGGCGTTGAGGTGCAATTCTCCGCGCGAAGCGATCTCATTGTCATGGACATCATCCATCTGCGAAAAGCCATAACAAAGGGATCGATCGATGTCGGCATTCTCGTTGTTCCAAGCGATAGACTCAGCCGCTTTCTTACTGATCGCGCTCCCTGCATGTCCGACGCCGAAAGACACGTCACTGAAGCAGGGGCGGAATCTCTTCCTCTCCTTCTGATTGCACTTGAGCACGATGGACCCGGCCCGACACTGGCAAAACGCAAGAAAGCTCCACGCAAAGATTGATTTTCCGCGGAAAAGTCAAATGCCAGCCGCTCGCTGATGCCACGCTTCTGCCACAACCTCGGTGGTCAGAAGCATGCCCCATGGACTCGCAAAAACACATCGCACCCCCACCCAGCCCCGTTTGGTCATTCCGACATTGATCGTTGGAATTTGATTCGTCATTCGTCATTCCGTTCCATGCCCACCTCTCCGCGCATATCATTAAACATCCAGACTCCGTCACCCACGAGGCCCCCCATGATCGCTCTCCACATCGAAGGCATGCACTGCGGCTCCTGTGCCGCACGCGTCGACAAGGCCCTCCGCACCGCCGCCGGCGTCACCAGCGCCGCCGTCAACCTCACCACCGGAATGGCCCAGATCGAAGGCTCCCCAGACCTCGCCTCCCTCGTCCAATCCGTCGAAAACGCCGGCTACCACGCCCGAATCCTCGAAAACCTCTCCGCTAAAACCATCAAAGACATCGAAGAAAAAGGCGAGAAGGCCAGCGGCATCGCCTGGCATCGCCTCTGGTTCGGCATCCTCGCCGGAATCCCAGTTCTCCTCATCGACCTCGCCATGCCCCGCCTCATGAACTTCCACTCCGATCAAGGACTCATCGCCTTCTCCGTCGCACAACTCGTCCTCACCACCGCCATCCTCATCTACACCGGTTCCCCCTTCTTCGCCGGCGCCGCACGAATGATCCGCCGCGGCGCTGCCGATATGGACACCCTCGTCGCCCTCGGCTCCGGCACCGCCTACCTCTACTCCACCATCATGGTCGCCATCGCCCTCTTCCAATTCAGCATTCAGCATTCAGCATTCAGCATGCCACACCTCGAATTCCACGCCGCCGTCGCCATCGTCGTCCTCGTCACCCTCGGCAAATACCTCGAAGCCCGCGCCAAAAAACGCGCCGCCTCCGCCGTCGCCAATCTCGCCCACCAGACCTCCCCCACCGCCACCCGCATCAAATCCGACGGGACCACAGAAACCATCCCCGCCGAACAAATCCAAATCGGCGACCACCTCCAAATCCTCGCCCACCAGCAACTCCCCGTCGACGGCACACTCCTCGAAGGCGCCGGCTCACTCGACCTCTCCATCGTCACCGGCGAATCCCTCCCCGTCGAACTCAACACGCCCCCAATAAAGCCGGCGATGCTATCGCCGGAATGTGCCCTCCCCAACAACCCAGACTCAGGACTCAGGACTCAAGACTCAGGACTCCACGTCCTTCCCGGCGGCTCCACCCTCGCCGACGGCCGCATCGTCATCCGCGCCACCTCCACCGCCGCCACCTCCACCGTCGCCAGAATCCTCGAACTCGTCAACGCCGCTCAATCCAGCAAAACCGGCATCCAGAAACTCGCCGACCGCGTCGCCGGTATCTTCGTCCCCATCGTCCTCGCCCTCGGCCTCCTCAACTTCGCCCTCTGGATGATCACCGGCCATAACGGGGGGGGGTGGCAAACCGCCCTCCTCACCACCATCGCCACCATCGTCATCGCCTGCCCCTGCGCCATGGGTCTCGCCACCCCCACCGCCGTCACCGTCGCACTCGGCCGCGCCGCTCGCATGGGCATCCTCTTCACCAAGGCCTCCGCACTCGAGTCCGGCCGCAAAATCGGCGCAGTCGTCTTCGACAAAACCGGCACCCTTACCACCGGCACCCTCGAAGTGATTGCCATCATATCCCTCGCCGATCCCCCGCGCCGCCAACTCGAACTCCTCGAAATCGCTGCCAGCATCGAACAATTCTCCGATCACCCCCTCGCCAAAGGAATCGTCCGCCACGCACACGACAACGGCCTCTCCCTCCGCCATCCCGTCAACTTCAACTCCGTCCCCGGCGGCGGCGTCCGCGCACTCTTCGAAGACGGCAGCGAGTTCGCCGCCGGCAGCGCCGCGTTTTTAACCTCCCTCGGCCTCTCCGTGGACAACACCGACGGCGACTCACGCGTATTCCTCGCCGAAATCGGCAACCAGCAGCCCAAATCCGTCATCGGTAAATTCGTCCTCCGCGATACCCTCCGCCCTGACGCCCCCGAAACCCTCGCACGCCTCAAAGCGATGGGCCTCAAGGTCGGCGTCATCAGCGGCGATTCCGATGTCGCTGTCCGCGGCGTCCTCAAGAATCTCCCCATCGACTTCATCCAGGCAGGCGTCAAACCCGAAGGCAAGGCCGCCGCCGTGGAACAATTGAAATTGGAAATGGCCAACTGGAAAGATCTACCCGGTGCCTACGAGGGAAAGATCAAAAAAGTAACCGAACGCGGCGTCGCCTTCCTCGGCGACGGCGTCAACGACGCCCCTGCCCTCGCAGCCGCCGATCTCGGCATCGCCATGGCCACCGGCACCGACCTCGCCAAAAGCGCCGGTGACGTCCTGCTCACATCCAACCGCCTCATGGCTGTCCCTTCCACTCTCGAACTCTCCCGCCGCACCCTCCGCATCATCCGCCAGAACCTCTTCTGGGCCTTCGCCTACAACGTCGCCGCCATCCCCCTGGCCATGCTCAACATCCTCTCCCCGGGAATCGCCGCCGCCGCCATGATGTTCTCCAGCCTCACCGTCGTCCTCAACGCCCTCCGCCTCTATCGCGTCAAAATATAAACCCGCACCGGGCGCATACGCTCTCTTCAACTGCAAATGTCCGGATTGTTTTGGTCTTCCCGCTTCCCCGGCTATAAACTATTAAAATGTCTTCGGCGTGAGTGCAACGTTATGGCCATCGTCGCAATCGGATTCAACCCGGCAATAGATCGAATCATCGAGTGCCCGGACTTTCATATCGGGGGGCATCAGCAGGCTTCCCAGCGGGCGCTTCTCGCAGCCGGAAAAGCGGCGAACGTGAACCGGGCCCTCGCTCAGCTCGGAACCGATTCCATCGCCTCCGGATTCGTCGGAAGTACTGAACTCGAATTCTTTCACGAGCAGTTGATGTCCACAGGTCCCGGCCGGGTGCTCTGCCGGTTCGTCGAAGTCACCGGCAAGACCCGCGAGAACATTACCATTCTGGACCCAAAACGCCGCATCGAGACCCACCTGCGCGACAAGGGGTTCGCTGTAACCCGCGACGAGACCGCGCTCCTCGAGCAGAAGGTGATGCACGAGCTCAAGCCCGGCGATGTGGCGATTTTTTCCGGCTCCCTCTGCGAAGGGCTCAGCGCAGACTATTTTGGCACACTCCTCGATAAATGCGCCGCCACTGGCGCACGGGTGGCAGTGGATTCGAGCGGGGATCCTCTGCGCGCCGCGGCAGAGCACGGGATCTGGCTGCTCAAGCCGAACCTGGAGGAGTTGCGGCAACTGCTCGGAGTGGAGGTCCCAAACACAGCGGCTTCGATCCGTGATGCGGCATCGCCATTATTGAAAAATGCGAAAAACGTCCTCGTGACGCGCGGACCCCTCGGGGCCGTTCTGCTGACAACCGAGGGAGGGGCGGTGGCATACAGCGGGCGCGTGGGGCGTGTTGGGGGGGATGGCGGTGCGCCGCGGCGGACGGTGGGATGCGGTGACCATCTTCTGGCGGGGTTTGTTTCCGAAATGGTCGCCGGCCGCAGCGCGCAGCAATCCTTGGCGACCGCACTCGCCCTGGCGACCGCACGAGCCATGTCGGAAAAGCTCGACGAAATCGATCAGGCATTGCTGAAAGAATCGCTGCAACAGATTCAGATCGAAAAGATTTAGGCGCTGCGACCGAACTTTTGGGGGCCGGGAGCGTAGCATTATTCCGGCACCGTTTCGCAACTGTGCGCCGCCGGACGGCGATCGTGCGTAAGTATCGCAATTTCAATGATCTCCGGCATTTCCCCAAGCTGACGCATGGGCTTGGCAGAAGCACCGGATTCTGGTACGAATATCGTTCTTTGCATTTTTGGCCGCAGCTTGAGGTGGATTTCGTGACTCAAGAGCAGAAATCGTCGTTTGTGCCTGTGCAGCCCCTGCAGGCGACCAATGGCGTCGGAACATTTACCCCAGTGAGCGCGCCGGCCGTGCTGAACCCGCGGAAGGCGCACGATCACGATCACGGGATCGCTTGCGCCTGCGGGCACGACCACGGGGACGAGGGGCACTCCCATTCCGGCGTGGGGTTGGATTTTCAATTGACCGTGCTGCTGCCCGTGAGCATCGCGTGCCTGGCGCTCGCCATGGGGGCTTCCTGGATTGGACTGGAGGAGGGTGTAGCGAAGATCTTAGGGCTGATTGCGACGGCCATTGCGGGCGGTCCGATCATCTGGAGCGCGATCAAGGGATTGTCAAAGGGCCAGACGAATGTGAACGAGCTTGTCGCCATGAGCATTCTCGGGGCGGTAAGTCTCGGGTGGTATGTGGAGGCGGGGCTGGTGGCGCTGATTCTGCAGATCGGCGCCCTGATCGAGGGGGTGGCGACGGAATCGGCGCGGAAGGCCGTGCTGGAACTGCAGAAGCTGGCGCCCAAGCACGCGCGCGTGCGGCGTGGCGGGAGTGACCTGGTGGTGGGTGTGGAGGAGCTTCGGATGGGCGACACGCTGGTCGTGCAGCCGGGGGAGCGGATTGCCGCGGATGGAAAGCTGACCAGCGGGATGACGAACGTAGATGAAAGTTCGGTGACGGGGGAGTCGATGCCGGTGGAGAAGGGCGTGGGGATGGATATGCTGGCGGGGACGATTAATTTGACAGGATCAGCGGAAATTCTGGTGGAGCGGGTGGGCGAACATTCGGCGCTGGGGCAGACGATCGCGCTGGTGCGCCGGGCGCAGCAGTTTCAGCCGCGGATCATTCGGGCCGCGGACAAGTTTTTTGCGTTCTACACGCCGATTATTCTTGTCGCCTCCGTGCTGGTGTGGATCGTCACGAAAGATCCGGTGCGGATGGTGACGATGTGGGTGGTCGGATGTCCGTGCGCGATGCTGCTGGCGAGTCCGCTGGCGATCGTGGTGGCGCTGGCGCGGGCGAGCCGCTCCGGCATGCAGGTGAAGGCCGGGCCGTTTGTGGAGGCATCGGCATCGCTGCAGACGGTGGTGTTCGACAAGACCGGAACGCTGACGACCGGGAAATTCGTCGTGCGCAGCGTGAAGCCGGCAGAGGGGGTTACCCAGGTGGAATTGCTGCGGCTTGCGGCGACAATCGAGCAGCGCAGCAGCCACCCGCTGGCGAAGAGCATCGTGACGCACGCCAAGGGGAAGGGGATTGTGGCATCGGAAGCGGCGGACATGCAGGTGCTCGATGGGTTGGGCATTCAGGCGGTGGTGGACGGGAAGCCGGCGATCGCGGGGTCGACGAAGATTGTGCCGCCGGAATTTGCGGTCCTTGCGACGCAATTGGGGGATGAAGACGAGCAGTTGCCGGTGGTTCCGGTGTACGTGATGCATGATGGGAAGCTGATGGGAGCGATTCATCTCACCGATGAAATCCGGCCGGAGGCGATCAAGACGATCAAGCGTCTGCGGGAGCTGGGAATCCGGCGCGTGGCGATGTTGACCGGCGACCGTAAGCGCACGGCGGAACTGGTAGCGCGGGCGGTGGGATGCGATGAAGTGTTCGCGGAGCTGCTGCCCGGCGAGAAGGTGGACATCGTGCGCAACCTGCAGCGCGGCGGCAAGGGGGTGTGCATGGTGGGCGACGGGATCAACGATGCGCCATCACTGACAACGGCAACGGTCGGCGTAGCGATGGGCGTGCGCGGGACCGACGTGGCCGTGGAGGCTGCGGATGCGGTGCTGCTGAAGGATGATCTGACGCGTGTGCCGCTGCTGATTTACCTGGCGAAGCGGACACGCTCGGCGATTTATCAGAACCTGCTCTTTTCGCTGGTCTTCGCGGGATTGGCGGAAGCGCTGGTGGCGGGCGGGGCGTTGAATGTTTTTGGAAAGGGCGCTCCGGCGGTGGCGGCACTGGTGCATCTGGCGGGTATCGTGATGATCGCCCTGAATTCGGTGCGGCTGGCGGGCGGATCCTATCGGCGGACGATTCCGGTGACGGCCGTCGAGCCCGAGGAGATGCCTCCTGAACCACGCAGAAAGAGTGAGGCCGCGTTCGTCGCGCCGAAGTTTACGCGGCTGCAATCGGTGTGAGAAAGGCAAGGCGTCACGCGGATCTGTATAGGGAAGATGTGGAAATCATTGAATCACTTCTACTGCAGTGATCATTTTTGGGATTAATTGAGTAAGCAATGAGAAGAGCGGAAACATTGGCATGGGCGGCGTTGGCGGGATTGCTGGCAATTGCCGCGATTCTGCTGGCGGGCGGAATCAAGTATGACACGACGCCGTTCTGGGCGGGGATGATGATGGCGCTGGGGCAGGCACTCGTCGTGGGGCTGGCGGGGTATGGGCTGCGTCTGGCGCGGCAGGCGGAGGAGCTCGAGGACGCTCCCGTCAGCACGCGCGGTGGTCCGCGGGATGGGCTGGGAATCGGCTTCCGCATGAGCATGGGGGACGACCGCGGCGGTGAAACTGTCGGCACGTCGACCGAAAGCGAAGTCAAAACGATCGACACGGGATTTCAGCGTCTGCTGGTGATCATCACGGCGATCGTGCTGGTGTCCCTGTCGGTGGTGATTTCGTGGAGTTTGATATGGAACACGATCAGTTGGGCGGGCGCCAATCCGGACAAGCCGTTCCCGATCGCCGGAAGTTTCGACAAGCCGGTGGCGGTGGATGAACTCGGCCTGGTGATCGGCCTTGGGGCGGCGGTGCTGTATGCGATCCTGTACTGGGTGACGCGCATCACGCGGCAGACGGTTGGTTACGGGGAGGCGGTCAACAGCAACTTCACGATCGGCATCACCGGCATGATCGCGGTCGGCGCGGCCACGGTGCTCGCCTACCTGCGCATGACGTATGCGGCCGAAATTGCAGGGGGCATTGTGGCGTTCCTCCTGCTGCTGCAGGGGCTTGAGCTGTTTGTAAACGGGCTCCGCACTTACTCCGCAATCGACGAACTGGACCAGGAAGCGATCGATCTGCAGGCGCTGCCGCTGGTGCCGATGCTGAGTTCGTTCTGGCTGAACGGGCTGAAGATGATCTTTGCGCAGAGCGTGGGTCTGGCGGGGTCGACGGAGGAACGCGGCGTGATCGCCCGCATGATGCCGCGTGCGATTGTCGCGGTGATCGTGATTGGTCTGGCGGCGGATTGCTTCCGGGTGGTGCGACCCGGAGAAGTGGCTGTGCTGGAGCGTCTGGGCTCGGCGGACATTGTGAAGCAGGCGGATGGGAAGGTGACGCTCGGAGCCGATTCGCTGCTTCAGCCGGGATTGCACATCACGTTCCCCTGGCCCATCGATAATTTATTCCGGATCCCGACGGGGGCGCTGCAGGATGCGCACGTCGGCGTGGAACTGCACGAATTGCCGGGGATGGACAAGATTCCCTTCGAATTCTGGACGGCCGGTCCGGAGCCGACGACCGAGCAGCAGGTGCAGACGCAGTTCGTGACGGGGGACACGGGTTCGCCGCAATTGCTCGAAACGTACGTCGCGATTCTGTGGCGCGTGGGGGATCCGGCGAAGTTCTACACGCATCTGTCGCACAGTGATTTCTTCGAGAAGAGCAGCGAAGGAACGCAGGCGCTGCCAGTGTACGACGAGTTAGTTCGGCAATGTGCCTATTTCGCGGTGACGCGGGCGATGGCGACGCACAGCCTGGACAACATCATGTTGAACGGGCGTCTGGAAGTGGAGCAGCACTGCCAGCGGGTTCTGCAGGATAAGCTGGATGCGGTCGACAGCGGAATCGTGATTGAGGATCTGACGATCAAGGATTTGCATCCGCCGCGCGGGCATGATGTGGCCGATGCGACGGCGCCGGACGGCCGGCGGCTTGGACCGGCCAGCCAGTTTGAAGATGTCGTGTCGCAGCGCGAATTCGCGGACATGCGTCGCAACCAGGCGATGGGGATTCAGGTCACGTCGACGACGCTGGCGCAGGGAGACGCGGCCAGTGCAATCAGTGAAGCGGAAGGGTATCAGGCGGACCGGATCGGCACGGCGGAGGCGGAGGCTGGCCAAATGACCAGCATGCTCGGCGGGATGCAAGCCCTGGAGCCGGACAAAAGGGATCTGCTGGAGAAACTGGCGAAGATTCAGACGAAGTACCGGAGCCTGCAGGATGTGCTGGCGCCGGTGAACAAGGTGGTGTTGGATCGGCGGGTCGGAGATGTGCAGTTGTATCAGACGGGGAATAATCCGTTTGTGCCGCGGCCGCCCGGGCAGTGAATCAAGTTGGAAGTCAGTAGCTGAAAGTTGGAAGAATTGACGGTTCCGAAATGGAACGAGGAATTGAAGATGCGTAGGACTGTGATTGGGTTGTTCACCGCGATTGTGCTGGTGATCGTTTTTCTGGTGCTGTGCACGTTTGTGCGGAAGCCGTACGAGTATGTCCTGCTGGACCGGTTCGGGCACATCATCGAGCAGGATCAGCAGACGCGGATCATGTACAACTGGTACTTCAAGCTGCCGACGGACAGCGTGATTCGCGTGGATACGCGGCTGCACATGGACACGACCCCGCTGCAGGAAGTGGTGACTTCCGGAGGCGATTCAATCAGCGTGAGGGCTTACTCGGCTTGGCGGATCGTCGATCCGGTGAAGTTCTATCGCACGACGACCGGCAGCGACACCCGGGCCAAGCAGATCATGGAACAGAAGATCGGCGGGCTGATCCAGGCGAAACTGGCGAGCCACAAGCTGGAAGAGATTTTCAATGTGGATGACTCGAAGATCCACACGGATGAGATCGAGAAGGAAGTGGCGGATGAAGCGTCGAACGGGTCGCCCGACGCGTCGGCTCCGGGACGCAGGACGCCGGGGGTGAAGGACCAGGGGTTGGAAATCGTTCAGATCGGCTTCTCGCGAATGGCGTTTCCGCCGGCGAATGCGAACGCGGTGTACGCCCGCATGTCGGCCGAGCGCTACAAGCAGGCGGCGGCCTACAAGAGCCAGGGCGACAGCGATGCGAAGGCAATCGTTGCCGCGGGTGAGAACGATGCGATAAAGATCCGCTCCGAGGCGCAGAAGAAGGCCGGTGAAATCCGGGGTGAAGGGGACCGCAAGGCGCTGGAAATTCTAGCCGGCGTGCAGGAGTCTCCGGCAGCGCGCGATTTTTACGAGTATTGGAAGAGCATGGAATTCGTGAAGACCTCGCTGGCGAAGAACACGTACCTTGTGCTTCCGACGGATGCGGACTGGCTCAAGTCGCTGTTCACGGCTCCGACGAATACCGCCACGCAGCAAGGCGCCGCGGCCCCGGCAAGCCCATCCCAGCCGATCAGCATTGCCAAGTGACGATGACGAACGAAACAAAGCGGCGGCCGACTTCAGGCCGCGAGGATTACTCAATATGACCACCTCTTTTCCCGAAGGCCCTCCTCCTTCCCCGCCGTCTGAACCGCGGTCGGATCTTGCGCTTCCGGTGTCGGTTGACACTGACGGAGGATCGCGCTGGGGCAAGGCGCATCACGTGCTGCTGTTTTTTGTGGCCGCGGCGACCGCGGTGTGGCTCCTCTCCGGCTTTTACAAGGTCAAGGCGGATGAAGTCGCGGTGGTGGAGCGCCTCGGAGCATTTCTCGGCACCGGCGAGGGCGGAAAGGCGATGCTCGTCGAGCAGGGCCTGCACTACCACATTCCGTGGCCAATCGATCAGGTCTTCATGATTCCGGTGCAGCAGACGCGCACGCTGACGGTGAATGCCTTTTTTGCTCCGCAGGAGGAATACGCAGACTTCAAGCGCGACCTGATGCGGGAGAATCCGAACGTGACGCCGGAATGGCTCAGTGCGCTGTTCGATCCGTACCTGATCACGTCGGACAAGAACGTCGTGCATATGTCCATTGCGGTGACGTACCAGATCGACGATCCCGAAGCATGGATCATGAGCGTGTCGCACGAATCGGAGGCGATGCTGACCGCCGGCGCCGCCACCACCGGCCAGATTACCGACGGCCGCGAGGCGCTGCTGCAGCAGGTCGTGCAGCATGCGATGGTGCGGCAGTTGGCGCATATTCCGATCGACAATGTCCTCTTCGAGGGAAGCGACAAGGTCTTCCTCATCCTGCAGAATGCGATTCAGAAGGCGATGCAGATTCCCGATCCGGATCTGAGCGATCCGACATCGAAGCGCGTGCGGGAGTTGGGGATCCAGGTGCAGAAGGTCGACGTGACCGGGACGCGCTGGCCGCAGTATCAGATGGTCAATGACGCATTTCAGAGTGTGCTGCGTTCGAAGTCGGAGGCTGATGGCGCCCGATTCGCGGCCCAGAGCCGTGCGGAAGCTGCAAAGACGCAGGCAACCTCGCAGCGTGAAACAATGCTCCGAGATGCCGAGGCCTACGCCAAGCAGGTCACGGATGAAGCGCAGGGCGAAGCGAATCGCTTCTCGCAGGTGTATGCCCAGTATCAGAAGGCCCCGGACGTGACGCGTTGGAATGTGTTTGCAGAAGCCGCCAAGAGCGTCTCGACCAACGCCAAGCGCATCTTGTTCGTACAGCCGGGCCAGAAGACGATCCTGACGATCGATCCCCCGACGTTCGACGCTGGACAGGTGCAGACAAACAAATAGGATGAGAGCCCAGCATGTCCTCTCAGCCGTACCCATTGGAGCAGGTAATGCCAATCGAAGCCCCCCCGCCGACCCCCTCGCCCACGGCCACTACAGCCGCGCCCACGCGCATTCCGGCGATCGAGACGCGGAATCTCACGAAAATCTACCCTGGATTCTGGTCGAACCAGCGCGTCACCGCGCTTCAGGATTTGAATCTCACCGTCAATCGCGGAGAGATTTACGGCCTGCTCGGACCGAACGGCTCGGGAAAGACCACCACCATCAAGCTTCTGCTGGGCCTCATTAACCCCACGACCGGCGTGGCCGAAGTGCTCGGAAAGAGCGCGGGGGACCAGATCAGCCGCCGTTCGATCGGCTACCTTCCCGAAGAAACGTACCTCTACCGCTTCCTCAACGCGAAGCAGACGCTCGATTTCTACGCCCGGCTGTTCAACATGAATCACGCCCAGCGCCGACGCGCGATCGATTATTACCTCGATTTCGTCGGACTCGATCCCGCCGTGCGTCGGCGCCGCATCGGCACTTACTCGAAGGGCCAGGCGCGCCGCGTCGGTCTCGCCCAGGCGCTGCTCAATGACCCGGACCTCGTGATCCTCGACGAACCCACCTCCGGTCTCGATCCGCTCGGCACGCTCGAGATGAAAAACCTCATCAAGGAGCTGAAAAACGCCGGCAAGACGGTGCTCCTCTCCAGCCACAATCTCGCGGACGTGGAAGATGTCTGTGATCGCGTCTGCATCCTCTACCGCGGCAAGATCGAAGTGGAAGGGTCGGTCAACGATCTGCTCGACGTGCGGGATGTCTTCACCGTCAAGGGGCGAAACGTGCCGCTCGACGTGCAGAAGAAACTCGTCGCGGTCATGCAGGAAGCGGGAATTACGGAGATCGAACCGGGCGTCGAACGGAGCCGGCTCGAGGATCTCTTCAAGCGGCTCGTGCTGGAAAAGCGAGCCTCCGAGCGCAACGACGGGGGGAAATGACGGATGCCGCTCAGCACTATTATTGCCTACTCCATCATCGGCCTGCTGCTCTTTGGATTCCTTCTGCTGGCCTATCGCGACCTGTTCATGCTCGTGCGGCGACCCGTGCGCGGCATGGGCACCGGCATCAGCCGCATCTGGGCGGTGGGAAGAACGACCATCATCGAATCCTGGGCGGCTCGCGTCTGGATGCTCCCCATCCTCTGGCTCATCGTATCGGTGCTCCTGATTCTGGTGGTGCGACCCTACGACGAGTCCGACCGTTTCCCACTCTACATCCGCATCCTGCTCACCGCGCAGGAATGGATGATGCTCATGATGATGTGGGTCCTCGCCTGCGTCAGCCTCCCGCGCGAACGGGAGCGCAAAATCATCATCACCAACGCCAGCAAGCCGCTCTCGCGACTCGAAATTCTCGTCGGCAAGATGGTGGGCTTCTGCACGATGGCGCTGGGACTCCTCGCCGTCATGGGAGTTGCCTCCTGGCTCGTTCTGCATGTGTGCGATTATCAGGTCCGCAAGGATGCCGCCGCCGCTTATCAGCTCGCCGAGGAAGATTACCGCGCCCACGAAGGAACCAAGCAGGCGCTCCCGCCCCCCGAAGACAAGCGCCGGCTCGCTGAAGAAGGGTCGCTCTTCGCTTACAACTACATCACCGTCCCGCCGCAGAACATGTCCATCATGGGCGGCTACGACAAGACCACGGGCGCCCGCTACCTCAAGGGCGGCAGTTCAGAAAAGGCAACCTACCACTTCACGCGGCTTTCCGCGCCCACGCTCGCCCTCGTCACGCCTATCGGCGCCCCGATGCATCCCTACTTCGAATTCAACTTCGACGTCATCCCTTACATCCAGAACCCGCCCCAGCGCATCCAGATCGAAGTGAGCGCCCAGCGCGTCGGTGCCCGGCTCTCCCCCACGGATGCACGCATCAAGGAAAAGACCGTCATTCTCGACTCCACCGGCCACGGCACCTGGGTCGTCGATCATCCCGAAGACCTCTTCACTGCCCAGGATGACCCCAGCAAAGAGCCGGCCGCGGGCACCGATCTCGGCCCCGTGGAACTGACGGTGTCCTGCTCCACCTTTGGCGTGTTCCTCGGCATCCGGGATGGCACTCCCGCCGGCACGCCCGTCAATCCGACCGACTACAACGTGATGGCGATTCCGTTCTACAGCGCGAATTACGCCATCCTCCCCCTGCAGCATCCGATTATGCGGGGCTTTGAACGCCACGACATGCAGGAAATCGCCGGGCCGGACAAACGCGAACTCCGCGAATATGGCGACTCCTTCATCAACGGCCACCCGCCGCTGGAGGCGGCGATGTTCCGCTTCGCCGCCAAGGACCTGAAGGACATTCCGGTCGATGCCGACGGCAATTTCACCCTGTCCCTCGCCTTCGATACCGACAAGATGGACAATTACAGCGTCGACACCCTGGCACAGATCGACGCCTACAACGACGACGCCAAACAGCAGCACACCGAGACGCCGGCCTTCCCCGTGATTGAAAAGCGCATCACGCAGGTAAAGCTTCCCGCCAGCTTGCTGGGAGACTCGAATCCCGCCAAGCGCGGCGACCTGGTCGTTGTGATCACCTGCCCCACGCAGGGACACTGGATCGCCCTCGGCGAAAGCTCCGTCCGCATCGATCAGCCCCCCTCTTCCTTCATGCTCAACGTGTTCAAGAGCGAGCTGATCATTTTCTGCGAAGTCGCCCTGCTGATCGTCATCAGCGTTGCCTGGTCCGTCCGCCTGGGCTGGCCGGTCGCCATGTTCGCCTCGTTCACCTGTCTCATCTTCGGTTTCATCGCCGACTTCATCACCAGCCTGCCCAACTCCGGCGGCCTGGCGGCGCTCGGCTACACCCACTACGGCGACAAGACCGGCGTCGAAAAGTTCTTCGATTCCTTCACCGAGGCAGTCTGGTACATGCTCGGCTTTATCCACTCCCTGATTCCCGACTACACGCGGTATGACTCCCTGCGATTCATCTCGGAACTCCGCAACACGCCGCTGTCATCGCTTGGGGCCGACATGCTCTGGACACTCGCTTACGCGATTCCCTTCATCGCCCTCGGCTACTTGCTGTTCCGCAAACAGGAGCTCGGTTGATGCCCGCCGCCCCTCTCCCACCCGCCCCGCCCTCTTCTTCCACGCCATCGTCGCGCGCAGCCGCTGACTCGCGCGTCGCCAGCGACTTGCGATACCTCCGTTCCAAAGCGCGGCGAGACCAGGTGCTTGCGTCCGCCGTGGGCGCCGTTCTTCTTTCGGCGGCGATGCTCCTTCAGCCGGTCCTCTCTTCGAGACGCGCCGCCATGATTGAAGAGCCGGAGGCGTCGCTCCGCGCACTTGCCATCAACTTCCCCCGCCTCACGCTGGGGGGGTTCCGCGGACTTCTCGCGACGGTCCTCTGGTATCAGGCCGAAAACGACAAGGAGGACCGCAAGTGGATGGACCTGGAAACCAAGTACGACATCATCGGCGCCATTGAGCCTTACTTCGTCAGCATCTACGTCTTCCACTCCTGGAATCAGGCCTACAACCTCTCCGCCCAGTGGCACTCCGAGGACTCCAAGTACAAGTGGATCCTCGACGGCATGAGCTACCTCTACAAGGGCGAGCAGTACAACCCCGATAATCCCGACCTCATTGATGAAGAAGGAAACCTTTACTTCCTCAAGCTCGGCGGCGCTTTTGAACGCATCTTTTTCCGCGCCCATTGGCGCGATGACCTCGCCAGCCTCTACAAACTCGACACTATCAAACCAGACGAGAAAACCGATGCCACCGAAGCGCTCCGACTGGTCCGCGATTTCGCCAATCGGTCGCCATTCAACATCCAGGAAATGCGCAACAAGGCCGGTGTGAAGGGTCACGGTGTCCAGATCACCGATCCCTGGCTGTTCGAATTCCGCAAGGACAACAAGGCCCCTTCCGAGCCCGTCGAATTTCCCTACGGCCTCAGCCCGTTCTACTTTGGATACGTGGAGTTCAAACGCTCCCTCGCCGCCGGGCCGACCACTACCGTCGGCGCAAACATCGTCGACGGCTGGCCCCCGATGTGCCTCCGGCTCTGGTGCCGCGATGATCTCTATTATTCCGGCGAGACAATGATGCGGATGTTCAGCGATTCCCCCACGAATCCCGATCAGAACCCGCTTGATTCCACGTCGAAGTTTTTCGACCCGATGCTTTTCAACAACAAGGTGGAAGAGATTCGCCTCTGCTACCGCAACATCGACATGATCGCCCCCAAGGCAGTCGATCTGTTCCAAAAGGACATGATCAAATACCCGCAGAACAAGAGCGTGCACGTCAATCACGTTGCCGAAACGGAATCCTATCGCGATATCGCCCTCGCGGAGAATGAACTTTTCAACGCACTCGTGAACTGGAACAACGGCGGCCGGAAGATGACGGAAAAGGACAAGGAACCGTTCAAGCATGCGCTGGGCGCATACGACAAGGCCATCGCCACCACCTACGTATGGGTGGATAAGATGTACCCAGTCATCACCAATCCCCAGACCGGTCAGGCCTACGTAAATCCGGACAGAAATGACTTTGAGCGCTACGTCAACGCGCTTAAGATTCGCAAGACCGGTATTGAAAACATGTTGAGTACGCCCCCCACTGAGAAGCCGGACATGAGCTTTCTTCAGGAAGAGGTCGTGGAAAGATGAGTGCGTCATCGTCGACATTAACGAAGCCGCGAGCCCGTCACATACTCGTCAACGGACTGTCCATGGGATCAGGGGGCGGCTACACGGTGGGGGTTGAATTGTGGCGAGAGCTTGCGCGGGCGCGTCCCGATTGGACCATTACGCTTGCCGCAGTCACGGGAAACCGACTCCACGAAGAAGCAAAGCGCGAAGAAGTACCCACCAATTGTCAGTTGTTGTGGGCGCCCGAAGCGGCCAAAGGCTTGATGGCTCGGGCCCGTTATGAGCGTCGAGGTCTGATCGAGTTTGTGCGGACTAAGCGGGTCGATGCCGTTTTGCAGCTCAATGGCATGGCCATCCGCGGCATGCCCGTCCCGACTCTTGCCCACTGCCAGGATCCCTGGCCCTTTCGACCCGAAGCTTGGACGCGCGGGCTCCGCGACCGGGTGAGCGCCTGGGTAAAAAGAAGGGCATTGGCTGCGTCATTCTCCCGCGCCGCCTATGTGGGGTGGACTAGCGCTTACCTCCGCGACCTGATGATTGCACGACTCCAAATTACTCCAAAACGTGGAGAGGTCTTTTATAACGGGTTATCCGCCGATTTGCTGGCACGCGCTAAAGCACCGGAGGCGATGGATTACCCCCTTCGTCCTTTGAGGATGGTCACCATCAGCAACGTCGGTCCCTACAAGCGTCAGGATTTGGTCATTCGCGCCATGCCTGAGTTGCATCGCCGTCCAGGCTTGAGAGACTTGCAATACCACATCGCTGGCCACGTGGAAGAAACGTACCGCCATGAATTAGAAAGCCTTGCGAAAAGTCTGGGCGTATCGGCACAGGTCCACATCGAAGGCCGCGTCAGCCGGCATCGGATTGACGAACTCTTCGCTTCCGCTCGCTGTTTTGTGTTGATGAGCGTTTGCGAGTCTTTCGGAGTGCCCGCCATCGAAGCGATGTCCTTCGGCACACCGGTGGTGACCACAGATTGCTGCGCAATGCCCGAAGTTTGCAGCGATGCGGCTGATTTTGTGCCGATGGATAATTTAACGGCATTGATTGATCGCCTCGGTCGAGTCTTAACCGACTCCGCTCACGCTGAGGAATTGCGGCGCCGGGGAAAAACGCGGGTTCATGGCTTTGCGTGGTCGGCCACGGCGGCGCGAATCGCTCAGGCGCTCGAACACGTTAGCCCGGCGTAGGCTGTTCTTCTAGCACTCGGCAGGCCGTGGGAGAACGCCGGGCCGTCAGCGCGGCGCCAGATGCCCCCAGTACAAGCTCTGCCAGGACCTGGAATACCCGCTGCAATACGGCCACCAACGAAGCGTCCAGCACCGCCTGATCATGCCCGACGAGAGGCATCAGTTGCAGCAGCACCGCCGATCCCAGCACCGCTTCCCGTACACCCGCACCGCCCGGCAGAGGACTGGCCATGCCGATGATCGCCGAAAGTGAAAACGCACCGGCGAACCACAAGGCCCCGCCAATGGGAATCGGCTGGAGGCTGCAGGTCGTCGCCCAAAGCGCCAATCCCCCGCAGATCCAGCACGGCACAAATCCGGCGACGCCGAGAACCAGCGTGCCTGCCCCCAGCCGATGCTCTGGCGCGACGGGCGGACGCTGCATCCGTTTCAGCAAGACGCCCACGCCACGATAAAAAATGGCGGGCTGGCAAACGATCGCAAGCCCAATCACCACGAGGATCGCCAATGGCCACACGAAAGGCTGGATGCGCGGAGAAAGCAGTTTGAGCACAGGATCTATCGCCAGCATGCCCACGATTCCGCCGCTGATCATGTAAAGCGCGTTCTCGAGGAGTGTCGAAAGCGTGCACACGCCAGCGGACATTCCGAATCGTCCAGCCCGCTCAATACGCATCAGCAACAACACAATCTTTCCCGGGATGTACTTCCCCATCTGGCTAAAGGTGTACGCCGCGAGCAGCCGCCCTGTCGGCGAACGATCGCCCATTCTCCATGCCAGCCACCGCCACACCGATCCGCTGATCAGCATCACCCCACAGAAACCCGCGACAGCGATCGCACCATAACGCCAATCGATGCTGCTCAGGCTCAAGCGGACATGGGCGTTGCCGGCCTTTTGAGCCGCATCGCTCCATGCATTGAAGATGACCCGCCCGACGCCCCCAAGGATCGCCGCGAGCACTACGGTCTTCAGAAAAAAAATGAGCCTTCTCTTGTTCACGCCTTCGAACTCCCGGGTCGGCTGGCCAATAGACGGTCCACTGCCCTTTCCGTCACCAAGATCGGTGAATACTCCGCAAACCATCGTTCGAATTCGGCCCGGCTGGTGGCACGCAGAGCGTCCGCCTGTCCCGGATCACCCACCACTCGTTCCAATTTAAGGGTTAAATCCGCGACATCGCCCGATCGAAATAATTCGCCGCTCAGACCCGGCGTCACCAGATCGTACGCCGCGCCGCATACGTCGCTTGCCAGCACCGGTGTTCCCGCGGCGAGCGATTCGTGCACGACAATCCCGTGCGGTTCATAAATGGAGGGCAACACAAACAAGTCCGCGTGCGCTATCAGCGCCAAGTTTTCGCTCGGCTGTTGGAAACCCAAGAAATGAATGCTCTTGCCAAGAAGCGATCCCGCCTGCCTCTTCAGCGATTCTTCAAGCGGTCCCACGCCCGCTAGCAGGTAGTGATAGCCCCGCTTCGGCAGATGCGAACGCCCGAATGCCTCGATGATCAGGTGCAGCCCTTTGGCTGATACCAGGCGCGCAGCCGTATAAAGATAGCGTGCGTCAGCCGCAAGGCCATGCGCCGCCAGCACCATTTCCCGAGGTGTCCTTCGAGCCGCCTCCACTCGAGCGTAATCCGCATAATACGGACAGACCACGATCTTCGACGCAGGCGCGCCAAAGTAACGCCAATAAGCCACTCCTAGATGATTGGCCGTCAGCAATAAGTCCACATCCGCAATCAGGCTTCCCAACAGCCGGCGCTTCACCGCACGTTTCAGGCGGACTTTCCATGACCGCCCGCGCTGACTCCGCAAATTGGAATCCGAGAACATTGCCACCGGTATTCCCCGTCGGTGACAATCGCGAATTACCTCCCGGTGGGTGCGCAGGCCGTATCCTGCAACGATGGCGGCATCAAAGTGCAATGGATAAAGATCGGCCCGCCAATCTTCGTGATACCGGCGGGTCATGTTCGGGGACTGTTTATCCAGACCTTGCCGAGGCCGCAGAAAAACGGATTGCACCTGTCGCGGAGTTGGGCACTCTTTGTACCAACCCGGCCCTTTGGATGAAAACGCCGCGATATATTCGCATGTCCCCAACGATGCGAGGTCATCCATCATCCGGTTGAAATAATGCTCTGGCTGTGTTTGAAGCCACAGGATGCGCGGGCGATCGGCCATGCAGCGTCCATGAGGTGAAAGGGAAAACAGGCCGGAGCGGGATTCGAACCCGCGACAAACGGATTTGCAATCCGCCCCATTAGTCCACTCTGGCATCCGGCCGAGCCAGAGGATTTTAGCCGAAGCGAGGGTAAAAGGACAATGGCGACGCAAAAAGAGCGATTCCCCGATTTCCCCCCCTTCGAATCGGCCCCAGCCCCCTCACCGGCGAACTTCCTTCAGCGCCGCTTCCACTTTCAACTTCAAATCCGGCGCCAGCTTCAGGTTCGCTAACGCATATTCCCCGATGCTCACCATCACATCCTTCGCCTCCCGAGTCGCCGCCAGCCGCACCGGCGGCTTCACCGGCGAGCACCCCCGATACCACGTCTCCGGCTTGTAATCGAACAACGCCTCCACAATAAATATCTGCACCTCCGGCCCCGCAGCGCTCCCCTTCAGCACATGCTCGCACGCAATCAACAACGGCTCATCGTTCCGCTTCGGCAGAACCAACTGGTACAGCCACGCGCTCTTCAGATTCAAATCGTGCTTCGGATCCACCAGCTTCTTCTCGAAGAGCGACATCGCCGGCGCACTCTCGTTCTCCACCAGCGCCGCCACCACATCGAACGCAACCAGGCTCCCCCCCACGCTCATCTTGTCCCAGTAAATAATCGCGGCCGGCGGCGAAGGCCTGATCGCCGCCAGCGCATGAATCAGAATCTGAATCCGCAGAAAATTCGCCTGGTAATCCTTCGCATCGATCAGCGACAGCAGCACCTTGTCCGTCGCCGGCCGACGATTGTCCGCGAGCGTGTTCACCACCTGCGCCAGCCGCAAGCCGGTGTACGTATCGCGATAATCCTGCGCGCTATCCAGCCGGTTCAGGAATTCGAGCGTCGCCAGCAGATCCCCGAGCATCTGGATATCCGCGTCCGAATCGCTCGCAGCCGCCGCCACCGCCGCACGCTTCACTTCCGTCGCGTTCTTCGACGTCAGCAGAATCTTCTTCTGTTCTTCCTTCATGACCGCTTCTTCTCTCGCAGCTTCGCGCCGCGCGTGAAATCAGGTGCCGTTGATCTCGTTATCAAACGCAGCCCGCGTCTTGGGCCCGTAAATGCCGTCTTTCACCAGGCCGCCGTGATCCGCCTGGAACTGCTTGATCGCCGCCTTCGTCTTCTCGCCGATGATGCCATCAATCCCATCGCCATCCGGACCGTACGCCCCGAGGTCATACCCGCTGTGCTTCAGCCCCGGCGTCTTGCCCACCAAATACGACTGCAGAAGAATCTTGTCGTCCTTCGTCGGCACATACGCCGTCGGAATTGGCTTCGGCGGTGGCGGTGGCGGCGGATCGCTCTTGCACAGCTTGCTGCTCCGAATCACCATCGCCTGGATCAAATCCAGATCCTGCCGCCGCGTGTTCGGCCCATACGTCAGCAGATTCTCATTCCACGGATGCCCGCGTCCCTTCAACGGACCCGCCTGGTGATTCACACTGTCGTACGATGACGTCGTCTCCCCCCCACCGCTCCCGCGGTGATGCAATCCCAGCACATGACAAAGCTCGTGTGCTAGCGTCAGGCTCCCGGCCGCCAGCGCCCCGCGCTCCGTCATGATGCATCCACACAACTTATCATTCGCCCCCGCCTCACAAACTCCCGCCGGCGCATCGCTCCGCTTGTCCGACGGCCCCATCCGTTTCATCGTGATCTTCACCCCGTCATCATCCGGAAACACTCCCGTCGGACGCAGCCACGAAGTGCTCGGCCCCCCATCCAGATTCACCGTCCCCTCCGGATCCGAAAGCAGCCGATCCGTCGCCATCCCATTCAACGTCGGAAAATTAGCCGCGCTGTAAATGTATGCCACGTTGAACACCCCCACCCGCGCATTCAACAGCGGCGCCAGCATCTCACCATTGCTCGGCACGTTCACAACGTTCTTCGCATCCGTCGTCACCTGAAACACCCCCGGCTGCTGATACGCCGCCCCCCCATACGTCGTCTGATCGGTGTCCATCGCCATCTGCACGCCCGCTTGCCACAGGATGATGTTGTTGTACCCGATCTGCGTCGCAATCTGATCCCCCGTCACCGAAGGATCAGGACCCGGCGGCCCTGCCGGCGGCGGCGTCCCCTTGAAAATATTCGCGCGCGTCCAGATATACTTCGGCTTCCCCACCCACGCCCGGAACGTCGCCAGCTTCGGCGTCCCGTCGCGGTCCGAATGCAGCGTGATCTGACCCATTTCATCGTTATCGCCGCCAAGCTCCCCATACGCCGCCACCTCCACCCCGCCCTTCACCTCCGTCTTCGCCGCCCCGCCGCTCCAGAACTTGATGTTCGACGTCGCCGCCCGCCAGATCAGCTTGTCCGTATCCAGGTTCGCCGGCCAGAACTGCGTCACGCGAATCCGTGCCCACTTGTTCGGGAAATCCTTGTCGTTCGGATCCAGCACCGGTATCACCGATGGATTCACCAGTGCATTCAGGCTGGTCGTCCCCGGCATGATCGACAAATCCTCCTGCGGCGACGCCGTCAAATGCTGCACACCCCGCGGCAGCGGCGGAATCCCCGTCGCCCACGGCACCGGAATCACCGGACAAATATGCACCGCCTGCGCCTGCATCTGGTCCAAAATAGTGTTAAATGTCTTCGAGTCCGGATTCTGCAAGATCGTCGTGATCCCCTCGGTCCACGACTCCGTCTGCGCCGTCATGAACACCGCAAGGTACGCCACAAAAATATTCTTCGTGGACGTCAGCGTCAGGTTGTAATTGTGCAGGATCGGCGTCAGCAGCGTCGCTTTCACCTTCCCCAGGTCCTTCGGCGGCGCCGTATCCGACGTCCCCTGCACGCTGATCTCAAACTGAGAGTCCGCACCGGTCAGGTCAAACGAAGCCTCCCACCCGATCTCGTTGTACGTGTTGTCCTTCTTGAATTCGAAGAGTGCCGTCGCATCCCCAAGCGCCGTCGTGCTGTTGTTCGAGGCGCGCTTCACCGATGCCTGAAATTTCCAGTCCTCCGGGCTCTTGAGGTTCACGCCGTCCATCACCGCCACGCCGGTGAACCTGATTCTGATTTTTGTCGCTGCCATTGGGTTCACTGACTCCGGTGCCGCCGGACTTTATCCGCCGTAGACTTCCTTCAACTTGCCGCGCGTCGCATCATCAATCTTTCCCGTAACGGTGAGCTTGTACTTCTTCTGGAACGCCTGCAGCGCCATCTGCACATCAACCGTCACCTCCGCCGAATCCGTCGGGCAAGGAAACCCCAGGTTGTACAGCCGCTTGCAGACCCCCGAAACTTCCGACAGCGGATCCATCTGCCGAAACCCCAGTTCCATCACCACTTCCTGCGCTGTCCCGCGATTATAGATGACCCGCCCGTTCTGCGCCGTCGGCGAGAGCTGCACCGTCAACTTCCCATTCCCGTCCGTATTTCCCTGGTCGATAAGCACCCCATCCGCATAAAAATAATACGGCACGTTCGATGCCGCCTCATCATCCGGCGGCGCCGGGTCCGCATCCTGGTAGTTCGAAAAGTCCGCAGTCGGATTCTCCACCCCGCCCTTCTTCCCCGCCGGAACCCGCCGCAGCACCATCACAAACTTCGCCTTCGGCACCTTCTTCTTAAACTTGTACTGTGACCCCGTCGCTCGCGATTCCTCCCGCAACTCCACGTCCGGAATAAACAGCGAATCCCCCGCCAGCAATATGTCCGGATCGCCCCGCTTCTGCTTCAAATCCGCATTGTTCCCGTCATTCCAGATCTTCTGCCACGTGAACCCGCGCGGCGCCGCAATAAACGGCACGGATTCCCCTGTCGCAACTGTGTGAGTTTCGGCCATCGTCTGATCGCCTGGATGGATTCGGGTTTCGCTACATCGCCAATCATAACGCGTCTTCGCAACACCGACCACGCAAAAGTTGAACCCCCGCGCCCAACGAACGAATGACGGAATCATCAACTACAGAACCCGTAGCGTAAGCGCCGGCCCACTACCCTTTCCTTCCCATTACCCGCCCCTCGCGCAGGCGATGCAAAGCCTTTCGAAAAACCACACCCCAAAACGTCCGCCGATTCGCTCATGCACCCGCGCCCAACTCACGCCCGCCGACGCTTCTGCGTGAACGTCGAAAAAAACAACTTGATCCGCTCCCCCAGCGTGAATCGCTGATAATCCGTAAACTCCCCCGCATCAAAAAACGCCCCGCCGCAGACCGAACACTGCTCGATCTGAATCTGCGGCTGTTCCGCAATCACCATCGCCACCATCCCGCCACCGCACGCCGGACACGGATAATTCCGAATCTTGTTATACTCCATCCCCTTCTCCGCCGGCGCACAATCGATCGACTCAGCGCTGTGCGGAATTTCTTTCAAATGCTCGTGCTCGCGCAAATCAAACCACAACCCCTCGCATCGCGGGCACCGCTCGATCTCGTGCCCCTCAATCGGCATGTGATACAACGTCGCTTGGCATTTCGGACATTTCATCGGTTCATTCTCCCAGACCACTCTCTTTTTACCACGCGTCACCAACCCCCGAAAGGCGCAATTTTTCCGTTGACCGAATCCCAGCGGATTCTTGCAAAATGTTTATCAATCGTCACCATCTCAATCTCTCGCACAACGATTGTGCCCACGACATCGCTTGCGTCGTCGCGACTCGTGCATATAACACATTGCACCCATTCAACACCGCCAACCTCCCTCAATTCACGGACATTGAAAACCTGAACATCAACGGCGTGCTCCGCGCGAGTTTCAGTTGGGAGCCCCATTGCAGCACGCCACCCTATCCCACGCATGGGCGTCCGCACCTGACCCGTATATACTCCGCGGAATGACCAGACTGATCGTGAACGCAGACGACTTCGGCTTCTCCCGCGAGGTCACCGACGGCATCCTCCGCTCCCACCGCGATGGCATTCTCACCTCCACCACCCTCATGACCAACATGCCCGACCGCGACCGCGCCATCGATCTCGCCGCTCAAACCCCCTCCCTCGGCGTCGGCATCCACCTCAATCTCACCCAGGGCCGGCCCCTCACCCCCTGCCGCCGCATCACCGACCACACCGGCCATCTCTTCCGCTCCCTCCCCAAACTCTTCTGGAAACTCCGCTCCCCCGCCGCCCGCCAGGAAGCCGCCGATGAACTCCGCGCTCAGATCAACTACGCCCTCACCCGCGGACTCAAACCCACCCACGTCGATTCCCACAAGCACGTCTGCCACCTCCCCTGGCTGCACGATCCCCTCCTCCGCGCCTGCCTCGACACCGGCATCCGCTGGATCCGCTGCGCCCGCGAAATCCCCATCCCCGGCACCGGACCTCTCCCACTCCCCTACCGCATCCAGGTCCGCTTCGCCCGCCAACTCTCCCAGAAAGCCCACGCCGCAGGCCTCCACACCACCGACTGGTTCTTCGGCCTCGCCACCACCGGCCGCACCAACGACCTAGTCTGGCAACGCCTCATCGACCACCTCCCCAAAGGCCTCGTCGAAGTCATGGTCCACCCCGGCTACATCGCCGACATCACCCCCGCCGACACCCGCCTCCTCCAAGAACGCCTCACCGAAATGAATGCCCTCTGCAACCCCGCTGTCCGCAACCGCTTGCACCAGAAGGGCATCCAGCTCGTCCACTTCGGAAATGCCGGCCTCTGAAAAAATTGCCTCTCCGCTCCGTCTATGCGGGAGACAAACCACATGTCAAAGGTGCCCCATGCGCAAGCGCGGCTTCACCTTGCTCGAACTCATCGTCGTCATCGCCATCATCCTGATCCTGATGTCGCTCTTCGTCCCCGCGCTCTGGCAACTCGTCAAATACGTCCGCCATCTCACCGGCAAATAAGCAACGATTCCCTCCCCACGCTCCTCTGTGCCCTCTGTGTCCTCTGTGGTTAAACCCGTTTCGTCATTCCATCATTCGTCATTCGTGCTTCGTCATTCGTCATTTCAGACGCACGCATGCACCTTCACCGTCCGATCCCCCTCGCCCTCCCCCTCCACAAACCACGACAACACCAACAGCGTCGTCTGCCACATCGCCCACGTCTCCAACGCAAACGCCGGAAACCCAATCAACCCCAGCACCGGCATCTCAAAATACCGATAACCCTCCAGCCTCCCCAAAAACGGCAAATGATAAATCCACTTCGTAAACGACCAGTAATTCCAGAACTCCCACAAAAACCCGCATATCAACCCCGCCGCAAACAACGACAAAAATCGCCCGAACCGCAACTCCAGCCAATCCCCCAATATCGACGGCCGCCCCATCATCAGGTTAATCGGATCCAGCAACGCCCACGTCCCCACCCATATCGCCAGATTCGACGACGGCCCGCCCACCACAATCGGAATCGGCGCCAACACCAACCCCAGCACAAACACACAAACAGGCAATACCCAGTTTTGTGTTTTGTGTTTTGCGTTTTGCGTTTTGTGCTTTCCCACCCGCCACATCCCCATCCGCTGCAAAACCTCCGCCGTCAAAAACATCCCCGGTGCTATCGCCCCAAACGCCACCAGATACCCCACCAGCCGCGCAACGAAATCCTCCGGCAAATTCACATACTCCCACGCCCGCAACCCCGTCACCGGATCCCGCATGTAATAAAAATTCATCCAGTCAAAATAACACCACGCCGGTACCGACCACAGCCAGCACGTCGCCAACCGATTCCGATACCGCCCCAGATACGACACCCCATCCAGAAACGACAACAGCCCCGCCAGAAACACCAGATACGCGCACCACGCCAGCGGCGTAACATTCGCCCGGATGAACTCCTCAATCCTCTCCAAAACACTCCCCCCGCCAACCCCCAGCACATGCGCAAAATGCAGCCCCTGCACCACCACCAGCAGCAACACCCCCACCACCATCAATACCCGCGGACGATGCACCACTCGCTGTTCCATAACAAGCGAAAGCGTATATCGCCTCGCCTGCGCCCGCCACATCGCATCCCGCCATTTTCCACGTTTTGCTTGACGCTCCGCACCCGGGATTCTACATTGCGCCAAGCCCCGCCTTCACAGCCCGACGGCGGTTTCCAGAGCCAGGGTGAACCGATGAAATTTGAGGACATCCCGACTCCCGCCGTCCACCGCCTCAGCTTCTACCTGCGCCAGCTCGAAACCCTCCAGAAATCCGACAAAAACACCATCTCCTCCAAACAACTCGGCGACGCCCTCGGATACACCGACGCTCAGGTCCGCAAAGACCTCGCCTACTTCGGTCAGTTCGGCCACCCCGGCATCGGCTACCGCGTCGATGAACTCATCGCACAGCTCCGCAAAATCCTCGGCACCGACAAGGTCTGGAACGTCCTCCTCGTCGGCGCCGGTAACCTCGGCCGCGCACTCATCGCCTACCGCGGCTTCCTCCGAAAAGGCTTCCGACTCGCCGCTATCTTCGACGCCGACCCCAACAAAGTCGGCCACGCCTTTGGCGAACTCACCATCGAATCCATGGACAACCTCGCCGAAATCGCCGCCGCACAGAACATCAAACTCGCCATCATGAGCGTCCCCGGCGAAGCCGCTCAGGCCGTCGCTGACAGACTCGTCGCCGCCGGCATCCGCGGAATCCTCAACTTCGCCCCCCTCTCCGTCTCCGTACCCCCCGACGTCAGCGTCCAGGGCGTTGACCTCGCCGTCCAGCTCGAACAGCTCAGCTTCAAAATGTCCCTCAGCGGCGAAAACCTCGACGAACACGGCGCCGCCTGACCCCCTTACAAAGCAGGCCATGGCATCGCCGGAATGTGCTCCCGCCCCCAAAACCGACGATCAATTCTCCGACGCCGTCGATAGCGACTTCAACGCCGCCGTCGCCATCGGCAACTCCGGAATCGCTTGCTTCGCCGGCGCCAGAAACTGCACATCCTGCAAATGCAGCCGCGCCATTTCCCCCTGCCCGATCTTCGCATACCCCATCCCCAGGTGATAATGCACCGCCGGATCCAGCCGCAGCGCCGGCATCACCCGCGCGATCCGCTGCGTCCCCTCCGCCGCCTCCCCCGACAGAATCTCAATCCACCCCAGCGTATCCTGAAACGCCGGAATCACCCGACCGCCCCCACTCGTCTGGTCAATCGCAAACTGAATCTCCTTTCGCGCCTCCGACAGCGCCGCCTTATCCTCCGGCCGCGCCGCCGCCAGCGTGTACGCCAGATTGTTCGCCGCCAGCACGTTCCCCGGATCCAGCTTCCGAATCTGCCGATGAATCGCAATCGCCTCGTCCAGCCGCCCCAGCTTCTCCTGCATCGTCGCAATCGTCGTCAGAATGCCCGGCCGATTCAGCCCCGCCAGCGGCTCCAGCAGCTTCAGCGCGTCCGCATACCGCTCCTCCTTCGCCGCCGCTTCCGCCAGCACAACCCGAACCGTCGGCCCCGCATTCGGCGAATCAACACGCGAAGCCAACTCCCCCAGCACCCTCTTCGCCTCCTCCTCCCGCTTCATCGCTTCAAGCGCCCGCACTCTCTCCACCAGCGACCCCGTCAGCACCCGATCCCCCGTCTCCTTATCCAATCGATCCAGCACCTCCAGCGCACTCGTGCTCCACCCCGCCTCATTCAACCGCGCCGCCAGCGCCAACTGCTGCAACTTCCCCGAAGATTCCACGCCCTCGCCCACCTCCGCCAGCACATTCGCCACATCCCCCGCCAGCACATTCGGATTCCTTTTCACCGCCAGGGGGTGAGGGGGGGCCATCCCCGCACGCCGCTCCGCCGGCGTCATCGCCGCCAGCGCCGCGTACACCGTCGAAGGCATCCCCTCCGAAAGCAGCCTGTCACCCGCCCGCCCGCCAGCCGCCAGAATCTGCAGCGTCCTCCTGTTGTACGCCGGCGCCGCATCGCTCAAATTCGCCGCACTCTTCACCGCATCCTCCCCCTTCCCCTCCAGAATCTGCAGCAGGCTCAAATCCAGCGCCGCCCCCTTCCGCGCCGCGTCATCCAGCGAATTCAGCAAATCCACTGCATCCCCATACTGCCGCCCCTCCCGCGCCGCCGCCGCCGCGTACAGCGTCGCTGTCCGCCACGGCGCCGAATTCACCGGCGCCAAGTTCCGCAGCGACCGCGCCAATTCCAGCGCCGCCTGCGGTGCCCCCACCCGCACATACGCGCGATACAGCGGAATCGCCGCCGCATTCGGCCACACCGCCTGCAGCTTCTCCAGCGTCTTCACCGCCGCATCCGCGCGCCCCTCATCCACATCCAGCGACGCCAGCGACACCTGAGCCGCACCATACTCCGCCGCATATGTCGGAATCGCCGCCAGACTCTTCCGCGCCTCCCCCGGCCGATGCACCTCCGCCCACGCCTGCCCGATCGCCAGCATCGACGCATAATCATCCTGGGGGACGGGGGAGGGGGGGGGGGTCGTCGCCGTCTGATGCGTGGACAGTTCATCCGCCGCCGCATTCAGCAACCCCAGCGAAATCAGCAGCCGCAGCCGCCCCGCCGTCGCCAGTTGCCGCCCCGTCTCCCCCATCGACCCCGCATCATCCAGTGTCCGAAACGCCGCCGCATCCTCCCCGCACGTCGCCTGCGCCTCCGCCAGCATCACCCGGAACTGCGGATTTGATGGATCCTGCTTCACCAATTCCTGCACGATCCCCAGCGCCTTCGTCGGATCCGTCCGCCGCAGCAACCCCGCATAGGTCGCCAGAAGTTCCGGATCCTTATTCCCGCCTTCCACCTGTTTCTGAATCAACGCCTCCGCCCGATCCGTATTCCCCAGCGTCATCCAGCTCTGAGCCACCGCCAGCGCAACCCGCGCCGGCGCATTGCCATCATTCAACACATCCGTCGCCCGCCCCAATTCCTCCTCCGCCCCCGCGCGATCACCCACCGCCAGCAGACTGCTCGTCGCCGCCAGCCGCGCACTCACTGCAAATGTCGAATCCCCCGCAAACTGCTCCGCCGCCTTCTTGATCGCCGCAGCATCCTTCCGTGCCGCATGCAGAGTCAACACCGCCCCATACAGCACCTCCTTCGCTGCCGTCGGATCCGTCGTGCGGTTCGCGCTGTTGATCCCGTCGTTGTAATACCGCAGCGCCAAATCCGCCTGACCCGAAGTCTCCGCCAGCCGCCCCATCGCCCAGTCCCCCAGCGCCGGATTGATCGACAGCAGCCGCCCCGCATACGCCAGCCCCTTCGCCGCCTCATCCGCCGTCGGAAACAGCCCGACAAAAACAGAAAACGACGAAGTCGAGTCCGGCTGCGTGTTCGCCGCCGCCGCCACCTCTTCCACCGCCTGGTCATATTGCCCCAGCCCCGCCAGCGCCCGCGCCGCAATCTGGTGCAACCCCGCATTCGCGCCATCCCTCGCAATCCCCGCCCGCGCCAGCGACAGCGCCTGCGTGTAATTCTTCTGATCCAGCGCCGCCAGCCCGAGTCGGACCGTGTCGCCCACTGTCGCCTGATCCGTACCTACATTCGCCAGCGAGCTCGGCTGCGTCGCCGAATTCCAATCCCCTCCGCCCTTCGCCGCCAACCCGCCCGACTGCATCTGCTCCGCCCGCTCGTTCAGCGACAACGCCTCCACATTCTTCGACTGCTCCGCCAGCAGTTGCGTCGTGATCGCCGCCGATTCCTCCGGCAGCCGCAACGCCAGGTATCCCCGCGCCAACTGCAGCGACTCATCCGCCGTCAACTTCTCCTTGCTCAATTGATCGAATTGCGCCCGCGCATCCGCCCGCAGGTTCGCATTCAACAGCATCGCCGCATACTGCAGCCGCAGTTCCGCATTCGTCGGATCCCCCGCCAGCGCCTTCACCATTAACTCCCGTGCATTCGCATCATCCCCCGCCGCCGCCGCCACCGACGCCTTCAACTGCAGCATCGCATTCTCATTCGCCGGCAGCGTCGCCAGCACCTGCTCCGCCACGCACGCCGCACCCGCTTCCACCAGCATCCGCACCAGATCCGCCTTGTTCTCCTTCGGGAATTCCGGATCATTCGCCAGATTCGTCAGCAACGCCCGCGCGCGATCCGCCTGTCCCTGCTTCTGCAAACTCTCCACCGTCACCGACCACGCCGGCATGTAATACCGATCATCCCGCAGCACCTCCGACGCCAACAGTACCGCCGCCGCGTTGTTCCCCGACCGAATCTCGTTCGACAGCAGCGATCGCCGCGCCGGCAGAAAACCCGGATTCAACGCCAGCGACTTCCGAAACGCATCCTCCGCCCCGCGAAAATCCCCCGAGTCCGAATCCGCCAGCCCCAACAGATACCAGATCTGCGGCACGTTCGAATGCGCATTCGTCAGCGGCGTGATCAACGCCAGCGCATCCGCCGTCTTCTTCTCCCGCAACCGGCAGTTGATCAGAAGAATCTGCGCGTCCAGATCCCCCGGAGCCTCCGCATTCGCCCGATCCGCCTTCTTGTTCGCATCCGCTATCAGGTTCTGCTCCAGCATCACCTGCCCGAGCGCCACCAGTATCCGCGCATCCTTCGGATGATCCGCCAGGTACGCCTCCAGCACCTTCTGTGCATCCGCAATCCGCCTGTCGTGGTCCGGCTGCCGCACGCTGTCCGCAATCAGCACGTTCGCCGTCGTCAGCACCAGTTCCTGCGGACAGTCCCCCACTCTCTTCCGCTGCTCATAAACCGCCAGCGCCTCCGGATAATGACGATCCTCGTATTCATACTGCGCCAACAGGCTCGCCCCACGCGCGTTCTTCGGCTCCCTCTCCAACGCCGATCGCAGCAGCGCCAGCGATTCCTCCTCCTCCGCAGACACCGGCTCCTTCAACGTCGCCAGTTCCTTCTGCGCATTCGAAAGCGCCGCCGAATCCCGCGAGGTCTCCGCCGCATTCAACGCCGCTTCCGCACGCTTCTTCCGCTCACTCCGAATCGTGTAGCACAGGTGATGCAGCTCCGCCTCCGCCACCTCGTTCCGCGCCGACGCCGGCAGCTTCTCCAGGTTTCCCAACTCCTCCTCGATGCTCCCGCAAAGATCCGCACTCGTCTCCGCCGTCAGCGGCTTGTACGCCTGCAGATACTTCCGGAACGGCCCATGCACAAAACTTTCCGCCAGGATCTGCAGCGACTCCCCATTCTCCGGATGCTCCTTCAGCGCCTCTTCCAGATAAATCCGCGAGTCCGATTCCCGCCCCGCCTCAATCAACGCCTCCCCCATCAGATTGTGCACCGCAATCCCCGTCCCCCCCCCCGGATTCTTCGACAACGCCTTCGTCAGAAACTCCACCGCACGATTCGCATCGTGCTGCTCCAGCGCCAATCGCGCCTTGATCGCCAATTGGTGCGGCGAATTGTTCCGGTAGTAAATCAACCCGCACAGCCCGATCGACGCCACGGCCAGCGCCACCGCCGCCCCCAGCATGAACCGCCGCAGCGTCGGCGATTGCGTCGGAATCTCACCCGTCAGTGGAATTGCCATGGTCTACCTCGGGACAATAAAAATGGAGGGCGCACCCCACGTGCGCCCGGCCGCTGCGGGCAGGGAACATCACCGTTGCGCATTCAGCCCGTCGCGTATATACGGAAAAGTCGCCGCAAGTAGACGCTCCGTCCGCCCACGCGCCGCATCCACATCCGCAAGCGACGACATCGGCGTCGAAAACCGAATCAGTGCCCCCGCCGCATTCCGCCGCGTCAGCCCGTTCCAGACGATTTGCATCTGCTGCTTGTAAAACGACGGCGTAAACCTCTCGCCGCACTTGTAGAAGTACGCAAAATAATAATACGCCCCCTCACCCGCCGCCCCCGTGTTCCCAGTCGTCACTATCTCGCACAGCGTCAACGGCTCACCCGCCGCCGACGACAGCGTCCGCACCTCCCGCGACAAAATCCGATAACCCGCCCCTTCCAGACATATGTCCGGCGGATGCGTCCCCTTCCGGTTGTCCTCCGAAAACACCACGCATAGATCCACCGGAACATCCTTCCCGTTCGTGTACGTGCGATACACATAGTCGCGCGTCTCCAGGATCTGCATCTCCGTTTCCGAAAAACTCATGCTCGTTGACGTCCACACACTCTTCCCATCAACGATCGTCGCCGGTATCGCCTGCTCCGCCAGATCCGACACCCGCTCCGCCCGCGCTTCCGTCACCACCAGCAACACCGTCAACCCAATCGCCGGCAACAGAATCCCCAGCAACACCAGCGTCCGCTTCCTCAGCGCAGCCATCGTCCCCGCATCCTGCATCGCACCGCCGTTGTCCCATGCCATTGTCATTCCCATGCCTCCACATGAACTACGCCGCCGCGCCGCCCCAAGATTCGTCGGGCAAATTGTCCCGCTGGGTGCCAGATGACGGACGCTACGTGTGCCATGCTCACGAAAGGGCCCTTGAGCATGCTCGGCGAACTGGACTCTATGCCCACCCACGACGCTCCCGGCGCGGACAATCTGTTTCCCGCAAAAAACATTTGTGTCTATTGGTGCCCATTTGTGGGCTATTCCCGTCCCCCCACCACCCCCACCCACCCCACTGCCCCCGCCCCCGGCAGCAAATCCAACAACCCCTCCAGCACAAACATGATGCAGAACGCAATCACAAACACCACAAACCCCATCACATCATGCACCCTCCCACCCGGCGTCGCCAAGGCCACACTGTACTGATTCGCCACCAGCGTCAACACCGCGATCCGCACCACATTCGCCGCCACCGCAATCGGCACCGCCGACAGCAGCAGCAAAAGCCGCTTATACCCCCTCAATCTGCACGCATACGTAAACAGCGCCGCAAACGCCACCAAGCTGATCAACGACCGCAGCCCCGAACACGCATCCTCCACCGTCAACTGCTTCCCCCCCGCCAGAAAAATATCCGACCCCTTCAAATACGCCGGAACCCCCAGCGCATTCACAATCGCCGTCGACGCCTCCGCCGCAAAAATCTTCAAATGAAAATTCAAGTTGTAAATCGTCAAGTCCGGCAGCGGCACCATGAACGCCAGAAACGCAACCGGAAACCACAGCCGCCCCAGCATCACCCACCCACCCAGATACAACACAAACGCCGCCCCAACCGGAATCATCATGAACCCCGATACAAAAATCACCCGCGCATACATCGACGCCAGATGGATCAGCAGCGCACCCACCAGCATCACCAGCGCCAACGCACGGCTCCCCCGCGTCGATCGCATCGGCAACCCACGCCGCCGCACAATCACCCACCCGCACGCAATCGCTATCGGCAGCACCAGCGGACCATGCGAGTAGTACCCCGTCGAAACATGCCACCGCTCCCACATCCGACCGATCGTCCAGAAAAACAGCGCAACCACGCCAAGGCCCAGAAGAACTGCCGGCATCAGCAACGCTCCCGGCGCCGAAAAATGCTTCCGCCTCTCGTACCGATACACCTCCGCCCTTCGCTCCCGCATCCCATCCGCGGCCGAACGCCCCATTTCTGGTGCCGAGAGCGCACGAGTTTCCGGTGCTGCATACGCTTCGTACGGATCTGCTGCTCGCATCTTGGATGCCTCTCGCGCCGAATTGCCCGCAGCACTCGCTCGCCGCGGCGATTATTGGAAGCTACGCAATAAACCCCCGATGGGATGGAACACTCCGGATGGGATGAAACCACGATCTGTTCACCCAAACGTCTCAGCAGAGGCGGCATCGATCGAATACTCTGTTGTGGGAGAGCGGAGGCAGGGGGGAAGGCGGGGGGAAGGCAGGGGGGGGGGGGGCAAAAACAGCACTCGCGCCTGACCACACCTCTGCGGTCCAGGCGCGAGCAATGATGGAGGAGATTGCCCTGGCTTAGCCGATGTAAACCTCAGGCGGGCATTCTTCCATTCGCCGCGGCGCCGGTCTTTCCTGCGCGATCCGAGTAGTCCCGATTGACCACGCATGGGTGATCGGGCCATCGGGGGTCGCGTTCAACCGCCGGGGCGTGACGGGGATCACGGTCATCATGGAAGTGACCGACGAGGATGGACCACTATGTGGGGGAGAGTACGTAGCCGGTGCCGGGTTTGGGGATGTCATGGCAACCTCCTTCGCGATAAGTTATTGGGCAGGACTTCAGCATATACACATCGAGATATGAGTTGCAAGAAATTGTGCGACCTTTTTGACTGGAAACTGCCTATTTTTACATTCGGCCCAAACACCCCCTGAGATTAGAAATGTATATCCCGTGAAAACATACACTTACAACGTACAATCAGAATTGCGAATCGAAGCCTTTTTTGGGGGTGACTGACACTGAAAAAGCTGATTTTATAAACCGTCCGTACGATTCGTACCCTTTTTCACGATCTGCTTTGCCGTCGAATGCCCGCCTGAGAACAGGCGGATTCTGGGACACTGGTGCCGGAATTTTTCATATTTTTTTGGCAACAGTCTTCAAAGATCGCCCCACCGAAACCCAACCGATCCCCGTCGCGGGCAACCGCATCCCTTTCGATCCCGCTCGCACCCCATCGCATCCCACCGCCGCCCGCATTCATTGCCTTCGTCGAGAATGCCCGCTACCCTTACGCATCTATCACTCTTCTCTCTGGAGCTCATGCACAATGGCATCGATTTTTGACAACCCCCTTCGCGTGCGCGATGAAATGCTCAATCACCCGACGGGCAATCTCGTCCCGATCGTCGTGGAAAAGTCCGGGCGCGGCGAGCGCTCTTACGACATCTTCTCGCGCCTGCTCAAGGACCGAATCATCTTCCTCGCCGGCGGCGTCGATGATGACTCCGCGAACCTCATCATCGCCCAGATGCTCTTCCTCTCCAACGAAGACACCAAGACCGACATTCAGTTCTACATCAACTCGCCCGGCGGCAGCGTCACGGCGGGGCTTGCGATTTACGACACGATGCAGTTCCTCCGCTGCGATGTGGCGACGACCTGTATCGGTCTTGCCGCATCCATGGGCGCGTGGCTGCTTGCGTCGGGCTCGAAGG
>Ga0335069_10000524_pt1 | contig 64932 bp, 64 predicted proteins | sample Lox_Sample_11_FD_206714 | JGI IMG/M metagenome (GOLD analysis project Ga0335069, IMG submission 206714) | Soil microbial communities from Loxahatchee National Wildlife Refuge, Florida, United States - Lox_Sample_1.1 | ecosystem: Environmental > Terrestrial > Soil > Wetlands | place: USA... | reverse complement strand
GCTCGCCGATCGACTGCGCGGCGATCACGCCCACCGCCTCGCCCACGTTCACGCGCGTGCCGCGGCCCAGGTCGCGGCCGTAGCAGGACGCGCAGATGCCGTAGCGCGTGTCGCAGGTGAGCGGGGTGCGCACCTTCACCTCGTCGATGCCGTGCTTCTCGATCTTCTCGACCGCTTCCTCGTCGAGGAGCGCGCCCGCCGGGACCAGCACTTGCTGGTTCTCGGTGTTGAACACGTCGGAAGCCGTGACGCGGCCCAGGATGCGCTCGCGCAGCGCCTCCACGACCTCGCCGCCCTCCACCAGCGCCTTCATCGCCATGCCGGTGGTCGTCCCGCAATCGTCCTCGATCACGACGAGGTCCTGCGTCACGTCCACCAGGCGGCGCGTGAGGTAGCCCGAGTTCGCGGTCTTCAGCGCCGTGTCCGCGAGGCCCTTGCGGGCGCCGTGGGTGGAGATGAAGTACTGCAGCACGTTCAGGCCCTCGCGGAAGTTCGCCGTGATGGGCGTCTCGATGATCGAGCCGTCGGGCTTGGCCATGAGGCCGCGCATGCCGGCGAGCTGCCGGATCTGCGCGGCGGAGCCGCGCGCGCCGGAGTCGGCCATCATGTAGATCGCGTTGAACGACTCCTGGTTCACTTCCTTGCCCTTGGAGTCCTTCACCGCCTGGTTGCCCAGCTGGTCCATCATCGCCTTGGCGATCTGGTCGCCGGCGCGGCCCCAGATGTCGACCACCTTGTTGTAGCGCTCGCCCTGGGTCACGAGGCCCGAGGTGTACTGGCGCTCGATCTCCTTCACTTCCTTCTCGCTCTCGTCGATGATGGAAGCCTTCTGCGCCGGAATGAGCAGGTCGTCCACGCAGATCGAAAGGCCCGCGCGGGTGGCGAACGAGAAGCCCGTGTACATCAGCTTGTCGGCGAAGATCACCGTCTCGCGGATGCCGCAGCGGCGGAACGCCTCGTTGATGAGGCGCGAGATCTCCTTCTTCTTGAGCGGCTTGTTGATGAGCGCGAACGACAGCCCCGCCGGCAGGATCTCCGACATGAGCGAGCGGCCCACCGTGGTCTCGTAGCGGTTCACGACCTCGGTGAAGGTGCCGTCGTCGTTCTTGCGCGACTCCTTGATGCGCACCGTGATCTTCGCGTGCAGCTCGACGCCGCCCGACTCGTAGGCGCGGCTCACTTCCGCGATGTTGGTGAAGAACGAGCCCTCGCCCCTCGCGTTCACGCGCTCGCGCGTGGCGTAGTAAAGGCCCAGCACGATGTCCTGCGAGGGCACGATGACCGGCTCGCCGTGCGCGGTGTGCAGCACGTTGTTCGACGAGAGCATCAGCGTGCGCGCTTCCATCTGCGCTTCCAGCGAGATGGGCACGTGCACGGCCATCTGGTCGCCGTCGAAGTCCGCGTTGAACGCGGCGCAGACCAGCGGGTGCAGCTGGATCGCCTTGCCCTCGATCAGCACCGGCTCGAAGGCCTGGATACCGAGGCGGTGCAGCGTGGGCGCGCGGTTGAGCAGCACCGGGTGCTCGCGGATCACGTCCTCGAGGATGTCCCACACCACGGGCTCCTGGCTTTCCACCATGCGCTTGGCCGCCTTGATGGTCGTGGCGAGGCCCATGATCTCCAGCTTGTGGAAGATGAAGGGCTTGAAGAGCTCGAGCGCCATGAGCTTGGGCAGGCCGCACTGGTGGAGCTTCAACGTCGGGCCCACCACGATGACCGAGCGGCCCGAGTAGTCGACGCGCTTGCCGAGCAGGTTCTGGCGGAAGCGGCCGCTCTTGCCCTTGATCATGTCGGCGAGCGACTTCAACGCGCGCTTGTTGGCGCCCGTCATCGCCTTGCCGCGGCGGCCGTTGTCGAGCAGCGAGTCCACGGCCTCCTGCAGCATGCGCTTCTCGTTGCGCACGATGATCTCGGGGGCCTTGAGCTCCAGCAGGCGCTTCAGGCGGTTGTTGCGGTTGATCACGCGCCGGTAGAGGTCGTTCAGGTCCGAAGTCGCGAAGCGGCCCCCGTCCAGCGGCACCAGCGGACGCAGGTCCGGCGGCAGCACGGGCAGCACTTCCATGATCATCCAGTCGGGCTTGATGCCCGACTTGTTGAAGGCCTCCAGCACCTTCAGGCGCTTGGCGATCTTCTTGATCTTGGTCTCGCTGCCGGTGGCGGCGAGCTCCGTGCGCAGCGTGTCGATCTCGTGGCCCACGTCGAGCTTGCGCAGCAGGTCGCGGATGCCCTCGGCGCCCATGGCCGCCGAGAAGTCGTCGCCGTACTCCTCGACCTTCGCGAGGTAGTCGTCCTCGGAGAGGAGCTGGCAGCGGTTCAACGGCGTCATGCCCGGGTCGGTCACGACGTAGGCCTCGAAGTAGAGCACGCGCTCGATGTCGCGCAGCGTCATGTCGAGCACCATCCCCAGGCGCGAGGGCAGGCTCTTCAGGAACCAGATGTGCGCCACGGGCGAGGCGAGCTCGATGTGGCCCATGCGCTCGCGGCGCACCTTGGTGAGCGTGACTTCCACGCCGCACTTCTCGCAGATCACACCGCGGTGCTTCAGGCGCTTGTACTTGCCGCACAGGCACTCGTAGTCCTTGATCGGCCCGAAGATCTTCGCGCAGAAGAGCCCGTCGCGTTCCGGCTTGAACGTGCGGTAGTTGATCGTCTCGGGCTTCTTCACTTCGCCGTACGACCACGAACGGATCTTCTCCGGGGAGGCGAGCCCGATGCGGATGGCGTCGAACTCTTCTTCCTGGGTGACCTGCTTGAACAGATCGAGTAGTGCTTTCATTGCTCGTCTCCTAGTTCGGGGAAAGGTTCTTGCTCGAGGGCCGAAGGCCCGATGGAACCTGTCCCCTAATAACGCTCGAGGTCGATGTCGATGGCGAGGGAGCGGATCTCCTTCACCAGCACGTTGAACGATTCCGGCATGCCGGCCTCGATCTTGTGCTCGCCCTTGACGATGTTTTCGTAAACCTTCGTGCGTCCCTGCGTGTCGTCGCTCTTCACGGTGAGCATCTCCTGCAGCGTGTAGGCCGCGCCGTAGGCTTCCAGCGCCCAGACCTCCATCTCGCCGAAGCGCTGGCCGCCGAACTGCGCCTTGCCGCCCAGCGGCTGCTGGGTGACGAGCGAGTACGGTCCCGTCGAGCGCGCGTGCATCTTGTCGTCCACGAGGTGGTGCAGCTTCAGGATGTGCATGTATCCCACGGTCACCGGGCGGTCGAACGCGTCGCCGGTGCGCCCGTCGAAGAGCGCGATCTGGCCGCTGCGCGGCAGGCCCGCGATCTCGAGCATGTCCTTGATCTCCACTTCCGTCGCGCCGTCGAACACCGGCGTGGCGAACGGCAGGCCGTTCTGCAGGTTCTTCGCGAGCTCCATCACCTCCTCGTCGCTGAAGGCGGCGATGTCTTCCTTCTTGCCCGTCGAGTTGTAGATCCGGTCGAGGAACTTGCGCATCTTCGCCGCGCCTTCGCTCGCGCGCAGCATCTCCTGCACGCGCAGGCCCACGCCCTTGGCGGCCCACCCCAGGTGGGTCTCCAGGATCTGGCCCACGTTCATGCGCGAGGGCACGCCCAGCGGATTCAGCACGATGTCGACGGGGGTGCCGTCGGCCATGAACGGCATGTCCTCCACCGGCACGATCTTCGAGATCACGCCCTTGTTGCCGTGGCGGCCGGCCATCTTGTCGCCGGGCTGCAGGCGGCGCTTCACCGCGACGTACACCTTCACCATCTTCTGCACGCCCGGGGGCAGCTCGTCGCCCTGCGTGAGCTTCTTCTTCTTCTCCTCGAAGGCGCGGTCGAACTCCTTGCGGGTGAGGTCGAGCGACTCGCGCAGCTGCTCGAGCTGGGCGGCGGCGTCCTCGTCCGACAGGCGGATGTCGAACCACTCGTGGCGCTCGATCTCCTGCAGGTACTGCTTGGTGACCTTGGCGCCCTTGGCGAGCTTCTTGCCGCCCTTGGCCGTCTTGTTGATGAGGGTCTTCTCGATGCGGTTGAAGGCGTCGTCCTCGACGATGCGCAGCTGGTCGTGCAGGTCCTTGCGGTAGTCCTTGAGCTGCTCGTCGATGATCTGCTGGGCGCGCTTGTCGCGCTGGATGCCTTCGCGCGTGAACACCTGCACGTCGATCACGGTGCCCGAGATGCCCGAGGGCACGCGAAGGCTCGTGTCCTTCACGTCCGAGGCCTTCTCGCCGAAGATCGCGCGCAGCAGCTTCTCCTCGGGGGTGAGCTGGGTCTCGCCCTTGGGCGTGACCTTGCCCACCAGCACGTCGGCGGCTTCCACCTCGGCGCCGATGTACACGATGCCCGACTCGTCCAGGCGCGAGAGCATGCGCTCGGAGAGGTTCGAGATGTCGCGCGTGATCTCCTCGGGGCCCAGCTTCGTGTCGCGCGCCACGACCACCAGCTCCTCGATGTGGATCGAGGTGTAGCGGTCCTCGGCGACGATGCGCTCGGAGATGAGGATCGAGTCCTCGAAGTTGTAGCCGTTCCACGGCATGAACGCCACCAGCAGGTTCTGGCCGAGCGCGAGCTCGCCCATGTCGGTGGACGCGCCGTCCGCGATCACGTCGCCGCGTGCGATGGTGTCGCCCACCTTCACCAGCGGGCGCTGGTTGATGTTGGTGTTCTGGTTGGAGCGCGTGTACTTGGTGAGGTTGTAGATGTCCACCCCCGCCTCGCCCGTGCGCGTCTCGTTGTCGTTCACGCGCACCACGATGCGCCCGGCGTCCACGTAGTCGATGCGGCCGCCGCGGCGCGCCTGCACCGCGGTGCCCGAGTCGATGGCGACCGTGCGCTCGATGCCCGTGCCCACCAGCGGCTTCTCGGCGCGCAGGCAGGGAACCGCCTGGCGCTGCATGTTCGAGCCCATCAGCGCGCGGTTCGCGTCGTCGTGCTCGAGGAACGGGATGAGGGAGGCGGCCACCGACACGATCTGCGAGGGCGCCACGTCGATGTACTCGATCTTGTCGGGCCCGGAGAGCGTGAACTCGTTGCGGTGGCGGCAGGAAACCAGCTCGTCGACGAACTTGCCCGCCTTGTCGAGCTCCGCATTCGCCTGCGCGATCACGTACTTGCCTTCCTCGATGGCCGACAGGTACTCGATGTCCTTGGTGACCTTGCCGTCCTTCACGCGGCGGTACGGCGTCTCGATGAAGCCGAAGTCGTTGGTGCGCGCGTAGAGGGCGAGCGAGTTGATGAGGCCGATGTTCGGGCCTTCCGGCGTCTCGATCGGGCACACGCGCCCGTAGTGCGTCGGGTGCACGTCGCGCACCTCGAAGCCCGCGCGCTCGCGCGTGAGGCCGCCCGGGCCGAGGGCCGAGATGCGCCGCTTGTGCGTGATCTCGGACAGCGGGTTGGTCTGGTCCATGAACTGCGACAGCTGCGAGGAGCCGAAGAACTCCTTGATCGCCGCGGAGACGGGCTTCGCGTTGATCAGGTCGTGCGGCATCAGGTTCTCGCTCTCCGCCTGGGAAAGGCGCTCGCGCACCGCGCGCTCGACGCGCACGAGGCCCGAGCGGAACTGGTTCTCGGCGAGCTCGCCCACCGAGCGCACGCGGCGGTTGCCGAGGTGGTCGATGTCGTCGATCTCGCCGCGGCCGTTGCGAAGCTCCACCAGGATCTTGATCACCGCGACGATGTCGTCGTTGGAGAGCGTCATCGGCCCGGTGAGCTCGTCGCGGCCGACGCGGCGGTTGAACTTCATGCGGCCCACGGCCGACAGGTCGTAGCGGTCCTCGCTGAAGAACAGGCCGTTGAAGAGCGTCTTCACGGCGTCCTCGGTCGGCGGCTCGCCGGGGCGCATCATGCGGTAGATGGCGACCTGGGCGTTGAGGGCGTCGGTCGTCTCGTCCGTGCGCAGGGTCTGCGAGATGTACGGGCCCTGGTCGAGGTCGTTGGTGTAGATGGTCTTCACTTCCTCGACGCCGGCTTCCAGGATCTTCTTGAGCGTGGCTTCCGTCACCTCGTCGTTCGCGTTGGCGACGACCTCGCCGGTCTCCTTGTTGACCAGCGCCCTGGCGAGCGTGCGCCCGACGAGGAAGTCGGGCTCGACGGTGAGCTTCTTCATGCCCGCGGCTTCCATCTCGCGGATGTGCTTCACCGTGATGCGCTTGTCCTTCTGCACGATCACCTTGCCCGCCTTGGTGACGATGTCGAACTTGGCGATCTCGCCGCGCATGCGCTCGGGCACCACCTCGAACTCGATGCCCTTCTTGGTGATGGCGAACGTGTCGAACGCGAAGAACTGCTCGAGGATCTTCTCGGAGTTGTAGCCCAGGGCCTTCAGCAGGATCGTGACCGGCATCTTGCGGCGGCGGTCGACGCGGAAGTAGAGGTAGTCCTTCGGGTCGAACTCGAAGTCCAGCCACGAGCCGCGGTAGGGGATCACGCGCGCCGAGAAGAGGAGCTTGCCGGAGGAGTGCGTCTTGCCGCGGTCGTGCTCGAAGAACACGCCGGGCGAGCGGTGCAGCTGCGAGACGATGACGCGCTCGGTGCCGTTGATGATGAACGAGCCGTTGCGGGTCATGAGCGGGATCTCGCCCATGTACACCTCCTGCTCCTTCACCTCCTTCACCGTGGGCTTGGAGGCCTCGCGGTCCATGATGGTGAGGCGCACCTTGGCGCGCAGCGGGCTCGCGAAGGTGAGGCCGCGCTGCTGGCACTCCACCACGTCGAAGGGCGGCTCGCCGAGCGCGTAGCTCACGAACTCCAGGCGCGCGTTGCCCGAATGGCTGGAGATCGGGAACACCGACGTGAAGGCCGACTGCAGGCCCATCTCGCGGCGGTTGTCGGGCGCCACTTCCGACTGCAGGAACTGGGCGTACGAGTTGATCTGGGTGGCGAGAAGGAAGGGGACATCGAGCACGGCCGCGCGCTTGGCGAAGCTCTTGCGGATGCGTTTCTTCTCGGTGAACGTGTAGGTCGTGGACGTCGTCATGGCGGCTCCAAATGCGGCGCGCGCACCCCGGGCACGCGCGCCATCCTGCACCGACTGGCGCTCATGGCCTGGTGGCTCGCCCCTACGAGCCGCTGGCGGACAGTCGCGCGATGCGCGACCCGACCAAACCGTCTTCTGCAGTCGCTTCAGAAGACACAGCCAAGCCCCGAAAGAGGCTTGACTTTGGCTTCTAAACGGCTTGCGGCCGGCAAGCGGCCGCGTCGCCGGTTACTTGATTTCTACTTTGGCGCCGGCGTCTTCCAGCTTCTTCTTGATGGCCTCGGCGTCGGCCTTGGAGGTGCCTTCCTTCACGGGCTTCGGCGCGCCGTCCACGAGGTCCTTGGCCTCCTTCAGGCCCAGGCTGGTCACTTCGCGCACGGCCTTGATGGTGTTCACCTTGTTCTCGCCGGCGGCGGCGAGGATCACGGTGAACTCGGTCTTCTCTTCGGCGGCGGCGGCGGCGGGGCCGGCGGCCGCGGGACCCGCGACGGCCACTGCGGCCGCGGCGGAGACGCCGAACTTCTCTTCCATGTCCTTGATGAGCTGGGAGAGCTCGAGGACGCTCATGTTCCCGATCGCGTCGAGGATTTCTTGCTTGGCGATAGCCATGGTATGTGGGCTCCTAGATGAATGATTTCAATGGGTCGCGAAGGGTCAGGCCGCAGCCTTCTCCTTCTGGTCGCGTACCGCGGCGAGGGCCCGCACGAACTTCGACGGAACCTCGTTCAGCGTCCGGACGAACTTGGCGACCGGCGCCTGCATCGTGCCCATCAGCTTGGCGAGGAGCTCCTCGCGGCTGGGCATCGTTGCGAGCTGGCCGACCTCCTTGGCCGTCATCACGAGGTTGGGCATCGCCCCGCCCTTGATGACGAGCTTGTCGTTCGCCTTCGCGTAGGCCTGGAGCACCTTCGCGGCGGCCACGGGGTCGTCGGAGATGCCGTAGGCGAGCGGACCGACCATGTGGTCGGCCAGCTTCTCGAACGGCGTCCCCTGGACCGCGCGTCGCGCGAGGGTGTTCTTCAGCACGCGAAGGTAGACGCCGGAAGCGCGCGCCTGCGAGCGCAGGACCGTGATGTCCTCGACGGGCAGCCCGCGATACTCCGCGAGCACGACCGTCTGCGCCTTCTTCAGGCGCTCGGACACCTCGGCCACGACTTCCTTCTTGCCTTCGATGTTGAGACTCAAGGTCCTTCTCCTCTGTCCATAGCGACCTTCAGTCAGGAGCCCCGGCGTCGCCGCCGGAAACCTTCCTGGGGTGCGCTATCTGCGTCGGCTTCGGGATGCGCTGCCTTCCCTCGTTTGAGCCGCCCTCTGCAAGGCGGCGCCTACGGTCTTGGATAACCCGCCCTCCCCTTGCTGCAAGAGGGCGGCCCCAAATTCGCCTACTGCTGCGCCGGCACCTGCCCGCCGGCGAACGTCGATTGGTCGATGCGGATGCCCACGCCCATCGTGCTCGAGACGCTCACCTTCTTGAGGTAGATGCCTTTGGTCGCCGCGGGCTTCGCCTTGTTGATGGCGCCGATCAGCGCCTCGAGGTTCTCGGCGAGCGCGTCCACCTCGAACGAGGCGCGGCCGATCGTGCATTGCACGATGCCCGCCTTGTCGGCGCGGTACTGCACCTGGCCGCCCTTGGCGTTGCGCACGGCTTCCTCGACGTTGGGCGTCACGGTGCCGACCTTCGGGTTCGGCATGAGGCCGCGCGGGCCCAGCACCTGGCCGAGCGGGCCGACCACCTTCATCGCGTCGGGCGTGGCGATCACCACGTCGAAGTCCATGAAGCCGCCCTTGATCTTCTCGGCGAGGTCGTCGAAGCCCACGATGTCGGCGCCGGCCGATTTCGCCTTCTCGGCGTTGGCGCCCTGCGTGAACACGGCCACGCGCACGGTCTTGCCGGTGCCGCGGGGCAACACGACGCTGCCACGCACCACCTGGTCGGATTTCTTGGTGTCGATGCCGAGGTTCACCGCGATGTCGACGGACTCGTCGAACTTCGCCGTGGCGGTCTTCTTCACCAGGTCGAGCGCCTGCTTGAGCTCGTAGGCCTTGGTGCGGTCGACGAGCCCGTTGATGGTCTTCACGCGCTTGGAGATCTTCGCCATGTCAGATGCCCTCCACTTCGACGCCCATGCTGCGGGCGCTGCCCGCGATGGTGCGCACCGCGGCGTCGAGGTCGGCGGCGGTGAGATCGGGCCTCTTCATCTTCGCGATCTCCTCGGCCTGGGCGCGCGTGAGCTTGCCCACCTTGTCGGTGTGCGGCTTGGAGCTGCCCTTGTCGAGCTTCAACGCCTTGCGGATCAGCACCGAGGCGGGCGGGCTCTTGAGGATGAACGTGAAGCTCTTGTCCGCGTACGCCGTGATGACGACGGGGAGCATGAGGCCGGGCTCGACCTTCTGCGTCTGCGCGTTGAACGCCTTGCAGAATTCCATGATGTTGAGGCCGCGCTGGCCGAGCGCGGGGCCGATGGGCGGCGACGGATTCGCCTTGCCCGCCGGCACCTGGAGCTTGATCAGGCCGACGATCTTCTTTGCCACGACACTTCTCCTGTGGGTTCAAGCGGGCGTGTTGATGCACGCCCTCCCCGGTTGTTTACGCCTTCTCCACCTGCCCGAAATCGAGCTCCACCGGCGTCGCGCGGCCGAAGATCAGCACGGAGACGCGGATCTTGCTCTTCTCGTAGTTCACTTCCTCGACGTTGCCGTTGAAGTCCGTGAACGGGCCCTCGGTCACGCGCACGCTCTCGCCCACTTCGAACAGCACCTTGGGCTTGGGCTTCTCCACGCCCTCCTGCACCTGGTGCAGGATGTTGGCGACTTCCTTGTCCGAGATCGGCGTGGGGCGCATCGCCGAGCCGCCGATGAAGCCGGTGACCTTCGGCGTGCTCTTCACCAGGTGCCACGTCTCGTCCGTCATGTCCATCTGCACGAGGATGTAGCCGGGGAAGAAGCGCCGCTCGCTGATCGCCTTCTGGCCGCTCTTCATCTCCACCACTTCCTCGGTGGGGACCAGCACCTCGCCGAACTTGTCGGCCATGCCCGAACGCTTGATGCGGTCCAGCAACGCGGCCTGGATGCTCTTCTCCTGGCCCGAATAAGCGTGCACGACGTACCAGCGCATCGTCATGGTCAACCTCCCTGCCCGAGCAGCTTCTGCGTGACCCACAGCAGGCCCGCGTCCACGAACCACAGGAAGAGCGCCATCACGAACACGAACGCGAACACCACGCCCGTGGTCTGCAGCGTCTCCTTGCGCGTGGGCCAGACGACCCGCTTGGCCTCTTCCCACGACTCGCGCGCGAACGCCGCGAACAGCCGCCCGGTTTCGGTGAACCACATCACCGCGGCGCCGGCGCCGAACGCGCCCAGCAGGATCGCGAGCCTCACCACCGTGGGCTGCTTGTCGACGAGCGCGTAGAAGCCGAACAGCCCTCCCACGGCGATCGTCGCTGCCACTGCAATCTTGATCCGTTCCGCCCAAATCACTGCATTCACCCGTTCCATCTTCCCTGCCGCTTCGCAGGGCTGGCAGGCCAGGAGGGTCTCGAACCCCCAACCTGCGGTTTTGGAGACCGCCGCTCTGCCAATTGAGCTACTGGCCTAGTCCGTTCTGCTACTCGAGAATCTTCGAAACGACGCCGGCGCCGACGGTGCGGCCGCCCTCACGGATGGCGAAGCGAAGCTTCTCCTCCATGGCGATGGGCGCGATCAGCGTCACCGTCATCTTGATGTTGTCGCCGGGCATCACCATCTCGGTGCCCGCCGGAAGCTCGAGGCTGCCGGTCACGTCGGTGGTGCGGAAGTAGAACTGCGGCCGGTAGCCGTTGAAGAACGGCGTGTGCCGCCCGCCCTCTTCCTTGCTGAGCACGTACACCTCGCACTCGAACTTCGTGTGCGGCGTGATCGAGCCGGGCTTGGCCAGCACCTGGCCGCGCTCGACCTCCTCGCGCTTGGTGCCGCGCAAGAGGATCCCCACGTTGTCGCCCGCCTGCACCTGGTCCAGCAGCTTCCTGAACATCTCGGTGCCCGTGCACACCGTCTTCTGCGTGGGCGCCAGGCCCACGATCTCGATCTCGTCGCCCACCTTGCAGATGCCGCGCTCCACCCGCCCGGTCACCACCGTGCCGCGACCGGAGATGGAGAACACGTCCTCCACCGGCATCAGGAACGCCCCCTCGGTGGCACGCTCCGGGGTGGGGATGTAGCTGTCCAGCGCATCGGCGAGCTTCATGATCGACTGCTCGCCCAGCTCGCCCGGATCGCCCTCGAGCGCCTTCAACGCCGAGCCCACGATGATCGGGGTCTTGTCGCCGGGGAACTTGTACTTGGAGAGGAGCTCCCGCACCTCGACTTCCACCAGCTCCAGGAGCTCCTTGTCGTCGACCATGTCGGCCTTGTTCATGTACACCACGATGTAGGGCACCCCCACCTGGCGCGCCAGCAGGATGTGCTCGCGCGTCTGCGGCATCGGCCCGTCGGCAGCCGACACCACCAGGATGGCGCCATCCATCTGCGCCGCCCCCGTGATCATGTTCTTCACGTAGTCGGCGTGGCCCGGGCAGTCCACGTGCGCGTAGTGGCGCTTGCTGGTCTCGTACTCCACGTGCGCCGTGTTGATCGTGATGCCGCGCGCCTTCTCTTCCGGCGCGTTGTCGATCTGGTCGTAGGCCTTGGCCTCGCCGCCGAACTTCTTCGACAGCACCAGCGTCATCGCCGCCGTAAGCGTCGTCTTGCCGTGGTCCACGTGACCGATCGTGCCCACGTTCACGTGGGGTTTGGTGCGCTCAAACTTGCCCTTGGCCATGATTGCTTGTCCCGATGATGTTGATGTCGCTGGTGCCCATGATGCGGATTGAACGCATGACCTCTCCCTTACCAAGGGAGTGCTCTACCACTGAGCTACATGGGCCGAAAAACTGTGGAGCGGGTGAAGGGAATCGAACCCTCGTCGTAAGCTTGGAAGGCTTCTGCTCTACCATTGAGCTACACCCGCCGCGGTTCCCCGACCCACACCGTTGCATGCACCGCCGGCCGACTGCTCGAGGGCCGTTGTGGCGAGTGCCACGTTCAACCTGGTGGAGAGGGTTGGATTCGAACCAACGTAGGCGCAAGGCCAACAGATTTACAGTCTGCCCCCTTTAACCACTCGGGCACCCCTCCGCGAAACTCTCGATTATCCACTAAATCCTTGGTTTCTGGCAAACAAAACCGGGATTTTCCCTTGTAGATTGGGTTCGCGCCCGGCAGGAATCCGCCGCCGGACAATAGATCATCGAGCCTTTCCAGGTGTTAGCACTTACTTCGACGTCGTGGCGGCGGGCGCCACCCTGCCTGGCGGTCGCGTGCCTGCTCGCCGTCTTCGCGGTGCGGGGCGCCGAGCCCGTCGTGGCGACCCCCCTGCAGACCTTCGCCGAGCTGGAGGCGGCGGGCGCGACCATCGGGACGATCCGAGTCGACTCGCGCAACATCTTCGACCTCGACGACCCGCGGGAGAACAACTCCTTCTTTCGCCTCGCCAACAAGCTGCACATCCGGACGCGCCCCGAGGTGATCCGGCGCTTCGTCCTGTTCAAGCCCGGCGACCGGCTCACGGTGCGGGCGATCGACGAGACCGAGCGGGTGATGCGCGGCAACCGCTTCCTCTACGACGTCGTGATCAAGCCCGCGGCGGTGCACGACAACGTCGTGGACATCGACATCGCCACGCGCGACACCTGGACGCTCGACCTCACCGGCCGTTATGCGCGTTCCGGCGGGACCAACACCACCGCGTTCGGCATCCTCGACTACAACTTCCTCGGCACCGGCACGCAGCTCGGCATCACCCAGACCTCGGACGTCGACCGGCACGGGACCCAGTTCATCGCCTCCTACGGCCAGGCGTTCGACGGATGGACGGCCCTCAGCGTCCAGACGTCGCGCTACAGCGACGGCGACCGCACGAGCGCCTCCGTGATGCGGCCGTTCTATTCGCTCGACACGCGCTGGGCGGCCGGGGCGAGCTGGGACCGCTGGAACCGCATCGACTCGATCTACAACGCGGGCGACACGGTTGCCAAGTACACCCACCACAGCGAGACGAGCGAGGTCTATGGCGGATGGTCGCCCGGGCTCGCGAACGCATTCACGCAGCGTTTCTCGGGCGGGCTCACCGTGCAGGACCACCGCTACGGCGTCGAGTCCACGGAGACGCCGCCCTCGCCCCTGCCCACCGACCATGACGTGCGCGGGGTCTTCCTGCGCTACGAGGTCGTCGAGGACCGCTACGCCAGGTTGCGCAACCGCGACCAGATCGCGCGCACCGAGTTCTTCGAGATGGGCCTCGCCTCGCTCGTGCAGGTGACGCGCGCGCTCGAATCCCTCGGATCGACCCGCTCCGCGTGGCTCTACAACGCGACGGTCTCCAGGGGATTCTCGTTCGACGGGGGCAACGACCTGCTCGCGAGCGCGATGGCGCAGCGCCAGGTGGCGAGCACCGGCAACCCGCTCACGCAGGTGGGCGGCGTGCTGCGCTTCTTCGCCCCGCAGTCGCCGCGCTACTCGTTCTACGCGCTCGCCTCCGGCGACCGCCTGGGCGACGGCGCGCAGGCACCGGACCAGCTGCTGCTGGGCGGCGACAACGGCCTGCGCGGCTATCCGCTGCGTTACCAGTCGGGCGACCGGCGCGCGCTCTTCACGCTCGAGGAGCGCGCCTACACCGACTGGTATCCCTTCCGCCTGATCCGCGTGGGCGGCGCGGTCTTCTACGACCGCGGCCGCGCGTGGGGCGGCGTGAACCAGAACACCGTGAACCCCGGCTGGCTTTCCGACGTGGGCATCGGGTTGCGCCTCGCCTGGGATCGCGCCGCGTTCGGCAACGTGCTGCACGCGGACATCGCCGTCCCGCTGGAGCGCGACTCCGGAATCAAGTCGGTGCAGTTCATCGTGAAGACGCAGCTGTCGTTCTGACCTGCCTTCGCCTCGGGGGTGCCGGCACCCCGAATCGAACGGGGGACCTACCGCTTACAAGGCGGTTGCTCTACCAGCTGAGCTATGCCGGCGATAGCGGGCGCTTACTTAATGACCTTGAGCCGGGCGCGGCCCGCTGCTGGGGGCTTGGGCGGATCGGCATCGGCTTCGCCCTGCACCGCCGCCGGTGTCGCCGGGGCGGCCGCGAGGGCCGCCGGGCTCTCCACCGTGAAGAAGGCGCCCTGCCCGTTCTCCCGGGCGAAGATGCCCTGCACGCGATCCACGGGGATGCTCACCTCGCGCGAGACCCCGTTGAAGCGAGCCGAGAACTGGATCAGCTCGTTGTTGATCGTGAGGTTGCGCGTGGCGTTGAGGCTCACGTTGAGGACGATCTCGCCGTTCTTCACGTACTCGAGCGGGATGCGCGTGCGCTCGTCCACCCGGACGCTCAGGTAGGGCGTGTAGCCGCAGTCCGAGCACCATTCGTAGATGGCGCGGATGAAATAGGGCTTGGTCGAGACGTCCGCCATGGCGAAAGCTTAACCGAACCCCGCCAACCTAGCGGCGCATCGCCTTTTCGGATGCCGTCATCGAGTCGATGAACGCCTGGCGCGAGAAGAGCCGCTCGGCGTACTTGAGCAGCGGCGCCGACTGCTTGTTCAGGCTCACCTGGTAGTGGTCCAGGCGCCACAGCAGGGGCGCGATCGCCACGTCCAGCATCGAGAACTCCTCGCCCAGCATGTACTTCTGCTTCACGAAGATCGGCGCGATCTGGATCAGGTTCTCGCGGATGTACAGGCGCGCCTTCTCCTGCGCCTTCTGGGTGCCCGATTCCAGCGTCTGCACGTGGTTGAAGAGCTCCTGCTCGAAGCGGAACAGGAAGAGGCGGGCGCGGGCGCGCATCACCGGGTCCGCCGGCATGAGCTGCGGGTGCGGGAAGCGCTCGTCGATGTACTCGTTGATGATGTTCGACTCGTACAGGACCAGGTCGCGCTCGACGAGGACCGGCGTGCGGTTGTACGGGTTCATCACCGCGAGGTCCTCGGGCTTGTTCATGAGGTCCACGTCGATGATCTCGAAATCCATGCCCTTTTCGTAGAGCACGATCCGGCACCGGTGGCTGAAGGGATCGGTGATCCCCGAGTAGAGCGTCATCATTGGCGATTGATTCCCTTGTATCGCCGCTTCTCGCGAGCGGCTCGAAGCCCGCGCTAGCGGACGTCCTTCCAGTATTCCTTCTTGAGCAGCAGCGTGATCACGTACAGGCCGGCGAGGAAGAACATGACGAGGATGCCCCAGCGCTTGCGGCTGGGCGCCGCGGGCTCCGCCATCCACGTGAGGTAGTTCACCAGGTCCGCCACGTAACGGTCGTACTCGACCGGCTTCATGGAGCCCGGCTGCTCGAGCACGAGCTTCGCGGTCACGACCTCGTCGCCCGTGCTTTCGTCCATGTGCTTCTTCACGTCGAGCGCCTGCGAGCCCTGGTATTCCCACAGCACGTGCGGCATCGCCACGTTCGGGAACACCGTGTTGTTCCAGCCCGTCTTGCTCTTCGGGTCCTTGTAGAAGGAACGCAGGTAGCCGTAGAGCCAGTCGGGGCTGCGCGAGCGGCCGATGAGCGAGAGGTCGGGCGGCACGGTGCCGAAGGCCGCCTTGGCGATCTTCGGGTCGAGCGCGGTGGTCATGTTGTCGCCGATCTTGTCGGTGGCGAGCAGCAGGTTCTCGGAGATCTGCTGCGGCGTGAGGCCCAGGTCCTCGAGCCGCGCGTAGCGCATCACGTTGGCCGAGTGGCAGTTGAGGCAGTGGTTCACGAAGATGGCGGCGCCGCGCTGCAGCGACAGCTTGTCGTGCGCGTCGATGGGCGCGCGCTCGAGCTTCGGGCCGCCTTCCTCCGCCCACGTGGCGAGCGGGAGGGCCAGGCACAGGATCGCAAGGATCTTCTTCATCACCAGGTCACCCGCGCGGGCTCGGGCTTCTCCCGGTCCGAGGCCGTGTAGAAAGGCATGAGCACGAAGAAAAGGAAGTAGATGACGGTGAGCACGCGGGCCACCCACAGCGCGATGTAGTCGCCGCCGACGAGGGGCACGCCCTTGCCGAACTCGCCCCACACCGTCGTGGGCTCGACGCCCAGGTAGCCCAGGATCAGGAACGAGATCACGAAGAAGGTGAACCACGCGCGGTACTTGGGCCCGCGATAGCGGATCGACTTCACCTTGCCGCGGTCGAGCCACGGGACCACGAAGAAGACCATGACCGCGGCGCCCATCACCGCGACGCCCGGGAACTGCGAGTTGAACATCGGCGGGACGGCACGCAGCATCGCGTAGTACGGCGTGAAGTACCAGACCGGCGCGATGTGCGCCGGGGTCTTGAGCGGGTCGGCCGGGATGAAGTTGTTGGCCTCGAGGAAGTAGCCGCCCATCTCCGGGGCGAAGAAGATGATCGCCGCGAACACGATGAGGAAGACCGACACGCCCAGCAGGTCCTTCACCGTGTAGTAGGGGTGCATCGGGATGCCGTCGCGCGGATGGCCCGACGCCGGATCGATGTCCTTCTTGATCTCGACGCCGTCGGGGTTGTTGGAGCCCACCTCGTGCAGCGCCATGAGGTGCGCGGCGACGAGCCCCAGCAGCACGAGCGGCAGCGCGATCACGTGCAGCGCGAAGAAGCGGTTCAGCGTCGCGTCCGAGACGTTGTAGTCGCCGCGGATCCAGATCGCGAGCGGCTCGCCGATGAAGGGCACCGTCCCGAACAGGTTGATGATCACCTGCGCGCCCCAGTAGGACATCTGGCCCCACGGCAGCAGGTAGCCGAAGAAGGCCTCGCCCATGAGCGCGAGGTAGATCATCACGCCGAAGATCCAGATCAGCTCGCGGGGCTTGCGGTAGGAGCCGTACATGAGCCCGCGCACCATGTGCAGGTAGACGCAGATGAAGAAGGCCGAGGCGCCGGTCGAGTGGATGTAGCGGATGAACCAGCCGCCCGGCACGTCGCGCATGATGTACTCGACGGAAGCGAAGGCCTCCGTGGCGGACGGCTTGTAGTTCATCGTGAGGAAGATGCCCGAGGTGATCTGGATCACCAGCACGAGCAGGGCGAGCGAGCCGAAGTAGTACCAGAAGTTGAAGTTCTTCGGAGCGTAGTACTCCGACATCTGGTCCTTCCAGAGCGACACCAGCGGGAAGCGCTGGTCGACCCAGGTGACGACGCCGTTCAGGGGACCGAGCCCCGTGACCGGCTGCTTGGCGGCGGCCATCGGCTAGGCCCCTTTCTTCGAGTCTTCGCCGATCGCCACCACGGTGTCGCTCACGTAGCGGTGCGGCGGGATCACGAGGTTCTTCGGCGCGGGCGAGCCCTTGAAGACGCGCGCGGACAGGTCGAAGCGCGAGTTGTGGCACGGGCAGTAGTAGCCGCCCGGCCATTCGGCGCCCATGTCGGAGGCGGCGCCGATCTCCTTCTTGAGCGTGGGCGAGCAGCCCAGGTGCGTGCACACGCCCGTGGCGATGAACCATTCGGGCTTGATCGACCGCGTGGGACCCTTGATGTACTCGGGCTGGTCGGAATCCTTCGACTCCGGGTCCACGAGCAGCGCGTCGTGCTTGGCGAGCCCGTCGAGCATCTCGGGCGTGCGGCGCAGCACCCAGATGGGCTTGCCCCGCCATTCGAAGGTCACCTGCTGGCCCGGCTCGATGCGCGAGATGTCGGCCTCGACGGGCGCGCCGGCGGCTAGCGCACGGGCGCTGGGCCACCAGCTGGCGAGGAACGGCACCGCCACGGCGGCGCCCGCCACGCCCCCCGCCACCGAGGTGGCGATGATGAGCAGGCGGCGTTTCTTTTCGTCGACTTGATCCTGGACGATGGCGGTCATTGCGCGGGGATTTCCGGGGAAGGGACGCGGGGGACGAGTTTAGCCCGGCATTTTACTGGATTTGGGGCCGGGACTTGAAGCCCGCCCCGGATTCGGATTGACGGGCCCCCGCGCGGCACCTAGATTCGGGCTTTCCTTCAGGCAGGGAGGTGCATGAGCTTCGCATCGGAATTCCGCGAATTCGCGGTAAAGGGCAACGTGGTCGACCTCGCCGTGGGCGTGATCATCGGCGCGGCCTTCGGCAAGATCGTCGATTCGCTGGTGAACGACCTCATCATGCCGGTGATCGGCAAGTTCACCGGGGGGATCGACTTCTCGGGCCATTTCATCGCGCTCGCGGCGATCCCGCCCAACGTGGCGCAGACGGTGGCGGACCTCAAGAAGGCCGGCGTCCCGGTGATCGCCTACGGCAGCTTCATCAACGTGGTGGTGAACTTCGTGATCCTCGCCCTGATCGTCTTCGTGATGGTCCGGGAGGTCAACAAGCTGCGCCGCCCGCCCCCGGCCGCGGCCCCCGCCGCCCCGCCCGAGGACGTGGCGCTGTTGAGGGAGATTCGCGACGCGCTCGTGAGAAAATAGGAGGCCATGCGCAAGCTCTGGCTCCTTTTCGCCCAGGCGGTCACCCTCACGCTCGCCGCGCTCTTCGTCGTGAGCCTCGTGAAGCCGGAATGGCTTTCCTGGCGCACGCAGGTGGTCGAGGTGCGCGAGGCCCCCACGGCCGTGATGTCGCCGGTCACCGCGTCGCCCCGCCTTTCGTTCAGCGAGGCGGCGCGCAAGGCCACGCCCTCGGTGGTGAACATCTCGGCCACCCGGCAGGTGAAGCGGCACAACCCGCTCATCGACGACCCGGCCTTCCAGCGATTCTTCGGCGAGCGCTTCACGCTGCCCCCCGAGACGCAGCTCTCCCTGGGCTCGGGCGTCGTGGTGAGCCGGGAGGGCTACATCCTCACCAACGACCACGTGGTCGAGGGCGTGACGGACATCCAGGTGACGCTCGCCGACGGGCGGACCATGGCCGGGAAGATCGTGGGCACGGACCCGGACACGGACCTCGCCGTGGTGCGCGTCCCCGCCACGGGCCTCACGCCGATCACCTTCGGCTCGTCGGATGCCGCCAAGGTGGGCGACGTGGTGCTCGCGATCGGCGACCCCTTCAGCGTCGGGCAGACCGTGACCATGGGCATCATCAGCGCCACGGGCCGCGACATCCAGGCGAGCCCGTTCGGCACGTTCATCCAGACCGACGCGGCGATCAACCCCGGCAACTCGGGCGGCGCGCTCGTCGACGCCAACGGCAACCTGATCGGCATCAACACGCTGATCTTCTCGCGCTCGGGCGGCTACCAGGGCATCGGGTTCGCCATCCCGGTGAGCCTCGCCAAGACCGTGATGGAGGAGATCATCGAGACCGGCACCGTCACGCGCGGCTGGTTCGGCGTGGAGGTCGCGAACATCACGCCGGAGCTCGCCGATTCGCTGGGCCTGAAGACCACCCACGGGGCCATCGTGGGCGCCATCGACCGCGGCAGCCCTGCCGAGCGCAGCGGCATGCGCCTGGGCGACGTGATCGTCGCCGTGGGCGGGCGGCCCGTGGCCGACGTCAACACGACGCTGAACGCCATCGCCGCGGTGTCGCCGGGCAAGTCGGTGCCGGTGAAGGTCCTGCGGCGCAACCAGGAAGTCGCCCTGGACGTGCTGGTGGGCAAGCGCAAGCCGCGCGTGCGCGACCCGAACGAGTAGCTACTCGCGCTTCGGCTCGCCGATCGCCTCGCCTTCCTTGCGGCGGCGCTCGACCAGCGCGGCCACCAGGATCCCCGCCTCGTAGAGCAGGCACATGGGCACCGCGAGCGAGATCATCGAGATCGCATCGGGCGGCGTGATGAACGCCGCGATGGCGAAGATTCCCACGATCACGTAGCCGCGGAACTCCCGCAGCTGGTCCACCGAGATGATCCCCGTGAGCACCAGCACGACCACCACCACGGGCACCTCGAAGGCGATGCCGAAGGCGAAGAACATCCCGAGCACGAAGTTGAAGTAGGCCTCGATGTCCGGCGCGACCGAGATGCTCTTCGGCGCGAAGCTCGCGATGAACGCGAACACGCGCCCGAACACCACGAAGTAGCAGAACGCCATCCCGCAGAAGAAGAGGAACGTGCTGCTCACGATGAGCGGGAGCACCAGCCGCTTCTCGTGCGCGTAGAGCCCCGGGGCCACGAAGGCCCACGCCTGGTAGAGCACGTAGGGCAGCGCCCCGAGGAAGGCGGCCATCGCCGCGATCTTCATCGGGATGAGGAAGGGCGTCACCACGCCGGTGGCGATCATCTTCGACCCCTCGGGAAGCGCGGCCATCAGGGGCCGCGCGAGCAGGTCGTACATCTCGGCGCTGAAATAGAGCGCGGGCACCAGCAGGATCCCGACCGCGAGCAGGCTCCGGATGAGGCGCTCGCGCAGCTCGATCAGGTGCGAAAGGAAGGTTTCCTGCGGCTCCTGCACGGCGCGCGCCCCGCGGCCTTCAGCCCGACGCGCGGTCGCGCGCGGCAGGCGGCGCGGGCTCGTCGATGCCGAGCTCGAGCTGCGGCGAGGCGGGCGGCGCGGCTGCCTCGCCGGCGGGCACGGGCGGGTCGTTGGCGGCCGGGGCGTTCGCCTCGAGCGAGCGCTCGATGCTCGCGGTGGCCTCGCGCATCTGGCTCTCGGCCTCGCGCACGTTGGTCTCGACCGTCGACTGGAAGGCGCGCGCGGCGCTCTCGAACTCGTTCTTCACGTTGTGCAGGTCGGCGGCTTCCATCTCGCGGCGCACGTCGGATTTCACCTGCGCCACGTAGCGCTGCAGGCGCCCGTACAGCGCGCCCGCGGTGCGCGCGACGCGCGGCAGGCGCTCGGGGCCGATCACCACCAGCGCGACCACGAAAAGCAGGAAGAGCTTGAAGAAGCCGAAGTCGAACATGCGGGGATCGCGGGCGCGGCCCGCGGCGGACTAGCCCTTCTGGCGGTCCTTGATCTCGCCTTCGATGGTGGAGCCCTGCGGGCCTTGCGCGGTGAGCTCGCCGGGTTTCTTCGCCGCCTCTTCCTCGCCCTTCATGCCGTCCTTGAAGCCCTTCACCGCGCCGCCGAGGTCGGCGCCGATGTTGCGCAGCTTCTTCGTGCCGAAGACGAGCAGCACGATGAGCAGGAGGATCAGCCAGTGCCAGATGCTAAATGAGCCCATGATGTTTCTCCCGGGGTCCCGCGGGCCGCTATTCCTTCGCGATCATGCGTGGAAGGGGATTCGGGCCGCCGATGATGTGGATATGCAAATGATACACGTCCTGCCTTCCGATCCGGCCCGTGTTGATGATGGTGCGGAAGCCTTCCGGCGAGCCCTGCTCGCGGGCGAGCCGCCCGGCCATCGCCATCATGCGGCCCAGTGTGGCGGCGTCCGCGCCGGTCACCTGCGCCAGCGAATCCACGTGCTTCTTGGGGATGATCATGAAATGCACGGGCGCGACGGGGTTGATATCGTGGAAGGCGAGCATTTCGTCGTCCTCGTAGACCTTCTTCGAGGGGATCTTGCCCTCGACGATCTTGCAGAAGATGCAGTCGGTCACTTCGGAGCCTCCTTGCCGCGCGCGGCCTTCTCCGCGAGGCCCGAGCGGCCTTCGCGCCTTTCGAGCTCCGCGAGCACGTCGGCGACCGGCACGCCGTGCCACGCGAGCATCACCATGCAGTGGAACCAGAGGTCGGCGGTCTCGTGCACGATCGCGTCGCGGTCGCCCGTCTTGGAGGCGAGCACGGTTTCCACCGCCTCCTCCGCCACCTTCTTGAGGATCTGGTCGAGGCCCTTCGCGTTGAGCGAGGCCACGTAGGACGCGCCGGGGTCGGCCTCGCGGCGCCCGGCGATCGTGGCCTCGAGGCGCTCGAGCGTGCCGCGCTCAGGCATCGCCGCTCCCGGCGACGACCGGATCCGTATCGGCCGTCTCCACCCAGCGCCGCGCGCCCTGGGACGTCTCGAGGCGGCGGAAGAAGCAGCGCCGGCGCCCGGTGTGGCACGCCACGCCCGCCACGCTTTCAACGCGCAGCAGGACCGTGTCGGCGTCGCAGTCGAGGCGCACCTCCACCACGCGCTGCACGTGCCCCGACGTCTCGCCCTTGCGCCACAGCGCCTTGCGCGAGCGCGACCAGTAGTGGGCCTCGCCCGAAGCGACCGTGCGCTCGAGCGAATCGCGGTTCATCCACGCGAGCATGAGCACCTCGCCGCTGGAGGCGTCCTGCGCCACCGCGGGCACGAGCCCGTCCGCATTCCACGCCACCGCCTCGATCCAGTCGCTCATGAGTCCAGCCGCATCTCGATGCCCCGGCCGGCCAGGTAACGCTTGGCCTCGGGGATGCTGATCTCGCCGAAATGGAAGACCGACGCGGCGAGCAGCGCATCGGCCCGCCCTTCGATCACGCCCTGCGCGAGGTGCTCCAGCGTGCCCACGCCGCCGCTCGCGATCACCGGGACCGTCACCGCCTCGGACACCGCGCGCGTGAGGCCCAGGTCGAAGCCGCTCTTGGTTCCGTCGCGGTCCATGCTGGTGAGCAGGATCTCGCCTGCGCCGCGGCTCACCATTTCACGCGCCCATTCTACGGCATCGATTCCGCGCGCCTTGCGCCCGCCGTGCGTGTAGACCTCCCAGCCGCCCGGGGACCGCGCGCGCGCGTCGATCGCGACGACGATGGCCTGCGAGCCGAAGCGGCGCGCGGCGCCCGCGACCAGTTGGGGCTCCTCCACGGCCGCGGTGTTGATGCTCACCTTGTCGGCGCCCGCGTTGAGGAGCTTGCGCACGTCCTCCACCGAACGCACGCCGCCGCCGACGGTGAGCGGGATGAAGACCTCGTCGGCCACCTTCTCGATCACGTCCACCATCGTGTCGCGCGCATCGCTCGAGGCGGTGATGTCGAGGAAGGCGAGCTCGTCGGCGCCCGCCGCGCCGTAGCGGCGCGCGATCTCGACCGGGTCGCCCGCGTCGCGCAGCTCGACGAAGCGCACGCCCTTCACCACGCGCCCGGCGTGCACGTCGAGGCAGGGAATGAGACGCTTGGCGAGGATGGTTGGATTTCCCGACGACGCTTCGCGATCACGCGACATCGCCGGCGGCGAGCTTCACCGCCGCGGCGAAATCGAGCTTGCCTTCGTAGATCGCGCGGCCCGCGACGCAGGCGGTGATGCCTTCCGACTCCACCGCCATCAGCGCGCGCACGTCCTCCAGGCTCGCCAGGCCCCCGCTCGCGATCACGGGCACCGAGAGCGATTGCGCGAGGCGCACGGTGGCCTCGATGTTCACGCCGGTGAGCATGCCGTCGCGGCCGATGTCGGTGTAGATCACCGCCTCGACGCCGTAATCCTGGAAGCGCTTCGCGAGGTCCACCACGTCGTGGCCGGTGAGCTTGGACCATCCGTCCGTGGCGACCTTGCCGTCCTTGGCGTCGAGCCCGACGATGATGTGGCCGGGGAATGCGTCGCACGCCTCGTGCAGGAACCCCGGGTTCTTCACCGCCGCGGTCCCGATGATCACGTAGGACACGCCGTCGTCGAGGCAGCGCTCGATGGTGTCCAGGTCGCGGATGCCCCCGCCCAGCTGGATCGGCACGTCGGAATCCACCGAGGCGATGATCGCCTTGATGGCCGGCTCGTTCTTGGGCTTGCCCGCGTGGGCGCCGTTCAGGTCCACCACGTGCAGCCGGCGCGCGCCCAGCTTGCACCACTGCGCCGCGGCCTTGCCGGGCTCCTTGGAAAAGACGGTGGCCGAATCCATGCGGCCCTGCTCGAGTCGCACGCACGAGCCGTCCTTCAGGTCGATGGCGGGGATGATCAGCATGGAGTGCGGGGTGGAATCGCTAGGGATCCCATTGGACGAAATTGCCGAGGAGTGCCAGCCCCGCCGTGCCGCTTTTTTCAGGATGGAATTGGGTCGCGAAAATATTATCGCGCGCGATGGCGGAGGTAAAGCGATCCGGATAGTCGGTGCCGCCGGCGGTGAGCGAGGCCTCCCCCGGGTCGCAGTAGTAGCTGTGCACGAAATAGAAGCGGCTGCCGTCGCCCACGCCCTTCCACAGGGCGTGCGGGGCCACCTGCCAGACCTCGTTCCAGCCCATGTGCGGCACCTTGAGGCCGGGGCCGCCCGCGAAGCGGCGCACGCGCCCGGCAAATACGCCGAGCCCCGGGGTGTCGCCCTCGTCGCTGTGCTCGAAGAGCATCTGCTGTCCCACGCAAAGGCCCAGGAAGGGCTTCGCGCGCGCGCTTTCCTTCACCGCCTCGCCCAGCCCGTGCTCGGAGAGCGCGCGCATGCAATCGGGCATCGCGCCCTGGCCCGGGAAGACCACGCGGTCGGACCTGCGCACGCGCTCGGCCTCGGCCGTGATGCAGATGTCGGCATCCGGCGCCACGTGGCGCAGCGCCTTCTGCACCGAGCGCAGGTTGCCCATGCCGGAGTCCACGATGCAGATGCTTTGGGAGGTGCGGGGCACGAGGCCGGGACGCAGGCTAGAGGGAACCCTTGGTGGAAGGAACGACGCCGGCGGCGCGCGGATCGGGCTCGACCGCCATGCGCAGGGCACGGGCGAACGCCTTGAACACGGTCTCGCACTGGTGGTGCGCGTTGTCGCCGCGCAGGTTGTCGACGTGCACGGTCGCCATCGCGTGGTTCACGAAGCCCTGGAAGAACTCGTGCGTGAGGTCCACGTCGAACTCGCCCACGCGCGCGCGGCGGAAGTCCACGTGGAACTCGAGGCCCGGGCGCCCGGAGAAGTCCACGACCGCGCGGGAAAGCGCCTCGTCGAGCGGCACGTAGGCGTGGCCATAGCGGCGGATGCCCTTCTTGTCCCCGAGGGCCTTGGCCACCGCCATGCCCAGGGTGATGCCGATGTCCTCGACGGTGTGGTGCGCGTCGATATCCAGGTCGCCGCGCGCGTCCACCTCGAGGTCGAGCGCACCGTGGCGAGCGACCTGGTCGAGCATGTGGTCGAGGAACGGGATGCCCGAGGCGAGCTTCGCCGCGCCGCGCCCGTCGAGGTCGAGGGCGACGCGGATCTGCGTTTCGCGCGTGTCGCGCTGGATTTCGGCCTTGCGCATGAGGTCAGCCGAGCGCCCGGGACAGGGCATCGAGCATTCGCGTGTTCTCGTCGGTGGTTCCGACCGTGAGCCTCAGGCAGTGGGCCAGCAGGGGATGCGAGCCGTGCAAGTTCTTGACCAATATACCACGCTGCCGAAGGCCCTCGAAGGTGGCGGGCGCGTCCGGCACGCGCACCAGGACGAAGTTGGCGGCGGAGGCGAAGCGCTTCACGCGCGCCAGCGCGTCGAGGCTTGCCTCCAGGCGCCCGCGCTGCGCCACGATGGCGCGCGTCTGCGCCTCGAAGACGTCGCGATGCGCGAGCAGCAGGTCGGCCGCCGCGGCCGACAGCACGTTCACGTTGTACGGCATGCGCAGCTTCTCGAGCTCCTGGATCCACTCGCGCGTCGCGATGCCCACGCCCACCCGCAGCCCCGCGAGGCCCAGCTTGGAGACCGTGCGCACGAGCAGGAGGTTGGGATGCCGCCCCACCTCGTCGAGCAGCGTGGCACCCCCCGAGAACGCGTAGTAGGCCTCGTCGATCGCCACGAGCCCCGGGGACGCCTCGACCGCGCGCAGGATCGCCTCGCGCGGGAAAAGGTTGCCGGTGGGATTGTTCGGGTACGCGATCCAGGTGAGCGCGGGGCGCTCGCGCTCGATCGCCGCCGCGAGCGCGGCCTCGTCGAGCGTGAAGTCCGCATTCAACGGGACGCCCACGTAACGCAGGCCCGCCGCGATCGCCGCCAGGCGGTACACGACGAACGAGGGCTCGAGCGAGAGCACCGCGGCGCCGCGGCGCGCGAGCGCGACGGTCAGGAGCTGCAGGATCTCGTCCGAGCCGTTCCCCAGCACGAGGTCGAGGTGTTCCGGGATCGACATCGTCTCGCGCAACCTCGCCTTCAACGCGGCGCCCGTGGGATCGGGATAGCGATTGACCGCCACCTGCGCGAGGCGCTCGCCCATCTCGCGCGCGAGCTCCGCGGGAAGGCGATGGGGATTTTCCATGGCGTCGAGCTTCACGAGGCCCGCCGCCGGCGGCACGTGGTAAGCGGTGAGCGCGCGAACCTCCTCGCGCACGAGGTCCGCGGGGCCCTTCACGCCTCCCCCTTCAGGCGCCACTCGGCGCTGCGCGCATGCGCTTCCAGCCCTTCGGCCCGCGCGAGCGTGGCCGCGACGGGGCCCAGCCGGCGCGCGCCCTCGGCGCTCACGCCGATCACGCTCGAGCGCTTCTGGAAGTCGTACACGCCCAGGGGCGAGGAAAAGCGCGCCGTGCGCGAGGTGGGCAGCACGTGGTTGGGCCCGGCGCAGTAGTCGCCCAGCGACTCCGAGGCGTGGTGCCCGAGGAAGATCGCGCCGGCATGGCGGATCCTCGCGAGGAGCCGGTCGGGATCGGCCACCGCGAGCTCGAGGTGCTCGGGTGCGATGCGGTTGGCGAGATCGCAGGCCTCGTCGAGGCCGCGCGCGAGGATGAGCGCGCCGCGCGCGGCGAGCGAGGCCTCGATGATCGCGCGGCGCGGCATGGACTCGAGCTGGCGCCGCATCGACTGCGCGACCCGGTCCAGCAATCCCGCGTCGGGCGTGACCAGGATCGCCTGCGCCACCTCGTCGTGCTCGGCCTGCGAGAAGAGGTCCATGGCGACCCAGTCGGGGTTCGCGGTCGCATCGGCGATGACGAGGACCTCGGAGGGCCCGGCCACCATGTCGATGCCGACGCGGCCGAACACGCGCCGCTTGGCCGCGGCGACGTAGGCGTTGCCCGGGCCCACGATCTTGTCCACGGCGGGCACCGTCTGCGTGCCGAACGCGAGCGCGCCGATCGCCTGCGCGCCGCCCACGCGGATGATGCGATCCACGCCCGCGAGCGCGGCGGCCGCGAGTACCGGCGCGTTCAGCTCGCCGCCCGGCGTGGGCGTCACCATCACGAGCTCGGGCACGCCGGCCACCTTGGCCGCGATCGCGCCCATGATCACGGAGGAGGGATAGGCCGCCTTTCCCCCCGGCACGTACATCCCCACGCGGTCGAGCGGCGTCACCTGCTGGCCCAGGACCGTGCCGTCGCCGCCTTCCATGCGCCACGACGATTGCGACTGGCGCTCGTGGTAGGCGCGGATGCGCCGTGCGGCGATCTCGAGCGCCTCGCGCTCGGCGCCGGGCAATGCGGCAAGCGCCGCGCGCGCCTCGCCCGGCGGCACGACGAGCGCCGCGGCCGATGCGGGCTTCCAGCGGTCGAAGCGCGCGGTGAATTCCAGCAGCGCCGCGTCGCCGCGCGCGCGCACGGCCTCCAGGATTTCGGCGGTCGCGCGCTCCACGCCCTCGTCGATCGCGCCCTCGAAGGCGAGCAGCGCCTCCAGCGCCGCGTCGAAGCCTGCCTGCGCCGTGGAAAGGCGGCGCGGCTCAGCCACCGGCGGCGCGCCCCAGCGACTCGATGAGCGGCGCGAGCTCGGCGCGCTGCATCTTCATCGACGCCGGGTTCACGATGAGCCGGCTCGACACGGGCATGATCTCCTCGACCACGCGCAGCCTGTTGGCGCGCAGCGTCTGGCCGGTGTCGACCAGGTCGACGATCGCGTCGGCGAGGCCCACCAGCGGGGCGAGCTCCATGGACCCGTAGAGCTTGATGAGGTCCACGTGCACGCCCTTCGCGGCGAAATGCTCGCGCGCGGTCGAGATGTACTTGGTGGCCACGCGAAGCCGCGCGCCCTGGCGCACCGCGGCGGCGTAGTCGAAACCCTCGGGCACGGCCACCACCATCGTGCAGCGGGCGATGCCCAGGTCGAGCGGCTGGTAGAGGCCCTGGCCGCCGTGCTCGGCGAGGATGTCGCGCCCGGCCACGCCCAGGTCGGCCGCCCCGTGCTGCACGTAGGTGGGCACGTCGGCGGCGCGCACGAGGACCAGGCGCAGGTCGGGGCGCTGCGTGGCGAGGATCAGCTTGCGCGAGGACTCGGGGTCCTCGGCCGGCCGGATGCCTGCCGCCGAGAGCAGCGGCAGCGTCTCCTCGAAGATGCGTCCCTTGGCGAGCGCGAAGGTGATCATCGCGTCAGGATACCCGCGTGATGCGCGCGCCCAGTTGCGCAAGGCGCGTCTCGATGTGCTCGTAGCCGCGATCGAGATGGTAGATGCGGTCGATCACGGTCTCGCCCCGGGCGACCAGCGCGGCGATCACGAGGCTCGCGGAAGCGCGCAGGTCCGTGGCCATCACCGCGGCGCCGGTCAAGGCGTCCACGCCCGTGACGAGCGCCGTGTTGCCCTCGATGTCGATGCGCGCGCCCAGGCGGCGCAGCTCCTGCACGTGCATGAAGCGGTTCTCGAAGATGGTTTCCGTCACGTGGGCGGTGCCCGCGGCCACGCTGTTCAGCGCGATGAACTGGGCCTGCATGTCGGTGGGAAAGCCCGGATAGGGCGCCGTGCGCAGGCTCACCGCCTTGGGCCGCGCGCGCATGGCGAGCCGCACCGTGCCCTCGCCCACCTCGATGGCAGCGCCCGCCTCGCGCAGCTTGTCGATCACCGCGTCGAGGCTGCCGACGGGGGCGTCCGTGAGCGTTACGGCTCCGCGCGTCGCGGCGGCCGCGGCGAGGAAGGTGCCCGCCTCGATGCGGTCGGGCATCACCGAGTGCTCCACGCCGTGCAGCTTCGCCACGCCCTCGATCACGACCTCGTCGCTGCCGTGCCCGCGGATGCGCGCGCCCATCGCGATGAGGCAGCGGGCGAGGTCCACCACTTCCGGCTCGCGCGCCGCGTTCTCGAGGACGGTCTCGCCTTCGGCGAGGCACGCCGCCATCATCAGGTTCTCGGTGCCCGTCACCGTCACGGTGTCCATGAAGATGCGCGCGCCCTTCAGCCGCGGGGCGGTGGCGTGGATGTAGCCCGCCTCGATGGCGATGCGCGCGCCCATCGCGGTGAGCCCCTTGATGTGCAGGTCCACGGGCCGCTCGCCGATGGCGCAGCCGCCGGGCAGCGACACGCGCGCCTCGCCGAAGCGCGCGGTGAGCGGTCCCAACGCGAGGATCGAGGCGCGCATCGTCTTCACGAGGTCGTAGGGCGCGACCGGCTCGGCGACCGCCGAGGCCTCGAGCTCCACGCCGTGCACGGCGCGCTTCGCCTTCACGCCCATGCGCTCGAGCAGCTTCACCATGGTGCGGACGTCGTTCAGGTCCGGCACGTTGGCGATGCGCACGGGCGCCTCGGTGAGCAGCGCGGCGGCGAGGATGGGCAGGGCGGCGTTCTTCGCGCCTGCCACGCGGACCTCGCCCGCGAGCGGCGTTCCGCCGTGGATGGAGAGTTTTTGCACGACGCTAGCCTACATCAGCCGGCAGACCACTCCTCGGGCGCGAGCGTCTGCATGGACAGCGCGTGGATCTCGCCGTGCATGCGGGCGCCCAGTGCCGCGTAGACCAGCTGGTGCCGGCGCACGCGCGCGAGCCCCGCGAAGCGCGGGCTCACGATGAGGGCCTCGAAATGCGCGCCGTCGCCGCGCACCTCGACGTGGGTGCACTCCAGCCCCGCGCGGATCGACTCCTCGATGGAAGAAGGCTCGACCGTCATGCGGCGTGGGGCTGGATCAGCTCGGCCACGCCGTAGAGCTCGGCGAGCGCAAGCAGGTTCGCGGGAAGGTTCACGAAGACGAGCGTCTGCCCGCGGCGCGCGGCAAGCCGCCTCCAGTCGAGCAGGAGCGCCACCGCGGCGGAGTCCACGGCCGTGATGGCGGAGAAGTCGAGCGTGAGGCGCTGCGGCAGGTCGGGGCGCGCGGCGTACTCGGTCGTCTGCGCGAGCACCGCGGGGACGGTGTCGAACGACAGCGCGCCCGTGAGGGCGAGCGATTCGGCAGGCGCCGCGGGGGTGCTCACAGCGCCGCGGAGCGCCGCGGCGGCTCGCGGTTGCGCTCCTGCAGGGCCTTCACCAGGCCGTCGATGCCGCCGCGCTGGACCTGGTCGTTGAACGTGCCGCGGTAGGTGGTCACGAGCGACGCGCCGTCGATCACGACGTCGTAGACCTTCCAGTCCGCGTCGGTCTTCTCCATCGAGTAGTCGATGGGAATCGGCGGCCCGCCCTGCTGGATCACCGAGGTGCGCACGACCGCCTCCTTGTCGCCGGCGCCCGACTTGCCGGGCTTCACCTCGATCGTCTGGTTGCGGTACTGGCTGAGCGAGTTCGAGTACGTGCGCACGAGCAGCGTGCGGAACTGCTTCACGAGCTCCTGCTTCTGCGCGTCGTTCGCCTCTTTCCAGTTCTTGCCCACCGCGAGGCGCGTCATGCGCTCGAAGTCGAAGTGCGGCAGCACCTTCGCCTCGGCGAGCTCGACCACCTTGGTCATGTTGCCGTTCTGCAGGTCCTTGTCCGACTTGATGATCGTGAGCACCTCGTCGGTGACGCGCTTCACGAGCGCCTCGGGCGCTTCCTGCGCCAGGGCGAGCGCCGGGATGAACGCGGCGGCAAGCAGGGCTAGGGTGCGTAGCATGGGAGATTCCTGTGGAGGGGTTGAACCGCTTCGACTCAACGCATGGGGGCGCGGTTCCGGCTACTTCTTCGCGGGCGCGGGCGTCGGGGGCGCCGCGGCCGGCGACTCCTGCGCCTTGCTGAAGAGGACCTGGCTGATCAGCTTCTCCAGCACGACCGCCGACTGCGTGATGGTGATGCGATCGCCCGAGGCGAGCTTCTTGTCGTCGCCGCCCGCGTCCAGGCCCACGTAGTTCTCGCCGAGCAGCCCCGACGTGAGGATCGAGGCGCTGGTGTCCCTCGGGAACGAATAGCGCCGGTCGAGCGCGAGGGTGACGTGCGCCTGGTAGCGCTCGTTGTCGAAGCGGATGTCGGCCACGCGGCCCACCAGCACGCCGGCGCTGCGCACCGGCGCGCGCACCTTGAGCCCGCCGATGTTGTCGAAGCGCGCTTCCACGCGGTAGGTCTCGGTGGCGCGCTCGGCGCCGAGGTTGCCCACCTTGAGCGCCAGCACCAGCAGCGCCGCGAAGCCCGCGGTGACGAAGGCGCCGAACCAGAGGTCGATGGTCGTACGTTCCATGAGTGTCAGCTTTCGCCGCGCAGCATGAATGCGGTGAGCATGAGGTCGAGCGCGAGGACCATGAGGGCCGAGGTGACGACGGTCCGCGTGGTGGCGCCCGAGACGCCCTCGGCCGTCGGCGGCGCGTCGTATCCCTCGAAGGTGGCGATCACGGTGATCGCGATACCGAACACGAAGGACTTCACGATGCCGTTCCACACATCATAGCGGAAGTCCACCTGCGACTGCATTTGCGACCAGAACGCGCCGTTGTCCACGCCGATCAGCACCACGCCCACGATGTAGCCGCCGAAGACCCCCATCGCGGAGAAGAGCAGCGAGAGGATCGGCATCGAGATGATGCCGGCCCAGAACCGGGGCGCGATGACGCGCGCCATGGGCGAGACCGCCATCATGTCCATCGCGGTGAGCTGCTCGGTGGTCTTCATGAGCCCGATCTCGGCGGTGATGGCGCTGCCCGCGCGCGAGGCGAAGAGCAGCGCCGAGACCACCGGCCCCAGCTCGCGCACGAGCGAGAGCGCCACCAGCACGCCGATCGACTCCGTGGCGCCGTACTTCTGCAGGGTCTCGAAGCCCTGCAGCCCCAGCACCATGCCGACGAAGAGGCCGGAGACGATGATGATCACGAGCGAGAGCACGCCGCTGAAGTAGACCTCGCGCATCACCAGCCGGAAGCGCTGGAAGCTCGTGCCCGACGAGGCGATCACCAGGCCGAAGAAGCGCGTCATGGAGCCGAAGCGCCAGATGCCGTTGATCACGTTGTGGCCCAGGCGCGCGACCGGCTTCCTCACGTCAAGCACGGCGCGCCTCCGCGAGCCCCACGTCGGCCGCCCAGGGCCGCGCGGGATAGTGGAACGGCACCGGGCCGTCGGTCTCGCCGTGCACGAACTGCTTCACGTAGGCCTCGCCCGAGCGGCGGATCTCGGCGGGCGTGCCCTCGCCCACGATCACGCCCTCGCTGATGAAGTAGAGGTAGTCGACGATCTGCAGCGACTCCACCACGTCGTGGGTCACGATGACGGAGGTCGCTCCCAGCGCGTCGTTCAGCTTGCGCACGAGCTGGCCGATCACCGAGAGCGCGATGGGATCGAGGCCCGCGAAGGGCTCGTCGTACATGACGAGCATGGGGTCGAGCACGACCGCGCGCGCGAGCGCCACGCGCCGGGCCATGCCGCCGGAGAGCTCGCCGGGGCGCAGCCTGTGCGCGCCGCGCATGCCCACCGCCTCGAGCTTCATCAGCACCAGGTCGCGGATCATCTCCTCGGGAAGCTGGGTGTGCTCGCGAAGCGGGAAGGCCACGTTCTCGTACACGCTCATGTCGGTGAAGAGCGCGCCGAACTGGAAGAGCATGCTCATGCGCCGGCGCAGGCGGTAGAGGCCTTCGTCGTCGAGGGCGTGGATCTCCTCGCCCGCCACGCGCACGCGCCCCGAGGTGGGCTTGAGCTGCCCGCCGATCACGCGCAGCAGCGTGGTCTTGCCGCTGCCCGAGATGCCCATGATCGCGACGACCTTGCCGCGCGCGATGCGCATCGAGATGCCCTTCAGGATGGGCCGCCTGCCGTAAGCGAAGCTCACGGACTCGACGTCGACCAGGGTTTCTTCGGGCACGCGCGGGATTTACGGTGAAGGGGATCGCGATTTTACCATTGGCGCGCCGTGCGCCGACCTATAATCGCCGCGTGGACAAGCCCCGGCTGCTGCTGGTCGACGACGATCCCCTCATCGCGGAGAGCCTCGCGTACGCGCTGGGCCCCGACTTCGAGGTCGAGCGCGCGCACGACCGCGCCTCCGCCGTGGCGAAGCTGCGCGCGGGCCTGGACCCGGACCTCGCCCTGATCGACCTGGGCCTGCCGCCCGTGCCGCACCTGCCCAACGAGGGATTCAAGCTGATCGGCGACCTGCTCGCCCATGCGCCGCGCGCGCGCATCCTCGTGCTCACCGGGCAGAACGAGGAGTCCAACGCGCGCCGCGCGCGCGCGCTGGGCGCCCTCGAGCTCGTGCCCAAGCCGTGCGAGCCCGACGTGCTGCGCGCGATCCTTGCGCGCTCGCTGGGTTCCGGGGCGCTTGCCCGCACCCCGGCCGAGGAGGCGCGCGCGCTGATCGGCGAGAGCGCGCCGGTGAGGCGCCTGCGAAGCCAGATCGACCTCTATGCGGCATCCTCCTTTCCCGCGCTGATCGAGGGAGAGTCCGGCAGCGGCAAGGAGCGCGTGGCCTTCGCGCTGCACCACCTGAGCCCGCGCTCGGCCGCGCCCTTCCTCGCGCTCAACTGCGCGGCCATCTCGCCCTCGCTCGTGGAGCCCACGCTCTTCGGCTACGCGAAGGGGGCGTTCACCGGCGCTTCGGCGGCCAAGGCGGGCTACTTCGAGGACGCGGGCGAGGGCACGCTGTTCCTCGACGAGATCGGCGAGCTGCCGGCGGAGCTGCAGGCGAAGCTGCTGCGGGTGCTCGAGAACGGCGAGTACCAGCGCGTGGGCGAGACGCAGACGCGCGTGTCGCGCGCGCGCATCGTCGCCGCCACCAACCGCGACCTGCGCGAGGAAGTGAAGCAGGGGCGCTTCCGCTCCGACCTCTACCACCGCCTGTCGGTCTTCGAGCTCGCGGTGCCCGCCCTGCGCGACCTGGGCGACGACCGCCTGCTCCTGCTGGACTATTACCGCGGCCAGTTCGCCGCGAAGACCGGCGCGCGGCCCTTCGAGCTCGACGCGGCGGCGCGCGCCCGCTGGCTCGCCTACGACTTCCCGGGCAACGTGCGCGAGCTTCGCAACATCGTGATCCGCCTCACCACCAAGTACGCGGGCTACCTGGTGAGCGCGGCCGAGCTCGAGCCCGAGCTCGCGCCCGCGGCCGAGGCGCGCGCCGATCCCGTCGCGCGGGCGCGCGCGGAGCTGCTCTCGGGCAAGCCGTTCAGCCTCGACGGGGCGCTCAAGTCGGTCGAGCAGGCCTACCTGGACGCGGCGCTCGAGATCGCGCAGGGCAACGTCTCGCAGGCGGCGAAACTGCTCGGCGTGTCGCGCAGCACGCTCTACGGAAGGCTGGAGGCCGCCGGGCGCGCCGGTGCTAAGATGGCGGCGTCCGATCCCGGCGAATCGCACGGTTGACGGACATGAGGCGCCAGCGGCGCGCTGAAAGCTCCACGCCATGACGATGTACCTGCAGCATTTCGGCCTGCGGGAAGCCCCTTTCCGCATCACGCCCCACACCGAGTTCTTCTTCGCGGGCGCCAACCGCGGCGCCACGCTCGAAGCGCTCCTGTACGCCATCACCGCCGGCGAGGGCCTGGTGAAGGTCACGGGCGAAGTGGGCAGCGGCAAGACGATGCTCTGCCGCGTGCTGATGGAGCGCCTGCCCGAGACGGTCGAGACGATCTACCTCGCGGTGCCGAGCCTTTCGCGCGACGAGATGCTGGCGGCCATCGGCGAGGACCTGGGCATCGAGACGGCCGGCGCCAACACCAACAGGCTGGTCCGCCTGCTGCAGGAAAAGCTGATCGAGATCCACGCCGCCGGCCGCCAGGTGGTGGCGCTCATCGACGAGGCGCACGCGATGCCGCTCGCCACGCTCGAGGAGATCCGCCTGCTCTCGAACCTCGAGACCGGCACCGAGAAGCTCCTGCAGGTGGTGCTCTTCGGCCAGCCCGAGCTCGACCAGCACCTGGCCCTGCCCAACATGCGCCAGCTGAAGGAGCGCATCACGCATGCGTTCACGCTCGCCCCGCTTCCCCCGCGCGAGATCCGCGATTACGTGAACTTCCGCCTGCGCGCGGCGGGCTACCACGGGCCCGACCTGTTCGACGCCGAGGTGCTGCGCATCATCGCCGAGGCGTCCGAAGGGCTCACGCGCCGCATCAACATCTACGCCGACAAGACGCTGCTCGCCGCATTCGCCGCGGGAACCCATACGGTCACGGCCGACCATGCGCGCGCCGCGATCAGCGACACGCAGATCGTGGTCATGCGGCGCGAGTCGCGGCAGCGCCTCGCGCTCGCGGCCGTGGGCGGCCTCGCCGTGGGCATCGTGATCGGCTTCCTCCTGGGCGGGACGCTCAACTCGCCCGCCCCCGCGCCGGCCCACGCGTCCACGCATGCGCCGGCCCCTCCCGCCGCGCCTGCACCGGCCGCCGCCACGGCGCCGATGCCCGCCGCGGTCCAGCCCTCGCCGGGTCCGCCGGCCGCCGGCGCTCCGCGGGATGCCGCCTCGCAGCACGCCTACGATGCCCGCCTTGCCGCCGGGCGGGGCCTCATCGCCGCCCCCGCCAACCGCTTCGCCATCCAGCTGCTGATGGCGGACTCCCGCGAGCGCACCTTCCTCGAGAACTACCTGGGCGAGGCGGGCCACGCGCTGCAGGCAGACCGGCTATACCTCGTGCCCGCCGGCAGCGTCGAGGCGCCGCGCATGGGCATGCTCTACGGCCCGTTCGACGACCGCGGGGCGGCCGCCACCGCCCTCGCCTCGCTGCCCGAGAGCCTGAGGACTTTCCATCCGTACGTCCGCTCGCTCGACGCCGTGCGCGACGACGCCGTGCGCGCGGAGCGAAAGTAGGGCCGGGCGCACCGGTCTATCCTCTGCGAAAAGTGGGGGATTTCATTTGCGTTTGACCCCTGAAAACGATATAAAGAACGCAGAGGGTGGTTCTGTTCATAAAACAAACACTTACAGGTTTTCCTGCATGCGGTTTTTAGCTTCCGCGCCATGCATGGTGCTGGTGGCCTTGGCCATGGCCGGCTGCGGCACGCGGGACCTCGCGCGCCCCGACGCGCACATCCAGACGCCGACGCGCTCCGAAGCGGCGAACGCGCCGCCGATTCCCGATCTCGTACGCACGCCCCCGATGCCTCCCGCGCCGCAGGCGCGCGAGTCGGAGATCAAGTACTCGGTGGTCGTGGCCAACCAGCCCGTGCGCGAGGTGCTCCTCGCGATGGCGCGCGAGACGAAGGTGAACTTCGACATCCACCCCGGCATCGAGGGCACCGTCAACATCAACGCCATCGACCAGACGCTGCGCCAGATCCTCACGCGCATGTCGAAGCAGGTCGACATGCGATGGGAGAGCGACGGCACCACCATCACGGTGATGCCCGACACGCCCTACCTGCGCAACTACCACGTCGACTACGTGAACATGGCGCGCGACACCGCCGAGACGGTGGGCATCGCCACGCAGGTGATCTCGGGCGGCGTGGGCAGCACGGGCTCGACGGGGACCTCGGCCACCACGGGCGGGGCCAACAACTCGACGCTCACCATCACCAACGTCGCGCGCCACCGGTTCTGGGAGACGCTCGAGAAGAACATCAAGGACCTCCTGCGGGAGACCGACAAGCAGCTGCCGGAGGGAAGCAGCGAGACGTTCGTGCAGGCGCGCGGCCAGGCGGCCTCGACCACCACGCAGGCGCGCACCACCCTCGGCCGCGTCGCGGGCACCACCGCCGCGCGCAACGCCACCACCGAATCGCCGGGCGACACGCAGACCGCGCGCGCCGGCGACTACACCGAGCAGAAGCTCACGTTCCGCGAGGCGGCGAGCGTGATCGTGAATCCCGAGACCGGCGTGGTCACCGTGCGCGCCACCTCGCGCCAGCACGAGAAGGTGCAGGAGTTCCTCGAGCAGGTGGGCCGCTCGTCGCGCCGCCAGGTGCTCATCGAGGCGACCGTGGTGGAGGTGACGCTCTCGGACAACTACCAGTCGGGCGTCGACTGGTCGGCCCTCGCGCTGAACGGCCTGGGCTACAGCTTCACGCAGGCCCTCGGCAGGCCCTCGGTTTCGTCGGCGCCCAACGTGCTCGACACGAACGCGTTCACCATCCACTACAACAACCCGAACGCGGCGGCGGGCGGGTCGATCCAGAGCACCGTGAAGCTGCTCGACATGTTCGGCAAGACGCGCGTGCTGTCGAGCCCGAAGATCATGGCGCTCAACAACCAGACGGCCGTCCTCAAGGTGGTCGACAACCAGGTCTACTTCACCCTGAAGACGGATTCGGTCACCAACCAGACCACGACCACGCAGACCTTCACGACCACGCAGAACGTGGTGCCGGTGGGATTCATCATGAACGTGACGCCGCAGATCAGCGACGCCGACATGGTGACCTTCAACCTGCGGCCGACCGTGACCCGCATCATCGGCACCGTGAACGACCCCAACCCGGCGCTCGCCGCGGCCAAGGTGACGAGCTCGGTCCCGATCACCCAGACGCGCGAGATGGAGAGCGTGCTGCGCGTGGCGAGCGGCCAGACCGCGATCCTGGGCGGCCTCATGCTCGACGCCTTCGAGGGCCAGACCAACGGGCTGCCGGTCGCCTCGCGGGTGCCGGTGCTGGGCGACTTCTTCAGCCAGCGCAACGACCACGCCCAGAAGTCCGAGCTGGTGATCTTCATCCGGCCGCTCGTCGTGCACGACGCGAGCCTCGACGGCGACCTCGCCGCTTACCGCAAGCTGCTGCCCGACGAGGATTTCTTCAAGGACACGCGCACCCCCTTCCCGTGCTTCGCCAAGGGCCTCGACCGCATGGAGGAGTGGGGACGCAACCCCGGCGAACCGTGCTACGTCCCGCAGCCGACGCCGGTGCCCGATCCGCCGAAGGGGAATTCTTGAGCCTGCTGCTCGATGCCCTGAAGCGCGCGGAGCAGGAGAAGCTCGCCAAGCAGGGTGGGGCGGGCGCGGAAGCGCCGAAGGAGCGGCCCGTGCCGGTCGCGGTGGTGAGCACGCCGCGCCCCGCCTCGCTCGAGCTGCAGCCGATCGCCGCCGGCGCCGAAGCGCCCGGCGCGCCGTCCGCCGGGGCCGCGCGCGCGGAAGCCGCCGCCGCGCAGAACGTCTTCCAGGCCAAGGACTCGCGCGCCGCGAGCGCATCGAACCGCGCCACGGTCCTGTGGATCGTGGGCATCGCCGTGGGCATCGCGCTCCTGGGTGGCGGCGGCTACGTGTGGTACGAGATGAATTCGTTCTCGCCGCGCATTGCGGCAAGCGGCCGGCCGCGTCCCGTGCCGATCACGCCCGCGCCCGCCGCGGCCCCGGCCGGGCCCGCGAACCCGAATCCGTTCGTTCCCTCGCCGCAAGGCGGCGAGGCTGTGCCGCAGGCCGCGGGCTCGACCGCGGCGCCGGCGGCCGCACCGGGCCCCGCACCTGCCGCCAGCGCGCCGGCCGCGCCGCCCGAGCCGCGCGAGAAGCCCGACGCCGTGCGCGATGCGGTCGCGGCCCTCCTGCGCGAGAGCTCGGCGACGGCACCGCAGGAAGTGCGCCTCACCGCCTCGCGCGAGTCGCGCCGCGTGGCGCCCGAAGTGACCTCGGGCTACCAGGCGCTCGAATCGGGCGACCTCGCCGCAGCGCGCAAGAGCTACGGCGCGGCGCTCGCCGCCGACGCGTCGAACCTCGACGCGCTGCTGGGCATCGCCACGGTCGAGGCCCGCGCGGGAAACCGCATGCTCGCCGCGAACTATTACCGCAGGGCCCTCCAGGTGGACCCGCGCGACGCCACGGCGCGTGCCGGGCTCGCATCCATCGCCGCGCCCGAGCGGCCCGACGGCCTCGAGACGCAGCTGCGCTCCGACATCGCGCGCACGCCCGAGAGCGCCGCGTTGCACTTCTCGCTCGGCAACCTGCTCGCGTCGGAGTCGCGATGGAACGAGGCGCAGGTCGAGTTCTTCGACGCCTACCGGCTCGATCCGGCCAACGCGGACCTCGCCTACAATCTGGCCGTGAGCCTCGACCATCTCAAGCAGGCGACGCTGGCCGCCCAGTACTACGAGCGCGCGATCAAGGCCGCGCGCGCTTCCGGCGCGCAGTTCGACCCCGCGCAGGCCGCCCGCAGGCTGGCGCAGCTGCGAGGCTGACATGGGCGCCGTCCAGGCCGCGCCGCTCTCACAGGTCCCGCTCGGGCAGACCCTGCTGCAGAAGGGGATCATCAGCCCCGACCAGCTGAACATCGCGCTCACCGAGCAGAAGCGCTTCAAGTCGCCGCTCGGCAAGGTGCTGGTGACACTGGGCTTCGTCACCGAGGCCACGATCCGCGACATCCTGTCCGAGACGCTCGGGCAGGTCTCGATCGACCTCGAGAACACCATCGTGGACCCGGCCGCCATCGCGCTCGTGCCCAAGGACATGGCGCGCCGCTACCACGTGCTGCCGGTGAGCTTCGACGCCGACAAGCGCCTGCTCCTGATCGCCGTGTCCGACCCGGCCAACGTCGTGGCGCTCGACCAGATCCGGGCCCTCGCGCGCGAGGACCTGCGCATCGAGCAGGTGCTCGCGCGCGAATCCGACATCACCATCGGCATCGAGCACCACTACGGCTTCGAGCTGTCGATCGACGGGATACTGAACGAGATCGAGACGGGCGAGATCGACTACCAGTCCCTCGCCGCCGATTTCGACGAGTACTCGCAGCCGGTCGTGCGCCTGGTCGATGCGCTGCTGAACGACGCGGTCAAGCGCAGCGCCTCCGACATCCACTTCGAGCCCGAGCAGGGGTTCCTGCGCATCCGCTACCGCATCGACGGCGTGCTGCGCCAGATCCGCTCGCTGCACAAGAACTACTGGGCGGCGATGGTGGTGCGCCTGAAGGTGATGAGCGGCATGAACATCGCCGAGACGCGCGCGCCGCAGGACGGGCGCATCTCGCTCATGCTCTCGGGCCACCAGGTGGACTTCCGCGTCTCGTCGCAGCCCACCACGCACGGCGAGAACATCGTGCTGCGCATCCTCGACCGCGACAAGGGCATCGTGCCGCTCGAGGAGCTGGGGCTGCACAGCGACGACCTGAAGACGTTGAAGCTCATGCTCGCCCGCCCCGAGGGGATCATCCTCGTGACGGGCCCCACCGGAAGCGGGAAGACCACCACCCTCTACTCGATCCTCAACTACATCAACACCGAGGGCATCAACATCATGACCCTCGAGGACCCGGTGGAATACCCGATGGCGATGATCCGCCAGACCTCGGTGAACGAGGTGGTGAAGCTCGACTTCGCCTCGGGCATCCGCTCGATGATGCGCCAGGACCCGGACGTGATCCTGGTGGGCGAGATCCGCGACCAGGACACCGCCGAGATGGCCTTCCGCGCGGCCATGACCGGCCACCAGGTCTACTCCACGCTGCACACCAACTCGTCGATCGGCGCGGTGCCGCGCCTCATGGACCTGGGCGTGCTGCCCGACATCATGGCGGGCAACATCATCGGCGTGATCGCGCAGCGCCTGGTGCGCAAGCTCTGCCCGCAGTGCAAGGCGCCCTACAACCCGGACGCGGGCACCCGCCGGCTCCTGGGCATGGCGCCCGAGGACGGCCGCCCGGTCTTCCAGGCGGTGGGCTGCGCGCGCTGCGACAACGTGGGCTACAAGGGCCGCGTGGCGATCATGGAGCTCTTCAAGCTGGATGCCGAGATCGACGAGCTCATCGCCCGGCGCGCCACCGGCCGCGAGATCCGCTCGGACGCCACGCGCAAGGGCTTCCGCACCCTCGCCGACGACGCCATCGCGCGGGTGCTCCTCGGCCAGACGAGCCTCGAGGAGATCTCGCGCGTGGTCGACCTCACCGACCGCGTGATCTAGAGCCGACGCGATGGCGCTCTTCGCCTACCGCGCCGTCGACACCGAAGGGCGCATCTCGAGCGGCAACCTGGACGCCGCCAACGCGATCGACCTGGAGCTGCGCCTGAGGCGCCTGGGGCTCGACCTCGTCACCTTCGAGGGCGTCAAGCGCTCGACGGCGGCGCGCACGCGGCGCATCACCCGCCCCGAGCTCATCACGTTCTGCTTCCACCTGTCGCAGCTGCTCAAGGCCGGCGTGAACATCATCGAGGCGCTCACCGACCTGCGCGACACCGTGGACAACGCGGGCTTCCGCCAGGTGATCGCGAGCCTGCTCGAGGACATCGGGGGGGGCCTCAAGCTCTCGGAAGCCATGGCGAGCCATCCCTACTGCTTCGACGGCGTGTTCGTGTCCCTCGTGCGCGCGGGCGAGCAGAGCGGCCAGATGACCGAGGTGCTCGACGAGCTCTCCGAGAACCTCAAGTGGCAGGACGAGATGGCGAGCCAGGCGAAGAAGGCGATGATCTACCCGCTGATCGTGCTGGTGGTGATCACCGCGGTGATCTTCGTGCTGATGACGGTGCTCGTGCCGCAGCTCGCCTCGACCTTCAAGTCGCTGGTGCCCAAGCTGCCGCGCGAGACCGAGGTGCTGGTCTTCATCTCGAACCTGTTCGTGAAGTGGTGGTACCTGATGCTGGGCATCCCCGCCGCCCTGGTCGCGGCCGCGGTGGTGGTCGCGCGCACCAACGAGAAGGCGCAGCGCGCCATCGACGAGCTGGGGCTGAGGCTCCCGCTGCTGGGCGCGATCCGCCAGAAGATCATCCTCGCGCGCTTCTCCACCTACTTCGCGATGCTCTACCGCGCGGGGATCAGCGTGCTCGACTGCATCCAGATCTGCGAGAAGATCGTCGGCAACCGCGTGATGGAGGAAGGCCTGCAGCGCGTGGGCCGCAGCATCTCGGAGGGCCAGGGGATCTCGCAGGCTTTCGTCGCCACCAAGCTCTTCCCGCCGCTCGTGCTGCGCATGCTGCGGGTGGGCGAGTCCACCGGCGCGCTCGACGCCGCGCTGCTCAACGTGAGCTACTTCTACAACCGCGAGGTGCGCGACAGCATCGCCAAGATGCAGACGGTTCTCGGCCCCGCGACCACCGTCGTGCTGGGCACGCTCATCGTGGCGATCCTCTATTCGATCTTCCTGCCCATCTACGACGTGATCTCGAAGATCAAGTTCTAGCGCGATGCGGCATTTCCTGTACCTCACCAACACGCGCCTCGTGACCCTCACCACGCGCGGCAAGCACATCGTCTCGCGCCGCGAGTTCGCCGTGTCCGGCGCCGGCGCGGCCGCCTTCGAGCGCTACCTCGCGCCGCTCGCCGCCGAGCCCGTCCACGTCTTCATCGACCTCGCCGAGGAGGACTTCCGCCTCGACACGATCCCGCACGTGGGCGCCTCCGACCGCGACGCGATCCTCGCGCGCAAGCTCGCGCAGATCTACCGCAACACCCCCTACCGCCACGCGCTGCTTCAGGGCCGCGAGTCCGAGGGGCGCCGCGACGACCGCGTGATCTACACGGCGGTCACCAACCCCGAGATCCTGCGGCCGTGGATCGAGATCCTCGAGCGCCTGAAGGTCCCGCTCGCGGGCATCCACTCGGTGGCGGTGTTCAGCGGGCGCCTGCTCGACGAGCTCGACCTGCTCTTCCCCCACGCGCTGCTGGTGACGTTCACGCCGGGCGACGCGATGCGCCAGACGTACTTCCGCGACCGCGAGATCAAGTTCAGCCGCCTCACGCCCATCGACCTCGAGGAGGGGCAGACCCTGGGCGGCATGATCGCCGAGGAGACCACGCGCACCTGGCAATACCTGGACAGCCTGCGCAACTTCGGCACGGAAGACCGGCTCGAGGTCTGCGTGCTGGTGCACAAGAACGACCGCGCCGCGGTGGAACCCTACCTGCGCGACTTCGCGCAGCTGCAGTACCGGCTGCTGGACATGGGCGAGGTGGCGCTCAAGCTGGGATTGAAGCCGCCGCCGCTCGACTCGACCGCGGAGGAGGTGATGGTGCACCTCTTCCTGCTGCGCCAGGCGCCCAACCACTATGCCTCGCCGGAGCTGCGCCGCTACGGGATGCGCCGCAGCGCGCGCATCGCGCTCACCCAGGCGGCCGTCGTGGTGCTGCTCGCGAGCCTCGGCTGGGCCGGCTGGAACCTCACGCGCACCGTGCAGGCGAGCGTGGCCGACGAGCGCGTCGAGCAGCAGGTCCACGCGCTCAACCGCGAGAGCGAGGAGATCACCCGCACGCTGCCCTCGTTCGGCGTGGGCGGCGCCACGATGCGCGAGTCGGTGGCCTTCTACAACGGCGCGCTGCGCGGCTTTCCCGACGTGGCCGGGTTCCTGGTGCAGCTCTCGGAGGTGCTGCGCTCGCATCCGGAGGTGCGCCTCACGCAGCTCGCGTGGGAGGCGACCGACGATGCCAAGGCGATGCCCAGGCTGCGTGCCACGCCGCTGAAGGAGCCGCCGCCCGTCACGGCGCTCGCGAAAAGCGCGACCGCGCCCTCGGGGCAGGCGGCCAACCCGGACGACAACGCGAACCCGGTCTTCGCGGGCGGCCACTACGAGGTGGCGCTGGTGGAAGGGACGGTGCGCGTCGCGAACAACGATTTCCGCGGCGCCACGGCGGCCATCGAGGCGCTCGCGGCCGACGTGGGCCGCGTGGCGGGATTCAAGGTCGACGTGGTCGAGAGCCCCCTCGACACGAGCCCGGCGCTCGCGCTCCAGGGCCGCCTGCAGGAACGCGAGCCCGCGCTCATGGAGCCGCGCTTCCTCCTGCGCATCATGCGCGAGAGGAATGCCGGATGAGCCAGGTCTTCTCCGTCGACGGCTTCAAGGCGCTGCGCGTCTCGTGGGCGCTGCTCGCGGTTTCGATCGCGCTGGGCGCGGCGATCGTCGCGGGCAGCCAATGGTACGCGCAGAAGGAGCAGCGCGACCGCCTGGATTCGGGCCGCCGCCTGCAGGATGCGCGCGCGCGGGTCGAGTCCGCGCGGCGCGAGCGCGACAGCCTCAAGGAATCGGCGGACGTCTTCCGCACCCTCGTCGACCGCGGAATGCTGCAGGGCGAACGGCGCCTGGACCTGGTGGAGCTCCTGCAGGGCCTGCGGGTGCGCTTCCAGCTCGCCTCCTTCGACTACGAGATCGCCCCGCAGCGCGCGCTGCAGATGCCCGGCGGCCGCGTGTACCCGTCGGTGGACGTGCTCGCGAGCCGCGTGAAGCTGCGCGCCCGCGCGCTGCACGAGGGCGACATCGTGGGATTCATCGACGCCCTCGAGAAGAACCCGCACGGCTTCTACCCGGTGGACCGCTGCACGATGCACCGCCTGGACGTCACCGAGGCGAATTCCCTCCAGCCGCGCGTGGAGGCCGAATGCACGCTCGAGTCGATCACCCTGCGTGAAAAGCATGGCAACCGCCCGGTCTAGGCGCATCGCCGTCCTGCTCGCCCTGGCGGCCTGCACGGCCCAGGCCGCCGAGCTCGGCACGCTCTTCACCACCCCCGAGGAGCGCGCGCGGCTCGACCGCCTGCGCCGCGGCGAGCCCGACACCGCCACGGCCGGCGTGGAGACGGCGCGCGAGCCCGTCGTCACCGGCTACGTGAAGCGCAGCGACGGCCGCAACACGGTCTGGATCGACGGCGTGCCGGTGGCCACGCGCGGCGCCCACGCGCCCCTGCTCGATCCGCGCGCGGTGAAGCCCGGCGGGCGCGATTCCAACGTCCGCATCGAGCCCGCCAAGCCCGGCACCCGCTAGTCAAGCGAAGTCCGCGAAACGCGATTCGGGGTTTGCGCGCGCGCCTTCCCGCGCGCCGCGCCACCATGCGTCGCCATGGAAACCCCCCGCAACGAGCGTGGCGTGGTGCTCGCGATCGTGGCGCTGCTGGCCGCGCTCCTCGCCGCCGCGCTCTTCGCCGTGGAGATGGGCATCGCAGGCGGCGCGGCGCAGCGCGAACGCGTGAGCGAACGCGCGCTCGCCCAGGCCCGCGAAGCGCTGGTCGCGTACGCGGTCGACCGGCCGGTCAATTCGGCGGTCGGGCCCGGCTACCTGCCCTGCCCCGACCTGGACGACGACGGCTGGGCGGAATCCACCTGCGGCTCCCAGAGCGGCGACAGCGGGCAGGCGCAGCGCCTGGGGCGCCTGCCCTGGAAGACGCTCGGGCTTCCCGACCTGCGCGACGGCTACGGCGAGCGCCTCTGGTACGCCGTCTCGAGCAAGTACAAGGGACTGCTCAACTGCGCAGTGAGCCGTGCGTGCCTCGACATGTCGCCGGCGGCGGCGCTCGGAACGATCACGGTGCGCGACGCCACCGGCGCCGTGATCCACGACGGCACGAACGAGGCTCCCGAGCGCGCGGCGCAGGGCGGCGCGCTCGCCGTGGTGATCGCGCCCGGCCCGGCGCTCGAGAGGGCGGGCTCCTGGCAGGCGCGCGAGTGCGGCCCCGGGGATTGCGATGCAAGCGGCCGTTGCATCACCGATCCGCCGCAGCTCGCCGCCCGCTGCAACCCGGTGAACTACCTCGACCAGGCCGCCGAGGCGCGCTTCGCCTTCGAGGACAACGCCGACTTCCTCGATCGCAGCGACACGGCCGGGCGTGCGCGAAACGGCAACGGGTTCATCATGGGTCCGGTCGTCCTTTCCGACGGCCGCCTCGCGGTGAACGACCGCATCGCCGTCATCTCCTACCGCGACGTGATGCCCCGCCTCATGGCGCGCGTGGGCCTGGAGGTGGCCGCCTGCCTGCGCTTCTACGCGTCGCGCGCGGAGAACGGCGGGCGCTTCCCGTGGCCGGCGCCCGCCTGCGCGCAGCGCTCGGGATCGTGGGCCGCAACCGCGGGCGTCTTCTTCGGCCGCATCCCCGACACGCCGTTCACGGCGATGGCGGCGCAAGGCCACCTCGATCGCTGGTGGCGCGCGAGCCCCGCGGGAGACCTTGCGCAGCTGCCCACCGCGGATGACGCATGCCGAATCGCCGTCGCGCCCGACGACCCGGGCCCGCAACGCGCGAGCCCTCCCCCCGCGCCCGCGGACGAAGGCACCACCGCCGGTCTCGCATCCAACGCGTGGTGGACGCCGTGGAAGCCCTACGTCTTCTATGCGCTCTCGCAGGCCTTTTCGGCCGCCTCCACCGACTCGCAGTGCAGTGCGTCGCGCTGCATCGTCGTGAGCGACGCCGCGGGCGTGCCGGCAGGTTCGCCGCGCGCATTCGCGGTGATCGTCGCGGGCGCCCCGCTCTCGCGCGACGGCTTCGTCCAGCATCGCGACGGCGCATCGATCTCGGACGTGACGATGTGGCTCGAGGAGTCCAACGCCACGCTGGAAGGCGCCGCGGGCTGCCCCGCCGACCCGCCGCAATTCCCCTGCGAGGCCGCGGGAACCTGCGCCCGCGTGACGTCGTCCGCGACAACCGCCGCATTCAACGATGTGGTCGTCGCCTCGCCCTAGCGGCTACACGCTCATCGAGGTCATGGTGGTGATCGTGATCCTCGCCGTCCTCACGAGCGGGCTCGCGATGCCGATCGCCGCGCAGCTGCAGATGCGCCGCCAGGGCGAGGCGAGGCGCCAGTTCGACGAGGCGAAGGAGGCGCTGCTCGGGTTTGCCGCCGCCCACGGGCGGCTGCCCTGCCCGGCCTCGGCGTCGAGCCGCGGGGAGGAAAGCTTCGCGGCCGGCGGCGATGCTTCCACCGGCGCCTGCGAGCGCTTCTACGACGGATGGCTTCCCGCGGCCACGCTCGGCCTCGCGCCGCTCGATGCCGACGGGTTCCTGCGCGATCCCTGGGCGAGCCCGCGCAATCGCGTTCGCTACGCCGTGTATGGCGGCGACGTGAACGGCGTGGCCAGCGCGCTCACCCGCGCCAACGGCATGCAGTCGGCCACGCTCGCGGGCCTGGGCGCCGCCTCGCGCTACATCATGATCTGCTCGGCGGGGGAATCGGCAACCTCGTCCACCTGCGGGCCCGCCGCGAACCAGCTCACGCGCCGCGCCGCGTTCGTGCTGCTCTCGCTGGGCCCCGATGCGCAATCCGACCCCGCGCCCGGCTCCGACGAATCGCGCAACATCGCGGGCAACCCGGTCTTCGTCTACCACGAGAATTCCGAGGCCCGCGGCGCGGAATTCGACGACCTCGTGGACTGGGTGCCGGTGCACATCGTCGCGAGCCGATTGCTGGCGGCGGGACGGCTGCCGTAACCCGGCGATCGCCGGTTGTTTGATATTCGACAAGATGGCTCCCGGCGTTCCTGCTAGGTTCACGCATAGCGCGAATTCTTCCACTTGTCCGCCCGGCGGACGAAGGGGGTTGAAAATGAGAACGTCAATATTCGCCGCAGCGTTGTTCGGCGCAGCGATCGTCACTCCACAGATTCCGTACGCGCAAACCCCGGACCCCGCCCCGCCCGCGATCAAGGTCGATCTCGGAAAGCAGGAATACAACTCGAGATGCGCCGTATGCCATGGCCTGACGGGCAAGGGCGACGGGCCCTACAAGGGTCTGGGCAGCCAAACCATTCCCGACCTGACGGTCCTCGCCAAGAACAATGGCGGCGTGTTTCCCTTCCAGAAGACCTACGAGATCATCGACGGCAGGACGGAGCTGAAGGCCCATGGAACGCGGGACATGCCCATCTGGGGCACGGCGTATCGGCTCGAATCGCGAGAGGCCCTGTTCGAGGTTCCATACAATCCTCCCGAGGGCTATGTCCGCGCGCGCATCCTCGCGTTGAACGAGTACCTGTATCGCATACAGCAAAAGTAACCTGTCCGCGCGGGAACGCGCACAGGGGCTGGACGCATCCTATGGGGGCACGGCTTATAATTGAAGTTCACCGCCCAGGACGCGATCCATGAACCAGCGCGACGCGAAGCTTTCGATTCCCGACGTCCAGTCGAGCCCCGACACCCGGCGGCTCGCGATCGACCGCGTGGGCATCAAGTCCGTGCGCCACCCGGCGCGCATCCAGGAGCGCAGCGGCGGCCTGCAGCACACCATCGCGCACTTCAACATGTACGTGGGCCTGCCGCACCACTTCAAGGGCACCCACATGTCGCGCTTCGTGGAGATCCTGAACGCCCAGGAGCGCGAGATCTCGCCCGACACGTTCCGCGGCATGGTGCGCGAGATGGTGGCCAAGCTCGAGGCCCAGAGCGGGCACATCGAGATGACCTTCCCGTACTTCGTCTCGAAGCGCGCGCCGGTCTCCGGCGTGGCGAGCCTCATGGACTACGAGGTCACGTTCGTGGGCGAGATCGTGGAGGGCCGCGAGCGCTTCACGCTGAAGGTCGTGGTGCCGGTGACGAGCCTGTGCCCGTGCTCGAAGGAGATCTCCGAGCGCGGCGCGCACAACCAGCGCTCGCACGTGACGATCGCCGCGCGCATCCGCAAGTTCCTGTGGATCGAGGAGCTCATCGACGTGGCCGAGAACCAGGCCTCGTCGCAGCTCTACGGGCTGTTGAAGCGTCCCGACGAGAAGTTCGTCACCGAGAACGCCTACGACAACCCGAAGTTCGTCGAGGACATGGTGCGCGACATCGCCGCGGCGCTCAACGCCGACCCGCGCATCGACGGCTACGTGGTGGAAAGCGAGAACTTCGAGTCCATCCACAACCACTCCGCCTACGCGATGATCGCGAAGGGGATGGACTAGGGAAGGTCCGAACCTAGTAGCGCTTGGTGAGCGTGAGGCTCGAGCCTTCGCGGCGCATCTCGGTGCGGTTGAGGAAGCTCATGCCCAGCAGCGGGATGCCCACGCCCTGGTTCACGGAACCCTCGACGTTGGTGAGCGTCACATCCCCCACCTGCACGCTGTCCAGCACGATGCGCCACGAGGGCACCTTGCGGCCGTCGGCGAGCATCGAGTAGCCCAGTTGGCCCTTCTCGTAGTCGATGCCCAGGCGCACGGCGTCGGCGAGCGGAATCGAGACGAGCGTGGCGCCGGTATCCACCATGAAGCGCATGTGCGAGCCGTTCACCATCGCGTCGGTGAGGAAATGACCGCTGGCATCCTGGGGGAGCGTCACGCTCTGCCGTCCCGAGCCCTCGCTGCGGTAGGCCTGGCCCATCTCGAGGGTCTGGCGCACGCCGTCGACTTCGAGGTCGGCGGAATTGCGCGTCACGAGGAGGAGCTTCACGCCCTCGGCCGTCCGGTCGCCCACCGACAGCGTGCGCGGCGCGCCGTTGTTGATGCTCACCAGCGCCTTGCCCGGGAACAGGCCGACCACGTTCACCTCGGTGGCGAGGGCGCCGCCCGAAGTGAGGATGGTTGCCGCGAAGAAGGCATGGAGCCGCATCGATGAAGGACGCCCGGCAGGTCGCCGTGTTCCGCTACTCCGATACCGAGGGTCCAGGGCATTTTGCCACATTCCTCGAGGCGAACCGCGTGCCGTGGAGGCTCGTGAAGCTCGACGAGGACGAGCCCGTGCCGGCGTCGAGCGAGGCCTTCGCGGGGCTGGGATTCATGGGCGGCCCGATGAGCGCCAACGACGAGCTTGCCTGGACGCAGCCGGTCCTTTCCCTCATGCGCGACGCCATGGAGCGCCGCGTGCCGATGATCGGCCACTGCCTCGGCGGCCAGATGATGGCGCGCGCGGCGGGCGGCGTCGTGAGCGTGAACCCGGTGAAGGAGATCGGCTGGAACCGCGTGAAGGTCGAGGACACGCCGCTCGCGCGCCACTGGTTCGGCGCCGACATGCGCGAGTTCGTCACGTTCCAATGGCACGGCGACACCTTCACCATCCCGCCCGGCGGCGAGCGCATCCTCACCGCGCAGCATTGCCCCAACCAGGCCTACGTGCTGGGCGGCATCCACCTGGGCCTGCAATGCCACGTGGAGATGACCCCGGAGATGATCGCGAGCTGGATCGCGAGCGGCGCGGGCGAGGTGCGCGACAACCTCGCTAGCCCCGCGGTCCAGCCGGTCGACAAGATCGTGGGCGAGATGCCCGAGCGCCTGCCGGTGCTGTCGGATACCGCCGAGCGCCTCTACCGGCGCTGGATCGAAGCGCTGCGGCGCTGAGGGACGCCACGTCGCGCTGATTCACTGCAGCAGCAGTGCCGCTTGCAAGAGCCGGGGCAGGGTGTCGGCCACCGTGGCGCGGAGAAGAAATTCGATCCGGGCAGGGTCGGTCACCGCCGGCCCTCCCTCCTGTTCGCGGACGACGATCGTGCCCGACTTGCCGAGCTTCACGATGTCCGTCGCCACGTCCTCGGCATCGCGGGTGCCGTCGAGCAGCATCAGGACCCTCCGCGGCAACTCGGGAAGATCTGTCAGCTCGTGGCGCAGGTTGGTCACCACCCTGGCTCCGCTTGCCAGCTGATACCGCGCGAGCGGACTGGCGACGGGACGCTCGGAAATCGACAACGCAAGCCGTGGCGCCGCGACGCGCAGATCGACCGCGCGCGCAGTGTAAGCCTGCAGCATGCGTTTGGCGAACGACTCCATATCGTCGTGCTCAACGGGTGCGTCCCCGATCTCCTCGCGCAATCGCGCGAGCGACAGCTGGTAGAGCTCCTCGAATGCGAAGCAGCGCGGCCATTCCTTGCCCATCACGACAAGCGCCGCCTTGGTTAGCGCGTCGGAAACCATTTGCTTGGGGGCGGCGGGAATGACGAACGGCTCGCTCACGCCGTGCGCCAACACCGGCCGTCCCGACTCGGGCCGAACATTGGAGGAAAGCAGCATTCCGGAAAGCTGCAGGCCATTGACCGTGCGCTGGATGGGCGAGCGCTGGTGGACAAGCAACGTCTGGCGGAACATGCGATTGCGCAGGAAGTCCATGTGCTGCTCCATGCGGATGATGTCCGGCGCGATGCGCTGCAGCCTCTGCGCGACCTCCGGCGGGAAGCTCGACAAAAGCATGCTGCCCAGATCGGCCTCGGCGAGAAAACCGAGCCCATGCCGGGCCGCCTCGTCCACGAACTCATGAAAGTAGAAGGCCTGGTTGTGCTCCTCGAGGTATTCGTGGAACAGATACACGTCGGAGTAACCGCGGCTCAACTGCGCTTCCTCCCGCAGCATCATGCCGTACGGGGTATTCGCCGCCGCGCTTCCAGCCAGGAATTCGAGCAGCGCCCGCGCCTGCGCCACCTTGCCCGAAGCTCCCTCGATTCCTCGCGAGTGATAGATCATCATGTCGCGGATCATCCCGCGCATGCGCCAACCGGGCAGCGTGTTGTAGCTCACGTAGGCAACGCCGTTGTCGGCCAGGTTGTCGTTGCAGACGGCAAGCAGCTTTTCCCGTACCGGCGCGGGAACCCACGAATAAACGCCGTGGCTGATGATGTAGTCGAACTTGCCCCACGACGGGTCGATGTCCGCGATGTCGTACTGGCGAAGCTCGACGTTCGCAAGGCCGAGCGCGCTGACGAGCTCGCGCCCCTGCTCGATCTGGCGGCTCGACAGGTCAATGCCGACGAACGTGGCGTTCGGCAGTCCCAGCGCCATCGGAACGATGTTGCCGCCGCTCGCGCAGCCCAGCTCGAGCACGCGGCAGGAAGCGAGCTCGGGCGGCTGCAGGCCGAAGAGCCTCGCGAGCATCGCCAGACGATTCGGGTGCGTCTGAGGAATTGCCTTGCTGAGGTAAGGCAGCTCGTCGTAAGTGGTGGCGAGATCGGGGGCGGTCACGGGCGAAGTCCTTGAGGGCTCCAATGCAGGGAATGATAAACGCGGGGATCTACGCCGATGGCGATCTCGGCTGGAGCGCGAGCTCCAGGAACCGCGTCCCGGCGATCGGGTTGTCGTTGTAGGGCGCCACGTCGCGAAATCCCAACTCCTCGTATAACGCCTGCGCTTCGCGCATCTGCGCAAGCGTATCGAGCCTGAGGTTCGCATAACCGATGGCGCGCGCCTCGTCGATGACGATGTGCGCCAGGGTCCGGCCGAGTCCCATGCCACGGAATTGCGGCCGCACGTAGAGGCGCTTCATCTCGCCGTCGCTCTCGCCCAGCGGGCGCAGCGCCGCGCACGCCGCGGGCATTCCCGCCACGCGGGCGAGGAGGAGCCGCCCGCGCGGCCGCGCGTAGGCGCCCGGGAGCGACGCGAGCTCGCGGTCGAAGCCCTGGAAGCAAAGGCTCACGCCGAGGGCCTGCTGGTATTCGACGAAGAGGGCGCGGCAGGCCTCAACCGATTCCGCGTCGAGGGCCTCGCCGATGGACAAGCCCGAGGAGCGGCCGAGCTCGACCAAGCGGGCCCTACTCGCGGAAGTTCTGGTAGGAGAGCGGGACGTCGGTGACGGACTTGCGCACCAGCGCGATCGCCTCCTGCAGCGCATCCTTCTTCGGGCCGGTCACGCGCACCACGTCGCCCTGGATCGAGGCGGTGACCTTCACCTTGTTGTCCTTGATGAGCTTCACGATGCGCTTGGCGAGCTCGCTCTCGACGCCGTTCTTCACCACCATCTTCTGCTTCATCTTGTCGCCGCCGATCTTCTCGGCATCCTTCACGTCGAGGAAGCGCGCATCGACGCCGCGCTTGGCCATCTTCGAGAGGAGCACGTCGCGCACCTGGCCCAGCTTGAACTCGTCGTCGGCGAACGCGGTGATCTCGTGCTCCTTGTCGTTGAGCTCGAATCGCGCATCCGACCCCTTGAAGTCGAAGCGGTTGGCGATCTCCTTGTTGGCGGTTTCCACGGCGTTCTTCAGCTCCACCGCGTTGGCTTCGCACATGATGTCGAAAGAGGGCATGGTTCTTCCCCGGCAAGTGAATCCGACGATTCTATTAGAATTCCCCATGGCTACGATCCTGCAATCCCTGCCGTCCGGCGAGAAAGTCGGCATCGCCTTCTCCGGGGGCCTCGACACCAGCGCCGCGCTCGCGTGGATGCGCGAGAAGGGGGCGATCCCCTACGCCTACACCGCCAACCTCGGCCAGCCCGACGAATCGGACTACGACGAGATCCCGCGCAAGGCGAAGCTGTACGGCGCCGAGAAGGCCGTGCTGGTCGAGTGCCGCCCGCAGCTCGTGGCCGAGGGCATCGCCGCGATCCAGTGCGGCGCGTTCCACATTTCGACCGCCGGCATCACCTACTTCAACACCACGCCGCTCGGCCGCGCCGTCACGGGCACCATGCTGGTGGTCGCCATGAAGGAAGACGACGTCCACATCTGGGGCGACGGCAGCACCTTCAAGGGCAACGACATCGAGCGCTTCTACCGCTACGGCCTGCTCGCCAACCCGGGCCTTCGCATCTACAAGCCGTGGCTCGACCAACGCTTCATCGACGAGCTGGGCGGGCGCAAGGAGATGAGCGAGTACCTCATCAAGCGCGGCTTCGACTACAGGATGAGCACGGAGAAGGCTTACTCCACCGACTCCAACATCCTTGGCGCCACCCACGAGGCGAAGGACCTCGAGTACCTCGACAAGGGTATGCGCATCGTGAACCCCATCATGGGCGTTGCGTTCTGGCGCGAGGACGTCGCGGTGAAGGCGGAGACCGTGAGCGTCGGCTTCGAGGAAGGCCACCCGGTATCCCTCAACGGGCAGGCATTCAAGGATGCCGTGGCGCTGCTCGCGGAGGCCAACGCCATCGGGGGCCGGCACGGCCTGGGCATGTGCGACCAGATCGAGAACCGCATCATCGAGGCGAAGAGCCGCGGGATCTACGAGGCGCCCGGCATGGCGCTGCTGCACCTCGCCTACGAACGGCTCGTCACCGGCATCCACAACGAGGACACCATCGAGCAGTACCGCAACAACGGCCGCCGGCTCGGGCGCCTGCTCTACCAGGGGCGCTGGTTCGACCCGCAGGCGCTGATGCTGCGCGAGACGGCGCAGCGCTGGGTCGCGCGCGCGGTGACGGGCGAGGTGACGGTGGAGCTGCGCCGCGGCAACGACTACTCGATCCTCGACACGAGGAGCCCGAACCTCACCTACAAGCCCGAGCGCCTCACGATGGAGAAGGGCGAGGCGTACTTCACGCCGGCCGACCGCATCGGGCAGCTCACGATGCGAAACCTCGACATCGTCGATACGCGCGACAAGCTGAGGATCTATTCGGAGACGGGCCTGCTGGGATCCGGCGGCGGCGTGCCGCTGCTGGACGACGACACGAAGCCCTAGTTTTCCACCTTCCCGAGCAGGAGGTACTCCATGAGCGCCTTCTGCACGTGCAGGCGGTTCTCCGCCTCCTCCCACACGACGCTCTGCGGGCCGTCCACCACCTCGGCGGCCACTTCCTCGCCGCGGTGCGCGGGCAGGCAATGCATGAAGAGCGCGTCGGGCTTCGCCTCGCGCATCATCGCGCCGTCCACCATGAAGCCGCGGAACGCCTCGCGGCGCGCCTTCTCCTCGGCCTCGAACCCCATGCTGGTCCAGACGTCCGTGGTGACGAGGTCGGCGCCCGCCGCCGCCTCGCGCGGGCCCTTGAAGAGCTCGAGATGCTTCGCCGGCACGCCCGCGGTGCGCGAGGGCGCCACCGCATAAGCGGCGGGCGTGCACACGTTCAGCTTGAAGCCGAAGAGCGGCGCGGCCTGGATCCACGTGTTGCACATGTTGTTGCCATCGCCCACCCACGCGACGGTCTTGCCGGCGATGGGACCGCGGTGCTCGATATACGTGTAGACGTCGGCGAGCACCTGGCAGGGGTGGTAGTCGGCCGTGAGGCCGTTGATCACCGGCACGCGGGAGTGCTCCGCGAAACGCTCGATGTTGGAGTGGTCGTGCGTGCGGATCATCACGATGTCCACCATGCGCGAGATCACGCGGGCCACGTCCTCGATGGGCTCGCCGCGCCCGAGCTGCGTCTCGCCCATGTTGAGCACGATGGAGGAGCCGCCCAGCTGGTAGATGCCCGCCTCGAACGACACGCGCGTGCGCGTCGAGCTCTTCTCGAACACCATCGCGAGCATGCGGTCCACCAGCGGCTGGTAGGCGACGTAGTTCTTGAAGCGCTCCTTGATGAGCCTCGTGCGCGCGAACAGGTGCTCGAGCTCGGCGCGCTCGAGGTCGACGAGCTGCAGGAAATGCTTCACGCGGCCGCGGCGGCCGGCGCCTGCGCGAGGAACGCCTTCACCACCGCAACCAGGAGGTCCACGAGCTGGCGCGCTTCCTCCTCGCGCATCACGAGGGGCGGCAGCAGGCGGATCACCTTGTCGGCGGTGACGTTGACCACGAGGCCGGCCGCCAGCGCCCGCTTGACCACGTCGCCGCAGGGCCGGTCGAGCTCGACGCCCAGCATGAGGCCCATGCCACGCACTTCCTTCACGCCCGCCACGCCGGCGAGGCCCCGCTCCAGGCCCGCGCGGATGATGCCGCCCGCCCTCTCGGCGTTGGCGAGCAGTCCTTCCTTCTCGATCACCTCGAAGGTCGTGGAGACGGCCACCGAGACCAGCGGGCCGCCGCCGAACGTGGTGCCGTGGTTGCCCGGCTTGAAGACTCTCGCCGCCTCGCCGCGCGCGAGGCACGCGCCCACCGGAACGCCGGAGCCGATGCCCTTGGCCACCGACATCACGTCGGGCAGCACGCCCGACCACTGGTGCGCGAACCACTTGCCCGTGCGGCCCGTGCCGCTCTGCACCTCGTCGATCATGAGCAGCCACTTGCGCTGGTCGCAAAGCTCGCGAACCTTGCGCAGGTACTGCGCGTCGGCCACGTGGATGCCGCCTTCGCCCTGGAGCACTTCCAGCAGCACCGCGACGATGGACGCGTTGTCGCCCAGCCGCTCGATGGCGGCGAAGTCGTTGTAGGGGACGCGCAGGAACCCGCCCATGAGCGGCTCGAAGCCCGCCTGCGCCTTGCGCGAGCCGGTGGCCGAGAGCGTGGCGAGCGTGCGCCCGTGCCACGCCTTTTCCATCACGACGATGGTGGGGTTCTCGACGCCGCGCTGGTGGCCGTGCAGGCGCGCGAGCTTGATCGCCGCCTCGTTGGCCTCGGCGCCCGAGTTGGCGAAGAAGGCGTTCTCCATGGCGGACGCGGCGCACATGCGCGCGGCGGCGGCTTCCTGCTCGGGGACGGTGAAGAGGTTCGAGACGTGGATGAGCTTGCCCGCCTGCTCGCGCAGCGCGCGGACGAGCACGGGGTGGTTGTGGCCCAGGCCGTTCACGGCGATGCCGGCGAGGCCGTCCAGGTATTTGCGGCCCTCGGTGTCCCAGAGCCAGCATCCCTCGCCGCGGGCGAACGCCACGGGCAGCGGGGAGTATGTTTGCATCAGGTGCGTGGCACTCATGTGCGGCCTCCCATGCGAAAGATCGCGGCCCCCAAAACGACAACGGCGGCCAGGGGGCCGCCGCCGGCCGGGTCGAACTGCTTCTAGGTGCGGGCGCCCGAGAGCGCCTTCACCTGCGCGGCGAGCCGGCTCTTGTGACGGGCCGCCTTGTTCTTGTGGATGATGCGCTTGTCGGCTATCGAATCGATGACCGACTGCTGGGACTGCAGCGTGGCGCGCGCAGCGGCGGCATCGCCCGTGGCAATGGCTTTCTGCACTTTCTTGATGGCCGTGCGCAGCTCCGTGCGCAGGCCCACATTGGCCGCGCGCTGCTTGAGGGACGTCTTGGCGCGCTTGGCGGACTGCTTGGTATTAGCCATATTCCTTGTGCCCGGGGATGTCGAAACGAAGCCTGATATGATACACCACTTGTCCATACAAAACAAAGCCCTAGGCTGCGCCGCGCGAGGCGCGCCGGCGCTTCCATGAATCTCCTCAGGGCGGCCGCGTCGGTGAGCGGCATGACGCTCGCCTCGCGCATCACCGGCTTCATCCGCGACACGCTGATCGCGATCCTCTTCGGCGCGGGTTTCGCGATGGACGCCTTCGTGGTCGCCTTCCGCATCCCCAACCTGTTGCGGCGCCTGTTCGCCGAGGGCGCGTTCTCGCAGGCCTTCGTGCCGGTGCTGGGCGAGTACCGCACGCGGCGCGGCGACGTGGCCACGCGCGAGCTGGCGGGCAAGGTCCTCGCGGTGCTCGCGTTCGTGTTGTTCATCGCGACGTTGATCGGCGTGCTGGCCGCGCCCGCCGTGGTGTGGCTGAGCGCCTCGGGCTTTGCGAAGGACGCGGCCAAGTTCGACCTCACGGTGGCGATGCTGCGCATCTGCTTCCCGTACATCCTGTTCGTGTCGCTGGTGTCCTTCTGCTCCGGCATCCTCAACACGTACGGCTCGTTCAAGGCGCCGGCGTTCACGCCGGTGCTGCTCAACCTCGCCTTCATCGCGTGCGCGCTCTGGCTCGCGCCGCGGCTCGAGCAGCCGGTGATCGCCCTTGCGTGGGCGGTGTTCGCGGGCGGCGTGGCGCAGCTCGCCTTCCAGCTGCCGTTCCTGAGGCGCGTCGGGATGTGGCCCGTGCCTCGCTGGGACCCCCATGACGAGGGCGTGCGGCGGATCCTGCGCCTCATGGCGCCGGCCGCGCTCGGCGTCTCGGTCGCGCAGATCAGCCTTCTCATCAACACGCAGATCGCCTCGCAGCTGGGCGACGGCGCGGTGTCCTGGCTCTACTTCGCCGACCGGCTCATGGAGTTTCCCTCGGCGATGCTGGGCGTCGCGCTGGGCACCGTGATCCTGCCCGCGCTCGTGCGGCACCACGCCGCCGACGACGCGCGGGCCTACTCGCGCCTGCTCGACTGGGGCCTGCGCATCACGCTGCTCCTCGCGCTGCCCGCGGCGGTGGGGCTCGCGATGCTCGCCGTGCCGATCATCGCCACGCTCTTCTGGCACGGCGAGTTCCTGCGCCACGACGTGATCATGACCCGCAGCGCCCTGGTGGCCTACGCGGCCGGCCTGCCGGGCATCATCCTCGTGAAGATCCTCGCCCCCGGCTTCTACGCGAAGCAGAACATCCGCACGCCCGTGAAGGTCGCGGTGGCCACGCTGGTGGTCACGCAGCTGCTGAACGCGGCCTTCGTCCCGTTCCTCGGCCACGCGGGACTCGCGCTCGCGATCTCCGCGGGGGCCTGCTTCAACGCGGGCTGGCTCTGGTGGCTCATGCGGCGCGCGCGCGCCTACGTGGCGGAGCCGGGCTGGGACGCGTTCCTCCTGAAGGTCGGCATCGCGCTCTACCTGATGGGCGGCGCGCTCTGGTATTCCATGGGCAGCGAGTCCTCGTGGTTCGAGATCGCCGCTGCCGCGCGCGCAGGCAAGCTCGCGCTGGTGATCGCCGCGGGGACGCTCGCCTATTTCGGCTCGCTCGCCCTGATGGGCCTGCGGCTCGCGGACTTCTCGCGCCACGAGTGAGGACGCCGTGAAGATCCTGAGGCGCGCCCACCCCGACCGCGACACCGCGCTCGCCCTCGGAAGCTTCGACGGCGTGCACCTGGGCCATCGCGCGATGTTCACCCGCGTGCGCGAGGCGGCCGGCGAACGCGGGCTCGCGGCGGGCGCCCTCACCTTCGAGCCGCTGCCGCGCGAGCACTTCGCGCCCGCCCAGGCGCCGCCGCGCCTCGCGAGCCTCACGGAGAAGGTCGCCGCCATCGCCGCCTGCGGGCTCGACACGGCGATCGTCGAGCGCTTCGATGCGCGCTTCGCGTCGCTCACGCCCGCCGAATTCGCGCGCCGCCTGCGCGACCAGCACCGCGCGCGCTGGGTCATGGTGGGGTCGGATTTCCGCTACGGCGCGCGGCGCCTGGGCGACGTGGCGAGCCTCGTCGAATCGGGCCGGGCGCTGGGATTCGAGGTGGAAGTGATGCCGGCGGTCACGGTGGACGGCGAGCGCGTCTCCAGCACCGCCGTGCGCGAGGCGCTCGCGAACGCCGACCTCGAGCGCGCCGCCCACCTGCTCGGCCGGCCTTACGCGATTTGCGGGCGCGTGCTGCACGGCGCGAAGCGCGGGCGCGCCCTGGGGTTCCCCACCGCCAACGTGCGCCTCGCCCGCGGAAAGCCCGCGCTCGCCGGGATCTTTGCGGTAAAATGTTTCGGAGCGGCAACTCGCGGACTCGAGGGAGTGGCGAGCCTCGGAACCAACCCGGCCGTGCAGCGCGGCGGCCCGGCGACTCTCGAAGCGTTCCTCTTCGATTTCAGCGGCGACCTGTACGGCCGGCGCCTCACCCTCGAGTTCGTGAAGAAGCTGCGCGACGAAGCGGATTTCGCTTCGCTCGAAGCGCTTTCCGAACAGATCGCGCGCGACTGCGAGGCCGCGCGCGCGCACTTCCGCGCCACGAGGGCCTGATGCCGGACGACAAGAAGATCGACTACAAGGGCACGCTCAACCTGCCCGAGACGCCGTTTCCGATGCGCGGGGACCTCGCGAAGCGCGAGCCCGGCTGGATCCGCGCCTGGCAGGAGACCAAGCTCTACGAGCGCATCCGCGAGCATTGCCGCGGCCGCACCAAGTACGTCCTGCACGACGGCCCGCCCTACGCCAACGGCGACCTCCACATGGGGCACGCGCTCAACAAGATCCTCAAGGACATGGTGGTGAAGTCGAAGACGGTCGCCGGCTTCGACGCGCCCTACACGCCCGGCTGGGATTGCCACGGCCTGCCGATCGAGCACCAGATCGAGAAGAAGTACGGCCGCAACCTGGAGCCCAACAAGGCGCGCCAGCTGTGCCGCGCCTATGCCACCGAGCAGATCGAGCGGCAGAAGGCCGACTTCCAGCGCCTGGGCGTGCTGGGCGACTGGAACCACCCGTACCGCACGATGGATTTCGAGACGGAGGCGGCGGAGATCCGCGCCATCGGCGCGATCCTCGGGACCGGCCTGCTCTACCGGGGGTTGAAGCCGGTGAACTGGTGCATCGATTGCGGCTCCGCGCTCGCGGAGGCCGAGGTCGAGTACGAGGACAAGACTTCCCCGGCGATCGACGTGGCCTTCGCGGCGGCCGATCCGGCGGCGGTCGCGCACGCCTTCGGCGCGGGCCGCGTCCCCGCCCGCGTTGCGGCGGTGATCTGGACGACGACGCCATGGACGCTTCCGGGCAACCAGGCGATCGCCGTGCACGCCGACGTCGAATACGAGCTCGTGGACACCGATCGCGGCGCGTTGATACTCGCCGCACCGCTTCGCGAGGCGGCCTTGAAGCGCTACGGCCTCGCTGCGGGGCCGGTGCTGGGCCGCGCCACGGGCGTGGCGCTCGAGGGCTTGCGCTTCCGGCATCCCTTCAACGATCGCGACGTGCCCACGGTGCTCGCCGAGCACGTGACGACCGAATCCGGCACGGGCCTCGTGCACACGGCACCCGCGCACGGCGTCGAGGATTTCGAGATCGGCGTGAAGTACAAGCTGCCGCTCGACCAGCCCGTGGACGACCAGGGCCGCTTCAAGCCCACGGTGCCGCTCTTCGCGGGGATGGGCGTGCGCGAGGCGGAAAAGCCGATCCTCGCCAGGCTCGGGGAGGCCGGCGCGCTCCTGCACAGCGAGCCGTTCCGCCACAGCTACCCGCATTGCTGGCGCCACAAGACGCCGATCATCTTCCGCGCCACCACGCAGTGGTTCATCGGCATGGACCGCGTCACGAAGACGCCGCGGCCCGGCGCCGAGGGGCGCACGCTGCGCGAGATCGCGATGCACGCGATCAACAACACGCGCTTCTACCCCGAGTGGGGGCGCGCGCGGCTCGCGGCGATGATCCAGAACCGCCCCGACTGGACGCTCTCGCGCCAGCGCTACTGGGGCACGCCGCTGCCCTTCTTCCTCGACCGCCAGACCGACGAGCTGCACCCGGACACCGAAGCGCTCCTCGAGCAGGCCGCGAAGAAGGTCGAGCAGGGCGGCATCGAGGCGTGGTTCGCCGCGAGCTGCGAGGATTTCGGCGTGGATCCGCAGCGCTACCGCAAGATCACCGACACGGTGGACGTGTGGTTCGACTCCGGCACCACGCACTTCACGGTGCTGCGCAAGCTCGCCGGCCAGAAGTGGCCCGCCAACATCTACCTCGAGGGCTCCGACCAGCACCGCGGCTGGTTCCAGTCGAGCCTGCTCACGGCCTGCGCGATGGAGGGGCGCGCTCCCTACGACGCGCTCCTCACGCACGGCTTCACGGTGGACCAGCACGGACGCAAGATGTCGAAGTCGCTGGGCAACGTGCTCGCCCCGCAGAAGGTTTCCGATACGCTGGGCGCGGAGATCATCCGCCTGTGGGTGGCCTCGACCGACTACTCGGGCGAGCTCGCGCTCTCGGAGGAGATCTTGAAGCGCGTCGTGGAGAGCTACCGGCGCATCCGCAACACGCTGCGCTTCCTGCTCGCCAACACCGCCGACTTCGATCCCGCGAAGGACCTCCTGCCGGTGGAGCAATGGGTCGAGATCGACCGCTACGCGCTCGCCATGACCCGCGAGATGGCGCAGTCGTGCATCGCCGACTACGCGAAGTTCGAGTTCCACCTCGTGGCGCAGCGCCTCCAGACGTTCTGCTCCGAGGACCTGGGCGGCTTCTGGCTCGACATCCTGAAGGACCGGCTGTACACGACGGGCCGCTCGTCGCACGCGCGCCGCTCGGCGCAGAGCGCGCTGCACCATGCAACGCAGATCCTGCTCCGGCTCATGGCGCCGATCCTTTCGTTCACGACCGAGGAGGCGTGGGCCGTCCTCAATCCCGCGCCCGAGGGCGCCCCGCCCGACAGCGTGTTCTTCCACACGTGGAAGGACGTGCTGCCGGCCCAGGAAGACGAGGCCGGGCTCGTCGCGCGATGGAAGCGCATTCGCGAGATTCGCGCCGAGGTGTTGCGCCGCCTCGAGGAGGTTCGCGCCGCCGGAGGCATCGGCTCGTCCCTGCAGGCCAACGTGGCGCTCGAGGTGGGCCGCGCCGATGCCGCGCTCCTGCGTTCGCTCGGAGACGACCTCAAGTACGTGTTCATCACGTCGAGCGCCGTGCTGCGCGAGGGCACCGGGGATTCGCTCTCGGTGTCCGTCGCCCCGAGTGCCCACACCAAGTGCGAGCGCTGCTGGCACTGGCGTGACGACGTGGGATCGGCCGCGGCACATCCCACCCTCTGCGGGCGCTGCGTGTCCAACCTCGAGGGCCCGGGCGAGGTGCGCCGCCATGCGTGAGGCGGGCTTTCGCTGGGCGCGCTGGCTCGCGCTGAGCGCGGGCGTCTTCGCGGCCGACCTCGCCACCAAGGCGTGGGTGAGCCGCGTGTTCCAGCCGGGCGATTCGCTCGAGGTCACGCCGTTCTTCAACCTGGTCCTCGCGCACAACACGGGGGCCGCGTTCAGCTTCCTCGCCGGCGCGGGCGGCTGGCAGCGCTGGTTCTTCACCGCGGCCACCGTCGTGATCTCGGCGGGCATCGTCGTGATGCTTGCGCGCCGGCCGGGGCGCTGGGTGTCCGCCGCCCTCGCGCTGGTGCTCGGCGGCGCGCTCGGCAACCTCTTCGACCGCCTCACGCTGGGCCACGTGGTGGACTTCGTCCAGCTGCACGCGGCCGGGTACTACTGGCCCGCCTTCAACGTGGCGGATTCGGGCATCACCGTCGGCGTGGCCATGCTCGTGTGGGACGGGCTCAAGCCCCGCGCGGGCGCGCTGGCCGCCGGCGCCAAGGAGAAATCGTGACGAGCGCGCAAGGCGGCCCCGAGACCATCGAGATCCTGCTCGCCAAGCCGCGCGGCTTCTGCGCGGGCGTCGACCGCGCCATCGCGATCGTCGAGCGCGCGCTCCAGCTGCACGGCGCCCCGATCTACGTGCGCCACGAGATCGTCCACAACAAGTTCGTGGTGGAGGACCTGCGCGCCAAGGGCGCGGTATTCGTCGAGGAGCTGGCCGAGGTGCCCGAGGGCTCCACGGTGATCTTCTCGGCCCATGGCGTGGCGATCGACGTGCGCCGCGAGGCCGAGGCGCGCGGCCTCAAGGTCTTCGACGCCACCTGCCCCCTGGTGACCAAGGTGCACGTCGAAGTGGCGAAGATGCGCGAGCAGGGCCGCGAGGTGGTGATGATCGGGCACGCCGGGCATCCGGAGGCCGAGGGCACCATGGGCCAGTCCGAAAGCGGCATGTACCTGGTGGAGGACGAGGAGGACGTGGCCAACCTGCGCGTGCGCGATCCCGATCGCCTCGCCTACGTGACGCAGACCACGCTCTCCATCGACGACGCCGCGCGCGTGGTGGCGGCGCTGCGCGTGCGCTTCCCCGGCATCGCGGGCCCGAAGAAGGACGACATCTGCTACGCCACCCAGAACCGCCAGGACGCCGTGAAGTTCATGGCGCCCAAATGCGACGTGGTGATCGTGGTGGGCTCGCCCAACAGCTCCAACTCGAACCGGCTGCGCGAGGTCGCGCGCAACCTGGGCCGCGACGCCTACCTGGTGGACAAGGCCGAGGAGATCCTTCCGGAGTGGATCGAGGGCAAGCACACCATCGGGGTCACCGCGGGCGCTTCCGCGCCGGAGGTCCTGGTGCACGAGGTGATCCTGCGGCTGCAGGCCCTCGGCGCGCAGCGCGTGCGCGAGCTCGACGGCATCGAGGAGGCGGTCACCTTCCCGCTGCCGCGCTCCATCGCGCGCGGCGACTGAAGGACGCTAGGCGCCCGTCTTCCCGAAGTCGATGCGCCCCGGCGCCTTGTCGGGCGTCGTGTAGCCCGGCTTGGGCGGGTCGAACTTGGCGTCCGCCTTGGTCGCGATGCAAAGCGGCGGCGTGTTGGTGAGGTCCATGCGGAAGTCCTGCATGCACTTCTTCACGCAGTAGGCCTGCCAGACGACCTCGTCCTTCATGCAGCTCAACAGCCGCTGCCGCTTGAACGCCTCGTAGTACGTGACCCGCTTCTGCGCCTGCTGGCCGCCCTGCCCCTGGGCCAGGGCCGGCGGCTGCGCCGCCAACCCGGCCAACAGGAGTCCCGCGAGGATCGCGCGCATCGCCCCGCTCACCGCGAGAAGATCTCGCGCCAGCCGACGCGGCGCGACGGCAGGGTGCCGCTGGGCACCGGCACGGCCACCGTCGTCTTGTTGCCCGACGCGCCCGTCGAGATGCCCTTGAACACGCCGCTGGGCAGCCGCACGACCACGAAGCCCACCGTGATCTCGCCGGTGAACTTGGTGCCCGCGACAGAGGCCGTCGCGGACGACACGAACGTGCCGTTCTTGTAGTCGAAGAAGTACACCCAGCTGTCGCCGCCGATCGTGCAGGCGGTGTTGTTCGGCACGTTGGTCACCACGGCGAGCGTGCCCTGGACCAGCTGCGGGTCGAGGTTCACGCGTTCGCCCGGCGACGTGCCGCCCGGGTTGAAGTCCAGGTACCAGCCATCCTGCGTGGTCCAGTTCACCGGGTTGTTGGACGTCGTGCGCGTGGTGCCCTGGTCGATGAGGGTGTTGACCACCACGGAGCCCGTGCGGAAGTTCGCGTACGTGACGTTGCGGTCCTTGATGCCGTAGATCGACTGCTGGTAGGCGAAGGGCTGCGCCGGCGTGAGCGTGGCCGGGTCCTGCAGGTCGTCCTCGCCCATGTAGCGGCCGGTGCCCACGTACACGACCCTGAAGCCGCTGATGTTGGCGAGCTCGGGGCGCGCGGTGATCGACTGGGGCTTGCCGGAGCCGTCCTTCAGCTGCGCGAGCTTGAACACCGTCGGGTTGGCCGTGGACGTGTCGAAGCGCCACACGTTGCCCCACAGGTCGCCGCCGTAGAGGAAGAGCGCCGTGGCATCCAGCGTGAAGTCGTCCGCGTAACCGGCGATGCGGTTCAGGCCCGAGGGCGCCGTGGTCGAGCCGAACGCGGTCGAAACCTTCGACAGGATCGTGCCCGTGGCGAGGTCGAACGTGAAGAGGTAGCCCACGCCCGTGCCCGGCGAGACGTTGTTGATGCCCGAGGTCGCGAACACCACCCAGCGGCCGTCGTAGGCGCGCTTGGAGACGACCGGGTAGCCGAACGTGTAGCCGATGTCGGAATCGCTGACCTGGCAGAGCGTCGGATCTGCGCACGCCTCCCACAGCACCGACGGGTTGTTGGGGTCGGTGACGTCGAGGGCGTAGTACCCGCGGCCGCCGCCGTTGAGGCCCGCCACCAGCACGGTGTGCCAGTTGCCCCCGAAGTACGCGTCCATCGCTTGCGGCGAGCCGTCCACCGAGTACTTGTGGGTGGCGCTCCAGTTCGCGTTGGCGATCTTCGGCATCATCGGCATGGTGATGCGGGGCACGTACGCCCACTTCTCGATGCCGGTGTTGCCGTCGAAGGCGTGCAGCATGCCCTCGTTGGAGGCGATGTAGAGCACCGGCGTGCGCGAGGCCTGCGCCGCCTGGAACGTGTCGTAGGTCGGCAGCACCGCGTCGGAGAAGCGGAACGTCGGGTTCGCCACGTAGTCGGGCGTGGCGTTGATCGGGTCGCCCAGCACGTGCTCGCGGGTGCGGAACGGCGCGATGGACTCGCCGATCGACGAATTGAACGACTCGTATTGCCGCTGCCCGCGCAGCCAGTTCACCAGGTTGTCGCCGCTGTTGGCGACCGCCTTCTGCGTGGTGGTGAGCAGCGAGCACTGCGCGAGGACGCCGCACTGGTTGGCGAAGTAGGGCTGCTCCGCGGCGATCAGGCCCACGGGGCTCGACTTGAGCATGCCGAACTGGAACGGCTTCTTGCGGCCGCCGCCCGACTCGTCGATCGTGAAGATCACGCGCGAGTCCGCCCCGCCGCTCGTCATCGTGTCCAGCTGCGCCTGTGCCGACCAGACGATCGCCGGAAGCACGAGGCCCGTGTTCACGTC
>Ga0335069_10000523_pt1 | contig 64960 bp, 70 predicted proteins | sample Lox_Sample_11_FD_206714 | JGI IMG/M metagenome (GOLD analysis project Ga0335069, IMG submission 206714) | Soil microbial communities from Loxahatchee National Wildlife Refuge, Florida, United States - Lox_Sample_1.1 | ecosystem: Environmental > Terrestrial > Soil > Wetlands | place: USA... | reverse complement strand
CCGTGCGCCGCCGGATGCTGCGGGCCAAAATTGATCGTGAAATTGCGGACCGGATCATGCATTGCTTTTCACGCTCGGGTTTGGCGCAGGCGGGCCTGTTTTGATCGGGTCAGTTGGGACTGGTCTTAGCCTTCTCGTCGCCGGGCAGGACATAGTCGACCGCTCCCTCCCACGGCGACAGGAAATCGAAGTTGCGGAATTCCTGCGGAAGCTGAACCTTCTCATAAAGCACGCGCTTCTGTTCGTCGTCGTAGCGCACCTCGACATAGCCCGTCATCGGGAAGTCCTTGCGCAACGGGTAGCCGTGGAAGCCGTAATCGGTCAGCAGGCGGCGCAGGTCGGGGTGGCCATCAAAGAAGACGCCGTACATGTCGAACGTCTCGCGCTCGAACCAGTCGGCGTTGGGATAGACGCTGACAGCCGTCGGCACGGGCGTGTCCTCGTCGGTCTGCACCTTGACCCGGATGCGGTGGTTCTTGGTCAGCGACAGCAGGTGGTAGACCACATCGAAGCGCTTGGCGCGCTCGGGATAGTCGGCCCCGCACAGATCGACCAGCTGCTGGAACCGGCAGTCCGGATCGTCGCGCAGATACTTGAGCACCTCGCAGATGCGGGCGCGCTCGGCGAGCAGGGTCAGCTCGCCATAGGCGACCTTGAAGCCATATACCGCCCCGCCGGAATTGGCCTGGATCAGCTGCCCCAGCGCCACCAGCGGCGGGACCGGCGCCTCGGCCGGCGTTTCGGTCTGGACCGGATCGGTCATCGCTCGATCGTCCCCGTACGGCGGATTTTCTTCTGAAGCTGCAGCACGCCGTACACCAGCGCCTCGGCAGTGGGGGGGCAGCCTGGGATGTAGATGTCGACCGGCACGATGCGGTCGCAGCCGCGCACGACGCTGTAGCTGTAGTGGTAATAGCCGCCGCCGTTGGCGCAGCTGCCCATCGAGATGACGTAGCGCGGCTCTGGCATCTGGTCGTAGACCTTGCGCAGGGCCGGGGCCATCTTGTTGGTCAAGGTGCCCGCCACGATCATCACGTCCGACTGACGCGGGCTGGCGCGCGGCGCGAAGCCGAACCGCTCCAGGTCGTAGCGCGGCATGGCGGAGTGCATCATCTCGACCGCGCAACACGCCAGGCCGAAGGTCATCCACATCAGCGAGCCGGTGCGGGCCCAGGTGATCAGGTCATCGGCGGCCGCGACGATGAAGCCCTTGTCGGCCAGCTGGTCGGACACGCCGTCGAAGAACGGATCGTGCAGCTTGGGGTCATAACCTTCCACGGTGGAACGACCCGCGGCGCCGGCCGGAACTACTCCCATTCCAGGGCTCCTCTTTTCCACACGTAGACATAGCCCAGGGTCAGATCGATCAGGAACAGCAGCATCGCTTCAAACAGACTGACCTGGCCGGTGTGAGGCAGCTTCATAAGAGCCACCGCCCAGGGAAACAGGAACGACACTTCCAGATCGAACACGATGAACAGGATCGCCACCAGATAGAAGCGCACGTCGAACTTCATGCGGGCGTCGTCGAACGCGTTGAAACCGCATTCGTAAGCCGACAGCTTTTCCGGGTCCGGCGCCTTGGGCGCGATCACCGCGGCGGCGATCAGAAATCCGACGCCGATCACCAGGGCCAAGCCCAGCAGAATGACGATCGGAAGATACTGCAAAAGGAAGGCGTTCATCAGAGCCTCTGCGGCGGAATCGCGCGGTTTGTAGCCCATGGCGCAGCATGCTTCCAAGGCCCCCGAGCGGATTTCTCGCTGTTGCGAAAGAATTGTTTTGGAATGCTCCCGCCGCGAGCGCAAGGCACAGTTTGCAGCCTAAGCCACTAAGGGCGCCAGGATCGGGAAACGACGGGCGGTTGGTGGGCGGCGAGGGGTTCGAACCCCCGACCTTCTGGGTGTAAACCAGACGCTCTGACCAGCTGAGCTAGCCGCCCTCTCCTCGCCGCTTCCTAGCCGAAAAGCCCTAGGGGCGCACCGGCCTTGGACGACGATCCTCGTCGATCGCCACATAGGTGAACACGCCGGAGGTGACCTTCTCGGCCTCGGCGGACTTGCGCGCGCGGCGCCAGGCCTCGACCGCCACCGTCACCGAGGTGCGCCCGATGCGCACGATCTGCCCGTAGAGGCTGACTTCGTCGCCCACGAACACCGGCCGGATGAACACGATCTGGTCGGCCGCCACGGTGGCGCAGCGCCCTCTGGCCTCGTTCAACGCCAGGGTCGCCCCCGCCAGGTCCATCTGCGACATGAGCCAGCCGCCGAAAATGTCGCCTTCGGGATTGGTGTCGGCCGGCATGGCGATGGTGCGGATCACGACCGGTTCGTCAGGACGCAGGATCGGATCGGTCATCGCTCAAGCTCTCCTGGGGGCGCCGCTCAGGGGGCGCGCACGCTGCCCAACCCACTGTGTTCGCAGAAAGCGTCAGCGCCAAGTCCCGCTAAATTTCACGATCGAAACGGAATGGCGCGAATGACGGGGCTCGAACCCGCGACCTCCGGCGTGACAGGCCGGCGCTCTAACCAACTGAGCTACATCCGCGTGCAAACCGGACGGGCCGGTCGCGTGAGGGGCGTGACATAGGTCGCCTGCGGGCCGCGTGTCAACTGCTCATCCGCATCGGAAAACACCCGCGCATACGAAAAGGGACGACCCCTTTCGGCAGCCGTCCCCTCGATCTTCCCTTTGAAGCCGGGATCAGTTCAGAGCCGTCTTCAGCCCCTCGCCGACGCGGAAACGCGCGGTCTTGGACGCAGCCCGCTTCACGGTCTCACCCGTGCGCGGATTGCGGGCGGTGCCGGCCTTGCGTTCCACCGGAACGAAGCTGCCGAAGCCGACCAACCGGACTTCCTGGCCATCCTTCAGCGAGGCGGTCACCGAGTCCAGAACCGCGTCCAAAGCGTCCTTCGCCTGGGTACGGTTCAGACCGGTCTTGTCCGCAATCGCGGCCACCAGTTCGGCCTTTGTCATTCTTTCCTCTCCCAACCCTGTGAGGCGGCTTTCTTGCTCGTAAGTAAGGTCCGTGCCGCAAGGCCGGGATTATTGTGGCGCCGGAAAGGCCCCGTCAAATGCCCCGAAGCCGGAAAATGTAAGCTTCGGCGACATTTGAAGGGGCCTGGAGCCGGTTTAGTGGGTGATAACCGCTTCCCCGTCGACATCCGGCGCCGCCGCCGGGGTCAAGGCGGCCTCGTCCGCCTCGGTCCAGTCGATCGGCGTCAGGGGCTCGGTCAGGGTCCGGGCCAACACCTCGTCCACCGTGGAGACGGGCACGATCTCGAGCTCGTTCTTCACGTTGTCGGGTATGTCGGCCAGGTCCTTCTCGTTCTCCTGGGGAATCAGCACGGTCTTGATGCCGGCGCGCAGCGCCGCTAGCAGCTTCTCCTTCAGGCCGCCGATCGGCAGCACCCGGCCGCGCAGGGTGATCTCGCCCGTCATGGCCACATCCTTGCGGATGGGCACGCCGGTCAGGACCGAGATCATCGCCACCGCCATGGCCACGCCCGCCGAAGGACCGTCCTTGGGCGTGGCGCCCTCCGGCACGTGCACGTGCACGTCGGTCTTGTCGAACAGCGTCGGCTTGATGCCGAATCGGGTCGAGCGCGCCCGCACGTAGGAATTGGCGGCCGAGATCGATTCCTTCATCACGTCCTTCAGGTTGCCCGTGATGGACATGCGGCCGCGGCCCGGCATCTTGACGGCTTCGATCGTCAGGATTTCGCCGCCGAACTCGGTCCAGGCCAGGCCCGTGACGATGCCGACCTGGTCTTCCTCGTCGGTCACGCCGTAGTGGTAGCGCCGCACGCCGGCGTACTTGTCCAGCCGTTCGGCGTCGACCGTGATCGACACCACCTTCTCGCGTTCCAGGTCGCGCACGCTTTTACGCGCCAAGTTGGCCAGCTCACGCTCCAAGGAACGCACGCCCGCCTCCCGCGTGTAGTAGCGGATCAGGTCGCGAATCGCTTCGTCCGGCACGATCCACTCGCCTGCCTTCAGCCCGTGGTTCTCCATGAGCTTGGGCAGCAGGTGGCGCTTGGCGATCTGGATCTTCTCGTCCTCGGTGTATCCGGGGATGCGGATGATCTCCATGCGGTCCATCAGGGGCTGGGGCATGTTGAGGCTGTTGGAGGTGGTGACGAACATCACCTGCGACAGGTCGTAATCCAGTTCCAGATAGTGGTCGTTGAACGTGGCGTTCTGTTCCGGATCGAGCACCTCCAGCAGGGCGCTCGAGGGATCGCCGCGCCAGTCCGCGCCCAGCTTGTCGATCTCGTCCAGCAGGAAGAACGGATCGGTGGCCTTGGCCTTCTTCATCGACTGGATGACCTTGCCGGGCATTGAGCCGATGTAGGTGCGCCGGTGGCCGCGGATCTCGGCCTCGTCGCGCACCCCGCCTAGGGACAGACGCACGAACTCGCGGCCGGTCGCCTTGGCGATGGAGCGGCCGAGCGAGGTCTTGCCGACGCCCGGAGGGCCCACCAGGCACAGGATCGGGCCCTTGAGCGTGCCGGTGCGCGCCTGCACCGCCAGGTACTCCAGGATGCGTTCCTTGACCTTCTCCAGGCCGTAGTGGTCCTCGTCCAGGATGCGCTCGGCCTTGGCCACGTCGATCTTCTTGGCCTTAGCCTTGCCCCACGGAATGGACAGCAGCCAGTCCAGATAGTTGCGCACCACGGTAGATTCGGCGGACATCGGGCTCATGTTGCGCAGCTTCTTCAGCTCCGCGTCGGCCTTGGCCCGCGCTTCCTTGGACAGCTTGGTCTTCTTGATCCGCTTCTCGAGCTCAATCAGCTCGTCGCGCGAGTCGTCCTGCTCGCCCAGCTCGCGCTGGATCGCCTTCATCTGCTCGTTCAGATAATACTCGCGCTGGGTCTTCTCCATCTGGCGCTTCACGCGCGAGCGGATTTTCTTCTCGACCTGCAGCACGCTGATCTCGCCCTCCATCAGGGCGTAGACCTTCTCCAGGCGCTTGACGACGTTGAACACCTCCAGCAACTGCTGCTTGTCGGCGATCTTGACCGACAGGTGCGCGGCGATCGAATCCGCCAGCTTGCCGGGTTCGGCGATCTGGGGGATCGAGGCCAGGGCTTCGGGCGGCACCTTCTTGTTCAGTTTGATGTAGTTCTCGAACTGCTCGACCACGGCGCGCGACAGGGCTTCGGCCTCGTGCGCCTGGCCGCCCTCCTCCTCGACCATCACGGCCTGGGCCTGATAGTACTCGGTCTCGCCGGTGAAGTGCTCGATGCGCGCGCGGGCGCGGCCCTCGACCAGCACCTTGACCGTGCCATCGGGCAGTTTCAGCAGTTGCAGGACGCTGGCGATCACGCCGATGTCGAAGATCGCGCCCGGAGCGGGATCGTCGTCCGACGAGTTCTTCTGCGTCGCCAACAGGATTTGTTTGTCGCCCTTCATCACCTCTTCGAGGGCGCGCACGGATTTGTCGCGGCCGACGAACAGCGGGACCACCATGTGCGGAAACACCACGATGTCCCTCAAAGGCAACACGGGCAGTGTCTTGGTCTCTTGCATCATCCACTCCTTGGCCGCGCCGGCAGGTCCGCGCGCGGCTGGCCGAACGGCTTTGGCCCGCTGACAATGCGGGAAGTCCGATCGGTCCGCCGGATTCGGCGTTTATTCGGGCTCTAATGTGGGCCTATTGGCGACAGGTTCAAGCGCTGCCGGTCAGGCGTCCCCAGGAAGCGGCGCCGCGGCTCCGCGATCAGGACGCACGAAAAAGCCCCGGAGATCATCCGGGGCTTGCTCATGCGCCAGAACCGGCGGGCTTTAGCCCGCCGCCGCCGGCGGCTTGTCGTTGCGGCGCTCGGAATAGATCATCAGCGGCGCGCCGCGGCCATCGACCACCTCGGCGTTGATCACCACTTCCTCGACGCCCTGGTAGGTCGGCAGCTCGAACATAGTCTCGAGCAGGATGCCTTCCAGGATCGAGCGCAGGCCGCGCGCGCCGGTCTTGCGGCCGATGGCCTTCTTGGCCACCGAATGCAGGGCGTCGTCGGTGAAGGTCAGGCCGACGTTCTCCATGTCGAACAGGCGCTGGTACTGCTTGACCAGGGCGTTCTTGGGCTCGGTGAGGATCTTGACCAGGGCGACCTCGTCCAGGTCCTCCAGGGTCGCGATCACCGGCAGGCGGCCGATGAACTCGGGGATCAGGCCAAAGCGCTGCAGGTCGTCGGGCTCGACGTCGCGCAGAATCTCGCCCGTGCGGCGGTCTTCAGGATCGCGCACCTGGGCGGCGAACCCGATCGAGGTCGACTTGCCACGCGAGGAGATGATCTTCTCGAGGCCCGCGAAAGCCCCGCCGCAGATGAACAGGATGTTGGTCGTGTCCACCTGCAGGAACTCCTGCTGGGGATGCTTGCGGCCGCCTTGCGGGGGCACCGAGGCGACCGTGCCTTCCATGATCTTGAGCAGGGCCTGCTGAACGCCCTCGCCCGACACGTCGCGGGTGATCGAGGGGTTGTCGGACTTGCGGCTGATCTTGTCGACTTCGTCGATGTAGACGATGCCGCGTTGGGCCCGCTCGACATTATAATCAGCGGCCTGCAACAGCTTGAGGATGATGTTCTCGACATCCTCGCCCACATAGCCGGCTTCGGTCAGGGTAGTCGCGTCGGCCATGGTGAACGGCACGTCGATGATGCGCGCCAGGGTCTGGGCCAGCAGCGTCTTGCCCGAGCCAGTCGGCCCGACCAGCAGAATGTTCGACTTGGCCAGTTCGACGTCGTTGTTCTTCTGGGCGTGGTTCAGGCGCTTGTAGTGGTTGTGAACCGCCACCGCGAGCACCTTCTTGGCGTGCTCCTGCCCGATCACATAGTCGTCCAGCACCTCGCGAATCTCGCGGGGCGTGGGCACGCCATCCTTGGATTTGACGAAGGCGATCTTGTGCTCTTCACGGATGATATCCATGCACAGTTCAACGCACTCGTCGCAGATGAAGACGGTGGGGCCGGCGATGAGCTTGCGCACTTCGTGCTGGCTCTTCCCGCAGAACGAGCAATACAGCGTGCTCTTGGAATCGCCGCTCGCGGCTTTCGTCATGGTCCGTTCTCACTCTTCGCGACCGCTGCGTAAGCGCGCCGCTGCGTCAGCCTGGCCTCTCATGAATCCCGAGAGGCCCGAGCCATTCAAGCAGGATACATGCCGCTAGTTGTCTAATCCTTGACATTCCCCGATTGTCGCGGGGATCACAAGCGGGTTTGAGGGGTCATAGAGCAAAACATGGGATCCCCCGATCCAGAAAGCCAGCCCCTTGATCAAAGGCCTGTGGTGGCGTTCGATTTCGACGGAACCTTGACCGTAAGCGACAGTTTCACCGGCTTCCTGGTGTGGAACGCGGGACCTTGGCATGGGTTCACTGGCGCCGCGCGCCTCGCCCCGGCGCTTCTCAGCTATGCCGTCCGGCCCGATCGCGGACGCCTGAAAGCCAAGGCGGCCAAGGCGTTCCTGTCGGGCCTGACCCGTCCGGAACTGGCGCTCAGAGCCGAGGCCTTCGCCCGCGACCGTATGCCGACGCTGATCCGGCCTGACGCGCTCAGGACCTGGAACGCGTGGGGCGAAAAGGGCGTGCGGCGCGCGATCGTATCGGCCTCGCCCGACGAGATCCTGGCGCCCTTCGCCCATCGGCTGGGCGCCGATTGCCTGATCGCTACGCGCCTGAAGTGGGGGCCGGACGGCCGCCTTACGGGCGAACTGGACGGCCTTAACTGTCGCGGACCAGAAAAAACGCGCCGTCTGGTGGCTCAATTCGGCACGGGATTCGCCTTGGCGGCCGCGTACGGCGACACCGCCGGCGATCGCGAGATGCTGGCGATGGCTGAGACCCCCGGCTATCGGGTGTTCACCGAAAGGCCCCAGCGGCAAGGTGGGCAGCGAGATGTCTCAAGGCCCAGCGGGTAGCTGATCCGCTTCATAAAGGATCGTTTCAAAATAAGCGATCGCAAGCGCGCCTACTCCCTTAGGTGAGGCGTCTGAAATTTTGACGCAAAGGTGTACCTCCGGCGGGGGGTATGCGTCGCCGTGATCATAAATGCCGATCAACTTACCTTTGGCCTCAATGACGATATTGATGCCTGGATCCGCGTCGATTTGAATATTGGGAGATCCATCCTCATGCCAGTCGAAACTGGCACGTCTAATCACGCCATTTCCGCCCACAGCAATCGAGCTTGCATTGCTGGTGACCGGCTCGATGCCGTGTTCATCGGCGTTCCTAGCGTGGTGCAAATAACAAAGAAGCTGATCTTTTTTTCGATCATGTTTTTTGCGACCAAACCACGCCTCGCTTTTACCGCAACCCTTGGCACCTTGTTCTAGCTTGGCGTAAATGCCGTTGGCAGCGACAAGAAAATCGGACCAAGCTCGTACAAAGCTTGGATAGCTATCCGCCATGTTTAGCCTGGAAAGTGCTTCTTGGGCCGCCTTAAGGCGCTGATTAGCCTGGGCTAGTGCGACTCTTTTCATTAGCTCATCCTGAGCCGGTGTGGCGCGCCCTGCTGGGTTCGAACCAGCAACCCCCGACTTAGAAGGTCGGTGCTCTATCCAGTTGAGCTAAGGGCGCGGACCAAGTGACATCGACAGCCTAACGATGAGCACGGCAAAGCCTAGTCCGCCGCCCAGCTCATCATGGATATAGGTAGGCTATCCATCCATGGTTGACGCTCAATCACAGTGCAACCGGATCAGTGCGTCCAGGGCTGCCGGCGGCCCGGCGCGAAGTTGTCGGCATAGGCCTTGATGATCTTCTTGCGGTCCTGCGGCTCGATCAACTGGAACGGAATCTGGTGCGCCTGGGCGTAGGCCACCGCCTCGTCCGAACTGTCGAAGCTCAGCCGAACCTGGCCGTTCATGTCGGCCGAGCTGGTCCAGCCCATCAGGGGATCGATCACGCGCGCGCTGGCCGGTTCGAACTCCAGCACCCAAGCCGAGGTCTTGGCCATGCCCGACTGCATGGCGGATTTGGACGGACGATAAATGCGCGCGAGCATGGCGAAATCCCCTTTGGCCCTTCCCTACCCGGCTTTGCGCGGCCTGAAAATCCCGCGAGCAAGCCGGAGAACCGGAATCGAGCGAACCGATGGTCGGGGCGGCAGGATTCGAACCTGCGACCCTCTGCTCCCAAAGCAGATGCGCTACCAGGCTGCGCTACGCCCCGTCATCGGCTGGCGGTCTTGCCACGCGCGGGCGCGGGCCGCAACGCACTTGAAGGTTTCAACGCCGTTCGCCTACTTCGGCGGCGGGACAAGCTTGATCTGATAGATCGCCGACCAAAGCTTGCCGGTGACGAACAGACGGTCGGTCTTGGCGTCGTAGGCGATGCCGTTCAGCACCTTGTCGGGATTGGTGTCGGCGTTGGCGCTGACCAAGGGCGCCAGATCGATCCAGCGCACCACGTGGCCGGTCTTGGGGTCGATGCAGGCGATGCGGCTGGTCTGCCAGATATTGGCGTAGATCAGGCCCTTGACCCACTCGACCTCATTCAGTTCCTCCACCGGCTGGCCGTCGTCGGTCACGTGGAGTGTGCCGATCTGCTTCAAGGTGTCGGGATCGAGGAAGCGGATATCGGCGGTGCCGTCGCTCATGATCAGGCGATGGTCGTCATGGGTCAGGGCCCAGCCCTCCCCCGGATAGCGGAAGGACGCTTTGGGGGCGAAGGTCGCCAGGTCGTAGACGAAGCCAATCTGCGAGCGCCAGGTCAGCTCGACCAGCTTGCCCTTCCACGCCACGATGCCTTCGCCGAAATAGGCCGGCGACAGGTCGCGTTGCTGCAGCACCTCGCCGGTGTCCAGCTTGACCTTGCGGATGTTGGACCGGCCCTCCAGCCCCGTGCTCTCGTAGAGATAACCGTCCAGGTAGAACAGCCCCTCGGTGAAGGCGCTGGGATCATGGGGATAGGTGCGCAGGACCTGGTAGCCGTAGACCGGCGCCGCGACGGCTGGGGCGAGGCTCGCCGCCGCGCTCAGCAAAACCGCCATGGCCGCCGTGGCTACGGACCGAACACCACTCAACATGCCTGAAATCCCCGACCGTCAGGGCGCTTTCGCAAACGCCTTGCGCCCAGTCAACATGGGCGGTGTGGCGAGAACGGGGCCGCCGACAGCGCCGCTCAGTGCGCCTCGATCTCGGCCACCACCAAGCCCTTGGGCCCATCGGCGAACCGCACCATCACGTCTTCACCCGGTTGCAGGTCCTCCAGACCGGACCGACGCAGGGTCTCGATATGCACGAAGATGTCGCCCGGCTCATTGTCGCGCACCACGAAGCCGTAGCCCTTGGTTCGGTTGAACCACTTGACCTTGACGTGTTCGAGCGGACCGCGCGGCGCGGGCGGGCGGCGGGGGCCACGCGAGATGTCGCGAGGCTCGCCATAGCCGCTCCGGTCGTCGCGGCGCGGCCCGCTGTCGGCGCGCGGACGTGCAATCGGCGCCGTCGCAGCGGAGTCGTCGAATTCATGGATGTCCGAAACCTGCCAGCCCTTGGCCCGTCGCACAGCGTCGCACACGATCACGGCGCCCTCGGGTGCGGTTTCCCGGCCGGCCTGTCGCAAACTGGAAATGTGCAGCAGAACGTCCTTCAAACCGGTCTGACCCGGGTCATCGGGCACGATGAAGCCGTATCCCTTGCCAGGATCGAACCACTTGACCCGGCCGCTGATGCGCACCGACGTTTCGGCTGCGACATCGTCTTCAAAATGATAACTCGACATAAGCCCCTTCCAACCACCCAAGGTTCTGGGCGGACCTCCCTTTTATGAACAGTGTTCTCCTAATTTCACACACGTCAACGGCTATTTAGCCGAGAGACATTTCGCCGCATTGCGCGGGGCGAGTGAAATCGTTGGGGAGGTCGGCGCGTTCGCGCGCGGGCGTGGCGATGGTAGTCCCTAGGGGAGTCGAACCCCTCTTCCCAGATTGAAAATCTGGTGTCCTAACCGATAGACGAAGGGACCACGGTCGCGAGGAAGGCGCATATATCCGCCTTGGAACGCCGGTGCAAGCCGGCTTTTGCGCGTGGGCGGATCAAGCGGCCGCGCGCGGGTCGAACCCATCCTCGATCTCGAATTCCACGCCCTTGCGCCCGTTCCAGTCGTCGGCCTTGAGCCGCCCGGCCAGGCGCAGGCCGCCGCCGGCCGCCAGCAGACGCCGCCCCAGAGCCGTATCGCCCGCCCGCCACGCGACAGCCTTCAGCCGCTGGCCGGTCCCGCTCGACAGCAGGCAACGCACGTGTCCGCCGTTGAGCAGCCGGGGCTGCTCGACCGATACGTCGCTCAGGGCGAACATCGGCTCGGGATTGCCAGGGCCGAACGGGGCCAAGCGCTGGAAATCCTCGTAAAGCGCGCGGTCGGCCGACGCCGGCGTGATCAGGGCGTCGACCTCGACCACGTCGGCCGCGGCCGCTGTCAGGCTTTCCGCCGCCAGGGCGTCGATGAGGAAGGCCTCGAAGCGCTCGACCGCATCGATCCTGACGGTCAGGCCGGCCGCCATGGCATGGCCGCCGCCGGCCAGCAGCAGGCCCTGTTCGAACGCCGCCTGCACGGCCCGGCCCAGATTGACGCCGGGCTGCGAGCGGCCCGAGCCCTTGCCCACGCCCAGGGCCGGATCCAAGCCGATCACGATCGTGGGCCGGCGATAACGTTCGCGCAGGCGGCCGGCCACGATGCCGATCACACCCGGATGCCAACCCTCGCCGCTGACCACGATGGCCGGCAGGTCGGCGGGGACGCCGCGCCGCTCGATCTGTTCCATCGCCAGGTCCGCCACCTGACGCTCGACCTCGCGGCGCGAGAGGTTGAGCGCATCCAGTTCCTCGGCCAGGGCGCGGGCTTCCTCGGGGTCATCGGTCGACAGCAGGCGCGCGCCCAGGTCCGAGCGGCCGATGCGGCCGCCGGCGTTGATCCGAGGGCCCAGGATGAAGCCCGTCTGGAACACGCTGGGGGCGCCGTCGGCCTTGGCCGCCGCCATCAGCGCCTTCAGCCCCGGGTTTCGCCAGGCGCCCATGACCTTCAGCCCCTGGGCCGCCAGGGCGCGGTTGAAACCGGTCAGGCGCGTCACGTCGCAGATCGCGCCCAGCGCCGCCAGGTCCAGCCATTCGCGCAGGTCCGGCTCGGCGCGCGCGGCGAACAGGCCCCGGCGGCGAGCCTCGCGGTTGAGGGCCGCCAGCAGCACGAACGCCACCCCGGCCGCCGCCAGCACTCCCTGCCCCGAATTGCAGCCCGGCCGATTGGGGTTGACCACGGCGGCCGCGGCCGGCGGATCCTGGCGCATCAGGTGATGGTCGATCACCACCACCTCCAGGCCGATCTCGGCCGCCGCCGCGATCGCCTCGTAGGCCGCCGCGCCGCAGTCGACCGTCACCACCAGTTCGGCGCCCTGCTCGCGCAGCCGGCGGAAGGCGGCGGGGCTCGGTCCGTAGCCCTCGGCGATGCGGTCGGGCACGTAGATCGGCAGGTCCTTGCCCATGGCGCGGAACCACCGCACCAGCAGGGCCGCGCTGGAGGCGCCATCGACATCGTAGTCGGCGAACACCGTCACCGGACGGTCGGCCTCGAGCGCGTCGATCAACAGCTCGGCGGCCCGGTCCATGTCGAGGAACGAGGACGGATCGGGAAACAGCGCCTTGAGCGTGGGGTTGAGGAAGGCGTCGGCCATGTCCTCGCCCACGCCCCGCGCGGCCAGGGCGCGCGCCAGGGGCTCGGGCAGGGCGTGACGGCGCATATGGCCGCGCACCACGGCCTGGGCGGCCGGCCGCTCGATCCAGGCGCGGCCCGACAGAGACCGCGCCACGCCCAGGAAGGACGGGCCCGCGCCGACCAGGCCGGCCTGGCCGTCGTCCATGGCTAGATCGGACGCTTGTTGCGCACTTCGCGCACCATGCGGGTGGAGGAGTGCATGACCAGGGTGTGGGTCTTGATCAGACCGTTCTCGATCCGCACCCCGTCAAGCAAGGCGCCCTTGGTCACGCCCGTGGCGGCGAAGATGGCGTCGCCCTTGACGATCTCGTGCAGGTCGTACTTGCGGTCCAAGTCCTTGATACCCCAGCGCGCGGCGCGGGCGCGCTCGTCGGCGTTACGGAACACCAGCCGGCCCTGGAACTGGCCGCCGACGCACTTGAGCGCCGCGCAGGCCAGCACGCCCTCGGGGGCGCCGCCCTGGCCGATGTAGAGGTCCACGCCCGTCTCCGGATCGGTGGTGTTGATCACGCCGGCCACGTCGCCGTCGGTGATCAGATAGACCCTCACGCCCACCGAACGCAGGCTGGCGATGATCTCGGCGTGACGGGGACGGTCCAGCACGCAGGCGGTTATCTCCTCGGGCTTGACGCCCTTGGCGCCGGCCAGGGCCAGGGCGTTTTCCGCCGGCGTCTTGTCCAGGTCGATCAGCCCGGCGGGATAGCCCGGCCCGATGGCGATCTTGTCCATATAGGTGTCGGGCGCGTTGAGCATGCCGCCGTGGGGGGCCCAGGCCATCACCGCCAGGGAGTTGGCCATGGCCTTGGCCGCCAGGGTCGTGCCTTCCAGGGGATCGACAGCGATGTCGATCTTGGGGCCCTTGCCCTTGCCCAGCGCCTCGCCGATGAACAGCATCGGCGCCTCGTCCCGCTCGCCCTCGCCGATCACGATCCGGCCCTGGATCTCAAGGGTGTTGAGGGTGTCGCGCATGGACTCGACGGCGGCCCGGTCGGCCTCCTTCTCGTCCCCACGCCCGACCATGCCCCATGAGGCGATCGCCGCCGCCTCGGTGACTTGAACGGCCGAGAGGACCATATGGGCGGGCAGTTCCGTGTCACTCATGGGACTCTCCTAGAGACGCATTCAGGCGGTTTCGACCGGGCGGAAATTATCTGAGGATTCTCAGATACGTGCGATTCGTATCATGCGGGGCGGCTGGATTACGGCGGGCAAGTCGCCAATGCGCCTCACCGCGTTCAACAATACCGCTTCGGGCGCCGCGTGGGTGGTCAGGACGATGGGCACGCCCTCGCCCTCATGCGCCGATTTCTGCAGGAAGCTATCGATCGACACCCGCTCCTCGGCCAGGGTTTCGGATATGGCGGCGATCACGCCGGGCTCATCGCGCACCTGCATGCGCAGATAGGCCCGGCCCTGGCGCTCGGCCGCCGCGACGGGCGGAAGTCGAAGCAAGTCCTCGGCCGGCGCCTGGAAGACCGGACGTTGCGCGCCCGCCATCACATCGGCGATGTCGGCGGCGACAGCGGCCGCGGTCGGCCCCGCGCCCGCGCCGCGGCCCTGAACGAACATGCGCCCAACTCGCTGCCCCTCGATGAACAGGGCGTTGAGCGAGCCGGCGGTCTGGGCCAGCGGATGATCGAGCGGGGTCAGCGCCGGATGCACCCGCACCGACACGCCCGCCGCGCTGCGCTCGGCCGAGGCCACCAGCTTGATGCGATAGCCCAGGTCGCGCGCCAGCCGGATATCGACCAGCTCGATCTGGTCCAGGCCCTCGATCTCGGCGCTGGCGTAGTCGGGCGCGCAATTGAAGGCCAGGGCCGAAAGGATGACGATCTTGTGGGCCGCGTCGAAGCCGCCGATGTCCATGGTCGGGTCGGCCTCGGCGTAGCCCAGGCGCTGGGCGTCCGACAGCACGTCGCCGAACGACCGGCCCGAGGTCTCCATCTCGGTCAAGATGTAGTTGCAGGTGCCGTTGAGAATGCCGGCCACGCTGATGATGTCGTCGCCCACGAGGGCTTCGCGCACCACCTTGACCGCCGGCGTCCCGCCCATGACCGCCGCCTCGAACAGGAGGGGCGCGCCCTTGGCCTCGGCCAGGGCGGCCAACTCCGCGCCGTGCTCGGCGACCAGGGCCTTGTTGGCCGTGACCACCGGCTTGCCCAGGGCCAGCGCCGCCTCGACCGCCGCCTTGGCCGGTCCATCCGAGCCGCCGACCAGCTCGACGAAGATGTCGTTGTCGGGGGAAACCGCCAGAGCCACAGGGTCGTCGAACCAGCTGAGGGCCGAAATGTCCACCTCGCGCTTGCGCGAACGCGAGCGGGCCGACACGCCGGTCACCACCGCGCGTCCGCCGGCCGGGGCGAAGTTCGGCCGGTCGGCCAGGAACTTGAGCAGCCCCCCGCCGACCGTTCCCAGCCCCGCCACGCCGATACGCCAGACTTTTTCGCTCATCGCTACACGGCCGCTTGATTGTGGTGGCGGGCGAGGATCTCGTCCGCGTTGGCCAGGAACTTGCGCACGTTGCGCGCGGCCTGGCGAATGCGGTGTTCGTTCTCGACCAGGCCCACGCGCACATAGCCTTCGCCGTACTCGCCGAAGCCCACGCCCGGCGCCACGGCCACGCCGGCTTCCTCGACCAGAAGCTTGGAGAACAGCATAGAGCCGGCGGCCTTGAACTGGTCGGGCACCGGCGCCCAGGCGAACATCGAGGCCGGCGGCGCGGGAATGTCCCACCCGGCCTGGGCCATGGATTTGACCAGGGTGTCCCGGCGCGACTTGTAGATGCCGCGGATCTCGTCGACGCAGTCCTGCGGGCCGTTCAAGGCCGTCGCGGCGGCCACCTGAATCGGCGTGAAGGCGCCGTAGTCGAGGTAGGACTTCACCCGCGCCAGGGCTGCGCACAGCTTGTCGTTGCCCACCACCATGCCCACGCGCCAGCCCGCCATGGCGTAGGTCTTGGACAGGGAGTTGATCTCGACGGCCACATCCTTGGCCCCATCGACCTGCAGGATCGAGGGCGGCGGGTTGTTTTCGAAGTAGATCTCCGAATAGGCGACATCCGACAGCACGATCAGGTCGTGCTTCTTGGCCAGGGCCACCACGTCCTTGTAGAAATCCAGGTCGACCCACTGGGCGGTGGGATTGGACGGATAGCTGACGATCACCGCGATCGGCGGCGGCACCGAGTTGTGCACCGCGCGGCTGATGCCCGACAGATACTGCTCGGGCGACAGGGCGGGCACATGGCGGATCACCCCGCCGGCCATGATGAAGCCGTAGGCGTGGATCGGATAGGCCGGGTTGGGGCAAATCACCACGTCGCCGGGCGCCGTGATCGCTTGAGCCAGGTTGGCGAAGCCCTCCTTGGAACCCAGGGTGGCGATCACCTCGGTGTCGGGGTTCAGCTTCACCCCAAAGCGGTAGTTGTAATAATTGGCCATGGCCCGGCGCAGGCCCGGGATGCCCTTGGACGCCGAGTAGCGGTTGGTCTTGGCCCGGTTGACCGTCTCGATCAGCTTGTCGGAGATGTGCTGCGGGGTGGGCATGTCGGGGTTGCCCATGCCGAAGTCGATGATGTCCACCCCGTCGGCGCGCAGGCGCGCCTTGATGCGGTTGACCTCTTCGAAGATGTACGGCGGCAGGCGCCGGATGCGGTAAAAATCTGTATTCATTGGCCTGTCGGTCCTCAAAGACCGCTCAAGAGGGCTGGATAGCCTGGATAGACTGCGTTCACGACAGCTCCAAGCGCGCGAATGGAATGCGCCTTCGCCGCCTATTGGGACGGCGAAGGCGGAATAGCTCGATTGCGCTGGGCCTTGGCGTAGTCCTCGCCTTGGGCGGCGGGGGCGGGCGGCGCGGGCGGCGGAACCGCCTTTTCCCGGTTGGCCTTGGCGAAGCCTTCGGTGTCGAACAGGGTCTGCGGATAGAGCGCCGCCAACGCCCGCTGCTGCCGGCGCAGGTTCAGGGTGTCATAGGTGTTGTTCGACCAGGCCGAGCCGGGTCGGATGTCGGCCGGCGGGGTCGCCGGAACGTCGACGAACTTGGGATAGGCGCCGGTCGCGGCGCTGGCGGCGGCGATGTCCTTGGCCAGCGGCGAGGTCAGGGCCACCGGCGGCGGCTGGAACACGAGGCGCGTGGGGTCGACGCAGCCGCCGAGGCTGATAAAGGCCAGGCCGAACGCGCAGGCCGGCGCCAGCGCGGACATCGCCCGCACCCTCCTGCCTTGCGTTCCGGAAATCCTGGCCGTCGTCAAAATCGCCGCCTGTAGCCCGTTCAAATCGTGCTTCGTCTTATGCGATGATGGCGTAAAGCGAAAGGGTGGCCCGCTGGGCCTGGCAAAGGGCGATCGATGGCTGACCACGCGGCGAAGACCAAGAGCAAGGCCAAGACGAAAGGCAAGCCCGGCAAGACGCCCAAGCCCGCAAAGGCCGCCAAGGTGGAAGCCGCCCCCGCGCCGCCCGAGCCCGCCCCCATGCCGGTCCTCAAGCCGCCCGCGCTGAAGGCGGTCAAGCCCTCCGCCCCTCGCCCGCCCGCCGCCGCCAAGGCGCCCGAAGTCTCAGCGCCCGACGTTAAGCCGGCGGCGATTGTGCCCGAGGCGCCCAAATCCAAGCCGGCGGACAGCAAGCCGGAGCCCAAGCCGCCCGAGGAGATCAGCGCCCTGCTGACCCCGTCCAATGTCGCGGCCATGGAGCGTCTGTCGGCCAATCTGGCCAAGGCGGCCTTGACGGCGCAAGGCGCATTGACCGGCGCGGCCCTGCGCCAGGCTGAAAGCCCGACTGCGCCCAACCCCGATCCGTTCAACGCCGCGCCTGCCATGACCGAGGTGATCGGCAAGCTGGCGATTGAGCCCGAGCGCCTGCTCAAGGCTCAGACCGAACTGCTCTCGCGTTACCTGGAGCTATGGCAATCGGCGGCCAAGCGGCTGGCCGACGGCGAGATTTCGGCGCCGATCGTGCGCCCGGCCCCCGGCGACCGGCGTTTCAACGACGCGGACTGGGACAACAATCCCCTGTTCGACATCATCAAGCAGTCCTACCTGCTATCGGCTAACTGGATCAACGACCTGGTCGGCCAGGTGCAGGACGTCGATCCCCAGACCAAGCGGCGGGCGGAATTCTTCACCAAGTTCATGACCGACGCCATGGCGCCGTCGAACTTCCTGATGAGCAACCCGGCCGCCCTGCGCGAGGCGGTGCAGACGGGCGGCGAGAGCCTGCTGCGCGGGGCCGAGCAGTTCGCCGCCGACCTGGAGCGCGGCGATGGCGCCCTGCACATCAGCCAGACCGACACCACCAAGTTCGAGGTGGGCCGCAACGTCGCCTCCACGCCCGGCAAGGTGGTGTTCCAGAACGAGCTGATCCAGTTGCTGCAGTTCACACCGACCACCGATCAGGTGCGCGAGACGCCGCTGCTGATCTTCCCGCCGTGGATCAACAAGTACTACATCCTCGATCTGCGGCCGGATAACTCCATGATCCGCTGGCTGACCGAGCAGGGCTTCACCGTATTCGTGGTGTCGTGGGTCAACCCCGAGCCCAGCCTCGCCACGCGCACCTTCGAGGACTACATCCTGGACGCCGCCTATCCGGCGATCGACGCAGCGCTGAAGCAGTCTGGGGCCAAGCAGGTCAACACCGTTGGCTACTGCATCGCCGGCACCATGCTGTCGTGCCTATTGGCCCACATGGCCGCCAAGGGCGATCAGCGCGTGGCCTCGGCCACCTTCTTCGCCGCCCAGCAGGACTTCTCCGAGGCGGGCGACCTGACCCTGTTCACCGACGAGGACTGGCTGCGGGTGATCGAGGTGCGCATGGACGAGGCCGGCGGCGTGCTGCCCGGCAAGGTCATGTCCGACACCTTCAACATACTGCGGCCCAACGACCTGATCTGGTCGTTCTTTGTCGGCAATTACCTGATGGGCAAGGAGCCGCGGCCCTTCGACTTGCTGTTCTGGAACTCCGATCAGACGCGCATGCCCAAGGCGCTGCATCTGTTCTATCTGCGCCAATTCTATCAGAACAACGCCCTGGCCAAAGGGGCGCTGGAGTTGGACGGCCAGACCCTCGACCTCGGCAAGGTGCAGACCCCGATCTACGCCCAGTCGAGCAAGGAGGACCACATCGCGCCCTTCCGCTCGGTCTATCGCGGCGCCAGCCTGTTTGGCGGACCCAAGACCTTCGTGCTGGCCGGCTCGGGCCACATCGCCGGGGTGATCAACCACCCCGCCGCCGGCAAGTACCAGCACTGGACCCATCCGGGCATGGAAGACTCGATCGACGCCTGGCTCGACAAGGCCCAGATGCACCCCGGTTCATGGTGGCCGCACTGGGCGGCGTGGCTGGGCGAACGCTCGGGCGAGATGGTCCCGGCGCGCGACCCGGCCAAAGGCCCGCTTAAGCCGATCGAGGACGCGCCGGGCAGCTATGTGCGGGTGAAGAGCTAACCGCTCTGCGCTCATCCCGGCCAAGGCCGGGACCCAGATCACGACGCGCGACGTTCGCGAGGCGTAGAAAAAAGAAAAGGCGCCAAGGTTTGCACCCTGGCGCCCTTTGATCTGGATCGCGGTTTTCGCCGGGTCCAGCCGCTGAAATCAGCGCTTGGAGAACTGGAAGCTGCGGCGAGCCTTGGCGCGGCCGTACTTCTTGCGCTCGACCACACGGCTGTCGCGAGTGAGGAAGCCATGCGGCTTGAGCACCGGGCGCAGGCCCGGCTCGTAGTAGGTCAGCGCCTTGGAGATGGCATGGCGGATCGCGCCGGCCTGGCCCGACAGGCCCGAGCCTTCGACCGTGGCGATCACGTCGAACTGGCCCACCCGCTCGGTCACGGTCATCGGCTGGGCGATCATCATGCGCAGGACCGGGCGGGCGAAATACACCTCCTGGTCGCGGCCGTTGATGGTGATCTGGCCCTTGCCCGGCTTGATCCACACGCGGGCGATGGCGTTCTTGCGCTTGCCGGTGGCGTAGGCGCGGCCCAGCGCATCGATCTTGGGCTCGGTGGGAACCGGGGCGGGATTGCTGGACAGGCTTTGCAGCGCTTCCAGGCCGTGGGTGTCGCTAGCCATGCTCAGGCGCTCCGGACGTTCTTGGTGTTCAGGGCCTTGAAGTCGATCACTTCGGGGGCCTGAGCTTCGTGGGGGTGTTCGGCGCTGTTGTAGACGCGCAGATGGGTCAGTTGCTTGCGGGCCAGGGGGCTTTCCTTGGGCAGCATGCGCTCGACGGCCTTTTCCAGCACGCGCTCGGGGAAGCGGCCGTTCAGGATCTTGCCCGCGGTCCGTTCCTTGATGCCGCCCGGATAGCCGGTGTGCCAGTAGTAGGTCTTCTGATCCAGCTTGCGGCCGGTGAACTTGACCTTGTCGGCGTTGATCACCACGACCATGTCGCCGCAATCGACGTGCGGGGTGTAATCGGCGCGGTGCTTGCCGCGAAGACGCATGGCGATGAACGAAGCCAGGCGGCCGACCACGGCGTCCTGGGCGTCGACAACGATCCACTTCTTCGTGACGTCGGCCGGCTTCAAGGAAGCCGTGATCTTCGTCTGCATCGTTAAGGTCCGTCTTGGGCCGCCAGCAAGAGGCCGCGGCGTTGAGCGGCGGGCAGTACAGAAGCGCCCCTGCCCTGTCAACGGCTTTGTTGGCGCACCATGCGCAACGCCTTATCTGGCAAGGGATTTCACGCTACGGTATTATAATACCTCTGATCAGGGCCGCCGCGCGCGCCAGGCCAAGCCCACCGCCACCGCCAGCACCAGCGCCGCGGTCGCCTGGTGGACCACCGCCATCGCCAGCGGATCGCCCATCATCAGCGTGCCTATGCCCAAAAGGGCCTGGACCGTGACCAGCGCGGCCAGGGCCAGGGCCAATGACTTGGCCGGCGTCGGAAGCCATACGGAACGCCGGGCCAGGATGGCGATGGTCCACGCAGCGAGGAACAGGACGTACGCGCCCAGGCGATGATGAAGTTGCACCGCCGCCTGGCTGTGCAGGGCCGAGCGCCAGAACCCGCCCTGCCAGTAGTCGCGCGGGAACAGATGGCCGTTCATCAGCGGCCAGTCATTATAGACCAGACCCGCCCGGTTGCCGGCCACCAGCCCGCCCAGCAGGATCTGGAAGAACACGCCGCCGGCAAGCAGCCCGGCCATCAGCGGCCAGCGCGGGCGATGGGTCGGCCGCGCGGGTCCGTGCCAGGCGTCCAGTCCGGTCCACACCAGCAGGCAGAAGACCACCAGCGCCAAGCCGAGATGCACCGTCAGGCGCTCGGGCGCGACCTCGACCCGGCCCGCCAGGCCGCTGGCTACCATCCACCAGCCGACCAGGCCCTGCAGCCCTCCCAGCCCGAGCAGGAGCCAGCAGCGGCCCACCAGGCCGGGCGGGATCATCCGGCGGAAGAGAAACACCAGGAACGGCACGGCGAAGGCGGCGCCGACGATACGGCCCAGCAACCGATGCGCCCATTCCCACCAGTAGATGCCCTTGAACGCCTCGAGCGACATGCCCCTGTTGATCAACTGGTACTGGGGGATGCGCTGATAGTTGCGGAACTCGGCCGCCCATTCGGCCGGCGACAAGGGTGGAAGGGCGCCGCGGATCGGCTTCCATTCGGTGATCGACAGGCCGGAATTGGTCAGACGGGTGGTCCCGCCCAGGATGACCATCGCGAACACCAGGACGGCGACCGCGAACAGCCACAGCCCCACCGCCCTTGCTCGCCCTGATTTCAGAAATGAGGTCATCGGTCCCCGCGCGGCTCGCCCAAGCCTGCCTTGGACCCTCCCCGCCCTTGCCCTACGCCCCGTGCGGCGGCGCGTCCACCCTGGCCGCGGGCTCCCGCGCGGGCTATAGCCGGCTTTGGGGATCAAGGTTCGGTGAAACCAGCATGACCGCGCATCAGCGAAAGGCCGTCGGCGGCGTCCTGACCCTGCTGTTCCTAGCCGCCTACATTTGGGCGGCGACGGTGATTGGCGAGGCCGTACCCAAGATCTGGTGGTCCCAACTGGCCTATTACGTCATCACCGGCGTCGCCTGGGGCCTGCCCCTGATCCCGCTGATGCGCTGGATGAACCGGGGCGGATAGGCGCCGGACGCTGTACGCCCGGGTGACCTCAGCGTCCTGGCCTGAAGGGACGGCGACTAGGGGGCCAAGCGCGCCCGTTCGCGGTCGATATCCTCATCGCTATAGGGCGGCGCGTTCTCGTCGAACACCCAGCCCGCGCCGCGATAGGCCGCGCCCCTGGCGGCCAAGTCCACGTGCCCGACCTCGCTCAGCGCGGCCTCGGCCTGAGCAAACAGGGCGTCTTCGACCCTGGCGCTGACGATGGCCCCGCCACGCCGGACGCCTTCGGCCATCAGTTCGGCCTCGTCGCGATGAACGCCCGCGGTCGTCAGCCCCACGACCACGCCGGCTCCGGCCCCCGCGACGGCGCCCGCGACCGCCGTGCCGATGGCGGCGGCCAGCCAGCCCGCGGCCACCAGAGGCCCAAGCCCTGGCGTGACGATCAAGGCCACGCCCGCCAGCACGCCGCCGGCGGCGCCAAGCGTCCCGCCGATGGCGGCCCCGGTCTCAGCATCCTTGGCCACAGACTCTCCGGCGCTGTCGTGCTCGCCGTAGAGGCGCGCGGGCGCTTGGCCGGACGTGTGGCCCACGATGCTGATGTCCTCGGCTGGAACGCCGAGGCTTTCCAGCGCATCGACCGCGCGCTCGGCGTCGGGCAGCCTGTCGAACAGTCGAGCGATGGTTTGGGTCATGTGTTCGCCTTTCCGCTGGCGGCTCGCGCGAGGGGCGGGACCTACGGCGCGCAGAGCGTGAGCTTGGAGAACAAGCCAGGCCTGCCCCGGTTCCCCGTGGCGGCCGCGCACCGCCCGTCAGGCGGCCGGCCTGCGCCGTTCAAACAGGATCGAAGGCGCCTCCCTATAGGTCGTCCGGGCGTATTCCTTGTATCCGCACAGCGCGGCCAACTCGATCGATGCGGCGTTGCGCGGGTCGATCATGCACACGGTCCGAATCATGGACGGCCGCGCGTCGCACCAGGCCAGAGCCGCGCCCAAGGCCTCGCGCGCATAGCCCTTGCCCCGCGCCTGGGGCGCCAAGGCCCATCCGGCTTCCGGCGCGCCATCGAACCGTTCGCCCAGTCCGCGGCGAAATTCGCCGAAGCCGACCTCGCCCACGAAGGCGCCGGTCGCCTGCTCCCGCACGACCCAGTAGCCGAAGCCCAGCAGCGTCCAATGCCCGGCGTAGCGATGCAGCCGCGCCCAACTCTCGGCGGGAGTGGACGGCTTGCCGCCGATGTAGAGCGCGACCTGCTCCAAGGCCCACATCGCGGCGCTTTCGCTGTAGTCGTCCAGACGATGCGGCCGCATTTCGAGCCGGGCCGTCCGGATGACGGCGTGATCATGCGCCTGGATCATCGCGGCGATGTTGGGAATGAGCCGACCCGCCTCCGGGAAGAGGCGATGGTCGGAGCGGCGGGATTCGAACCCACGACCCCTTGACCCCCAGTCAAGTGCGCTACCAGGCTGCGCTACGCTCCGAGAGGGCGCCTTATAGGGGGCGCGATCCGGCCCGGCAATTGAAAAACCGGCCCGTCACGCGCCGCCGATCAGGCGCTCCAGCCGGGCCCGGGCGGCCAGCAGTCCGTCCAGGGCGTCCTGCAGCCGCGCCCGTTCCTCGGGCGATATCTCCCGGCCTCCCCGCTCAAACAGCGACGGCGGATCGAACAGCGACGGCTCGGCCAGCGGCGAGGTCTGCACCGGCGGCGGCGACAGGGACGGGATCGGCTCCAGGGTCTCGGCGGGCGTCTGTATCTGGGCGGCGCTGGCGGCCGGAAGCGCCTGAAGCACCCGCTTCATGCCCTGTTCCTTGTGCAGCTTCTGCACGCCCTTGATGGTGTAACCCTCGTCGTGCAGCAGGGCGCGCACGGCGCGCAGCACGTCCAGGTCCTGAGGGCGATAGAAGCGCCGCCCGCCAGCCCGCTTCATCGGCCGGATGAAGGAGAACTTGGTTTCCCAGAAGCGCAGCACGTGCTGGGCTACGCCCAGTTCCTCGGCAGCCTCGGAAATGGTGCGAAACGCCTCTGGCCCCTTCATCGGGTCCGGCTTGACCTTACTCGGCCAGGGCCCGCTGGATGCGGGCCTTCATGACCTGGGAGGCCCTGAAGCCGATCACGCGCCGCGGCTCGATGGAGGCGGGCTCGCCGGTCTTGGGATTGCGGCCCATGCGCGCGCGTTTGGCGCGGACCTGGAACACGCCGAAGCCCGAAAGCTTGACCGTCTGGCCCTCTTCGAGGGCCTCGACCACGATGTCCAAGGTTCGCTCGACCAGACCGGCGCAGTCCTGCCGCGTCAGTCCGACCTCCTCATGCACCGCTTCGCAGAGATCCGCGCGAGTCAGTGTCCGTCCCTTCATGCCAACGACCCCCGCCGGAAGGACCAAATCTGCTGAAGGTGTGCCGCGATAAACCCGGAAAGTCAAAGGGTTCGCGCGGGACGGCGCCAAAGCGCTTAAAAAATATGCTCTAGAAACGCGCCGCGCACGCGCCCCAGGTCAGACCGCCGCCCATCGCCTCGAACAGCAGCAGCTGGCCGGGCTTGACGCGGCCGTCCGCCACCGCCTGGCTGAAGGCCAGCGGAATCGAGGCCGCAGAGGTGTTGGCGTGCTGGGCCACGGTGGAAACCACCTTGTTTTCGTCCAGCCCCAGGCGGTGGGCCACGCCGTTGAGAATGCGCTGGTTAGCTTGGTGAGGAATGAACCAGTCGACCTCGGCGATGGTCACGCCGGCGTCGGCGGCGGCGGCCTCGACAGCCTCGGCGATGTTAATCACCGCGTGGCGGAACACCTGGTTGCCCTGCATGCGCAGCTTGCCGACCTGGCCGTTGCTGGAGACGCCGCCGTCGGCGGTCAGCATCTCCTGCTTGGTCCCGTCCGAGCGCAGGGCGAAACCCAGAATCCCGCGGTCGGCCGAGGTCCCCTGCCCGGCGCACGGCTCCAGCACCACCGCGCCGGCCCCATCGCCGAATAGCACGCATGTGGAGCGATCGGTCCAGTCGAGCAGGCTCGACATTCGATCGGCCCCAATCACGAGGGCGCAGCGCGAGCGGCCGCGCGCCACGAAGCCGTCGGCCACGCTCAGGGCGTACACAAAACCGGTGCACACCGCCTGAACATCGAACGCCGCGCACACCGGCGCGCCCAGCTTGGCCTGGACCAGGGCGGCGGTGGAGGGGAAGGTCAGGTCGGGCGTGGTGGTGGCCACGATGATCAGGTCGAGGTCCTGGGCCGTGCGGCCGGCCGCCTGCAGCGCCGCCTTGGCCGCCTCGACCGCGAGGTCAGACGTGCCCTGGTCCGCGGCGGCGTAGTGCCGGTTGCGGATGCCGGTGCGCTCGGTGATCCATTCGTCGCTGGTGTCGACGATCTGGGTCAGGTCAGCGTTGGACACCTGGCGTTCGGGCAGATAGCCGCCCACGCCGGTGATGGCGCTACGGAGAACTGAACTCAATGGGCGGTCTCCGCGGCCGCCTGGAGCGTCTCGACCTCGGGCAGGGCCGCGGCGAGTTGCTTCAGGCGCCATTCGATCTGCTTATCATAGTCGCTGTTGGCAAGGTCCACGGCCACCTTGATCGCATTGGCGAAGCCCCGCGCGTCGGCGCCGCCGTGGCTTTTGACCACGATGCCCGTCAGGCCCAGCAGCGGGCCGCCGTTGACCAGGCTGGTGTCCAGCCGGGCGCCCATCTTCTTCAGCGCCGGGCCGGCGATCAGGGCGCTCAGCTTGGCTTGCAGTGAGGAGGTGAAGGCCTCGCGCAACACCTGGCGCACGAAGCGGGCGGTGCCTTCGGCGGTCTTCAGCGCGATATTGCCCGAAAAGCCGTCTGTGACGACCACGTCCACCGTGCCTTTGGCGATGTCGTCGCCCTCGACGAAGCCGCGATAGTCGAGATCCAGGCCGATCTCGCCCAGCAGGCGATGCGCCTCGCGCACCTCTTCGTGGCCCTTCTGCTCTTCCGACCCCACGTTCAGCAGGCCGATGGTCGGCTTCTGCACCCCGTGCACCGCGCGGTGGAAGGCCTCGCCCATGATGGCGAACTCCACCAGCTGGGCCGCATCGCTGGTGACATTGGCGCCGACGTCCAGCACGGCGGAGCGTCCGCGCAGCGTCGGCCAGGTGGCCACGATCGCCGGCCGGTCGAGGCCGAGGATCATGCGCAGCTGCAGCTTGGAGATGGCCATCAGTGCGCCGGTGTTGCCGCCCGACACCGCCGCGCGCGCCTCGCCGTTGCGCACCGCTTCCACACAATTCCATAGGCTGGAGCCTTTGCCCCGCCGCAGGGCGTGCGCGGCCTTCTCCTCCGAGCCGATGGCCTTGTCGGTGTGACGCACCTCGCAGCGATCGCGCAGCTGGGGCAGACGCGCCAGCTCAGCCTCGATTCGCTCGGCGTCGCCGTGCAGCAGGAACCGATGCGCCTGCGCGCCCAGCCGCTCGCTCGCCAGGGCGACCCCCGGGACCGCGACGGCCGGTCCATGGTCGCCGCCCATGGCGTCGATCGAAATCGCGATAGTGTTGGACACGCGGCCCTAAGCCCTCCGGAATTGAGCCGGACCCTACAGGGCCTCGGCGGCGATGCAAGTGCGGCTAGGCTTTCGGAGCCTTCAGTTGGGACAGAACGGCGAAGGGCGAAGGCTCCGGCGCCAGGTCCGGGGCGGCGAAAACCGCGTCCGGCTTGCGCGGGAACGGGTCCACCGCCAGCGACAGGTCCTCGACCACATAGGCCCCCAGATGCAGCAGACCGTCGCTGATCTCGTCGGGAGGGTCGTCGGCCTCCGGGTCAAGCTCCAGGTCCGGGTCGGCGGGATCGCCCAGCAACGCCGATCCTGTGGGAACCGCGCGCACGGTGAAATCGCCCGCCAGCACGCTGTCGAACGGCTCCAGGCTCACCCCGCAGGTCTGGGTGACCTCCGCCGACCAGAGCCCGTGGATCTCCACCCCGTCCAGCCACGGCGAAATGCGCAGGGCGGCGTCCAGCGTCTTGAGCGCGTCCACGCCCACCGCCTCGGCGATGCGCGCCAGGGCCGGACCTTCGGCGATGATTCGACGCTCGACCGGCGCGCGACCCACCTCGTGCAGAGGCATATCGACCGGCCAGGCGTCTGGAACGCCGGGTTCTAGACCGCGATCTTGGGCCATTCGACCTCTCCTTCCAGCAAATGTTCCAGCGGCTGACGCGCCAGCGCGCCGCCCGTATCGGCCGCATAGCGGGCCACGCCCGCGCTGTCCGCCCCCTCCAGGGTGCGGCCGATCAGCGCTTCCAGCGCCTCCAGGCCCGGCCCGTCCTCCAGCGCCTGATCATAGGCCTTGGCCCGGCCATAGAACGCCTCGCCCAGCTTGCGCATCTTCTTGCCCACCGACAGGTCGCCCACGCCCAGTTCACGAAGGCCGTCGTCCAGGGCGCGCACATAGGCGTCGAACAGGGCCTGACCGGTCTCCGCGGCGCGCGGTCCCTGGCCCTTCAGGCGGTGCAGCAACAGGACCACGTGCAAGGTATAGAGCTCGAACCGGCCTTCCGGCGTGTCGGGCGCGCCCAGGCCCTCGTACAACGCCGGCTGACGCGCCTGAGCCACCGCCGCCGCATACAGCCGCCGCCCGGCGGCCGCGGCCGGACGGGGTGCAAACAGACGGGGCGCGAACAGACGGCCGAGGCTCATGGGGCGCTCCCTTTGCATATCCGTCCAAGTTTGGCCCCCGAATCGGCGCAGACGTCACGCGACGCCGAACTGGGAACATCATTGAACTAAGGGCGGCGGGACGTTAGGTCAAAGGCTGGAGACCAACAGCACGATGGGATCGATGTTGCGCCGACCCGCTTTCGCCCTTTTCGCCGCCGCCGCACTCGCCGGCGCCGCGGTCACAGGCTGCGCCCCGATCCGTGAGCAGAACGGCTATCAGGCCATCGAGCACAAGCCGACCGACATGAAGGTCGGCACGGACACCAAGTCCACGGTGCTGGATTCGCTCGGCAGTCCGTCGGTGGTGTCGACCTTCGACCCCAACGTCTGGTTCTACATGTCCCAGCGGACCAGCCAGCTCGCCTACCACGGCCTGCGGGTCACCCGCCGAAACATCGTCCAGATCACCTTCGACAAGGACAGCGAGAAGGTGACGAACGTGCAGACCTTCACCCTGAAGGACGGCCACATCATCGCTTACAACGGTCGCGAGACGCCCACGCGCGGCCGCGAGCTATCGGCCATCGAACAGCTGCTGGGCAATATCGGACGCGGCACCATGCTGCCCCAGCAGGACGCGGCGCCGGGTTCGCGCCCCGGGCCGTAAGCGCCCTCGCCGTCTGACCCCAACGAAAACGCCCCGGAAGTCGCCTTCCGGGGCGTTCGCTTGTCAGGCTGAGGCTTAGTGCGCCAGCACCGCCAGCAGCAGCAGGGCGACGATGTTGGTGATCTTGATCATCGGGTTGACCGCCGGACCCGAGGTGTCCTTGTAGGGATCGCCCACGGTGTCGCCCGTGACCGCCGCCTTGTGCGCGTCCGACCCCTTCTTGTGCAGCACCCCGTCGCGGTCGGTGAAGCCTTCCTCGATCAGCTTCTTGGCGTTGTCCCACGCGCCCCCGCCCGAGGTCATCGACACGGCGACGAACAGGCCGGTGACGATCACGCCCATCAGCATGGCGCCGACCGCCGAGAAGGCCTCAGACTTGCCGGCGATGGCCTGGATCACGAAGAACAGCACGATCGGGCTGGCCACGGGCAGCAGCGAAGGCGCGATCATTTCCTTGATCGCCGCCTTGGTCAGGATGTCGACCGCCCGGCCGTACTCCGGCTTGACCTCATAGGTCATGATCCCGGGGTTCTCGCGGAACTGGCGGCGCACCTCGACCACCACCGCCTGGGCGGCGCGGCCCACGGCGGTCATCGACATGCCGCCGAACAGGAACGGCAGCAGGCCGCCGAACAGCAGGCCCACGACGACGTAGGGGTTGGACAGGTCGAAGGCCACAGCGCCCAGGCCGTCGAAGAACGAGCCGGGCGCGGCGTTGGCGGTGAAGAACTTCAGGTCCTGGGTGTAGCAGGCGAACAGCACCAGGGCGCCCAGGCCCGCCGAACCGATGGCGTAGCCCTTGGTCACCGCCTTGGTAGTGTTGCCGACCGCGTCCAGGGCGTCGGTGATCACCCGCACCTCGGACGGCAGGCCGGCCATCTCGGCGATACCGCCGGCGTTGTCCGTCACCGGACCAAACGCGTCGAGGGCCACGATGAATCCGGCCAGCGACAGCATGGCGGTGGTGGCCAGAGCCACGCCGAACAGGCCCGCCAGGTTGAAGGTCACCAGGATGCCGCCGATTATCACGATGGCGATGGGGGCTGTGGCCTCCAGCGACATGGCCAGGCCTTGGATCACGTTGGTGCCGTGGCCGGAGACGCTGGCCTGGGCCACCGACTTGACCGGGCGAAAGCCCGTGCCGGTGTAGTATTCGGTGATCATCACGATCAGGGCGGTGATCACCAGGCCGGTCAAGGCGCAGCCCACCAGCGCCATGCCGCCGAAGGTCTTGTCGCCCACCGTCAGGTTAGCCGGGACGAAGCGCGGAATGACCACGTAAAGCGCCGCCGCGGCCAGTACGCCGGTGACGATCAGGCCCTTGTAGAGCGCGCCCATGATGTTGGCGCTCTTGCCCAGGCGTACGAAGAAGGCGCCGATAACCGAGGTGACGATGCCGATGGCGCAGACCGACAGGGGCAGCAGCAGCAGCTGGTTGAGCGACGGGGCGTCGCGGAACAGGATCGAGGCCAGCACCATGGTGGCCACGGTGGTCACCGCATAGGTCTCGAACAGGTCCGCGGCCATGCCCGCGCAGTCGCCGACGTTGTCGCCCACGTTGTCGGCGATGGTGGCCGCGTTGCGGGGGTCGTCCTCGGGGATTCCCGCCTCGACCTTGCCCACCATGTCGCCGCCCACGTCGGCGCCCTTGGTGAAGATGCCGCCGCCCAGACGGGCGAAGATCGAGATCAGGCTAGCGCCGAAGCCCAGGGCCACCAGGCTATCGACCACCTCGCGGCTTGTGTTGGCCAGGCCCATGCAGGTGGTCAGGAAGCCGTAATAGCCCGCCACGCCCAGCAGGGCGAAGCCCGCCACCAGCATGCCGGTGATGGCGCCCGAGGTGAAGGCCAGCTTCAGTCCGCCGGCGAGGCCGCCCGAGGCCGCCTGGGCGGTGCGCACATTGGCGCGCACCGATACGAGCATGCCCGCGAAGCCCGCCGCGCCCGACAGCACCGCGCCGATCAGGAAACCCACTGGCTGTTCCCAGCTCTTGAAGAAGATGGCCAGCAGCACGATCACGACCACGCCGACCATGGCGATGGTGGTGTACTGGCGGCGAAGATAGGCCTGCGCCCCCTCCTGAACCGCGGCGGCGATTTCCTGCATTCGCGCGTTGCCGGCCGGCGCCTTCAGAAGGCCGACCGTCTGCACAATTCCGTAAAGCACCGCCAGCAGTCCCGCGGCGATGACCAGCGTAAGACCCATTTGAGCTCCGTCCCTTCAATCCTCGTTGTCACGCGCGCCCTTGGGGCGTCGCGTCTCGGCCGTTATCGGCCAGCCCGGCGCGTCCCGCCTTCATTGAGGCGGGTTGTGCGCTCGGACGAGGGACCGTGCCAAATGTGACGCTGGCGCGCAACCGCACGCCGCCGCCTGGGAAGCGTCAGGGGATGATTTCGGGCTCGCGCGCCCGCGTCGGCGCGGCCGTGGCCTGGGTCGGCGCTTTCAGCCTGCCCTGCCTTTGGGACACTTGCTTGACCACCTCGACGTCACGAACGACGCCCTTGCCCATGATGGTCGCGGCGTCCCTCAGGACCTCGGCGCGGATCTTGCCCACGTCCATCTTGGTGTAGTCGCTGGCCAGGGTGAAGGGCGTCCGATGGCCGGCGCGGAGCAGGGCGTCGCGAAAGAACGGCTCCTTGGCCCGCACCGTCGCGCCGTCCGCGCCCATGACCAGGTCCAGTTTGACCGTCACGAACACGTAGTTGATCACCCGGTCGTCGACCACCACCGGCAGGCCAACCGCCTGAATCTGGATCGATTCTGGCTTGTCGGACTTGGGATCCGCGGCGCGGGCCGAAGAGAGCGGCGCTGTCGCCAGAGCCGCCGCCGTCGCCGCTGTCACCGCCGTCACCCGCAAGGCCCGCACGCCCGACCTCCGTCATCCGTGCCGATAACCGGCCCTGTTCACGCGAATCTCTCGCCGCTGGAAGAGTACGCGCACCGCGCGGCCTTCGACCATGCGGCCGATCGGCGTCATGGCCACGCCCGCCGCCCTGGCCGCCTCGATCATCGCCGCCACGTTTTCGGGCGCGGAGGTGAGCACCACCTCATAGTCGTCGCCGCCCGCGGCCAAACGAAGCAGGCGATCCTGGCGCTCGCTCGGGTGATCGGCGAAGGCCCGGCCCTCGGCGCTGAGGGGAACCGCGTCCAGGTCCAGCTCCACGCCCAGAGCGCTGGCGGCGGCGATATGGCCGGCGTCGGCGATCAGGCCGTCGGAGACGTCGGCCGCCGCGGTGGCCCACGCACGCAGCGCCGGGGTCAGGGCCACGCGGGGCTCGGGCGTGCGATAGCGCGTCAGCGAGGGCGCAGTCCGGCCCTCCAGCGCCGCCTGCAGGCCCAGCCAGCCGTCGCCGATCCAACCGCTGACCAGCACCACGTCGCCCGCCCGGGCCCCCGAGCGCAGCACGGCCCTGCCCGGCGGCGTGCGGCCCAGAATGGTCACGCTGGCGGTCAGGGGGCCGGGCGTCGAGACGCTGTCGCCGCCCAGCAGCTTGAGCCCATAGGCCCGCTGGTCGCGTTCCAGGCCTTGAGCGAAGGCCTGGCGCTCGGCCCAGCCGCAGCGCGGCGGCCAGGCGATGGACAGGAAATAGGCGTAGGGCTGGGCGGCCTTCGCCGCCAGGTCCGATAGATTGGTGCGCAGCAGCCGCTGCGCCACCTGGTCGATCGGGTCGCCCGCAAGGAAGTGAACCCCCTCGACCATCATGTCGGCCGAGATCACCAGGTCTTCGTCCGGCCGCGGCGTCAGCACCGCCGCGTCGTCCAGCAGGTCCAGGGCCTCAGGCGCCCCGAGCGTCAACGGCCGCATCAGCCGGGCGATGACGTCGAATTCGTCGACCGTAGGCTTGTCGGGCCTATCCGCCGGCATCGGAGGGCGCTGGCCGGTCGCGGGCGATGGCGTCCAGCGCGCCGTTGATGAAGCCCGGCTCGGGGCCTTCGAAGAACGACTTGGCCAGCTCGACATATTCGTCGATCGACACCTCGACCGGCACGTCCGGGCGCCACAGCAGCTCGAAGGCGCCGGCGCGCAGGATCGCGCGCAAGGTCGCGTCGAGCCGCTCCAGGCGCCATCCGCTGGCCAAGTGATGGGCGATGGCCTGGTCGATCGCCATCTGGTCGCCCACCACCCCGCGCACGATCTCGGCGAAGAAGGCCTCGTCAGCCGCCGCCAGGCGCGATCCCTCGATGTCGCGGTCAAAGCGATGGTCGGAAAACTCGCGCACCACCGAATCCACGCCCGCTCCGGACACCTCCATCTGATAGAGGGCCTGAACGGCGGCGAGCCGGGCGACAGAGCGGGCCTGGCGCGCGCTCATCGGATCTGGCCGAACAGGCGGCGCTTGAGGACGATCATGTCCAGGGCGGTGCGCGCGGCGAAGCCGCCCTTGTCGCCTTCCGAACGCTTGGCCCGCGCCCAGGCCTGATCCTCGTCCTCGACCGTCAGCACGCCGTAGCCGATGGCCAGATGCTTCTTGATCGACAGGTCCATCAGGCCGCGCGCGGACTCGCCGCAGACATAGTCGTAGTGCGTAGTCTCGCCGCGGATCACGCAGCCCAGGGCGACATAGCCGTCATAACGGATGCCGGTCGGCCGGTGAGCCGCTTCGTGCGCCAGGGAAATCGCGGCGGGCAGCTCGAACGCGCCGGGCACGCTGATCACATTGTATTCGGCCCCGAACGCGGTCAGGGCGTCGGCCGCCCCAGCCAGGAGCTCGTCGGAGATGTCCGGATAAAAGCGGGCCTCGACGACCAGGATGCGCAGCTTGTCTTCCAGCATGATCAACTCTCCGAAGGCGGGGCCGGCACGGCCACCCGCCCGACAATCTTGAGACCGTAGCCATCCAGTCCGGCCGGCTTGGCGGTCAGGCTCATCAGGATCATGTCACGCACGCCCAGATCGAGCAGAATCTGCGCGCCCACGCCATATTGGCGCAGGGATCTTTGCCCCATGTAGGTGCTGTGGTCTTGGTTGACGCGCTCGGTCAGCGGGCTGTTGTCGCGCAGGAACACCGCGACGCCGGGGCCGTCGTGCTCGGCCAGGGCGCGCAGCGAGGCGGGGATATAGGTGCGCCGCGCCTCGGCGTGGCCCAGCACGTCGGCGAAGAAATCCACCTGGTGCATGCGCACCAAGGTTGGCGCGTCGGGCGTGATGCGGCCCTTGACCAGGGCGGCGTGCTCGGCGCCGTCCAGGAGGTTGCGATAGACGAACAGTCGGAAATCGCCGCCGTAGACGCTGGTGAAGGGCTGTTCCAGCGCGCGCTCGATGAAGGTCTCGGTGCGCCGGCGATAGGCGATCAGGTCGGCGATGGTGCCGATCTTCAGCCCGTGCGTCTGGGCGAAGGCGATCAGGTCGGGCACCCGCGCCATGGTGCCGTCGTCGTTCATCACCTCGCAGATCACGCCAGCCGGATAGAGGCCCGCCAGGCGCGAGATGTCGACCGCCGCCTCGGTATGGCCGGCGCGCACCAGCACCCCGCCTTCCTTGGCCACCAGCGGAAACACGTGCCCGGGGCTAACCACGTCGTCGGCGCCCTTGGTGGGGTCTATCGCCACCGAGACGGTGCGCGCCCGGTCGTGGGCCGAAATGCCCGTGGTCACCCCGTCCTTGGCCTCAATCGACACGGTGAAGGCGGTCCCGTGCTCGGCCTGGTTCTCATAGGCCATAGGCGACAGACGCAGGTCCCTTGCCCGCTGACGGGTGATGGCCAGACAGATCAGGCCGCGCGCGTGCTTGGCCATGAAGTTGATCTGCTCGGGCGTGGCCATCTGGGCGGGGATGATCACGTCCCCCTCGTTCTCGCGGTCCTCGGCGTCCACCAGGATGTAAGGCCGGCCCTGGCGGGCGTCCTCGATGATGTCCTCGATGGGGGAAATGGGATCGTCGATGTTCATATGCAGCTCTGTCCGCCGGGCGGTCTAAAGGGTTTCGCGCCAGCGCGCCACGTATCGCGCGATCAGATCGATCTCGAGATTGACCCGCGACCCCGGGGCGAGGCCGCCCAAGGTAGTCGCGTCCCAAGTGTGGGGGATGATGTTCACGCCGAACACATCGTCCTCGACCTCATTCACCGTCAGCGATACGCCGTCGACCGTGATCGAGCCCTTGGCGGCGATGAACCGGTTCAGCGGCCGCGGCGCGCGGAACTTGAACCTGTGCGAACCGCCCTCGGGCGTGATCGACACCACCTGCCCCACCCCATCGACATGGCCCGACACGATGTGCCCGCCCAGTTCGTCGCCTAGGCGCGCGGCCCGCTCCAGATTGACCCGGTGGCCAATGGTCCAGTCGCCGAGGTTGGTCGCCGACAGGGTCTCGGCCGAGGCCTCGACGGCGAACCAGTCCCAGCCTTTCTCGACCACCGTCAGGCAGCAGCCCGCGTGGCTGATCGAAGCGCCGATATCCACGCCGCCCAGGTCATAGCGGGTCTCGATCTCGAACCTGCGGTCGCGCTGGGTGTCGCGGACGTCGCGCACGCGTCCGATGTCGGTGACGATGCCGGTGAACATTCAGACCCTCTCGTAGCGTTCCCACAGGTCCGCGCCGCTTTCGCGCGCGTCGGTGCGCCTAAAGCTTGGGGCGTCGGCCAGGCGGCGCAAGGCGAGCGCGCCCACGGCGGGCAGACCGTCCGCGCCGAGCAGGATCGGCGCCCTGAACCATTCGATCCGGTCGACCAGGCCGGCGGAGAGGAAGCTGGCGGCCACGCGGCCGCCGCCCTCGATCATCACGGCGTTCAGGCCGGCCTGGGCCAGCGCCTGGAGCGCCGCCGCCGGGGCCGGACGGCCGTCAGCGTCCGCGTCAACTTGGATCACCCGCACGCCGAGGTCGATCAGCGCCGCGCGGGGCGCGCCGGTCGTCACCACCCATGTCGGGATCTGACGCGCCGTCCGCGCCAGCTGGCTGTCGGCGGGCAGACGCTGGCGGCTGTCGAGCACCACGCGCGCGGGCTGGGCGCTCTCGTGACCGTCCAGGCGCACTGTCAACGCCGGATCGTCGATAAGCGCCGTGTCCACGCCGACTATCACCGCGTCGTGCCCGGCGCGCAGTTCGTGGACGGTGCGCCGCGAACGCTCGCCGGTGATCCAGCGGCTTTCACCCGTCGCCGTGGCGATGCGCCCATCGAGTGAGGTGGCGAGCTTGAGCGTCACGCCGCGCGGGGCGGACATCAGCCGCCCTCGGTCTCTTCGCTCAGGCCTTCCTCGCCCAGAAAGCGGGCGAAATCCTGTGTCTCGCGGAAGTCGCGATAGACCGAGGCGTAGCGCACATAGGCCACCTCATCGAGCGCCTTGAGCGCCTTCATCACCATCTCTCCCACCACGGTCGAGGGCAGTTCGGTCTCGCCCAGGCTTTCGAGCTGGCGCACGATGCCCGAGACCATGCGTTCGACCCGCTCCGTATCGATCGGGCGCTTGCGTATCGCCACCGAGATCGAACGCATCAGCTTCTCGCGCTCGAACGGCGCGCGCCGGCCCGAGCGCTTGACGATCGTCAGTTCACGCAGTTGCACCCGTTCGAAAGTGGTGAAGCGGCCGCCGCACGCCGGACACAAGCGCCGGCGCCGGATCGCGGCGCCGTCCTCGGACGGCCGCGAATCCTTGACCTGACTTTCCAGTTCTCCGCAAAACGGGCAACGCACGCGACCGACGCCTCCTCAGCCCAAGCCCAACCTAGACCGCAGAGGCGTAGATAGGAAATCTCGCGGTCATGTCGAGGACTTCCTGGCGCACCTTGGCCTCGACCGCCGCGTCGCCTTCGCCCGCCTGGATCGCGTCGATCACCTGGGCGATCATCTGGCCGATGCGGCGGAACTCGCCCTGGCCGAAGCCGCGGGTGGTGCCGGCGGGCGTGCCCAGCCGAATGCCCGAGGTGACGAACGGCTTTTCCGGATCGAACGGAATGGCGTTCTTGTTGCAGGTAATGTTGGCCCGGCCCAGCGCGGCCTCCGCCGCCTTGCCCGTGACGCCCTTGGGCCGCAGATCAACCAGCATCAGGTGATTGTCGGTGCCGCCCGTGACGATGTCCAGGCCCGCCGCCTTGAGCGTCTCGGCCAGGACCTTGGCGTTGTCGACAACATCGCGCGCATAGGCCTTGAATTCGGGCTGCAGCGCCTCCTTGAACGCCACGGCCTTGGCCGCGATCACGTGCATCAGCGGCCCGCCCTGAAGGCCCGGGAAAATGGCCGAGTTGAGCTTCTTGGCGATGGCTTCGTCATTGCTCAGGATCAGGCCGCCGCGCGGGCCGCGCAGCGACTTGTGCGTGGTCGAGGTGGTGACATGGGCGTGCGGCACCGGGCTGGGATGCACGCCCCCGGCCACCAGACCGGCGAAGTGAGCCATGTCCACCAGCAGATAGGCCCCAACCTCGTCGGCGATGCGGCGGAAACCCTCGAAATCCCAGAAGCGGGCGTAGCCCGACCCACCGGCGATGATCAGCTTGGGCTTGTGCTCGCGCGCCAGGGCGGCGACCTCGTCCATATCGATCTGCTGGTCCTGGCGGCGCACGCCGTACGACACCGCCTTGAACCACTTGCCGCTCATGTTGACCGGAGAGCCGTGAGTCAGGTGCCCGCCCGCGGCCAGATCCAGGCCCATGAACACGTCGCCAGGCTGCAGCAGGGCGAGGAACACCGCCTGATTCATCTGGCTGCCCGAGTTGGCCTGAACGTTGGCGAAGCCCGCGCCGAACAGCGTCTTGGCGCGCTCGATCGCCAGGGTCTCGACGATGTCCACATACTCGCAGCCCCCGTAGTAGCGCTTGCCCGGATAGCCCTCAGCGTACTTGTTGGTCAGGATCGACCCCTGCGCCTCGAGCACCGCGCGCGAGACGATGTTCTCCGACGCGATCAGCTCGATCTCGTGCTGCTGACGCCCCAGTTCCTTGCCGATCGCCGAGAAGATTTCCGGATCGGCGCTGTCCAGCGCTGCGCCGAAGAACGCGTCCTGCGAGCGGGCGGCGGTAGGGGCTGACAGGGACATGAGCTGGGGCCTTTTCTTTCCGGTGACGGCGCACATGGGGCGGCGACTGTTTAGACGCCAGGGTCACCGTGGCGCAACAAGCCTTTGACCGAGACTTCGGCCCTGAACACGGCCAAGCCGGCAGGAACCCGCGTTCGACTGGTACGTTGCATGTTTTCACGTCGAACAATCCGCGAGCCACCTGCGGACACACGGGGATCGCGTCTTTCGAGGCGGGACAGGTAAAGACTTAAAGGCGGGCAAAAGGAATGACAGTGCATCCTGATTTGGCGATCGCCACCCACGAAAACAAGCTGCGCTGGAGCGCTGAAATCGTGGCGGCCTATGTCGCGCTCAACACCATCCCGCCGAGCGGAATCCCAGAGTTGATCCGCTCCATCTATGAGACCCTGGGGGGGCTCGACGGGGCCGCTATCGCGCCGCCGGTACGCAACACGGAGAAGCCCAAGCCGGCGGTTCCGGTGTCCAAGTCGGTGCACCAGGACTACATCGTATGCCTGGAAGACGGCAAACAGCTGAAGATGCTCAAGCGCTACCTGCGCTCACGCTACGATCTGAGCCCCGAAGACTATCGCCGCAAATGGGGCCTGCCGCCCGACTATCCGATGGTGGCGCCCGCCTACGCGGCCCGACGCTCGGATTTCGCCAAGCAGATCGGCCTGGGCCGCGGCGTGCGCCGACGGCGCGAGCGGGCCAGCTGACCAACCAATCCCTGGCGTTGACCAACGGATGGGGATGTGCGGGGCTGCGGGGAACCTTCAGCGACCTTCACAGCGACCTCGCCATGCGGCTGAGAGGACGACGATGCGCAAATCCCACTGGTTTTCTGCCGCCGCGACGCTGGGCGGCCTTAGCCTGGGCTTGGCCGCCGCGCCCGCTTCCGCCGGATGCCTGACCGGCGCGGCTGTGGGCGGGGTCGCCGGCCACATGGCGCACCACCACGCCTTGGTGGGGGCCGCGGCCGGCTGCGTGGTCGGCCACGGAATGGCTGCGCGCAAGAAGCGGGAAACGGCGGATCAGAAGGCGGCCGAGCGGCGGCAAGCCCAGCAGCCTCAACCGGCCCCGACACGGGGGCGCCCCGGCGGATGACAACGGGTGCGCGGCGCTAGGCGGCGTAACCGCCCATGCGCTTGACGTTGCAGCGCGCCCACAGCCGGTCCATCGCGTTGACCAGATCGCCCATCATCGCGTCGGTATGGAATGGCGTCGGTGTAAAGCGCAGGCGTTCCGTACCCTTGGGCACGGTCGGATAGTTGATCGGCTGCACATAGACGCCATGATCGGCCAGCAGCATGTCGGAGATCAGCTTGGTGTGCACCGCGTCGCCCACCAGCACCGGCACGATGTGGCTGACCGACGGCATCACCGGCAGGCCCGCGTCCTTGAACATCGCTTTCAGCTTGGCCGCGCGCTCCTGGTGCGCCACGCGCACCTCATTGTGTTGCTTCAGCCAGGCGACCGAGGCGCGCGCGCCCGCGGTCAAGGCCGGCGGCAGCGAGGTGGTGAAGATGAAGCCGGAGGCGAAGGAGCGGATCGCATCGACGAGAGTGGCGCTGCCGGTGATGTAGCCGCCCATGACGCCGAACGCCTTGCCCAGGGTGCCCTCGATGATGTCGATACGGTGCATGGCGCCGTCGCGCTCGGCCACGCCGCCCCCGCGCGGGCCGTACATGCCCACCGCGTGCACCTCGTCGAGATAGGTCATGGCGCCATAGCGCTCGGCCAGGTCGGCCACGGCGTTAATGTCGGCGATGTCGCCGTCCATCGAATAAACGCTCTCGAACGCGATCAGCTTGGGTGCGCCGGCCGGGGCGGCCTTGAGCAGTTCCTCCAGGTGCGCCAGGTCGTTGTGGCGCCAGACGCGCTTCTCGCCGCGTCCATGGCGGATGCCCGCGATCATCGAGGCGTGGTTGAAGGCGTCGGAGAAGATGATCAGGCCCGGCAGTACGGTCTGCAGGGTTTCCAGCGTGGCTTCGTTGGACACGTAGCCCGAGGTGAACAGCAGGGCCGCTTCCTTGCCGTGCAGATCGGCCAGTTCGGCCTCAAGCTCGACATGCTGGTGATTGGTGCCCGAGATGTTGCGCGTGCCGCCTGAGCCGGAGCCCACCCGGTCGATCGCGTCATGCATGGCGTCGAGCACGACGGGATTTTGCCCTTGGCCCAGGTAGTCGTTAGAGCACCAGACCACGACTTCGCGTTCGGTCAGCCCGTCCGGGCCGGTCCAGATCGCCCGGGGAAACTGCCCGCGCAAGCGCTTGAGGTCGGCGAACACCCGATAGCGGCCTTCCGACTTCACCTGCTCGACAGCGTCGGCGAAAGCGGCTTGGTAATCGAACCTGGAATCCATAACGCTCCTAGTCCCTAGGCTTTCACTGTCCAAGTCTCGTTGGCCGGACCCGGTGGGCGCGGTCTTGTCGCATATCCATTGAGAACATGTCCATGCCGTGGGCGTTTTGCGATAGCGCAAATTGTCCAAGTGCGACAGAAAACTTGTGTTTTCATCGGTGAACCCCAGCTGAACCCCGGTCCCCTCGCCCACCTCCTCGAAAGCGCGCCATGACCGCCGTCCCGCCCAGTCCGGCGTCCGATCCCCAGCTTCAGCCCTATGCGCCGGCTCCGGGTCCTGGCCGGGGCGCGCTGCCGGCGTTCATCGCCTATGGCCTGCTGCTGGTCAGCCTATTCACCGCCGGGCTCAGCGGGCTGCTGGCGGTGATCCTGGCCTATGACCGTAAGGCCCAGTCGGGACCCGTGCCGGCGACGCATTTCGCGTTCCAGATCAAGCTGTTCTGGATCTGCTTCGCCCTGACCTTCGCGGCTGGCGCCCTGGGCGTGGGGGGCGTGATTCAATATCTGACCCACCCCCAGCCCGCGCCGCAGTTCATCCACGCCCAACCCGATATGCAGTCCGTGCGGCTGGAGGGCCCGCTCGTCCTGCCTGTGGAAGCCGATACCTGGAGCTACCGCTTCGCCTGGACGCCGCTTTACCTGTCGCGCGGCGTGCGGCTGCAGTTGTGGTTGGGCGGACTGAGCTTCGCGGCGGCGGTCCTGGCCAGCTGGATCGGGCCGATTTTCGGACTGTTGCGCCTGGCCGCCGGTCAGCCGATTGGCCGCTTGCCCGCCAAGCTGTAGAACGCCGCCATGAGCCAGCCCCGATGACCCCAGCCCCCCTCGCCCCCTATCCCGCCCTGCGTCTGCGCCGCCTGCGCCAGACCGACTGGATTCGCCGCCTGGTGCGTCAGACCGAGCTTCGGCCCTCCGACCTGATCTGGTCTATGGTGGTGCACGACGGCGCCGAGGCGCGCATTCCCGTCGCCTCCATGCCCGACGTCGACCGCCTGTCGGTGGCCGAAGCGGCCAAGGCCGCCGTGCAGGCGCGCGATCTGGGCATCCCGGCCATCGCTGTATTCCCGTACATCGACGGCGAGAAGAAGGACGCGCGCGGCTCGGCCGCCACCGATCCGGACGGCCTGATCGTGCGGGCGATCAAGGCCATGAAGGACGCCGCGCCTGAGGTCGGAATCATGTGCGACGTGGCGCTGGATCCCTTCACCGACCACGGCCACGACGGCCTGCTCGAGGGCGGCCGCATCGTCAACGACCCCACGATCGAGCGCCTCGTCGAGCAGGGCCTGGTGCAGGCCGCGGCCGGGGCCGACATCCTGGCCCCGTCGGACATGATGGACGGCCGGGTCGGCGCCCTGCGCACGGCGCTGGAGGGGGCTGGCCATCAGGACGTGATGATCATGGCCTATGCCGCCAAGTTCGCCTCGGCCTTCTACGGCCCTTACCGCGAAGCGATCGGCTCGGCCAAGGCGCTCAAGGGCGACAAGCGCACCTATCAGATGGATCCGGCCAATTCCGACGAGGCGCTGCGCGAGGTGGCGATGGACATCGCCGAGGGCGCCGACATGGTCATGGTCAAGCCGGGCATGCCCTATCTCGACATCGTGCGCAGGGTGGTCGACGCCTTCGCCGTGCCCACCTTCGCTTATCAGGTGTCGGGCGAGTACGCGATGTTGATGGCCGCCGCCCGCAACGGCTGGCTGGACGAGGACCGCGCGATTCTGGAGGCCTTGGGCGCCTTCAAGCGCGCCGGGTGCGCGGGCGTGATCACCTATTTCGCCCCCCGCGCGGCCCAATTGATCGGCTGACGTCACTATTGCCTGGCGCGACGGTTGGCCTACTGTCCAGCCGCGCAACGGAGGCAAGGCATGAACCTGAGCATGAACCCCTGGATCGTGCTGGTCAGCGCAGCGGCGCTGCTGTTCTACATCGCCGCGTGCCTGACGGCGGCCCGCTTCCGCGGCAAATACGGCCTGCCGGCGCCGGCCATGTCGGGTCAACCCGACGTCGAGCGCGCCTTGAGAGTCCAGGGCAATACACTGGAATGGCTGGTGGTCTTCCTGCCGGCCTTATGGATGTTCGCGCCGTTCTGGGGCGCCTATCTGGGTGCGGGCCTGGGCGTGGTGTGGATCCTGGGCCGCATCCTCTACATGGTCGGCTACCTCAAGGCCGCCGAAAGCCGCAAGCCGGGGTTCCTGATTCAGGGCGTGGTGATCGTGATCCTGCTCAGCGGCGATATCGCTGGCGCGGTCCGTGCGCTTTCGGCGGGCTAACAGCGCGTACGGACCTGGTCCGGTCAAGGCGACGCTTTACCGGCTTGACGCCGACGGCGCGCGATCCGCAACCTGCGAGCGTCTGCGCCGAACGCCGCGCGGCGTCGCGGCGCGCCAGGCCGTCCAGATCGGAGACATGCGGTGAGTACGGACGATTTGACAATTCGGCGGTTGGGCGACTTCGCCCATGTCGACGCGGGCGACGCGGTGGACATGGTCGGGCGCCTCGACGCCATGCACGCCCTGGACGCCTTCCAGGCCTACAAGCGCGAGACCTTCGACCAGTTACGCCCCGCGCCTGGCAAACGGCTGGCCGATCTGGGCTGCGGCACGGGCGGCGACGCGGGCAAGCTGATCGGCCGGGTCCAGCCCGGCGGATCGGTCACGGGTTTCGACATCAGCGAGGCCATGCTGACCCAGGCGCGCGAGCGCCACGGCCAAGTCGACGGCCTGGATTTCGTCAAGATCGACGCATCGGGTCTGGACGCCCCCGATGACAGTTTCGACGGGATTCGCGCCGACCGGGTGCTGATCCACGTGCCCGACCCGCGCGCCACGCTCGCCGAAATGATACGCGTGACCAAGCCGGGCGGCCGCATCGTGATCAGCGAGCCCGACATGCCCGGTTGCTGGGTCGCCAGCGACAACTACCCTCTGACCGACCGCATCATGGCCGAGATCGCCAAGTCCTGCATCTCGCCCTACTTCGCCCGCGACCTCTACCCAACGTTCAAGAGCACGCCTGGATTGAAGGACATATCCTTCAGTATATGGTCTCTGACCGCCTTCGACCCGGCCTCGGTTTCCAAGATTCTCGATCTATCCGGGGTTGTGGAGAGCATGTATTCGCGCGGACTGATCAGTCCGGGAGAAGTCGAAGAAGTTCTTACTGATTTCACGGCGCGCGGTAGGGATGGACGATTTGTCGCAAGCGCTCCGGTGATGGTCGCTGCGGCAACAAAGGCTTAACCAGAAACAATCTAATTTCGCCTGGGTAGAAAACTGCAGGCGGCGCTACGATGGGTTCAACCGAAACATCGGACCATCATGTCAATTGGCGCTCTCTGCTGGCCTACGTCAGGGCGCTTGATGACTTCACCCGCGCCGGCGGCGCCCTGCTGAACCCTTCAAGCTTCGAACGCATCAACGCGGCGTCGGTCGTGGCCATGCCGCCGGTGCAGACGTTCGAGGCGTCCGACCACGGCGCTCTGGCCTATCGGGTCTATCCAGCCCGCGCCAGCCGCCAGGTGATGGTGATGATTCATGGATCTGGCGGCTTCGGCGACCAAATGGCGGTGATGGCCGACCGATTGGCCCGCGCCAACGTCGCCACCGTCTATACCCCCGACATCCGCGGTCACGGCCGCTCGCCCGGTCCCCGGGGCCATGCCGTGCGACATCCGCGCCAATTGGTCGATGACCTGATCGCCTTCATGGGCCACGTGCGCGCCGCCCATCCGGATGCAAAGATTAGCTTGGCCGGCCACTCCGCGGGCGGCGGCTTGGCGCTGGGCTTCGCGCGCACGGCCGAGGCGGAGGATCTGGTCGACAGCTACGTCTTCCTGGCGCCCTTCTTGGGCCTGGGCTGCGCCGCCAACCGGCCCTTCTTCGGCGGCTGGGTCGGCTTGCGCGCGATGACCTTGCGCGCCCTAACCCTGGCCAATCTGTTCGGCGTTGAGCGGTTCAACGACACCACGGTGGTGGAATTCGACACCCGCGGCGCCGCCGGCGACGCATACGCCGACAGTTGGTCGTACAACACCATGCTCGCCTTCGGCCCGGGCCGCTGGCTGCCCGACGCGCGCCCGCTGTCGTCGGACAAGCCGGTTCTGGTCCTGGCCGGAACGAGGGACGAATGTTTCGATGCGTCACTGTACGCCGACGCCTTCGCCGTGGCCGCGCCGCACGCCGATATCCGCACGCTCGGCCCGATCGGGCACTGGGACTTGCTGGTCGACGACCAGACGACGCTGCAGATGGCCGACTGGCTGGCCCGCCAGGCGCTCGACGACCTGGTCAGGCTGGCGCCAAGCGCGCCCGAGCAACGCCTGCAACAACAACAATACGCCGCCAAACGGCTGAGGGAGGCCTCATGAAGACCATCTTGATCGTCAAGCGCGCCATGGGAGCGGGCGCCTGCGCCGCTGCGTTGGGCCTGGCCTCCGGCCCCGCCCATGCCCAGGATTACCTGCCCCACGCCGGAACGGTGGTGGTCCGCGTCGGCGCGGCGGGCGTGCTGTTCCAGTCCAGCGGCAAGCTGGCCGCCTTCGGCCAACCCATACCGGGCGCCGGCCTGCACCTGTCCGACAACGTAACCGCCGCGTTCGAAGGCGAGTATTTCGTCCGTCCAGACCTGTCGATCACCCTGGCCGTCGGCGCGCCGCCGACCACCAACGCCACCGCCACCGGGACCCTGGCCGCTGTGGGCAAGCTGGGCTCCGTGCAATACGGACCGGCCGCCTTGCTCGGACGCTACCACGTCAACCAGTTCGGGCGCTTTCAGCCGTTCGTCGGCGCGGGCGTGACGCGCATGCTCAATTTCCACGACACCGGCGCGGCTATTCCCGACCTGCATGTCGCCCCCGCGTGGGGCGCGGTGGTCCAGGCCGGCGGCGACTACATGCTGGACGCCCACTGGGGCGTGTATGGCAGCATTTCGCACCTGTTCCTGCGCACCCACGCCCACGGGGACTTCGCCGGCCTGCCGGTGACCGCCAAGATCGCCCTCGACCCCAATGTAGTGCAGGGCGGGCTAGCCTACCGCTTCTGACGGCGCGTCCGCAAAAACGCCTGAAGCCGTCGCAAACGCAAACCGCATCTTAACGACCCTCGCCCACCTTGGCGGAACGATAAGGTTAATCGGGCCAGGGATTCCGGCATGGCATTCGGCGGCGGCGAACGCCCGATCATCATCAAGAAGATCAAGAAGGGCGGCGGCGGCGGCCACCACGGCGGCGCCTGGAAGGTCGCCTACGCCGACTTCGTCACCGCCATGATGGCGTTCTTTCTGCTGATGTGGCTGATCAACGTCACCTCGCCCGAGCAGAAGCGGGGCATCGCCGACTATTTCGCCCCCGCCAGCGTATCGGCCTCGACCTCGGGCTCCGGCGGCATACTCGCCGGCACCAGCCTCGGCGACCAAGACGTCAAGGGCGCCGGCTCGCCCATGATGGAACAGCCCTCCCCGCCCGCGCCCAAGACCGGCAGCGACACCGGCAGCGGCTCGGCCCAGGCCAGCGACCAGGCGTTGAAACAGGCCCTGGAAAAGCGCGAGGACCAGGAATTCCAGAGCGCGGCCGAGTCGATCAGGCAGGCCATGCAGAACATGCCCGAGTTGGCCGAACTGTCGAAGCAGGTGATCATCGACAACACGCCCGAGGGCCTGCGCATCCAGCTGATCGATCAGGAAGGCCGCTCGATGTTCGACGAGGGCTCGGCCAAGCCCAACGACCGGGCGCGCGTGCTGCTGCGCGCCGTAGCCCACGTGATCAATCAACTGCCCAACCGCCTGACCGTGGCGGGCCACACCAGCGTCAGCACCGGCGGCGGCAAGCCGGCCTCGGACTGGCAGCTGTCGGCGGCGCGGGCCGACGCGTCGCGGGCGATTCTGCAGGACGCGGGAGTCGATCCCGACCGCATCTATCAGGTGTCGGGCAAGGCCGATTCCGATCCGCTCTATCCGGATGATCCCACATTGCCGGGAAACCGCCGCATCGCCATCGTGCTTCTGCGCGACGCGCCTGTCTTGCCGCCGAATTCGTGAAATCGCGGTGATGTGCGCGGTGCGCCATCTTGCGGAGGGGGAACGGGATAAGCACTAATCTATAGGCGTGGGGGAGTCGTCCACGCGGTTCGGATCGAACGTTCTAGGGCACGTCTTTGACGCAACACTTCGCGCCCCGTCAGCTCAGGTTCTTCCTCACGGCGCCCGCGCCGTGTCCGTACCTGCCCGACCGCGAAGAGCGCAAGGTGTTCGCACACCTGCCCTTGTCCGACGGCCCCGGCGTCAACGACGCCCTGACCCAGGTCGGCTTCCGCCGCTCGCAGAACATCGCCTACCGGCCCGCGTGCGAGGCGTGCGAGGCCTGCGTCTCGGCCCGCTTGCCCGCCATCGACTATCGCTTCAGCCGCTCCGAGCGGCGGGTGCTGGAGCGCAACGCCGACCTGTCGCGCCATCTGGTAGAGGCCGAGGCCACCATGGAGCAGTTCGACCTGCTCCGCCGCTATCTGCTGGCCCGCCACGCCAACGGCGGCATGGCCGATATGACCTGGCCCGACTATGTAGCCATGGTCGAGGACACAGCGGTGCGCACGCACCTGATCGAATATCGGCTGCCGTCGGGCGACCGGGGCCCGGGCGACCTGGCCGCCTGCGTGCTGGTCGACATCCTCGGCGACGGCCTGTCGCTGGTCTACAGCTTCTATGACCCGGCCATGCAGCGCCGCAGCCTGGGCTCGTTCGTGATCTTGGACCATGTGGTCCAGGCGCGCCTGGCCGCCCTGCCCTATGTCTATCTTGGCTATTGGGTGCCGGGCAGCATCAAGATGGACTACAAGGCGCGCTTCCGCCCGATCGAGGTCCTGCGTCCAGGCGGGTGGGCCCGGCTGGAAGGGCCGCGCGGCGAATAGGCGCCGCCGCTCCTACCTCGGCCTGAACCGCTTGCTCGCCGGGAAGCCCTTGGGGGCCAGCTTGCCCGCGCCCGCGCGGCGGCCCAGCCAATCGCGCCATTCCGGCCAGGCGCGCGTGCGGCCCGCCGTATCGGTCCAGGCTGGCCCGTCGGCCGCGAAGAAGCTCAAAGCATCGCGCAACCCGCCTTCGCGGTAGGTCTGCAGCTTGACGCCCTTGCCGCGCGGCATTTCGGGCAGCTCGTCCATCGGGAACACCAGGATCTTGCCGTTATCGCCCACCACCGCCAGGTGGTCGCCGGTCTGCTCCATGCAAAAGGCCGCGCCGGCCTTGTCCACCGTCAGCACCTGCTTGCCGCCGCGCTTGGACGCCAGGGCCTCGTCCTCGGACAGCACGAAGCCATAGCCGGCCTTGGACGCGATCACGCGCTTGCGCCCGGCCTTGTGCGTGAACACCGCCACGAAGCCGACCTTGTCGTCCAGGTCGATCATCAGCCGCACCGGCTCGCCCATGCCCCGGCCAGAGGGCAGCTTGTCGCACGGCAGGGTGAAGAATCGGCCGTCAGAGGCGAACAGCAACAGCTTGTCGACGGTCTCGCACGGGATCAGGAAGGCCAGCTTGTCGCCTTCCTTGAACTTCAGCTCCGACGGGTCCTCGACCTTGCCCTTCTGCGCCCGGATCCAGCCGCGTTCGGACAGGATCACGGTGATGGCCTCGCGCACGATCAGGGCTTCGGCCGCGGCTGCGGCGTCCACCAGCGGCGCGTCGGCGAAGGTCGAGCGGCGCCTGCCCAGCGCCGTCTCCTGGCCAATCACCTTCTGCACGCCGCGCAGCCCCACTCCCACCAGTTTCCACTGCTCGCGGTCCGAGGCCAGTAGCGCCTGGATGCCGTCGCGCTCCTCGGCCAGGCCCGCGTGTTCGCGGCGGATTTCCATTTCCTCCAGCTTGGCCAACTGGCGCAGGCGCGTGTTGAGGATGGCCTCGGCCTGAATCTCGGTCAGGCCGAACGCCTCGATCAGCTTGGCCTTGGGCTGGTCCTCGAAGCGAACGATGCGGATCACCTCGTCCAGATTGAGGTAGACGATCAGCAGGCCTTCCAGGATGTGCAGGCGGGCCTCGATCTTGGCCAGCCGGTGACGGGCCCGGCGGACCAGCACCTCGCGCCGATGGTCGAGGAAGGCCTTGAGCGCCGCCTTCAGCCCCATCACGCCCGGTGTGCCGCGCGCGTCCAGCACGTTCATATTGACCGGAAAGCGGGTTTCCAGGTCGGAGAGCTTGAACAGGCTCTCCATCAGCACCTCGGGCTCGACGTTGCGCGACTTGGGCTCGAGGATCAGGCGCACGTCCTCGGCCGACTCGTCGCGCACGTCGCCCAGCAGCGGCGCCTTCTTGGTCTCGATCAGGCCGGCCAAGTGCTCGACCAGATCAGCCTTGCGCACCTGGTAGGGGATTTCGGTGACCACGATCACATAGCCGCCCCGGCCCGTATCCTCCACGGCCCAGCGGGCGCGCGTGCGCACCCCACCCCGGCCGGTTTCGTAGATGTCGAGCAGCGAGGCCTTGGGCTCGACGATCACCCCGCCGGTGGGGAAGTCTGGGCCCTGGACCTTGTCCATCAACTCAAGCGTGGTGGTTTCAGGCTTTTGCAGCAGCAACAGGCAGGCGTCGATCAACTCGCCCGCGTTGTGCGGCGGGATCGAAGTGGCCATGCCGACCGCGATACCCGAGGCGCCGTTGGCCAGAAGGTTGGGGAAGCCCGCCGGCAGAACCACCGGCTCCTCATCCTCGCCGTCATAGGTCGGGCGAAGATCGACCGCGTCCTCGTCGATGCCGTCGAGCAACAACTGCGCGGCCTGGGTCAGGCGGCACTCGGTGTAGCGCATGGCGGCGGCGTTATCGCCGTCGATGTTGCCGAAGTTGCCTTGGCCGTCGACCAGCGGGTAACGCTGGGCGAAGTCCTGGGCCAGCCGCACCATGGCGTCGTACACGGCCACGTCGCCGTGGGGGTGGAAGCGGCCGATCACGTCGCCCACCACGCGCGCGCACTTCTTGGCCGCGCCGGCCGGGTCGAGCCGCATCAGGCTCATGGAGAACATCAACCGGCGGTGCACGGGCTTGAGCCCGTCGCGCACGTCGGGCAGCGCCCGGTTGGTGATGGTCGACAGGGCGTAGGCCAGGTAGCGCCGCGACAGCGCCTCGCTCAACGGCTCGTCGATGATACGGCCATCGTCGCCGCCGTCACCGGCCGGAGGAAGGGGTTTGTTCATGGGCGCCACAGAATCAGATTCTGGCCGCCACCTCCACCTTCATGGCGCTAGAGCCGCCCGGCGTCCCTCAACTTGTCGATCAGCCACACCCGCGCAGGCGGCAAGGGGCGGTTGAGCGGACCAAACACGAACTGCTCGAGGAAATGGCCCGTCAGATCCAGGCCGGCCCCGACGTCGCCGACCGCCAGCCCCGCCTGGGCGCCCAGCAGGAACGGCGGAAGCGCCAGGAGCTTGTCCTTGTAGGGCTCGCCCGCGCCCCGACTGACCGCGCGTCCCGTGCGGGGGGAAACATAGATCAGATCGTCGAGCGAGCCGGTGGCGGCGCAGCGCGACAGGTCCAGCCCAAAGCCCAGGTCCTGCAGCAGACCCGCCTCGAAGCGCACGAACACCGCTGGCCACGCCTGGGTAGCGGCCAGGGCGGCGATGAAGGCCTCCAGCCCATAGAAGGCCCCTGGATGCGGCTCGCGCTCAGGCAAGGCGCCGGCGGCAACGGCGGCGGCGGCGGCCAGGCCCATTAGGGCCACAGGATCGTCGAACAGGGCCGCCGGCCCCTCGCCCACCGGCTCGATCGACGCCGACCCGAGCGCTTCGGACACGCGCGCGCGGTAGCGGGCGATCACCCGCGCGCCCGGCTGCAGAAAAGGCTTCATCCGCCGCGAAGCGCCGCCGGCCACGTGGGCGGCGTGCCGGCCATGCTCGGCGGTCAGCAGTTCAACGATGGCGCCGGTCTCGCCATAGGCGCGGGCGGACAGCACGAACGCGTCGTCCTCCCACTCCATCAGCGCGGCCTAGACATCGAAATCCAGGCCGAGGTCGTTGTAGAGCCCCCGTTCCTCGGCCCAGTTTTCCTTGACCTTGACGTGCAGGAACAGGTGGACGGGGCGGTCGAAGATCTCGGCCAGCTCGGTGCGCGACTGCTCGCCGATCCACTTGAGCGTCTGGCCGCCCTTGCCCAGCACGATCGGCTTCTGACCCTCGCGCTCGACGAAGATGGTCTGCTCGATGCGCAAGCCGTTCTTCTGCTCGGTAAAGGCGGTGGTCTCCACCGTGGCCGAATAGGGCAGTTCCTCGTGCAGGCGCAGGTAGATCTTCTCGCGCGTCAACTCGGCCGCCAACAGCCTCGCGGGCAGGTCGGCGGTCTGATCCTCGGGATAGAGCCACGGCCCCTCGGGCATGCGCTCGGCCAGGGCGCGCTTGAGGTCGTCCACACCATCGCCGGTCGCGGCGGAGATCATGAACACCTGGTCGTAGATATCGTCATCGAACAGCGCCTGGCCCACGCCCAGCAGGGTGTCGCGCCGCATGTGGTCGATCTTGTTGATGGCCAGGATCGCTTTGCGTCCGGCGCCCTTCAGCCCCTCGACGATCGACTGGACGTCCTGGGCGGCGCGTCGGTCGGCGGCTTCGGCGCGGTTCTCCATCACCGCCAGCTGGGCCTGGGCGTCGACCAGATGCACCGTGACCTCGGCGTCTTCCGAGCCGCCCCAGGCCGAGCGCACCATCGCCCGGTCGAGCCTGCGGCGCGGGGTGAAGATGCCGGGGGTGTCGACCAGCACGATCTGGGTCTGCCCCTCCATGGCCACGCCGCGCACCGGGAAGCGCGTGGTCTGCACCTTTTGAGTGACAATGGTGACCTTGGACCCGACCAGGCGGTTGACCAGGGTGGATTTGCCGGCGTTGGGCGCGCCGATCACGGCGGCGAATCCGGCGCGCGTGTTGCTCATTGACCCGCCTCCCGTTGCAGAAACGCCTCTGCGGCGCGCTTTTCGGCCGCCTGGCGCGAGCGGCCCTCCCCCGTCGCCGGGGCCAGGCCGTCGACCGTCACTTCGATGCGGAAAACCGGCGCGTGGTCAGGGCCCTCGCGTGAAACAATGCTGTATTTGGGCAAGGGCTTCCTTCGGGCCAGAGCCCATTCCTGCAGGGTTGTCTTGGGATTGGCGGCTTCCAGATCGAGCGGCTGCTCGAGCGCTGTGGCCCATAGGTCCAGCGCCACGGCCTTGGCCGCCTCGAACCCCTGATCAAGATAGGCCGCGCCGAGCAAGGCCTCGCACCCGTCAGCCAGCACGGTCTCGTTGCGGCGCAGGCCCTGGGCCCTGGGCACATCCATGGCGTCGGCCAGGCCGATCGCCTCCGCCACGGCGGCGCACACCTCGCGGCTGACCAGATGGGCGTAGCGCTTGGCCAGTATTTCCGGGCCCGCGTCCACGTCGCGCTGAAACAGGGCCTCGGCCACCACCAGGCCCAGCACCCGGTCGCCCAGGAACTCCAGGCGCTCGTTGTGCAGAACGCCGCCGCGCCCCAGGCCCAGCTTGGAGGCGTGGGTCAGGGCGCGCTCCAACAGGGCGCGGTCCTTGAAGGCAAAGCCCAGGCGGCGCTCAAGGGCGGCGATCGCGGCGGCCCTGGAGCTCATGCCGACGTCATCAGTGCAGAATGTTGAAGAAGCGGCTGGGCCGGGCGTCGAGCAACCAGGTCCACGGCTTGAACAGCGAGGCGCCTTTGTTCCACGACAGTAGGATCAGCTGGGCCCGTCCTTCCAGGTTCTCGGCCGGCACGAAGCCGACCCCGTCGTTGTCGGGCGAGAAGCGGCTGTCGAGCGAGTTGTCGCGGTTGTCGCCCATGAAGAAATATTCGCCCTGGGGCACCACGAACGGGTCGGTGTTCTCGGCCGGATCGTCGGGATTGACCTGATAGGTGGTGTAGGTCTTGCCGTTGCTCATGGTCTCGACCAGCTTGTCGGCCTTCTGCTGGAAGCCGCCGATGTCGATATCGGCCGTGCCGTTGGCCTTTTGCGGGATCGGCTGGTTATTGATGAACACCGTGCCGTGGCGCACCTGGACCGTGTCGCCCGGCAGGCCGATCAGGCGCTTGATGTAGTCCATGCGCGGGTCGCGCGGCAGCTTGAACACAATGATGTCGCCGCGCGCGGGCTCGCGCATGAACAGCCGACCATGAGAGATCGGCGGACTGATCGGCAACGAATAACGCGAGAATCCGTAGCTGTACTTGGAGACGATGATGTAATCGCCCTCCAGCAGCGTCGGCTCCATTGAGGCCGAGGGAATGGTGAAGGGCTGGAACAGCACCACCCGCAGCACCAGCGCGATCAGCAAGGCGTAGATGATGGTCTTGCCGATCTCGATCAGTTCGCCGTTCGCACGCGTGCGAACCGAATCCGGTCCGGTCTTGCTGGCCGTGGACATGAAGGGTGTTTCTCTCAACTCGCGCCGGCGATCCGGACTCGGGTTCTTGCTAGTCGTTCAGCGGCCCGGCGGCAAGCCGCCGCGCGCAGGGTGCGACCCCCACAACCGGCTCTAGCCCGCGATCGGCACGGCTTCGATGATCACGAACGCCTGGGCGTAGGGATGGTCGTCGGTCAGACTGACGTGGATGTTGGCCTGCATTCCGGGCGGAATCAGGGCCGCCAGGCGTACCGCCGCGCCGCCGGTCAGGCGCATGGTCGGCTGTCCCGAGGGGGCGTTGACCACCCCCATGTCGCGCCAGAACACACCCGCGCGGATGCCGGTGCCCAGCGCCTTGGAACAGGCTTCCTTGGCGGCGAAACGCTTGGCGTAGCTGGACGCGCGGTCGTCGCGCCGCTCGGCCCGCCGCCGCTCGGTCTCGGTGAAGATGCGGTCGGTGAAGCGCGCGCCGAACCGGTCCAGCGTGGTTTGGATGCGCCGGATGTCGGTCAGGTCCGAGCCTATGCCGACGATCATGTTGAAATCCGGATCAAGCTTGAGCCGGGATCAGGCCGCGCGCCGCGTCCATCCGCAGGCGCATGCTGGCGATGGCCGCCGGCAAGCCGGTGAAGATCGCCTCGCCGATCAGGAAATGGCCGATGTTCAGCTCCACCACCTGCAGTATCTGCGACACGGGCTCCACGCTGTCGAAGTCGATGCCATGGCCGGCGTGCACCTCCAGCCCCCGGCGCGAAGCGTCGATCGCCGCCTCCTTGAGCTGCTGCAGCAGACGCACGGCCTGGTCCTTGTGGCCCGCCTTGACCGCGTCGCAGTAGGCCCCGGTGTGCAGCTCCACCACCTGGGCGCCCAGGGCCTCGGCCATTTCGATCTGCGGGCCGGCCGGCTCGATGAACAGCGACACGCGCACGCCCGCCTGAACCAGGCCCTCGATCACCGGGGCGATGGCCTTGCGGCCACGCACCACGTCCAGCCCACCCTCGGTCGTGCGCTCCTCGCGCCGCTCGGGCACCAGACACGCGGCGTGGGGGCGATGGCGCTGGGCTATGGCCAGCATCTCGTCGGTCACCGCCATTTCCAGGTTCAGCGGACGCCCGGCCTTGCTGCACAGCGCCGACAGGGCGTCGATGTCGGCGTCGGATATATGCCGACGATCCTCGCGCAGGTGCGCGGTGATGCCGTCCGCGCCCGCCGACAGGGCGAGGCTGGCCGCGCGCAGGGGCTCGGGATGGGCCCCGCCGCGCGCGTTGCGGATGGTGGCCACGTGGTCGATGTTGACCCCAAGGCGAAGCCGGCTCACGCCGACAGTCTCCGGCTGCCCGGATCCTCGATCGGGATCGCCGCCAATTCGGGCGGCAGGGCGTCGGCGGGATAGGCCGGCACGTCCAGCGTGGCCAGGGCCGCCAGCGGCGCGCCCACGTCGGCCCGTCCGCCCGAGCGATCGACGATACAGCCGGCCACCACCACCTCGCCGCCTGCCGCACGGATCGCGGCGATGCACTCACGCGAACTCAGGCCGGTGGTGACGATGTCCTCGACCATGGCCACCTTGGCCCCCGGCGGGATGGCAAAGCCCCGCCGCAGCTTGAACTGGCCGGCTTCGCGTTCGACGTAGAGCGAGGGGACACCCAATTGGCGCGCTGTCTCATAGCCGGGGATGATGCCGCCCACGGCCGGCGAGATCACCAGGCTGACCTCCGGCGCCAGGGCGCGGATCTTGTCGGCCAGGGCCTTGCACAGGCGCTCGGTGCGCGCCGGGCTCATGAACACCAGGTTCTTCTGCAGGAACACCGGGCTGTGCAGCCCCGACGACAGCACGAAGTGCCCTTCGCGCAAGGCTCCAGCGGCGCGGAATTCGGCGATCACGTCGTCGGTGGTCATGGCGGGCGTCCTCAGGGTCGGCAGGGCTCGCCGCTGGCTAAACCCCGCGCGTCGTGCGCGCAAGACCGCGCCGTTTGGGGTCGGCCTAAATGACAGCGGCAGCAAGCGGGCCGCGATCGAAAGCGAAGACCGAGAGACTACCACCGAGGCAGTACCGGCCTACCGCCGCACATGCACCACCGCGTACCGGTCCGCGTAGAGCCGCCGCCAGCGGGGATCGGCGTCGAGCGTGGCGATGAGGGGACTGGAGGGCTCCAGGAAGGTCCAGGCGATGCGATACTGCGCCGCCGCCGCGTCGAACGCCTCGCCGCCCGGCCGCTCCATCGCGTCGTAGCGGGCGATGAAGGCGTCGCCGTACATGTCGGTGCGGCCGTCGATGAACGGCTTGACGCGGGCATAGATCAGATAGCCGCCCAGGTCGTAGCTGTTGAACACCGGCTGGGCGCGCAGGGCCGCCGGCACGTGGGCCAGGGCGCTGACCGGAGAGACGCGCCCGTCGCCCGGATCGAACGGGAGCAACAGCCTCAAGAGGCACAGGGCCGCGATCCCCGCCGCCGCGAGGCCTGCCGCTCGCCGATCGGGCCGGCGATCTGGCTGTACGCGCCCCGGCCCGGCCAGGGCCTCCGCCAGCAGGGGCGCGCCGATCAGGACCAGAAGGGTCTCATGCCGCACATGGGCCAGGGTCATGTAGAGCAGCGCCAGCAACAGGCCCAGACGCGCGGGCGCCAGCCTGACGCCGCGCGACAGCATCACCCATAGCCCCGCCAGAATGGCGATCTCCACCGGTGGCAGATGCTGGAAGTCGGGGCTGCGCCATTCGGTGATGCCGGCCAGGCTGCCCATGCCGTTGACCTTGAGCGGGAACAGCAGGCCGTCCAGGCCGTGCGGCGTGATCAGGGCGGCCAGCACCGCGCCCACGCCGAACCCGCCCCATTGCAGAAAGACGCGCCGCCACGCCTTGGGCTCGGTCAGCAGGGCGTCCAGCGCGAAGGCGCCGACCAGCAGGATGCCGAACAGGAAGCTGGCGTGGGCGTTGGCCCACGCGATCATCAGCAGCAGCCAGGCCGGCGAAGGCGCGCGGCCGGCTGCGCGGGCGTCCAGCAGGGCGCCGATCCACAGCACCAGGAGCGGCAAGGCCAGGAAGTGCGGCCGAGCGAGGAAGCTCGGCGCCAGGCACGCGCCGATCAGCGCCAGGGCCAGGATCAGGGCGGTCGGCGTCAGAAGCCGGCTCAGCCGCGCCGCCGTCAGTCCGATCGCCGTCGCCGCCGCCGCGCCGGTCAGGGCCATCATGCCCGCCCATCCGGCGACGCGCCAAGCCAAGGCCATGACGAGCTCGGCCAGCCATTCGTGGGTGTCCCACGGCTTGCCGGCAAAGGTGTAGGAGAAGCTGTCGGTGCGGATCACCTGATGATGGTCCAGCATCCATTGGCCGGCGGCGATGTGCCAATAGGTGTCGCCGTCGCCGAGCACCTGGGGCGCGAACAGGCCGACAGCGAAGGCCAGCACGGCGGCCAGGGCGATAAGCCCCGCCCTGCTCCATCCGGCTGACACGCTCAGAGCCGCCCCGAAGCTCGCCGCGTCGTCCGCCTTGCCCGCCTGATAGACCACGTCCTCGCCCCGCCCCGACCGCGCAGGACGCCAGCAAGCCTGACAGGGCTGAAGATTAGCCTAAAGATGGGATAAATCCGGGCCGATCAGCCCTTGGCGCGGTGGACCTCTTCCACCGCCGGGCAGGCGCGCAGGGCCGCGGAGATCAGGGTCAGGTGGCGCGCGTCGCGCACCTCCAGCTCGAACTCGGCCTCGAAAAAGTCCGCCTGGCGTCGGTGCATCGCCAGATTGACGATGTTGCCGCCGGTCTCGCCGATGATGGTGCACACTTGGCCCAGCACGCCGGGCGCATTGCGGATGATCGCGTTCAGGCGCACCGCCGACACGGTGCTCTGCTCGGCCAGGGCGGTCCAGTGCAGGTCGCGCCACAGCTCTTCGCGGTCCTCGTACTGGGCCAGGTTGGCGCAGTCGATCGCGTGCACGGTGATGCGCCCGTCGTCGCCGGCGATGCCGACGATGCGGTCGCCGGGCGTGGGCGTACAGCATTCGGCGAAGTGCAGCTTGGCCCCAGAACCCAGCTTGACCCCGCGCACGAACAGGCGCGCGTCCGGCCCGTCCTGGATGCGGCGGCGCGCGGTCGCGGCGGCCCGCTCGTCGGCCTTCAGACCGGGGAACACCGCTTCGAGAATGCCCTCGACGGGTATGCGCCCGCGGGCGACGCCGACGAACAGGTCCTCCTCGGTGGCCATGGCGAACCGGTCGAGCGCCGGACGCAGCGACACCTCGCTGCGCGACTTGCCGGCCCGGGCGAACACCTCCTCGATCGAGGCGCGCCCGACGCGCACCAGCTCCTCGCGTTCGGTCTGGCGCATGTGCCGGCGGATGGCCGAGCGCGCGCGGCCGGTCACGGTCAGAGACTGCCACTCGGTCAGGGGCGCCGGGCGCGCGCCGCGCACGATCTCGACCACGTCGCCGTTCTGCAGCGTGGTGCGCAGGGGCTTCAGCTCGCCGTTGATCTTGGCCCCGACGGTGGTGTCGCCGACGTTGGTGTGCACAGCGTAGGCGAAGTCGAGCGGCATGGCCCCGGTGGGCAGGCTGATCAACTGGCCCTTGGGCGTGAACACGAACACCTGGTCGAGGAACATCTCCAGCTTGGCGTGCTCGACCAGTTCCTCGGCGTCCCCGCCGTTCTCCAGCACCTGCACCAGCTGGCGCAGGTTGTTGATCGGATCGCGCCCGCCGTCGGCCTCGGCCGCCTCGGCGTCGAAGCCGTAGGAGCGGTCCTTGTAGCGCCAGTGCGCGGCCACGCCCTCCTCGGCGATGCGGTCCATGGCCTCGGTGCGGATCTGCAGCTCGATGCGCATGCCGCGCGGCCCCACCACCGTGGTGTGCAGCGAGCGATAATTGTTGCGCTTGGGCGTGGAGATGAAGTCCTTGAACCGCTCGGGCACGCTGGACCAGGCCCTGTGGACCACGCCCAGGGCGCGGTAGCAGTCGTCCTCGGACTCCACGATCACGCGGAAGGCGTAGATGTCCGACAGCTGGGAAAAGCCGATCGACTTGCGCTGGAGCTTGCGCCAGATCGAATAGGGGTGCTTCTCGCGGCCGTAGACCCGCGCCGGAATGCCGGAGTCCTCAAGCCTCGCCGACACTTCGCCGCTGACGATGGCCACGGCCTGCCCCTGCGACGAGCGCAGCGCCTCCAGCCGGCGGATGATGGCGGTGCGGGCGCGGGGGTTGATCTGCTCGAACGCCAGCTCCTCCAGCTCCGAACAGATGCGGTGGCAGCCGATGGCGCGCGCCAGGGGCGCGAAGATGTCGAGGGTTTCGCGGGCGATGCGCTCGCGCTTGGCCTGTTTGGGCAAAAAGCCCAGGGTGCGCATGTTGTGCAGCCGGTCGGCCAGCTTGATCATCAGCACGCGCACGTCGCGCGAGATGGCCAGGATGAACTTGCGCAGGTTCTCGGCCTGGCGCAGGTGCTCCTCGTTCAGCTCCAGGCGCGACAGCTTGGTCACGCCCTCGACCAGCTCGGCGATCTCCTCCCCGAACAGCTCGGCGATGTCCTGGCGTGTGGCCGGGGTGTCCTCGATCACGTCGTGCAGCAGCGCCGAACAGATGGTGGCGGTGTCCAGCCGGTAGTCGGTCAGGATGCCGGCAACCTCGATCGGGTGGGCGAAATAGGGATCGCCGGAGGCGCGGGTCTGACTGCCATGCATGCGAATGGCGTAGACATAGGCGCGGTTGAGCAGGTTCTCGTCGGCCGTCGGGTCGTAGCTCTTGACCCGTTCGATCAGTTCGTATTGGCGCAGGTACTTGGGACGGGCGGTCAGGGCCGAGCTGGGCGCGTCGTCATAGGCCGCCGGCAGTTGCACCCCGCCGATGGGAAACGCCGTGGCGCTGTCCGGATCGTCGTCCAAGGTTTCGGTCATGGGGAAGGCGGCGACTGTATCCGACGCCGCCTCTAGCAAAAGCGGATCTGCCCCTGGTGGGTTCAGTACCGCTCCTCCTGTCCGCCATCGCGGTCGCTCTGCAGAGCGCGCACGAGTTCCTGTTCGCTCATATGCATGTGCTGAGGATCGGCCAGCAGGGCGAGGGTTTCCGCCTCTTCCTCGGCTTCCGACCGCTCATCGACCCGTTGCAGGGTTCCGATCAGGGTTTCCTTGAGCGCCTCGGCGTCGATCACGTCATCGGCGATCTCGCGCAGGGCGACCACGGGGTTCTTGTCGTTGTCGCGATCGACCATGATCTGGGCGCCGGCCGACACCGCGCGCGCCCTGTGGGCCGACAGCAGCACCAGGCTGAAACGGTTGGGAACCTTCTCGACGCAATCTTCGACGGTAACGCGGGCCATGGACTCTCTCGGACGGCTGAATGGGCTAGAATAGGGCGCTGAGGCGTCCGTGGCAATGTTCGCGGACACTTATTGGTCGATTGGTCGCGCGTCGGCGCCGGTCTCAGCCTCCCCGGCCAGGTCCGCAGCGGTCCTGCCCAGCACCGGATGACGCCACTCGGGCGCGATCTCGGCCAGGGGTCCCATCACGAACAGCCGCTCGGCCGCGCGGGGATGTGGCACGGTCAGTTCGGGCGTGTCCAGCACCGTCCGCCCATGGGCGATCAGGTCCAGATCCAGCACGCGGGGACTGTTCCTGGGCCCTTCGCGCGGACCGAACTGGGCCTCCAGGCCGCGCAGCGCCCGCAGGATCTCGATCGCCGGCAGGTCGCAGCGGGTCAGGACCACGCCGTTGAGGAAGGCCGGCTCGGCGGGATCGGGCCAGGCGGCCGAGCGCCACCAGCGCGAGCGGGCCAGGACGGGCAGGCCGATCGCATCCAGGCGCGCCACGGCCGTCTCCAGCGCCTCGCGCACTGAGCCAAATGACCCGGCCAGATTGCCGCCGATGGCCAGCAGCGTAAGATCGTCCGTGTTCATCGAGTCGATGTCGGTTCCTCCGGATTTCAGAGTTCCAATGGCCTTTTACCCCACCGACAGGATCGCCCTGTTCATCGATGGCGCGAACCTTTACGCCGCCGCCAAGAGCCTCAATCTCGATCTGGACTACAAAAAGCTGCTCGAGGAATTCCAAAAGCGCGGGGTGCTGATCCGCGCCTACTACTATACCGCCATCGCCGAGGATCAGGACTATTCGCCGATCCGTCCCCTGGTCGACTGGCTCGACTACAACGGCTTCGCCGTGGTCACCAAGCCTGCTCGCGAATTCACCGACTCGACGGGCCGCAAGCGCACGCGCGGCGACATGGATATCGAGATCGCGGTCGACATGATGGAGATGGCCGGCCACGCCGATCATCTGGTGCTGTTCTCGGGCGACGGCGATTTCCGCCGCGTGGTCGAGGCGGTCCAGGCCAAGGGCGTGCGGGTGACGGTGGTGTCGACCCTCAAGTCCCAGCCGCCGATGGCGTCCGACGACCTGCGCCGCCAGGCCGACGCCTTCGTCGACCTGCTCGACCTGGGCGGCATGATCGGGCGCCCGCGTTCGGCCGGCGCCATGCCCCGCTTCCTGCAGCCCGCCGCCGACCACCACGATGACGCCTGAGACCCCGGCCGAGCCCCCGCGCGACTGCCCCCTGTGCCCGCGCCTGGTCGAGTATCGCCGCGAGAACCAGCGCCGCGAGCCGACCTGGTTCAACGGCCCGGCCCCCTCGTTCGGCGACGAGAACGCGCGCCTGCTGGTGCTGGGCTTGGCCCCCGGCCGCGGCGGGGCCAACCGCACCGGGCGGCCCTTCACCGGCGATTTCGCCGGCGTGCTGCTCTACGAGACCCTAATCAAGTTCGGCTTCGCCACGGGCGTCTACCGCGCCAGCCCCGACGACGGCGTGCGCCTGGTCGACTGCATGCTGTCCAACGCCGTGCGCTGCGCGCCCCCGGGCAACAAACCGACGCCGGCCGAGGAAAACACTTGCCGTCCGTTCCTGCTGGCGCGGTTCCAGCAGTTGCCCAGGCTGAAGGCGATCGTGACCCTGGGCGACGTGTCGCGGCGCAATCTGCTCAAGGCGCTGGGCTATTCAGGTTCGGCGGCGCCCGCCGGCCACGGCGTGCAGTTCCAGGCCGGCCCCTACCGCATCTTCAACAGCTATCACTGCTCGCGGCTCAACACGAACACCGGGCGGCTGACCCCGGCCATGTTCGAGGCGGTGTTCGAGCAGGTGCGCGCGCACCTGGACGGCTGACGCGGCCTAGCCGTGATCGCGCATCAGGCGCGCCTTCTGGCGGTTCCAGTCGCGCTCGGCGGTGGCCTCGCGCTTGTCGTGGGCCTTCTTGCCCTTGGCCAGGCACAGCTCCAGCTTCACCCGGCCCTTGTCGTTGAAATAGAGCTTGGTCGGGATGAGGGTGCGCCCCTCGCGCTGGATCGCGCCCAGCAGCTTGTCGATCTCGCGCCGATGCAACAGCAGTTTGCGCGGCCGGCGCGGCTCGTGATTGAAGCGGTTGGCCGGGCCGTACTCCGGGATATAGGCGTTGATCAACACGATCTCGTCGCCCTCGGTCGAGGCGTAGGACTCCGCGATGTTCGCCCGCCCTTCGCGTAGCGCCTTGACCTCCGTCCCGGTCAGCGACAGACCGGCTTCGAAGCTCGTTTCCAGGAAATAGTCGAACCGCGCGCGGCGGTTCTCGGCGATCAGCTTGGTCACGCCCGTCAACTGGCTTTCGCCAGTCCGCCCAGCGCCTCGTCCAGCGCCGCCAGCACCTGGGGCCGCACGGCCTCGGCGCACGGGGTGATCGGCAGCCGCACGTCCTCGCGGCAAAGGCCCAGGTGCGCCATGGCGAACTTGGTCGGCGCCGGCGAGGCGTCCAGAAACAGCGCCTTGTGCAGGCGGATCATCCGGTCCTGCAGGCCCCGCGCGCCGATCCAGTCGCCGTCCAGGCACGCCTGCATGAAGCGGGCGAAGGGCTCGGGCGTCACGTTACAGCTCACCGAAATGCAGCCGTGTCCGCCATGGGCCATGTAGCCGAGCGCACTAGGATCGTCGCCCGACAGGAGCACGAAGTCGTCCGGGCAGGTCAGGCGCATCAGACTCACGCGCGCCAGGTCGCCGGTGGCGTCCTTGATGCCGATGATGTTGGGCAGCTGCGCCAGGCGCGCCACGGTCTCGTTGGAAATGTCGCAGCCGGTGCGCGAGGGCACGTTGTACAGGATCACAGGCATCTGCACCGCGTCGTTGATCGCGGCGAAGTGTTGGTAAAGCCCCTCCTGGCTGGGGCGGTTGTAATAGGGCGCCACGACCAGGGCGGCGTGCGCGCCCACAGTCTTGGCGTAGCGCACCAGGTCGATCGCCTCGTCGGTGGCGTTCGAGCCCGCGCCCGCGATCACGGGAACCCGGCCGGCGGCGGTCTTGACGCACAGCGAGACCACCTTGCGGTGCTCGTCGTGGCTAAGGGTCGCGGTCTCGCCGGTGGTGCCTACCGGCACCAGGCCGTGCACGCCGGCGGCGATCTGACGCTCCACCAGCCGGACGAAGGCTTCCTCGTCCACCGCCCCGTCGCGGAAAGGGGTAATGAGCGCCGGAATGGCGCCCCTGAAGAAAGCGTCTGACATGATGTCCCGTTGGGCGTGCAATTAGCTGTGATGCGACGCCGCGGATCGTTGCGGCTTCGAGTTGGCCGGACAATATGGCCGCGACCTCAGCTCAGGCAACCGTTTGGCGTCCAAACCCTGCCACAGAGGCGTGCAATTTCCGGCGAGTCGGGCGCAAAACAGCGTAAATCAGTGTGGAGTCCCAGGTGGTCTTCTGTTTGAGGGCGGCGATGGTCGCGGTTTGCGCGGCGGCGCTCAACGGCGTCGCGATCGCCCAGACCGCGCCCGCGGTCGACACGCCGGCCGCGTCTGCGGCCACCGAGGCCGACGTTTCCGCCGCGCTCGCCTCCCCCGCCGCGCCGATCAGCGCCGCCGATGCGGCGGTGCTGCGCCGGGGCGTCAACGCGGCCAAGGCCGGGGATATTGCCGGGGCCGAGGGTGCCGAGGCAGTCCTCACCCACCCCATCGCCCGCAAGATGATGTTATGGGCGATCATCGACACCATGCCCGACCGGCTCCCGTTCGATCAGCTCGACGAGGCGCGCAAGGACCTGGCCGGCTGGCCGCACGCGGCGGGACGCCAACTCGCCGCCGAGCGCCAGCTGGAGGCCGCCAACCTCGGCCCGCAGCGGACCATAGACTGGTTCGCCGGCGCCCAGCCCCAATCAGCCGAGGGCGCCATGGCCCTGGCCGCCGCCTATCAGGCCGCCGGGCGCCCGGCCGACGCTCAGGCCCTGATCCGGCGCTTCTGGCGCGACCGCAGCTTCGAGGCCGGCGTCCAGCGCACCATGCTGACCCGCTTCGGCGCCCTGCTCACGCCCGAGGATCACATCCGCCGGGCCAACCTACTGCTCTACGGCGCCCAGGGGCCCGCCGCGCACGACATCATCGCCCTATTGCCGCCCGACCAACAGGCCCTGGCCAACGCCCGCATGGCCCTGCGCGCCAATAGCGGCGACGCCGACGCCCTCTACGCCGCGGTTCCGCCCGCTCTGGCGCACGATCCGGGTCTTGCGGTGGAGCGCGCGCGCTGGCTGATCCAGCGCGGCCAGCCCGTGCAGGCCCTGCCCCTGCTGGCCGATTTTCCGGCCGATCCCGGCGACGAGGCCGCCGGCCGCATGTGGACCATCCGCCGCCAGTTGGTGAACGTGGCTCTGCAGTCGGGCGACCCGCAAAGCGCCTTTCGCGCGGTGGACCAGCATGGCCTAGGCCCCGGGACCGACGCGGCCGACGCCGAGTTCCTGGCCGGGTGGATCGCCCTCACCCGGCTGCACGACGCCAAGGCGGCCGACCGCCACTTCGCGCGGCTGGAAACCATCGGCGCCTCGCCCATCACCCAGGCCCGGGCCAACTACTGGCGCGGCCGGGCGCTGGAGGCCGAAGGGGACAGCGCCGCCGCCCACACCGAATACGCCTTGGGCGGCCGCTATCTGACCACCTTCTACGGCCAGCTGGCCGCCGCCAAGGCTGGCCAGACGGTCCTGACCCTTCCCGCCGATCCCCAGCCCACGACCGCCGACCGCGCCCGCTTCCAGAGCCGGGAGCTGATCCAGGCGGCCCAGGCGGCGCAGAGCGCGGGCTTGGCGAACCTGTTCGACCTGTTCGTGATCGCCTCGGTCGAGGCCATGCCCAACCCCGAGGAATGCGCGCTGCTGGTCGACATGGCCCGCGCCGCCGGCGAGCAGGACCTGTCGATGCGCGTCGTGCGCCTGGCGGCCCAGCGCGGCTTCGTGCTGCCCGAGCGCGGCTATCCCCTGCGCAGCCCCCCGCCCTCGGCCAGCGTCGAGCCGGCCATGGTGCTGGGCATCGTGCGCCAGGAAAGCGGCTTCGATCCCCGCGTCCGCTCCGGCGCCGGCGCGCGGGGCATGATGCAACTGATGCCCGCCACCGCCAAGGTGGTCGCCCGGCGCTCGGGCATGGGCTTCGAGGTCGGCCGGCTGGACGACGCCGACTACAACATGCAGATCGGCACCACCTTCCTCGGATCGCTGGTCGAGGAGTTCGACGGCTCGTATCTGATGGCGGCGGCGGCCTACAACGCCGGCCCCAATCGTCCCGCCCAATGGACGGCGGCGTGCGGCGACCCCCGCGCGTCCTCGACCGATCCGGTCGACTACATCGAATGCATTCCCATCGGCGAGACCCGCAACTACGTCATGCGGGTTCTGGAAGGCATGGAGGTCTACCGCGCCCGTTTGGCCGGCGGGCGCGCGCCCCTGACCCTGCAGGCCGACCTGAAGCGCGGCGGCCTGCCGGGTTACGGCGGCGCGATCCAGCTGGCCTCCGCGGCGCCGACGATCGACTCGCTGCTGGAAGGCTCGCTCGGCGCTTCCGCCGACGCCGAGGAAGCCGTGGTGGCCTCCACGCCCGTGCCCAATCCGCCCGAGACGGCGCCGCTCAGGAAGACCGAGGAACCGGTCGACCGCGCCAGCCGCCGGGGCAAGGGCCGAGGCGCTCCGGCGCACGCGCGGGCCAAGGCTCATCCGGCGGGCCACGCCGGCAAGGCGCGCAAGAAGCGCAAATAGCCAAGCAAACGCTTTACCGCCGCCTTCCCCCGCGCCTAAGTGCGCGCGATGACCTCGTTCGCCTCCCGCGTGGCCCTGGAGCCCTCGATCGCCCGCACAACGGCCTGGGACGACTATGCCCTGGTCGACAGCGGCGACGGGCGCAAGCTCGAGCGTTACGGGCCCTATCTGGTGGTGCGGCCCGAGCCCCAGTGCCTGTGGCGGCCCAGGCTGGCGGCCGCGGTGTGGGACGGCGCCGACGCCGTGTTCGATCCGACCGACGAGGACGAGGCCGGGCGCTGGCGCTTCAAGGACCAGCCGTTGGAGCCGTTCTGTCTGGCCTGGAGCCCTGTTTCGTTCACCGCGCGCTTCACCAGCTTTCGCCACCTGGCCTTTTTTCCCGAGCAGGCGGCCAACTGGGCCTGGCTGACTCAGCGCGCGGTCGCCCGACCGGGGATGAAGGTGCTCAACCTGTTCGGCTACACCGGGGTCGCCAGCCTGGCGTGCGCGGCCGCTGGCGCGGCGGTCACCCATGTGGACGCATCGAAGAAGTCGGTCGGCTGGGCGCGCGAGAACGCCGAGTTGTCCGGCCTGGCCGACCGCCCGATCCGCTGGCTGGTGGAGGACGCGCGCCGTTACGTCCAGCGCGAGGCGCGGCGGGGCGCGCGCTACGACGGCATCATCCTCGACCCGCCCAAATACGGGCGCGGTCCGACCGGCGAGGTGTGGCGCCTATTCGAGGATTTGCCAGGCCTTCTAGGGCTTTGCGCGAGTCTTCTATCCGATCAGGCGAGCTTCCTGCTGATCAACGCCTACGCCGCACGCATCTCCGGCCTGGCCCTGGCGGGGCTGATGCGCGACGCCCTGGGCGATCGCGCGGGCGACATCGACTGGGGCGAACTGGCGCTGCGGGAGGACGGCGACGAGGCGGCCGGTCCCGTGCGCGAGATCGGCCTGTCGTTCTTCGCCCGCTGGACCGACGGGGCGCCATGACCGCCCGCTCGATCAGTTCCCTGACCAATCCCACGGTCAAGGCCGTGCGCGCCTTGCACATGCGCAAGGAACGCGAGGAGAGCGGCCTGTTCCTGTCGGAAGGCCTGAAGATCGTGGTCGACGCCGTCGAACTCGGCCACGCGCCCAGAATCCTGATGTACGGCCCCGACGTCGCCGACCACCCCCTGCTGGCCCGCTGCGTTGACGCGGCCCGTGCGGCGGGCGGCGAGGTGATCGAGGTCACGCGCGAGGTGCTGGAGAAGGTCGCGCGGCGCGACAATCCTCAAGCTGTGATCGCTGTTTT
>Ga0335069_10000522_pt1 | contig 64979 bp, 54 predicted proteins | sample Lox_Sample_11_FD_206714 | JGI IMG/M metagenome (GOLD analysis project Ga0335069, IMG submission 206714) | Soil microbial communities from Loxahatchee National Wildlife Refuge, Florida, United States - Lox_Sample_1.1 | ecosystem: Environmental > Terrestrial > Soil > Wetlands | place: USA... | reverse complement strand
GCGGGAGTGATGTTCACGCGCAGTCCGCTCACCGGAGACCGCTCGGTTATCACCATCGAAGCGGCCTGGGGGCTAGGTTCCTCGGTCGTCAGCGGCGAAGTGACGCCCGACCGTTTCGTCGTCGCCAAGATTACCGGCGAGATTTCTGTGCGCGACATTTCTGACAAGCACGTTCAGCATCGACCCGCGGCTGGCGGTGGAGTCGATGAAGTAGAAACTCCAGAAGAGATGCGCCGCATTCCGAGCCTCAGCGATGGCGAATTGGCCGCGCTGCGAGAAATCGGCCGCAAGGTCGAACGCCACTACGGCCGCCCACAGGACATCGAATGGGCCATCGATCACAACGGGAAAATATTTCTGTTGCAGAGCCGCCCCGAAACCGTCTGGTCCGTGAAAGAAGTCGCGCCGGTCGCCATTCCAGCCGAAAATCCGCTCTCGCACGTCATGAACATCTTCGGGGGACGCAAATGAGCCTGACGGCCAAGGATGTGGCCGAGATCATGCGCTTGCTCGAAGAGTCGACCTTCGACAGCCTGTCGCTTGAGGTCGATGGTATGAAGCTGAACCTGCAGCGCGGTTCGGCGAAAGCAACGCGGCAAGGTTCGGACGGCACCTCGGCTCCAGCCAGGTCTGAGTTGTTTGCGGCGCCGGCAGCACCGCAGCGGCTGGCGAAAAAATACAAGCCGCCATCGGAACCTGGCCTCTCCGATGTCCCCTGCCCGATGCTGGGAATTTTCTACCGCGCACCCAAGCCCGGCGAGCCGCCATTTGTGGACGTCGGGTCACACGTCGAAGAAGACACGATCATCGGCATCATCGAAGTCATGAAGCTGATGAACTCGGTGCGGGCGGGCGTCAAGGGCGAGGTGCGCGAGATATTGGCCGAGAACGGCGCGCCCATCGAGTACGGTGACGTTCTGCTGCGCGTGCGGCCGGAGTCCTGAAAACGGTTTCGAAAATGGCGAACATCCAACTGGTCGAAACTTCGCTGCGCGACGGCAATCAAAGCCTGTGGGCTGCGCTCGGCGTCGACACGGCGAAAACGCTCACGATTGCCCCCGCCATGGAACGCGTCGGCTTCAAAGCCATCGACTTCACCACGTCCACTCACATGGGCGTGGCCGTCCGTTACAAGCAGGAGGACCCCTGGGAGCGCATCCGCCTGATGGCCGAGGCGACGCCGAAGACGCCGCTGCAATTTCTCTCCACCGGCTTTCGTTTTATCTCGTGGGAGACGGCGAGCCCCGAGTTCATGGCACTCGCCTTCCGCACGCTCGTCAACAATGGCATTCGGCGATTTGCGCTCGCCGACCCGATGAACAATGCCGATTCCAACGTCGCATGTGCGCGGATGGTGAAGGCGGCGGGCGGCGAATATGTTGTCGCGGCGCTCGTCTTCACGCTCAGTCCCATTCACGACGATGCACACTATGTCGCGTGCGCGCGCAAACTCGTCGCCAGTTCAGACGTCGACGCGCTCTACATCAAAGATCCGGGCGGCCTTCTGACTCCTCTACGCGCTGCCAAGCTGATTCCTGCTATCAGGGAAGTGATGGCGAACAAGCCGCTGGAACTGCACTCGCATTGCACCATCGGTCTCGGCGAGTTGGTTTACATGGATGCACCGCAGTGGGGAGTGCGCGCCGTGCAGTGCGCGTCGGGCGCCGCATCCGACGGAATTTCCAATCCACCGTCGGAGCGAGTCGTCGCTAATCTTCGTGCGCTCGGCCATCAGGTCGATATCGACGACGAAGCTCTCGCGGAAGTAGGCCGCTACTTCACGCGACTTGCCGAAGCGGAAGGCTTGCCGGCAGGACGTCCTCAGGCCTTCGACGCCAGCTACACTCGCCATCAGCTTCCGGGAGGAATGATCGGCACAATGCGCCGCCACCTCGCCGAGAGCCGGTTGTCGCATTTGGAGCACGAGGTTATCGACGAGATCGGCCGCGTGCGAGAAGAACTCGGCTGGCCCATCGTCATGACACCGTTCTCCCAGATCGTACTCACGCAGGCGGTGATGAACGTAACCGGCAAAGAACGCTATGCCGTAGTCCCCGACGAAGTAATCCGGTATGCGCTCGGCAAATTCGGCCGGCCCAATATTCCGATCGCGCCGGAGGTGATGGCGAGAATTGATTCCATGCCGCGAATCCGTGAACTGCGCGATGAGCCCGGCATGCCGCCGTTGCCCGAATTGCGCAAACGAATCGGGGTCGATCTCAGCGACGAGGAATTCTTGCTTCGCGCCACAATGCCTGCGAATCAAGTCGACGCGATGAAGCCGCTCGGCACCGCTCCGCGCGAGTACGACCCCGGCATGGTTCCAGTGAAAAATCTGATCCGACAACTCGCGGCACGCCGCGACATCGCATACATCTCGGTGAAGAAATCCGATTTCAGCCTTGAATTGAGCGCCACCGCAGCGGGAGATCCCCAAGCATGAAGGCTTCTCGCAACGGGCGCGGTAAAGGCCTGGGGCCTGTCGAGGGATTCATGTTCGACCTCGACGGCACTCTCGTTCTCACCAACAAAACGCTGAGCGGCTACCAGTTGCTGCCGGGCGCGGTCAAAGTGCTCAATGAGTTAAAGGCGCGCGGCATTCCATTTGTTGTGCTGACCAACGGCACTGCTTATCCGGCGTCTGAACAAGCGCCGAAACTCCGCGCTCTCGGCCTGCCGATCTCTGACGAGGCACTTCTCACTCCATCCACGGTCGCAGCAGATCTCATGCCGCGTCACGGAATCAAAACCGCAATGGTCCTGGGCACGCCCGGCGTCGGACATGCACTGCGCGAAGTAGGCATTCAAACACTGACGACGGGACAAGACGGAGCCGAACAGGCGCAAGCGGTCTACATCGGCTGGCATCCCGACTGCACGATGAAAGACATCGAAGCGGCGGTGAAGGCGATCTGGAACGGCGCCAAGCTCTACGTCGCGTCCGACGTGCCTTTCTTCGCGACAGCGAGCGGCAAGACGCTCGGTCATTCGCACGCCATCACCGCAGCGGTTCGTAAAATTACGCGTGCACCAATGGTCCTGACCGGTAAGCCATCCCTCAATGCGTTGCGCCTGGTCGCGCGCAAACTTGCCGTGCCCATGCGTCGAGTCGGCGTTGTAGGCGACGATCCGCTCGTGGAAATGATTATGGCGCGCCGCGGAGGCGCGACGGGCTTCGGAGTCACAACCGGAATGAGCACCGCTCGCGATTGGGCAAAGCAGCCGCTGAGCCGTCGGCCGAATCGCGTGTTACGCGATCTGCCCGAACTGCTGACCTTCATTCCGGCAAAATAAGACTGCTTCAAATCTGGAGCACATCAAGGAATTTCTTCATTGCCTTTTCTGATTCGCGACAAAACCTGCGGCAGGCCCACAGACTGAGGTTCTTCCCGGTAATGCATACATTCCCGGCGCATGGTTACAAGAATGTGCCCGTCTTTCCGGCAAAACGTATACATTTTTTGCATTGACAATCGAATAACGCTGGTGATAAACACCTTGGCGTCGGTGGGGTGGGGATCTCACTAAAAATCTGTCGGCACGGCACGGGAATCATTCCCTGTGTCGGGTCGTGGCACGTCTTCTCCCAGGAGGCGCTGATGAAACGCTTTTCGACGTTGCTGTGGAGCCTGTTCGCCTTGGCTGTTCTCTCCTGCTGCACCTACCAGGCATTTGCGCAGGGCATCGAAAATGCCCAGTTAAACGGCACGATGACCGATCCGAGCGGACGAGTGGTGGCGGGCGCTTCCATCCGCGTGCGCAACATCGCGACCGACTTTACGTACACAGCTACTTCGAACGACAACGGGTTTTATGCCATCGCCAATATGCGCCCCGGTACTTACGAGCTGAAGGCCTCTTCCAGCGGATTTGCCAATTACACACAGAAGGGGATCGTCCTGACCGTCGGCCAGGTAGCCACGATCAACGTAGGCTTCCAGGTGGCCGCGCAAGGTGAAACTGTGGTCGTCACCACAGAAGCGCCAGTCATCGAGCCGACGCGAAGCGAAATCAGCCAAGTCGTAGCAACTCAGCAAGTACAATCCCTGCCCACCAGCAGCCGCGTATTCACCGACTTCGCTCTCCTGACTCCCGGCGTCGCCACCAGTCGCACCAGTCTTGGCACCACCTTCACCGAGTTCGAAGTGACGCAGATCTCCTTCGGTGGCATGCGGTCCTTTAGCAACGAGATCACCGTCGATGGTGCAGATTTCGTCAATGCCGCGAGCGGCATTCAACGTTCAACGCCGCCGCAGGAGTCGGTGTCCGAGTTCCGCGTCGTTAACAACAGCTTCGGCGCAGAATACGGACGAGCTGTCGGCGGCATTGTGAACATCATCACCAAGTCCGGCACCAACGACCTTCACGGTTCGCTCTATGAATATTTCCAGAACAGCGCGACCGATGCCCGCTCGCTTCTGCAGCCGGCTCCCTTGCCGCACTTCTTCCGCCAGAACCAGTTTGGCGGATCACTCGGTGGCCCCATCGTCAAAAACAAGACGTTCTTTTTCCTGAACTACGAAGGCAAGCGTAGCGCCCTATCGCCGACTTACCCGCCCGACCTGGTCAACAACGTTCAACTCATTGACCAGGCGAAAGCGCTGCTGGGTCTCGCGCCGGAAGGTTGCGGCGCTGCGCTGAACAGCTGCCTTCCCGGATTCGGCGGCAATCCCGCCAATATCACGCAGGCGCAAGCTTTTGGTTTCCTTCAGGGCTTCCTGAAAACCGGAAATGACGATTTCGGTTTCGCGCGCTTCGACCATCAGATCACGACGAATAATCGGTTGGGAATCCGCTACAACGTGGAAGACATCCGCGCGCTCGGTGAATTGGTTGGAAACACTCTCGACGGTGGCGGCATCGGCGTCCCGAGCGGCGGCCGCAATCTCTATGTTCGCGACCAGGCAGTTGTGGCCACGGTAGATTCCGTCTTGACTCCCACCATCGTCAATAGTGTTTTGGCCCAGTTCGCCCGTCGCCACTACGAGTTCTACGGAGCCACCGGCCAGCCGGATTTCAGCATTTTGAACGATCTCGAGTTGGGCCATAATTTCGGTACCAATGACCGTCTCTTCGAGACCCGCGGACAACTTTCAGAATCGATCTCCTGGACCCGCGGCAATCACATCATGAAGTTCGGTGTCGATGGCAACTATGTGTCTAGCCTCGAAACGTATCCCGGGTTTACCCCTGTGCGCATGCTAGTACCGGGCATCACGTGCCTCTCGAATTTTGCGGAGTTCTTCAATACGAGCTATGGTGGCGCATATCCGACCGTGGGAACGGGCCTTGATGGCTCTGCTGCCGAATGTGCTGTTCCGGGCGACAACGGCGTGGTATTCACCTATCTGGGTACTCCGTTGCCGACTGACCCCAATGCCTGCATTTTCCCCAATCTCTGCTCACCAACGGTTACCGACGCGAATCCTCTGAATGGTGGTGGCTTCCCGAATTCAAGCTGGGCAGAGGCTTACCCTGCAAATTTCATCGACCGCTACAACCGTCTCATTGCGCATGGATACTGGGGTGGTTTCGCGCAAGACCAATGGCGCGTGTCTCCTAATTTCACCTTCAATTTTGGTTTGCGTTGGGATGTCGAGTCCGGGCTGGCTCAATATGTAAATCCCGATTACAACGGGTTCCAGCCCCGCATCGGACTCGCCTATTCGCCCGATCCGAAGACCGTGATTCGTGCTGGCTTCGGGCTGTTCTTCGATCGCCAAAACCTCACATTCTTCTTCGTCCCGAATACGCAGAAGATTGTGGCCGGTTACCAGTGCGGGAATCACGCGGGTTCCGCAATTTCGTCGATCTGCTCTGGTGCCGGAATCCAGCCTCAAGTCTTCCCCAATATCATGTCGAATCTGGGACAAGCAAGCCAGGGCTATCAGCTCTTTGGGTTCCCTGCGAGTCAGAACGCAGCGGGTTTGGCGGCCAGCCTCATCCAGACCGGTTCGTATAGCGCGGATTTTCCAAGCGGTATCTCTATGGCTGGCACCTGCTTCACGACCGGTGCTTGCGGCGTAGGTGAAGGAGGCATGGACCGTAACTCTCGCACCCCCTATGCCGAGCAGGCCAGTTTTGAGATCAACCGTCAATTTGGTAGAGGCTTCGCACTTAATCTGAGTTATCTCTTCGTTGAAGCACACAAACTAGTTCGCGGCAATAATCTCAATATTCCTTGTCCGGCTGGAACGACCAAATCGGCTGCACCCACCGACCCCTTGCCGGAGTGGGTTCCGGGATGGCTCAATGCTGACGGTTCTCTCTCCCCTTGCGACGGCACTCCTACGCTTGGCACGGGCGCTATCGCGGGCCTTGGTCCCTTCTTTGGTGGCGCTCTAGGATCAGGCTTGCAGACGTTGAGCGGCGGTCTCGAGGATTACAACAATGGCGTTGCCAACGCTGTCTACCATGGCGGCACTATCACCGCGATTGAGCGCATCAAGAACTTCAATATGACGGCGAATTACACCTATTCGCACGCCATCGATAATGGCAACTTCACCACCTTTATCAACCTTCCGCCGGATCAGTTCGACTACAACGCTGAACGCTCGAACTCAAATCAGGATGTACGGCATCGTTTTGTGATGAACTTTACGGCAACTGCTCCCGATCACGGCCCCTGGAAAAACTTCCAGCTCAGCAGCATCATCACGCTCGAATCGGGACGCCCGTTCACCATCTTTTACGGGAATAATACCCTGAATGATGTGGCTGGCGGTGCTACCGATCGTGTCGGAGGCGCGCCCGCTTACAGCAACTGCCCTTCAGTGCAAGACTGTCAAACCATGATTCCTCGGAATACTTACATCGGCGACCCCGAATACAACGTTGACCTCCGCGTCGCTCGCGCCGTCCACATTAACGAGCGAGTGCAGATGAACCTTGCCTTTGATGCCTTCAACCTTTTCAATCGTCCGAACGTCGATGAAGTAACTTCGGTCTACGGCTCGCCGGTATTTTGCGGATCGACGGCGGCAATACCGCGGCACTATAACGACGGCATCAGTCGTGCCATTCAGACGCAATCGAGTGCGACCGCCTGCCCCGATGGGGGCATCCCAGTTCCAGGTGGGACGCTGGCCCCCACTCCGATTGGTACTGATTTATTCATTCCGACTCTCCCCAACGCCAATTTCGGCTTGCCGCGTACGATGCTCAACCCGCGTCAGCTCCAGTTCTCATTAAGGTTCTCGTTCTAAGGCGAATGTATGGATCTAGCCAGCCATAGGAGGAAGTCATGAGGCTTCGCAATAGGATTTGTCCGATCGCAGCCATGCTCGCCTGCGCAATGATCGGCTTCGCCCAGGACGCGAAGTCCACAGTCAAGCACGAGGCGGCGCCGATGACGTCGCCGGCGTCAGGCAAGGAGATGTTCACAAATTATTGCGCATCTTGCCACGGCAAAAGCGCCAAAGGCGACGGCCCAGCCGCTGGAGCTCTGAAGCAGCCGCCTGCGGACCTAACCATGCTCGCCAAGCGTAACGGAGGGAAGTATCCGTCCGATCTGGTCACCAGCATACTGCGCGGCCAAACTCGCGCCACTGCGCACGGCGATCAGGAGATGCCTGTCTGGGGTCCTGTATTTTGGAAAATGAGCCAAGGACACGAGGAGCAGGTCGCGCTTCGCGTTGCGAACCTGAATCACTATATCGAGTCGCTACAAGCGAAGTAGTCTCGCTTTGGCATGAAATGAGTTCCAAGGAGGCGCGGGAAAAGAGCGTTATTCTTTGTGGCTAATTCTCACGGATGACCGCTCAATCGCCAACCTTAGCAGACTTTGTCTTGCCCTCGGATCTTGCCAGGAAATTATACAGTGTGGCTCTGCTGATGCCCAAAACGTCCGCCGCACGGGCCTTGTTGTTTCCCACCTGCTCCAACACATGCAGTACGTGTTGCCTCTGAACCTCCTCGAGTGTGAGCAACTGCAATTTGTTCGGGGATGTCACATTCGCAGCTAGGTACGCGGGCAGGTCTCCGATGTCGATGACGCTGCCGCTCACCATCATGCAGGCATTGCCGAGGATATTTTCTAGTTCGCGAATGTTGCCCGGCCATGAATAACGCGCAAGCGCGGCTTGTGCACGGCGGGTTAAACCCTTGATCGGTTTGTTGTACGCGGCAGCAAATTTCTTGGTGAAGTGGCGAAGTAAGAGCGGGAAGTCTTCTTTACGATCGCAAAGATCCGGCAGTTGAATCTCGACCATCGAAAGACGGTAATACAGATCCTCCCGGAATTTTCCTTCTTTGACGAGCGCCCGAAGATCGCGATGAGTTGCAGCGATGACGCGCACATCGATCTTGCGGGCGACCGGCGAGCCGACACGCTGCACTTCCTGGTTTTGCAAAACGCGCAGAAGTTTGGCCTGCGCGGCAAGAGGCATGTCGCCGATTTCGTCGAGGAAGACGGTGCCACCATTGGCATATTCGAAGAGGCCAACTTTATCGTGCGTTGCACCGGTAAAAGCTCCGCGGACGTAACCGAATAATTCGCTCTCGAGGAGCGTTTCGACGAGCGCGGCGCAGTTGCATACGCCCAGTTGCCTGGAAGCGACCGGGCTCATCTGATGCAAGGAGCGCGCTACGAGTTCTTTGCCGGTGCCTGTTGCTCCCCGCACCAGCACGTTGCGAAAGTGCGGAGCGACTCGGCGGATGCGGCCGAAAACCTCGAGCATGAGCGGGCTGCGCCCAATAATTCCCTGGAACTCGTATGCCTTGAGCAATTCCAATTCCAGTTCCATGGTGCGCTGGCGCTGCTTTGCCTCGGCTACCAAGCCACCAATCCGCTCTCTGAAAATCTGTATATCGATGGGCTTGGTGAGATAGTCGTGGGCGCCTTTCTGGATTGCCTCCACGGCGGAGTCGGTGGAGTAGTGTGCGGTCATCAGGATGACGTTCACTCCCGGATCGGACGCGACCATGCGCTCCAGTACGTCCATGCCGCTCATCGTCGGCATCATCAGATCAACGAGCGCAATTTGGGGATGCTCGCGCGCGAATACCTCAAGGCCCTTCTCCGGTTCTCCGACAGGAAAAACCTCGAGGCCCTCTTGCCTCAGAACCTCTCCGACCAATTCCAGTTGGAGAGGATCGTCATCGATTACCAGGACTTTTTGCGCCGCACTCATTTTCGGTTCGATCCGATTGTCTGCAATTTTAAGAAGCGTGGACTTCTGTGAACGAGATTCGCCCTATGGTCACCTGTTATTGAGTTCCTCCCCCACAGAGGATGCCCTTGCCCGAGCTTGAATTAGGGTTGAGCGTAGCTTGCGCATTGTGTGCGCAAAGGGCTCTGCCGGCCCAGCGTTAGTTCATTATTAGTTACAAAGAGGACGGTCAAAAGTTACTTAGGTCACCTCGCACCTCTCCGCAGGCAGCGCTAGTCCTATCGCATTGCCTTTTGTCTGGACCTTGGAAACTGTCCACATTTCAAACACAATTTTGAGTTTCTGGTCACCTCTCAGAGCGGCCGCGATTGACCGCTTCTGACTATAAACATCTCAATCTATTAGGGATCTGCAACTGGGCCCGGCAAGGCTTCACAATTGCCTTATTCATAGACGTGAGGCAACGACGCCAGCAACGGATGCCGAATAAGTACTGGCCGTCGAGTAACCGGGCAGAGCGGATGAAGCCGTTTCTGACCTTAATAGGGAGACAAACTATGAAGGCCATGTTGGTCGCGATTCTCGCTCTGGGCTTGTGCGGTTGCCAGGGACTCAAGCAAGCTGGAACGCAGCAGCCATCCGCTGGAACGATGACACCGGGAAATTGGGAGTTCGTTCTGCAGAAGAGCGACACGCAGAACGGTTATGTGGAATCGAACATCCAGAGCACCAATACTCCGGGCACCTATAACGATCACGGCGGCCACTCGGCCGCATTTACGTTCGACTCCAGCGTCTATTTTGACGATCCCTCCGTGGGCGGCGGATACCAACTGGGCGCTTCAGTATCAAGCTTCACGCTCAATGTGGACTCGCAATTCAACGTCACTGGCACGCTGAATCAGAGCGGCGGGCAATCGGTCCGATTTACGGGAACGACCGACGCCGAAGGCATGACCATGACTGGAACATTCGATGACGGCAGCGGTAACGTCGGCCCGTTCACAGCATCGACTGTCGCGGACATCGAAGGTTATTTCGTCTACGCTCCCGCTAACATCACCGAATCTATTTCCGGCAATGTCATCTCCGAAACGAGCCAATACGGCAGCGGCGACTACAATTTATCCTCCCCCGTTGGCAGCTTTGCCTTCCTTGCCAGTGACGTTCCGGTGGGCGGCGATGGAAGCGTGGTGCTGTGGAATAACACCGGCGTCTGTACGAACAAGCAGTGTGCGGTGTGGTTTAACAGCAGCAGCCATAGCCTCTGGGTGTTCTCGACAGATCCAGACTCCGGCACGAGCCAAGTGATTGGCGTTCTCAGCCCCCCCGCGTAAGCGAGCGCCGAGTTCGCTGTCTCGCGTGACGACCCTCCCCCTCGTCACTTCCAGGATTCTCGGGTATTTTACGGCTTCACTCAGCAAATAAGGGTTGCTATGCTTACACGACATCCGGACTGGCAAATGAATGTTGCGGCCGCAAGTGGCAGTACAAACCTCCCGCATCTGAAGCTTCTCCTCGTCGAGGATGATCCCGGGAGTCTGGAATTGATGGCCGAGGTCTTCACCTCGCTGAAGACGGATGTACGCCCCATCAATGACAGCCGGCAGGCCGCGACGTTGGTCAATGAAGAGAAATTCGACGGCATTTTTCTCGACATCGAAATGCCGGAACTCAACGGGTTCGAATTGGCGCAACTGATCCGGCAGTCCTCGCGGAATAAGGCGACTCCCATCATCATCGTCACGGGCCGCGAAGAGCATGACACGATGCATAAGTCGTTCGCCCTGGGAGCCACATTCTTCCTGCAAAAGCCAATCGACCGCCTGAAATTGGCGTCGCTGCTGCGTACTGTACATGGACCTTTGCATGAGAATCGCCGGCGTTATGCGCGCGTGCCGATGCAGACCGACGTTGTCTGCCGAGTGGGATCAAAAGATCGTAAAGGGATCAGCTGGAATATCAGCCAGGGTGGGATGCAAATCGAGGTGCAGGGTCTGACGATCGGCGATGACATACAGGTCTCATTTACGCTGCCGCAGCCGCGGGTCTGGATCGAGGCTGAAGGTGTGGTGGCATGGGCGAAGGGCGAGCGGCAAGGTGTCCACTTTACGAGGATGAAGGTCGAATACCAAGCCGTTGTGCGGGACTTTATCGCCCAAGTGGAGACCTCGCCACCCAGATAATGGCTAGGTGAGAGAGGGCTTAATGTTTTTCTTGGCTGGCCGTGACGCGATCGATTTCCTGGGCAAGGGCCTGCGCATTAAGCGGCTTCGAGAGATAGCCGTCGAATCCCGAGCTCATTATCTTCTCCCGATCGCCCTGCATGGCGTACGCCGTGACAGCAAGAGTCGGCAGCGCGGCAAAATGCGGATTTCGGCGAAGCTCACGCACCACGCCAAAACCATCCAGGACGGGCATGCCGATATCGAGAAGCAGCAAATCAGGCCGCGCCTGTCCGATCATTTGAAGCGCCTGCCGGCCATCACAGGCCTCTTCGACGCTGTATCCGCGTGCTTCCAGGAGTTCGCGCAGCAGTTCCCGGTTGACAGCGTTATCTTCCGCAATCAATACCTTCCTCATGTCTGCCTCGCCGATCTAGCTAGTTTCTTGCCATGGACCACTCTTCCAACCTCGGCGGTAAGCTGCTGCTGCCACGGACCTGCCTTCTGAACGAGTGCTTGCGTCTGCGCGCTGATAAGCATCAACTCCTCTTGCGTTAAGGTCTTCGCCGTCATCACGAAAATGGGAAGATCTTTCAACGTTGCCTCATTGCGCATGTGACGGATGACCTCAAAGCCGTTCATGCCGGGCATCAGTAAGTCCAGCAGGACAGCGCAAATTGCCGTTGACGAGAGCATTTCAAGCGCGCCAGTTCCGTTCTGCGCACTCCGGACCGCGTATCCGGCGGCGTGCAGAACTTCCTCGATCAATTCGATCGATTTTGGATCGTCATCAACAACCAGAACGGCTGCGTCTTTGGCCGTAGAAAGTCGAACGTACTTCCGCATGGCCTCCAGCAGTGCGGGCTTTCGCACCGGCTTGACCAGATAATCGGTCGCGCCCAAAGCGAAGCCGACCTGCCGCTGGTCCACGATCGAAACAATAATGATCGGAATTTCCGCCGTTTCAGGGGCCTTCCTCAACTCGACCAATGTGTCAAAGCCATTGCCGCCCGGCATGAGCACATCGAGCGTGATTGCATTCGGCCGAAGTTGCTGCGCTTTCTTCACGGCTTCCGGCCCAGACTCGGCCATGGCGATTCGATACTCGGAGCCCAGATAGCTCGCCAAGAGTTCGCGGGCCGCCGGTTCGTTATCCACCAACAGCACGAGCGGCTTCTGCGAGTTTGTCTCGGGCAGCGGTAGTTTCCGATCGCTCTCTCTAGTCGGAGAAACGGCCCCGGCCACTTTCGACGTTCCTAGTGGCAGCGTAAACGTGAACTGGCTCCCCTTCCCGGGCTCGCTCTCCAGCGTGATTTTTCCGCCCTGTTGTTCGACGAGACGCTTGGTGATGGCTAGGCCAAGTCCCGTACCTTCGTGCGCGCTCCCGCTCCCCTCGACTTGCCGGAATTCCTCGAAAACAAGCGCCTGATCCTCGGGCCGAATACCGATGCCGGTATCGGTGACCGAGACAAATATAAAGTTGCCGTCTTCGGCGCACTTGATGGACACACGCCCACCCTTCGGAGTGAATTTCACCGCATTGCTAAGCAGGTTGTACAGCACTTGCTTGAAACGCACACGGTCCGCATAAACCGCTCCTTCACCGTCAATGTCCTCTTCCATCTGTATGTTTTTCGTCATGGCTAAGGGGCGAATCGTCGATAAGACCTCTGGCAAGGTGTCTTTCACGCGGAAGTCCTCGCAGCGCATTTCGAGTTGCCCCGCCTCGATCTTCGAAAGATCCAGGATGTCGTTAATTAGCTGCAGTAAGTGCGCGGAGCCCTTCCTGATGTGGTCGACAAACCGTTTCTGCTTGGGATTGAGATCGCCGGCGTTTCCTTCGGATAAGAGGTCAGAAAATCCGACAATAGCGTTCAGTGGAGTTCGCAACTCGTGGCTCATACTCGCCAGGAACTTGCTTTTCATCTGGGTCGCGCGCTCGACTTCGCGATTGCGCAAAGCAAGCTCTCGGTTGGCGGCCTCGAGTGAAGCGGTGAATCTCAGCCGTTCCTCCTCGGCGCGCTTGCGCTCGGTCACGTCGACGGCAATCACGAAGTCGGCGGGAGCGCCGGCAAAGGTCAGCTCATAGGACGTGATCTCGACGTATATGACACTGCCGTCTTTCTTCCGATGCCGCCAAACAGTGGGTTCGGGCCACTTGGGGGCAGGTCGAGAAAGGCTGTCGAGAAGAATCGGCACATCCTCCGGCGGACGGATATCGCGGATGCTCATCTGCAGGAACTCCTGTTCGGAATACCCATATATCTGGATCGCTGCTTTATTCACAGCCAGGAATCGCAGGGTTTCTCGCTGATAAATCCACGTGGCTTGGGGATTGAGCTCGAACAACCTCCGGTATCGGTCTTCGCTCGCGCGCAACTTGCTGTCAGCCTCCTTTCGTTGCGTTATGTCGCGCGCGACCGCATAAATCAAACCCTCTTTCGGCACAGAGACCGCGTTCCACATGAGCCACCGGTACGAGCCGTCTTTATGCAGATAGCGATTCTCAAGTGAAATTGAGGCTCGTCCACTGCGAAGACTCTCGATCTCGGCTGCCGTCGCCGCGCGGTCGTCCGGATGCAGAAAGTCCCGGCGCGGCCGCGAAAGAAGTTCGGCTGTCGTGAACCCTAATGTCTTCTCGAACGCCGGGTTTAAGCTCTTGAAGAAACCGTCGAAGCCTGCCGTGCAGAACATATCGATTGATATGTCGAGAAAGCGGTTCCCGCTGTCGAGTTGTGCGTAAAGCGATCTCAAGAGCGCGCTCAGGATCACTCCAATCACGAGAAAGAGCAGCCCCAGCGTCCAGACTCTCTTCTCGACCATCCAGACGCTTTGATGGATCGACTCTGTCGATTGTTCCACCAAAACGCTCCAGCCATGGTCTGGGAGCGGTCCGTAGCCGACAAAATACGACTTGCCGTTGCGCTTGAAGGTCCCATTGCCGTACAGGCCCGCGCGAGCTTTCTTGACGGGTTCGTATTCGCTTAGATCAATCGCTTGGGAAAATGAATTGATGTTGGGCCGTGCCGACAGATGACCTTTTTGGTCGACCAAAGAAATAGTCCATCCGCCATCGAGTTTTGTCTGGAGCAATTTTTGACTCAAGGTGTCGAGCGCAAACGGAGCCATGAGGAGTGCCGTCGCGTTTCCGGCGTCGTCCGTTATCGGCACCACAATAGCTGCCACTAGTTGATAGGGGGGAACGGCCGTCTGGTACACCTCCGAGACGTACGGCTGCCAGTGCCACGCAACGCCCGTGTACCAGTCTCGGAATCGGAAATTACGGTTGAGTAGACTCGAGTGTGGCGGATAAATCCCGCGCATTGTGCCGTCAAGCTCATAGATGCTGACAAAGGCAAAGTCTGGGCGCAGGCTGCTCGCCTGCCGGAGATGCTCCGCGATCGTGGTCATGTCCCGCTTCGCCCACGCTGTGCGCAAAGCCGGGCGCCCCGCGATCGACTGCAGAAATGTGATGCTGTCGCGCAGATGGTCGTCGACCATGGCGGCCGACAGGCGTGCGATCTGCATGCTCTCTCCAGTCGCCCTGACCTCCGCACGTTGCTTCACGAACTCACCCATCGAATAGGCGAAGATCGTGATCGGAAGCAACATTGCCGTGAGGATCAGTACGTAAAGGCGTCCCCGGCCCCTGGCAACCCATTTCCCCACAATGGAAGGCATCAGCATGGGAACAACGACCTTTCTTCGGGTCTCTTACGTCCGGGATGCAGTCGCCGCGAGCGCGCTCCGTCCTCGAGCTTTAAACAATGAATCCGTCGCGCCACTGGTAACCAGGCGATGGAACTCCGCCGAAATGCGTGGGTCCCACCAACCCTTGGCGGTTTCTTCGTGCATGATCTGAAGAGCCTCTGCCGTTGAGAGCGCTTTCTTATACGGCCGCTCAGTCGTCAGAGCGTCGAAGATATCGACGACCTGCAGCACCCTCGCCGTCTGGGGGATTGCCTCTCCCCGCAGACCGTCCGGGTACCCCGAGCCGTCATATTTCTCATGATGGTGCCGGATGATCGGGAGCACCAAACGGAACGACTTCAACGGAGCGCAGATTCGCTCCCCCACCACTGGGTGCTCACGCATGATCCTCCACTCTTCCGGCGTGAGGGAGCTAGGCTTCAGGAGGATCGCGTCCGGGACGGCTATTTTGCCGACATCATGCACAACCCCCGCACGCCGCAAAGCCGTAACCTGGTCATCCGGCATTCCAAGATATTGGCCCAAGGCAGCCGAGTATTCCGACAATCGCTCGCAGTGCCCGTGCGTGTGTGGGTCTTTTCCTTCGATGCTTCGGGCGAGAGAAAATAGAACGGCTTCGGCTCGCTCCAGTTCATCCGTCCGGAATTTAAGCGTTAGGAGCGAGTGAACGCGCGCCAGGAGTTCAGTCCGATCCAGTGGACGGCTCAGAAAATCGTCGGCACCGACGCTGATCCCTTCGATTCTGGATTGTTTGTCAGCCAGTGCGGTGATCAACACTACGGGTATGAGATAGGTCTCGGGATTCGACTTGATTTTTTCGCACGCTTCGAACCCGGTGACCCGAGGCATCATTACGTCGAGAAGTACGAGGTCAATTGGGGTGTTGACCAACTCCGCAAGAGCTGCGGCCCCGTCGGGAACGGAGATCACCTTGAAGCCCTCTGGAGTCAGGAGTTCTTCCAGTAACTCCCGGTTCGAGGCTTGGTCGTCGGCAACCAGTATGGTTCCGCTGACAGGCTGAAATGATCGCGACAACATCTTGCTTTCCGGCTAACTCCCCACAGTTGTCGCCAGCATGACACAACAACGAAGACTGAAGCTAATTACCGACGTTATACAGTGATTTGGGTAGATCTGATTCTTGCGCTAAGAATGTAGGGAGCGCCTGCGGAGCGGCGCAAGTGCCGGTTGCATTGGTTTATTAGTAATCTAATGTAATGGTCACCGTGTCCTTATAGGAACTGGCGGTCTCGCCTGTCTGCCCTGAAGGTACTCGTCCCTGGACGGTGTAGTCGCGTACAGTTGGGGAAGTCGAGGTGCCATATTTGTCCCTGATGACGCCCGTGACAGTAGTCCCTCTCCCAAAATTTGAGAGCGCCATATATCTAGTTCCGATGGGGAGCTCTTGCGAGTATTCAGTCGCTGAGACGCTGCCTGTATTCTGTATTGTGCCCTGCACTCGTCACTGCACGGCGGCCACCAATCCTATGACCAACGCAAGGATCGCCGAGTTCCCCTGCGAAAACGTCGGAGAATAGTTAATGGCCGCACCAAGAACCGACATTCTTCCAAGTCGAGAGTTCGCCGATGGGGGGATCGCATTGAAAGATGACATGTAACCGGGAGGAAGCGGGCCGGAGAGAGGCTTGCGGCTCTCTTTGTGCTGACACCCGATCGCCAGCGAGCCGTGATTGCCAAGCGAATGACTGAGCTGAGACTGGTCGATGATTCTGGTCGGCGGTTCGCCTGGCAACGGTCCGATCTCGGCAAATGCGATTCGCGAAAACCGCACGACATAGAGCCCGAAAAATAAAAAAAAATCAAAATCCCCCTTCCAAAATGCAAGGCCGCTGGTGCACAATGCCCGGCACGGGTTCCATTCGGACATAACAGTGTTCGATTCGGACAGGGGATGGCATCATGGAACTGCCTCTTTGGAACGAAAAACGATATGCGCCCTACAAGCTTATAGCCCTCGTTGAAGTTCTCAATGAGCAAGGAATTCCGCCGGAAGCAAGCCTGGCGGGTACCGGGCTATCGTCGGAGAGTCTTGCCAATCCTGAGACCCTCACCTCTGTTCTTCAGTACATTACCGTGGTCCGCAACGCGCTCCAGCTATCGAAAACTCCCGAGACACCTTTTCGGACGGGCAGCCAAATTCCCTTGTCTGCCTATGGTATGTACGGATTTGCTTTAGTATGCAGTCCAACGATTCGCGAATTCTTCCAAGTGGCGGTGAGGTACCATCGCCTGGCAACTCCGCTTCTCTCCTTGTCCTGGCGAGAGGAAGGCGACTACGTCTCCTGGGTTCTTCCGATGAATCCGGCCGTGACCCATCCTGACTCGTTGATGCGGTTTCTAATAGAGCAACAGTTCACTCAACTTTGCACTCATTCGCGAGCTGTCGTCGACCATTGCTTGCCCATTCGCGCTTCGCTTCCGTATTCAGCCCCGTCACATATCCACCTTTACCGGAAGTATTTGGGCTGCCCGGTTCGGTTTGGTCAACCGATGGCCGAACTCACCTATCCCAGATCGATCCTTTCTGCGAAGCCGCACATGGCGCATCGACTTACCTCGAAGATCCTGCAGGAGACCTGCGATCGCATCCTTGGCGAGGTGAAGACATCGACGGGAGTGGCCGGGGAGGTCTACCAGATCATCGCGTCTACGCCGGGACACTCGCCGACTATGGAAAGCATCGCCCGGCAGCTCGCCACGACCGAGCGAACGCTGAATCGAAAGCTCAGGGCCGAGGGAACCTCCTTTACTCAAATTCTCGACGATGTCCGGTGCAACCTGGCGAAGGAGTATCTGCGCTCCACCAAGCTCACGACCGATGAAATCTCGGAACTGGTGGGATTCAGCGAGGCTGCGAATTTCCGCCACGCGTTCCGCCGATGGACCGGGAGTACACCGGCCCGTTATCGTGACTAAGCCCGCGAGTTCGAAAAATGTTAATTACCAGTTAGACTGCTAACCTTCAATTTCTCGCCGACTAACTATGCCAAGGTTCAAAACCCTGATTGGTGGTATGTCTTTTACCGAGTGCCCTCGCTGGCACGACGGCAGGCTGTACTTCTCGGACTTCTACACACGACGTGTCCTCGCTATCACACTCGATGGCAAGATCGAGACGATCGCTGAAGTGCCGGGCCAGCCTTCAGGACTGGGCTTCCTGCCCGATGGGAAAATGCTGATTGTATCCATGCGCAATCGCAAGGTAATGCTTCGCGAAAACAATGGGTCTCTCGTCGAGTACGCCGATCTCTCGAAGCTCGCCCCTTGGCATTTGAACGACATGCTAGTCGACTATGAGGGATGGGCATGGGTGGGAAATTTTGGGTTCGATCTGATGAGCGGCGCTAAAGTTACGACCACGAGTCTCATCTGTGTGGATTCGAATGGCGGCGCGAAAGTCGTGGCCGATGGTCTGGGTTTTCCAAACGGGATGGTTCTGACTCCTGATGGCAAGACGCTGATCGTCGCAGAGACAACGATGAATCGACTCACCGCCTTTGAACTTTCCCCAGGGTTGCGGGGCAGGCGATGGACGTGGGCGGCTTTCGGTGATCCACCAACATCGTCCGAGTTCTCTAGGTTGTTTAGTCAGATCGACGTTGCGCCAGATGGAATCTGCCTTGATGCGGAAGGTGCTATTTGGGTGGCGGACGCCAAGAATGCCAGGTTACTAAGAGTCGCAGAAGGTGGCGCCGTCATTCAGGAACTCAAGACCGGTGACGTTGGAGCATTCGCCTGCATGCTCGGAGGAGCCGACGGGCGAACACTTTTTATGTGTGTCGCGCCCACCTTTCACGAGGCCGAGGCATCCGTGAACCATCGCGCCGAGATTCGGATGACTACGGTCGATGTTCCCCGCGCGGGCCTGCCCTAGGTTGCAAAGCCGATTACGGTGTCGAAAACAGACAGCAGGTTGTCCGCTCGGAACCTGTCGCCTTCCGCGTTTGCTCCTCCATTATCTGTCGGGCACTAGCTAAAAAGTGGCCGACCATGGCACAGAAAAATCGCAAGATCATCCTTAGCTGCGCGATAACTGGCTCGGTCCATACGCCGACGATGTCGGAATATCTACCGGTCACTCCTCAGCAAATAGTTGATAGCGCCCTTGAGGCTGCCCAGGCCGGAGCCGCGATTCTCCATCTGCACGCCAGAGATCCCGAAAACGGGAGGCCTTCGGCGGATCCCGCCCACTTCCAAATGATTTGCCCCGTTTTGGCGGAACGTACGAACGCCATTATCAACATCACCACGGGTGGTAGCACCCGGATGACCATTGAGGAGCGCATTGGCTATGTGCTCAAAGTCAAACCCGAGATGTGCTCGCTGAACATGGGATCGATGAATTTTTCATTTCACCCCGTGGCGGAGCGGATCACGAACTGGCGTTATGACTGGGAGAAAAATTACGTCGAAGGCAGCAAGAACGTGGTTTTCAAGAATACGTTCGCCGATATCGAATACATACTGCGCAACCTAGGGGAAGCGGGCACCCGTTTCGAGCTGGAGTGCTACGACGTCGGCCATCTCTATAACCTCGCCTATTTCGTCGATCGCAAGATCATTAAGACGCCGATGTTTATTCAGGCCATCTTCGGAATTTTGGGAGGTCTTGGTCCGGATCCAGAAAATCTCTTTCTGATGCGGTCGACTGCGGATCGATTATTCGGCCGGGAAAATTATCAGCTTTCAGTTCTGGGTGCGGGACGCCACCAGATGTCGCTGCTGACCGTGGGCGCGATCATGGGCGCAAACGTGCGGGTGGGATTGGAAGATAGCCTTTACCTCGGTCCCGGTCACAAGGCGAAGAGCAACGCCGAACAGGTCCGAAAAATTCGGCACATTCTCGAAGAACTTTCTTTCGAAATCGCGTCGCCCGCCGAGGTCCGGGAAATGTTGCAACTGAAAGGCGCGGAAAACGTCCGCTTCTCTTCTTCCGCGGAAGTGCTCAGCGGATCGAGATCCGGCGGGAACTAGGATGAGCATGAGTTTCAAAGACCGGCTCTACCCTCCTTCGGGACTTCGCGTCCTGGTCACTGCCGGAGCTTCGGGCATAGGGGCTGCTATTGCCGGCGCCTTCGCGGAAGCTGGCGCCAAAATCCATATCTGCGACATCGACGATGCTGCCTTGTCCGCATTTCAGAAGGCTCTCCCCTGCTGTCAGGCGAGCAAAGCCGATGTCGCCGATGAAGGTCAGGTCGCATCGCTCTTCGAAACGCAGCGTCACAAATTCGGCGGCCTCGATGTCCTGGTAAATTGCGCCGGCATTGCCGGTCCTACAGCTGGGGTCGAAGGCATTAGCGAAGAACAATGGAATCGCGCCATTGAGGTGAACCTCAATGGGCAGTACCGCTGTCTGCATCATGCCGTACCGCTCCTTCGAGAGTCCAGGAACGGCAACATCGTTTGCATTTCCTCCATTGCCGGCCGCATGGGCGTGCAGTGGCGTACTCCGTACGTCGCAACGAAATGGGCGATCGTGGGGATCGTCAAATCGCTGGCGATTGAACTAGGGCCCAGCGACATTCGGGTGAATGCGGTGCTGCCGGGCATTGTCGAGGGGCCGAGGATGGATGGCGTAATTCGAGCTCGCGCCAAAGTGGAAGGCCTGGATGAATCGGCGATGCGAGCGGAATACCTTAAGAAAATTTCGCTGCGCCGCATGGTCACTGCCGACGATATCGCTTTGATGTGTCTTTTTCTTTGTTCGCCGGCAGGACGGAACATTACCGGACAGGCCATCAGCGTCGATGGAAATGTCGAGGCTTCATAAATCGTAGCGCCTGTTCCGGTGTGGGGATTTCTTCAATGTTGAAAGCAGACCCGATCGACGATCTTGCACAGTTTGTTTTCTGAGGCACGATTGCTGACGCTAAATCCTTAGGACGAGGAAACCGATGCGTTACTTCAAACAAATGCGACTGGTTCGCAAACAAATCGTCTCGTTTTGCCGCTGCGCATTCATGGCGTTCGCCGCATGCGCATTGTTCGCAGCCTGCCACCTGCTTCACGCGCAGACAAGCGGAACCGGGGCCATCAGCGGCACAATTACCGATCCAACTTCAGCGATGTTAGTGGGCGCTCAGGTCAAGGTCACCGACGTAGCCACGGGCTTCTCGCAAACCTCGCAGTCGAACGATCACGGACTCTATCTCGTCTCCCTTCTCCCTCCGGGACGTTACAGACTCGAAGTGACTAAAGAAGGGTTTAAGGTCGCTTCATCGTCCGATGTACAGGTCATTGTGGCGGAGACAACGGTACTCAACGTTCGCATGGAAACGGGCGCGGTGACGGAAACTATCACCGTGGCTGCCTCCACCGTCGATTTGGAGACTGAATCAAGTGCGCTAGGCCGCGTAACCGATTCCGAGTTGATTGCGAGTCTGCCCCTGGTTGCGCGCAACTTCACCCAAGTCATTGGCTTGAACCCAGGGGTCTCCCAGGAGGTCAATAACGCGGCCGAGATTGGAAGAGGCGGCGGTAGCCAGGAAGCCAATCCTGCCGGCGGCAGCATCATGAGCCAGGGCGCCACCTCCACTGACAACAACTTTCAAATGAACGGCCTCACCATCAACGATATTCAGGGTTCATGGATTTACTCGTCTGGAATTCCGGCTCCAAATCCGGATACTATCCAGGAATTCAAAGTGCAGACGGCGCAGTTCGATGCCACGACGGGGCGCAATGCCGGCGCCAACGTCGATGTCATTACGAAGGCCGGTACCAACGATTTCCACGCCACTTTGTTCGAGTATTTTCGGAACGAAGATCTCAACGCCAATGACTGGTTTGCGAATCGTAACGACCAGCCGCGTGGTATTCTCCGCCAGAATCAATATGGCTTCGCTGCGGGCGGTCCGGTGGTCAAGAATAAGTTCCTGCTTTTTGGCTCTTGGCAGGGCACAAAGCAATTTAACTCCACCGATCCTTCGAACCATAAATTCGTCTATCTCCCACCTCTGACCGACGACCGCTCGGCGGCGGGTTTGGGAGCGGTTTTCGCCGGCGACTACGGCTACCTTGGCCCGCTCTTCGGGACGATCGCCCCTGATGGCTCGAACATTTCCTCGCAGGCACTGGCGCTCTTCCAGGCTAAGCTGCCCAACGGTCAATACGTAATACCGACGCCGCAAACCATCGATCCAACCCGCGGCCTTGAGGTGCAGGGCAGTTCATACTTGAACTCGCCCGGTTTCTTTAATGAAAACCAATGGATGGTGAACGGCGACTACCTCGTCTCCGACCGAAACAAGATCGCGATCCGCTATTTCGGGGCGAGCAGCAACGTGGAATGGACCACCCTGTATCAGACAGAAGGATTCCCGCTCTTCCAGCCAGAGCGCTTCGATGTGGCCTCGATCGCAGACACCTATACGATCAGCCCCACCATGGTGAATCAACTCGCGGCCGGTTTTCATAGGTCGACTTCAGACCAGCACTATGGCAACGCGTTTACTTTCTCGAGCCTTGGCATGAACGCCCCGGCGCAGGTGGACGCGTACCCCAATCTCTGGATCGTATACGACGGCTTCCAGTCGGGCACTACTTCGGCGTTGAGGTTCTTGCAGAACGAGTACCAGTTGGCTGACACATTGTCCTGGATCAACGGGAAGCATCAGTTTACTTTTGGCGGCGGCTTCACCGCCGGCCGCGACAATATGTCGAAATTCAACTTTGAGGCCTATGTTCTCTGGCTAACCTGGGCGGATTTTCTGCTCGGTCAAAGTTATTTGCCCTATGGTGTTCCCTACAGCAATGTGTATGAGACCTACGCAGGCTTTGGGGATTTCCAGCGTGACTGGCGTTACAAGGACGGCAATGCCTTTGTTCAGGACAACTACAAAATAACCAAGCGGCTCACGCTCAACCTGGGCCTCCGCTATGAGCGCATCGGCGACCTAGGCTCGGCCAATGGTGGGGGCAACGTGGATGTTTCCAAGATCGACCCCAATCCGCCTGCCGGAGGCAGCTTCAACGGCTACATTGTTAATTCCAATTACAACGGTCCCGCTCTGCCCTCCGGAGTGATCCGGGGGAACAACAAATTTGGCTTCAACGGCGATGGCCAGAATACTTGGAATCCGCGCTTCGGCTTTGCCTGGCTCCTGCCCGGTTCAGATCGGTTTCTTCTCCGCGGAGGCATCGGGATATATCACACCACGACCGAAGGCCAGATGAATCTGCTACTCGCCGCCGAAGCTCCAACCGGTCTATGGTATGTAAAATCGGGAACATATAACGCTGCTTCAACGAATGGCACTCCCTTCCCGGGTGTTCCGTCTTTCCCCTCATTCACTCCTTATTCTCCCTATACCGATTTCACGCTAGCGGCATTAGCCATGAACTGGCGCCCTCCCACCATTTATCACTACAGTCTTGGCCTGCAGACCAGGCTTCCGGGCGGCGCCATCTTAGACGTCGGCTACTCCGGTTCCCGCGATCTGCACACAATTCTGGGCCGGTCCATCAACCAGGCGCCTCTCGCATCCGCCGAAAATCCGATTCGCGGCCAGACTACAAACACGGTCGCGAACATCCCGCTTCGCGCACCCTATCTTGGGTGGACGGCAAACACGATGTATTACTTCGGGACGGATGGCCAAGCCTGGTATAACTCTTTGCAGTTATCCGTAACGCAGAAATTCAAGCACGGTTTTCAGTACCAGGCTGCTTACACCTGGCAGCGATTGCTGAGCCCAGTTCCGGGCTTTACCACGGGATCGAACGAATTCGGGCCGACCGGCGACCAGACAGCGCTGCGTACTCACCAGTCCGGATACGGGCCGGATTACAATGTCCGCCCGCAGCGCTTTGTCTTGTCTGCTTACTACGCTATACCGACTCCGTGGGGATCGAATTCTTTCCTGCGAAGCGCGCTCGGCGGGTGGAGTCTCGCAACCGCTACCGTTGTTCAGGATGGCCAGCAGAGCAGCATTCTCTACAACAATATCTACAACGCCTACGGCATTACCTCCGATCGTGCGAGCTATGCGCCTGGTTGTAACGCGAGTAATGTTTCAACCAAGGGGTCGGTCAGTCAAAGAGTGAACAACTACATCAACACGGCTTGCTTTACGGCCCCGCCGGTGATCGGTGATGACGGTGTTGCCACGGGTTTTGGCGACACGCCCAACGGCATTCTCCGCGAGCCTTATCAGGCCGTCGTCGATCTTTCTCTCGCCAAGAGCCAGAAGGTGCCGTGGCCTAGGGAAGGCGCCAACTTGCAGTTCCGGGCTGACTTCTTCAATGCCCTCAACCATCCGAACTTTTTCGGTCCGGACAATACCTACACCACGACGCCCTCAGCCTTTGGGACCATCACCTCGATGAGCACCAATCCGAGAGTGATTCAACTTGCGTTGAGGTTTGCGTTCTGAGGGGATTCCGGGGTTTGATTCCGATGACGAACTGGATGCGGACGAGTAAGGTCACGCTCATCGCCGCGATGCTTGCGGCGATGGGCATGTTGGCAGTTACCGGCGCCGCAGCACCATCCGCGCACGATGACGAGTTCGTGCGGCGCGACGGAACCAAGCTCACGCTGGGCGGTACAGGCTTTCGCTATAGCGGTCCGAATATCGAGTGGCTTGGAATCGAAGCATATGGTCCCGACGATTCTCTAGGGCCGCGATACCCATCGCACCTTGAGATCGACGACGCCCTCGATACCGCCAAAATAATGGGAGCGCGAGTCGTGCGTTCCCAGACCATGGGCGATACCGTAGGATGTGATCTCTGCCTCGAGCCCAAAGCCGGGGTCTTTAACGCCGACGCTTTCAAGGTCGTCGATTACGCCATCAAGGCAGCGCACGAGCGCGGGCTGCGTCTCATCATCACTCTGGTGGGCGATTGTTCGAATTGCGAGATGGCTGGCGAAGGTGAGTACCTGCGTTGGAAGGACAAGCGAGACTTCAAGCAGTTTTTCACCGACCCGGGGATCGTCGCCGAATTCGAAGAGCACATCCGCGCCGTTCTCACCCATAAAAATGTATTTACAGGAATTGCTTACAAAGACGATCCCACCATACTGGCTTGGGAGAATTGCAACGTGTGCGGCATCTTTGTGGCATCTGGCAGTATGGACTCTTACCTTCCCTGGATCGACACCATCGGAAGCTTTATCAGGTCCATCGACAGAAATCATTTGTACGAGGACAACAGTGGTTTCTTCTTCTTCGATCCGAAAGCCTTGGACGCGACAACTCCCGACATCGTGACGGCGGAATACTACCCTCACTGGGACGCACTTTTCGGGGGCGGGCACAAGACAACAGCCGAAAGCTTTTCAAAAAGCGCGGCGACGGTTACGGCCAAAGGCAAAGTGTATGTAGCATGTGAGTACGGCTGGGATATTACCGACTGGCCCACGCTCGATGAGCTGCAAACGGCACTTCACACGCTGGAATCCGATCCAAACATTTCCGGCGACGGCTACTGGGCCCTTCAGGCCCACGCCGATAAGTTCGGTTGGCAGCTTCTTCCCGCGCCCGCCAACGACGCGTCATACGTAAGATGGGGTGAGACCGGCCAGTGGTGGTCTTTATTCTATGGCGGAGTGAAAACGCTTGTGGACTCCGCGGAAGACATGCAGGCGCGCGCCGAACTTTTACGCGCGCACGCGTTTGCCATGGCGGGCTTGCCGGTTCCCCCACATCCAGTGCCCGCGCCTCCCGTGATCACTTTTAAGGGCATTGGATTGGTGGGATGGCGTGGTTCGGCCGGAGCAGTTGTTTACAGCGTTCAGCGCAGGCTCGGTGATGCCGCACAATGGCAAACAATCTGCGACCGCTGCGCCACCGATACCGACACCCCCTGGGTCGATGCGGATGCCGCGAAGAGTTCATTTGCGAATTTGTTCGCGACGAAGTATCGCGTGATTGCCTATAACGCAGACGGTAAAGGGAGCGATCCATCTGCAGAACGCTAGCAATTCTGCGGTCCCTGCCGAAGGAGCTTGGCTTGCGCTGGGCATGCTGTGGTTCGTCTACGTCCTCAATTTCCTGTCCCGCCAGCTTCCGGCAATCCTCGCCAAGCCAATCCAGGACAGCCTGCATGTCTCCGACGGCAAGCTAGGCTTGGTGAGCGGCCTGTATTTTGCGCTCTTTTATTGCTTTATCTCGATCCCGGTCGGCTGGCTGGCCGATAAGACAAACAGGTCCAGGGTACTCGCACTGGCTTGTGCAATTTGGAGCGCGGCCACAATGTGCTGCGGCCTCGCGGCAACTTATCCGCAGCTCGTGGTGGCGTACATGGCAGTTGGCTTCGGTGAAGCCGGCGGTGTTCCACCTTCCTATTCGATTATTTCCGATTATTTCCCGCCCGGTCGCCGGGGGACGGCCCTTGGTCTTTTCAACCTCGGTCCGGCATTCGGCGCTACATTAGGAATCGCATTCGGCGCTTCCATCGCCGCTGCTTTCAGTTGGCGTTACGCGTTTCTCTTCCTCGGCAGCATCGGCGTGTTTGCCGCCATCGCTGTTCTTGTTGTCGTCCGCGAACCCCGTCGCGGCGGATTGGATCCCATCTCAGATCAAGTGGCTACGGGCAAAGCTGGTTTCTGGCAGAACCTTGTTTCGTTTTTTTCGCGGCCTTCTCTAAGGCTCGCCGCTTTCGCGTCTGGCGCCAACCAATTCATCACCTACGGTCTCGCCAACTTCGTCGTCCTCTTTCTAATGCGTGAAAAGGGGATGGTGCTCAAGCAAATCGCCGTCTACTACGCGGTCGTCTTTCTGTTCGGAGTCGGCGGTTCAATGTTCGTCTCCGGACGGTTGATCGATCGTTTCACGCGGACCTCGAAGAAATCCTATGCTCTAATTCCGGCTATCTCTCTCGCGCTAGCCATCCCCTTCTACCTTGCTTTCGTTTGGGCTCCATCGTGGCGCCTCGCCCTGCTCTTTCTGGTCGGCGCACAATTTCTCAACTATTTCTATCTCTCCTCCATGGTGACGCTTGTGCAAGAGGAGGTCCGGCCCGATCAGCGTGTCATGTCGGGCGCATTGCTTTTGCTGGTGATGAATTTCATCGGTCTCGGCCTCGGACCCACTTACGTTGGCGCCGCCAGTGACTTCTTTCACGCAGCCCATCCCCACAGTTCGTTACAAATTGCCCTTTACACACTCGCCCCGTTTTATATTGTCGCGATTTTGCTGTTCCTAAAACTCGCGCGCGTGCTTGCGCGCGTGGAGAATGCACTCGGAGGTACCGTATGAGGCCGCGTCATCACTTGGTCCTATGGAGCGCCATGATCGGCTGTCTCTCGATCTCACCTTTATATAGCGCGAGCGCAGCCATCGCATCCACATCCGATGTCAGAAACAGCGCAATCGTGGACTCTCCCGCCGGCAGGACGGAAGGCTTGATCGAAGGGAAACTGCGCGTCTTCAAGGGCATCCCCTACGTGCTTCCTCCCGTCGGTGCGGCACGATGGAAACCTCCCATCCCCATGTCCCGCTGGGAAGGAGTTCGAAAAGCGACGGAGTTTGGGCCCGCGTGTTTGCAGCCCAAACCGCAGCTCTCGAACATCTACACGCGCGATCCCATGCCCATGAGCGAGGATTGCCTGACACTGAATATCTGGGCGCCCATCGACGCGCACAAAGCACCGGTCTTTTTCTGGATATATGGCGGCGCGCTGGTTGGCGGCGCGAGCGGGGAGCCATTCTACGACGGCACACGGTTCGCGAATCGAGGCATCGTTGTCGTTTCCATCAACTATCGATTGGGAGTTCTCGGCTGGCTCGCGCATCCCGAACTCAGCGCCGAATCGCCCCTGGGAGTGTCCGGCAATTATGGACTGCTCGATCAGATCGAGGCGCTGCGATGGGTCCAGCGCAACATCAATTCGTTCGGCGGCGATCCTTCCAATGTAACAATTGCCGGCGAATCCGCAGGCGCCCTAAGCGTGATGTACCTCATGGCCGCGCCCGCCGCCCGCGGCTTGTTCGCGAAGGGAATCGCCGAAAGCGCATATATGATCTCCGTGCCAACGTTGAAGGAGAGCAAGTTCGGCGCACCGCCTGCCGAGGAGAGCGGCACGAAATTGGCGGCTGCCCTTCACGCGTCGAATCTTGCGGCACTTAGGGCGATGGACGCCAGCACATTGAGTATGACCGCGCCTTCGACAGGATACATTCCCTGGCCGACCATCGACGGGAAAGTCCTGCCACGGCAGCTTGTAGATGTCTTCGACCGCGGCGACCAAGCACCCGTGCCGCTCCTCGCCGGCTTCAACAGCGGCGAGATCCGCTCGCTAAGAATCCTTGCTCCGCCTCCGCCGGCAACCGCGGCCGAGTACGAATCTAAGATTCGCGACAGCTATCTCGATCTCGCGGATGCGTTTCTTAAGCAATATCCCAGCACCAACATGCAGGAGAGTATTTGGGCCACGACACGCGATGCACTTTACGGATGGACCGCAGTGCGACTCGCTAAGAAACAAACCGCACTCGGGCAGTCGGCGTTCCTCTACTTTTTCGACCATGGCTACCCAGCCGAAGAGGCGGCTGGTCTCCACGCCTTCCACGCGAGCGAATTGCCATACGTATTTGGCACATTTAGCGGCACGCCGCCGCTTTGGCCGAAGATTCCAGCGACGCCTGAGGAGACAAAACTCTCTGACGCCATGAACAGCTATTGGAGTTCCTTCGCTCGAATGGGCAAGCCCCAAGCCGCGAATGAGCCCGATTGGCCCGCCTTCGGATCGAAAGGCGCCTACATGGACTTCACCGATTCTCCTCATCCCGCACAAAATCTCCTGCCTGGAATGTATGAGCTCAACGAGGAGGTCGTTTGCAGGCGTCGCGCCAGCGGAGGCATTCCCTTGGGTTGGTATTCCGGCATCATCTCGCCGAAACTCCCTCCAATCGTTGCGCAGTGTAAATAGTGACACAGCCCGGCAAATCTTCGTCCCAAATAGATCGGGTCGAGTTTTGCCGGAAGATGTAAATCCGGCCGTTTCGGAATGCGAGTCGTGCGCCCGGTTTCGGCTCCTCCGGGGGAATCGGCTCGGATCGCATCGTCGAGCACGACATGCTTTTCGTCCACCAGATTTCCCAGAGATAGAGCCAGCGCGAGGCGAGCCTTCATCCAGTCTGACTGGGTTGCTGCCTCACTGGAGCGAGCCTGAGCAAGATAGGCCTCGTCTTGTACGATCAAGAAATTGGTGCTTCTTCCCGACTGCAGGTTAATCGAGTTCCGCCCGTAGCAGTTGCTGCCCTGGTAGCTTTCCGCCTGTGTGCGCTCAATGTCAGGCTTCGCCGCCACCGGTCTATTTCGGTGGACTAGGTCTTCGACCCTTTTATCTTATCGATTCCCCTTGGAGCAATCCCGATGTGCTTGGCAATTCCGGGCAAAGTACTTGAAGAACTCGAGCGCGATGGCATGCGTGTGGCGAAGGTTCAGTTTGGAGGCATTGTCCGCGAAGCCTCTTTGGATTATGTTCCGGCAGCGAAAGTCGGCGACTACGTGTTGGTTCATGTAGGTTTTGCGCTCAGCACAATCAATGCCGAGGAGGCCGAGCGTACCTGCAGGTTGCTCGAAGAAATGGATCAACTCACAGAACTCGACGCACCGGTCGTCCATGAAGTCCCGGCGAAAACACCGCGATGAAATATCTGGACGTGTATCGCAGCTCTCGCGTGGCGCAGTCCCTGCTGCGCGAAATCGGGCAAATCCAGACTCGTCCATGGGCAATCATGGAGGTCTGCGGCGGCCAGACGCACTCGATCTAGTCAGCCAGATTCCGGTCGTGACGCCATTTCAAATGTCAAGGACTTTAGCCGTCGGAAGTCGATCAGATTTTTTGCAGCCGCTGGACGTCATGGACGCCGGGAATTTGGCGGACGCCATCGATGATCCGTTGCAGGTGCTTGAGGTCGGCAATCTCGAGGACTACGTCGACATTCGCTTGGCCGTTGGCGGTGCGAGCTGAGATATCGCGGATATTTGTGTGGGTGTCGCTGATGACCGCGGTGATTTGCTTGAGCATGCCGAAGCGGTCATCGCAGAGAAGCGTGATCTTTACCGGATAGGAGACAGGCTGGCCCTCTTTGTCTCCGGCCCAGAGGACGTCGATCTTGCGTTCGGGTTCGTAGAGGAGATTTGTGACGTTTGGGCAGTTGACGGAATGGACCGCGATGCCCTTGCCGCGCGTTACGTATCCGACGATAGCTTCGCCGCGAATTGGATTACAACAACGCGCGCGGTAAACGAGAAGGTCGCCCTGACCTTTGACCACGATGGCATTGGAGTCTCCGCCGAAGACGCGCCGAACCACGCTGGAGATGCCTTGAGTGGCCAGTTGCTCTTCATTTTCGGCGATCGGTTCGGAGCCGGCCGGCGCCAATTTCGCCAGAACCTGACGCGCGGAGTACTTGCCATAGCCAATCCCAGCCATCAAGTCATCGGGCCGACCGAGCCCATAGTCGCTGGCGACGCGCTGCAGATCGGGATCCTTGATGTCTTTCAATGAGATGCGATACTTGCGAGCTTCTTTCTCGATCAGCTTGCGCCCGATTTCGATAGCGCGCTCGCGCTGGTGAACATTGAGCCAATGCTTGATTTTGTTGCGCGCGCGCGAAGACTTGACGATAGCGAGCCAATCGCGGCTCGGCTTATGGCCGGGCTGAGTGATGATCTCGACAATATCGCCTGAATGAAGCTTGTGGCGCAGCGGCACCATGCGCCCATTTACCTTGGCCCCCGTGCACGCATGTCCAACTTCGGTGTGAATTGTGTAGGCGAAATCGATGGGAGTCGATTCGCGCGGCAGAACGAGGACCTTGCCTTTGGGCGTGAAAGTGTAGACCTCTTCCGGATAGAGGTCGACTTTTAAAGTGGAGAGAAATTCGTTGGGATCGGAGACGTCGCGCTGCCACTCGACGACTTGACGCAGCCATGCGAGGCGCTGTTCGTCCTGCGCCGACACCGGACCATCTTTGTATTTCCAATGGGCCGCGATGCCCTCCTCGCACATCTTGTGCATCTCTTCGGTGCGAATTTGAATCTCGAAGGTTTCGCCGGTCTCGGTGATCACAGAGGTGTGGAGGGACTGGTAAAGGTTGGGACGAGGCATCGCGATGAAGTCTTTAATTCGCCCCGGGACCGGTCGCCAGAGGTTGTGAATGATGCCAAGAACCGCATAACAATCCTGGACGGAGTTGGTGATAACGCGCATCGCGTATAGGTCATAGACCTGGTCCACGCTGATGCGCTGGCGAATCAGCTTCTGATGGATGCTGTATACGCGCTTGATGCGGCTCTCGACCCGCCCTGTGATGCCGGCCTCCTTCAGGCCGTCGCGCAGAGTGGTTTCGATGCGCGCCATGAAGACTTCACCAGCCTTGCGGCGCGATTCGACTGCAGCGCGGACCTGCTCGTAGCCGATGGGGTCGACATATTTGAAGCCAAGGTCTTCGAGTTCACCGCGGATCTTGCCCATGCCAAGCCGGTGGGCAATCGGACCGTAGATGTCCAGCGTCTCGCGGGCAATTTTGCGCTGACGCTCGGGGTCAAGATGCTCGAGAGTGCGCATGTTGTGCAGGCGGTCGGCCAGCTTGATCAAGACCACGCGAATGTCGTCGACCATAGCCAGCATCATCTTGCGCAGATTTTCGGCCTGGGCTTCTTCTTTGCTCGAGAAGTCGATTTTGCTGATCTTGGTAACACCTTCGACGATGTGGGCGACCTGCTCCCCGAACTCCTGACGGATTTCAACGGTGGTGACGGATGTATCTTCGACCGAGTCGTGAAGCAGGCCGGCGGCGACGGAGACCGCATCCATCCTCATGTCGGCGAGGACATTGCCGACTTCTAGAGGATGAACGAGATAAGGCTCGCCGGAGGCGCGGAGTTGGCCGGAATGGTGCTTCTGCGAGAACTCGTAGGCACGCTTGACCAGATTGAGGTCGTCGTTTGGGCGGTTTTCGCGCAGCTTCCGCATCAGCTCGCGGAAACGGGTCACCGTGAGCACGCTGGTCGCGACTTGTTCCCGCAGCGTCGCCATGATGGATTTTACCGCAGCACGGGCGGCAGGTGAGAATGCCGCTTGAGCGAACTATAGTAATTGTCAAAGCGAGGGTCATATGAGCCGAGTCTTAGTCAGTGGGGCAACGGGATTAATTGGGGCGGCGCTTTCAACTGCGCTCGAGGCGCAGGGCGCGCAGGTGGTTCGTCTGGTGCGCGGGCAGAGTCACAGTCCCGCGGAGATCGCTTGGAATCCGATGGCAAAGGAACCAGGCGCCGGGCCGCCATCGAGTATGGTTTCTGGATTCGATGCGGTCGTGCACCTGGCTGGCGAAAGCATTGTCGGCCGGTGGACCGAGGCGAAAAAGCGAGCGATCCGCGACAGCCGGGTGCGCAGTACTCGCAATCTCGCTACCGTTTTGCCTTGGACTGAGTCCAAGCCCAAGGTTTTTGTCTGCGCGTCGGCCATTGGGTTCTATGGGGACCGGGGCGAGGAGATTCTGACCGAGCAGAGTTCGAGCGGCGGTGGTTTCCTGGCGGAGGTATGCCGCGAGTGGGAAGCGGCAAGCCAGATCGCTGCCGGGGGCGGCATTCGGACGGTGAATCTGCGAACTGGATTGGTGTTGAGTGCGAACGGCGGCGCGCTAGGAAAGATGCTGACGCCATTCAAACTCGGCCTTGGCGGACGAATCGGATCTGGAAAGCAGTGGTGGAGTTGGATTCATATCGACGACATGGTCGGCGGGATCTTGCACGCGCTTGCGACCGAGTCGGTGGTTGGGCCGGTGAATATGGTGGCGCCTCAAACGGTGCGGAACGATGATTTCACGAAGACGCTGGCATCGGTGCTGGGGCGGCCGGCGCTCTTTCCCGTGCCACGGTTTGCCCTGAGATTGACGTTCGCCAAGTTAGCGGCAGATGAGTTATTCCTCGCGAGCCAGCACGTCAAACCCGAAAAGCTCACGGCGAGCGGATACCGTTTTCAATTCCCGGATTTGAGAGCCGCGCTGGAAAGTCTGGTGTGACTTCCTAAGTCATTGCCGGGCCCGCCTTAGGGAGAGCATCGGCGCGCAACGGGCAAGGCGCTCACACCATCTTGTGATTCGGGTCACAGTGTGCTGGGTCGACCTTTGCCAAACTTCTCCTGGATGGCAAGAAAGTCAATTGCGCTGGCGCTGCTGATCGGCATAACGGCATGGGCCGAGCTTGCTCTTGCTCCAATGTTGGTCATGCACGCCGGGCACATGCGTCCGGGTCACGAGATGGCCGCGGATATGCCGCACGCCGGCCATCACCACCGCGCGCCCAATGGAAACGGTCAGGCGGAAACGCAAATGCCCTGCTGCCCCGGATTGCACCGCCCCAGAGTCGCGATCGTGCTGGAGGTCGCCGCCGCGATGCATGGATGCGACGACCCGCATAGCTGCTGTTTCCGGCAGGGGCCCCAAAGCGTGCCGGCGCCGGCCAGCGACGTTCAGAAGCTCTCGAGCGAACTGGCGCGCGCGGAGATCATTGAAGCGAGGGTCGTTCTTCCCCGCGTAGCGCCGATCGCTGCCGACAGCACTCCCGCCTTCAGCCCTTCTGCCGATGTTCTGGGAATGATTCTCCGCGTTTAGAAAGATCTCGCCTCATCTCCGATCCGCGCGGGTGGCCGTGTGCCATGCCGCCTGATTCATCGAATTCATAACTTCATAGGAGATCAATATGAAATTCAAAGTGTTCGCAGTCGTTCTAGCGCTTTCGCTGATGGCGTGGGCGCAGGAGAATCCGGCAACATCGAATCCCAATTCAACCCCAAAGACGGGGACCAAGAGCTGCTGCCATCACGGCCAAGGCGAGCAAGGCGCCATGTCGTGCGGACATCACGCCAGTGCTGATGGCAAGGACGCCATAGAGTGCTGCAAAGGCTCGGGGTGCTGCGGCAAAGAAGGCGCAAAGTGTGAGAAAGACGGCAAGTCCTGCTGCGGAGGCAAGGATTTGAAGGCCCCCGCCAAGGAGTGCAAGAAGAACGGCGGCTGCGCGGATGGGAAATGCTGCGGCGCGAAGGGCGAGAAGACTGCCATGAAATGCTGCAATGGATGCGAGAAAAAAAACAGCTAGTTCTTTGCTCGCTGATGAGCCCCAGCCGAAGTTGGCTGGGGCTTTTTGTCTCTACATCTAAATGGAAAACATAACGTCAATTCAGCCGCGAGATCTATTGCTGGGCCCTTGCTGAGCGATCGGAAGAAGGCCTTGTGCTGACTCTCAGATAAGTGCGGGTGATGCGGTCGTGCCAGCAGAGAGAGTCGGCATCGAGGAAGCACCAAATATAGCCGAGTGCGGCGGAAAAACCTGAAAGCATAGAGGCTAGAACACGCCAACGGCGGAGGCGGCGAGGCACCGTAGAACCATCGAAACTGGCCAGTTTGAGGCAGGCAGCGCGAAGTCCCGGCGTGGAAGCCGTGTAGACGATGAACCAGTATTGGTAGACGAACCAGAGAGCGACGGCGAAGGCGGCAACAGCGCCCGCCAGAAGCACGAGCGGTCCGCGTACCGGGTTGAAGCGCACAAAGATTTCTGCAAAGCCGGACAGCGACGCCAGCAGAATCAACCCATCCACGGCAGTCGCAAGCAGCCGTCGCGCAATCGACGCGGGCTGGATTTCCGATTCGACACGGCGGTTTTCGGCCTTTGGCGCTGGCGGGGGTTCAATGAGAATTCCTCCCAGCGCTGGCGGAGGAGGCAAGATCTCTGGCGCCTCGATGATGCGGGGGCGATCGAAGATAGGATCGGCGAGGGAACTTTCGAAGACCGGAATCGCGGCTGAACGCGGAAATTCTATGATCTTGGCGCTGGGCTCGACGGGCACGTAAGGTGTCGGTTCCTGCCGAACGGAATCGAAAACCTGATTCTCGATGGCTTCACGCGGTGGCGCTTGAACATTTGTGAACTCTGTTTCTTCGAATGCCGCTTCGCGCCCGGTCGGCGCCGCAACTTCATATGGGGAGGCAGGCCGCGACCACGGCTCTCTCTCCGCGGAATCGAAGGGTAAGAGCAGGGACGGATAGTGCGGAGCACGGGGTTTGCGCCGCGCGCGGTAGCGAGCAAGCCGGGCGGTGACTTCGTCGCGCCACCCTTCGGACCCATCTGAGGGTAATGATGCAACTTCGGAAGGGGTTTCGATCCCGCCAAGTTCGGCAAACTGTGGCTGGGGCGCGAGTTCTCCATCGGCAGCCGCGTTCGTCAAACCGGTCATCGTGTTACCAAGCCACATTCTTTCCGCAAGAGATCGGTCTTCATGGCGGTCGCGGAGAATGCCAGCCAGAGCGGGCTGCGCAAAACCTGTTCGAACCACGAAAGAGGATGGAACTTTGCTTCGCCAGCCGTCTGCATGCTAAGGTCAACTCGTTCCTGTTAGCACACCGAAGCGGGGGCACACCCACGCAGAACACGGCCCTGGAGCCGGCTGCGCAGATTGCTTGCATGATTCCCTGCGAATCGCCAACGCGAATGATCGTTTTCCCATGACCACGCGCGAATGACCACCCGCTCTCAAATCATTATCACGGCAGTGGTGCTCTGTCACCTGCTTCTCTGCACCCAGATAGTTACCAGCCAGACGCCGCCCCTCGAAATTTCAGCTCCCGCCAGCCAGATACAAGAAGAAGTGACAATCAAAGCTGTCGAACAGGAGAAAGATGGAGCTGTCTATCACCTTCGCGGCCGCGCGGAAATCGGCTATCGCACATACATTCTTCAGGCCGACGAAATCAGTTACAACTCCGACACCGGCGAGTGCGAACTGGAAGGCCACATGGTGCTCGAAGGCGGCCCGTACGACGAGCACGTCGAGGCGAGCCACGGGACCTACAACATCCAGACGCAGGCTGGGAAGTTTTACGACGTGACCGGAACGGTAGGCTTCAAGGGGCGCAGATCGCAGTATGTGCTGACCTCGACAAATCCGTTTGCGTTCACAGGGAAAATCGTGGAGAAGAATGGGCCGGACCACTACATGGTGCGCCAGGGAACGGTGACGACGTGCCATTTGCCGCGGCCGAAATGGCAGTTTCGCGCCCGCGAGATGAGCGTGGATGTCGACAGCACCGCGAAGCTACGCGAAAGCGAATTCAGCATCCTGGGAATTCCGGTCTTTTATTTTCCCTACGTGTCCCATCCGGTGCAGGAGATACGCCAGAGCGGTCTGGAGATTCCGGGTCTCGGGAACTCATCGACCAAGGGATACATCGCGGGCGATTCAGTATATCTTGTCCTGAACCGGAGCACGGACGCAACGCTGGGTGCGGAATTCTACTCGAAACGCGGTTGGGCACAGCAGGCGACTTTTCGCATGCGGCCAAGCGAGAGTTCGTATGTCTGGTTTCAGTACTCAGGGGTGGTGGATCGTGGAATTTTGACCGGGGGAAGGGTGCAGAACCAGGGTGGCGAAGATGCGCGCTTTCAGGCGGATCATCCCTTTGGCACCGTGCGCGGCGTAGCGAATGTCGACTACCTCAGTTCGTTCGTCTATCGCATCGCATTTACCGACGTGTACACGCAGGCCATCGACTCGGAAGTGAAGTCGCAGATTTTTCTCTCCAACACGACCAACGGCTTTCATTTCAACGCGCTTGCCGAGCGTTATCAGAACTTCGATGTATGCGTTCCGGAGACGGGAACAAACACGTGCACTGCGATTACGTCGACCGAACTGATTCGCATTCTGCATACGCCGAGCCTTTTTATCAACAGCGAGGAGCGGCAGCTTGGGAGCACCCCGCTGTACTGGTCATTTGACAGCGCCGCAGAGGGATTGCAGCGGCGAGAGCTTGGGTTTCGCACGGCAGCGCTGGTGGGGCGATTCGATCTCGCGCCGACGATGGCGATGCCCTTGCAGTGGCATGGCTGGTCGGTGCGGCCGTCAATCACGTTGCGCGACACCTCCTACACGCAGACGCTTGATCCAGTCGCGAATACGGTCTCGAACAATTTCCTGAATCGCAAATCTCTGGAAGCGTCGTTCGACGTAGAAACGCCGGCGATGGAGAAGATATTTGATCATCCATGGCTGGGGCGCAAGTGGAAGCATGTGGTTGAGCCGCGCATGCACTACGACTATGTCCGCGGCATCAACAATTTCGCCGACGTGGTGCGGTTCGATTCGACCGACGTACTGACCGACACAAATGAGATTGAGTATGGGATCGTGAACCGGATTTACGCGAAGAGGCTCGATCCCAATGCTGTCGATTGCAATGTGCAAGGGATGACGACGCTGAGTGTTGGCGGGCCTCCGCAGGTGGGCGCTGTGCCATGGGAGGCGACGCCTTCTCCGGACAAACAGCCTTGCGCGACGGGCCCGCGTGAGGTGGTGAGCTGGGAAATCGCCCAGAAGTATTATTTCGATCCGACCTTCGGTGGAGCGCTGGTCCCGGGAGTACGCAACGTTTTTACCACCACGTCGGATTTTACCGGAATTGCATTCCTGAACGGCAGGCGGAACTTTGCGCCGATCATTTCCCGGCTGCGGGTCGAGACCAGTCTGCGAACGAACACTGAGTGGGACCTGGACTACGATCCGAAGACCGGACAAATCAATGGCAGTACGGCGCTCGTGAATTATCACTACGGGCCGTTCACGATCGGCGGTGGCGACGCGTTCTTGCGCGTGCTGGATTCCGGTTCGGGGGCGTTGCTTACGAACTCGGAGAGCTTTCACCAGTTCCGGGTGCTCGCCGGGTATGGGCAGCTTAACAAGCCCGGACTCAGCGCCGCGGCAAGCTTTGGTTTTGACTCCAACGAAGGAAATCTGCAATATGCGACCGCACAAGCCAGTTACAACTGGGATTGCTGCGGCATCAGCGTCGCATACCGGCGTTTTGCGCTAGGCGCGGTCCGTAATGAAAACCAGTACCGCTTCAGCTTCACTTTGGCGAACGTGGCCAGCTTCGGGAACTTGAAACGCCAGGATCGGCTGTATTAGTCAGGGGCCCGTCAACCCTTCACATTCCACTACAATGCAAGGAGTGAATGCTCCGGCCAGGATCGAGGAGAAAGCGGCGCGCCTGCGCGAGATGGTCGCGGCGCGTCCAGGGTTGATTGTGGCTTACTCCGGCGGAGTGGACTCCGCATTTCTCGCTTGGACAGCTCATGAAGTTCTGGGCGAGCGGATGCGGGCGGTGATTGCGGATTCTGCCAGTCTCGCGCGCACGCATCTGGAAGACGCACTGGCTTTTGCCCGCGAACAACATATTCCCGTGGAGGTGGTCGAGACTCGGGAACTGGAGAATCCCGCCTACGCACGCAACGACTCAATGCGCTGCTTTCACTGCAAGGATGAGCTGTTTACCGTGTTGGAGCGATTCCGCCAGGAGCACGGGCTTACGGCGGTGGCCTATGGCGTGAATGCCGATGACGAGGGCGATTTTCGGCCGGGACAGCAAGCGGCGCGGGCTCACTATGTGCTGGCTCCGCTGCTCGAAGCGCGATTGACCAAGTCGGAAATTCGGCAACTGGCTCGGGAGGCTGGATTGCGAGTGTGGGAGAAGCCGGCTTCCGCCTGCCTTTCGTCGCGAATCGAATATGGACGCGCGGTTACGCCGGAGGCACTGAGCGTAATCGAGCGCGGCGAAGACGCGTTGCGCGGACTCGGCTTCCGCCAGTTTCGCGTCAGGCATCATGGCGAGATCGTCAGGATTGAGATCGCGCGCGATGAACTCGCCCGTGCCTTAAGCGCAGAAATGGCGTGCGACTTCACCGCCATCTTCAAAGGGTTGGGATTCAAGTTCGTCACCCTCGATCTGGAGGGATTCCGGTCCGGATCGATGAATCAGTTGCTTTCGGCGGAAGAGTTAGTCAAGGGATCGCGAACCTCTGTGGCTTCGTAGTCCTTTCCCGGCTGTCCAGTCAGGTCCGTCCTTTCTCGTTGCAGTGTGGCCGACATTGCCCGCCTCGTATGTCCGCACCACGCGCACGGGCGTGAGATAATCGAGCGTATCCAGCATGCTCAGGTGGCTTTTTTTTATGATGGTTCGTCGCGCTCTCGTGGTCTTATTATTGATTTGCCTTGGCTGTTCGGCTCAGGCGCCGCCATCGGGAGCAGCGGCCAAAGCCGCTTCGCCTTCGTCAGCTTTCACGTCCTCGGGGGCCCCGCCAGCCGGCGATCTGGCTCAGCAGATTGAGCGGCAGGTGCGCGCGCACTACTCCTTGCCGCCCGATGTCAAATTGGCTCTCAGCGGCCTGCGCCCAAGCGACTTCGCAAACTACGACGAACTTACCATCACCTTTGTCAGTGAGGACAAGGCACAGCCTTACGAATTTCTGCTCTCTCGCGATCACAAAACGCTGGCCCGAGTCACTAGGATGGATTTGGGCAAAGACCCCTATGCAGAGACGATGAAGAAGATCGACTTGACTGGTCGGCCGACGCGCGGCAACAAAGACGCCAAGGTCGTGATGGTCAGTTATGACGACTTTGAGTGCCCCTTCTGCTCGCGCATGCACGCGACGCTCTTTCCGCAGATTTACAAGGAGTACGGAGATCGCGTCCTGATCGTCTACAAGGACTATCCGCTGGAAGAAATTCACCCTTGGGCGCTGCATGCGGCCATCGACGCCAATTGCCTGGCGGCCCAGTCCGCGGATGCGTATTGGGAGTATGCCGACTATCTTCACGCCAATCAGCGGGCCGTCACTGCCAGGGGACACGACGGAGAGAATGCGGAGCTCGACCGGCTTGCCGAGGGACAGGGACGGACACACGGAGTCGACAATGCGAAGTTGCAGGCTTGCCTCAAAGCGCAGGACGACAAGGCAATTCGCGCCTCGCTGAAAGAGGGCGACGACCTGGGAGTGAACGCGACCCCCGCGCTTTTCGTGAATGGACAAAAACTGGATGGAGCGGTGCCCATCGAGCAGGTTCGCGAGGTCCTTGACCAGGCGTTGAAGGAAGCTGGCGTCGAACCGCCGAAGCATAAGGCGGCAAGCGCGGATGCGAAAGCCGCAGCAGGCGCGCCTTCGAAGTAAGCTCAGCACGTACAAAGCGTAAAATCAGTGGTTTTGTGGTGGAGGCAGAATTGAAAATTCGCATGCAGCCGGGTATTTTGCGGGCCGGCATCGCTATCGCAAGCGCGCTCTTATTGATTGGACTCTGGGCATGCAATAAAGACAGCGTTGGCGGAGACGTAATGGCTTCCGTCAATGGCCGCAAGATTTATCGGAGCGAGGTCGACAAATACTACGCCAACCAGACCGCGGGCTCCGAGCAGCAGCCGAGTGGCGAGCAGGCGGTCAGCCTGCGGCTCAGCATTCTGAACGAGCTGATTCAGACCGAAATCCTGATGCGCCGCGCCGAGAAACTCGGATTGCTGGCGACGGATGAAGAGGTCGACCGCAAGCTGAATGAGATCAAGTCGCCGTATACGCAAGAACAGTTCAACAAGCGGCTGGAAGAGAAAAAGATTACTGTCGACGATTTTAAGCGCGAGTTGCGCCGGTCACTGACGCAAGACAAGGTGTTCAATAAAGAGATCACGTCGCACATCAACATCTCTGATCAGGATGTGGCGGCCTATTACAACGACCACAAAGCGGAATTCAATCTGATCGAGCCGCAGTACCATCTCGCAAAGATCGTGGTGACGTCGGGTGTTGGGCCGCAGGCGCGCAACATGCAAAACAAAGCGCAGAACGACGCGGAGGCCCGGAAGAAAATCCAGATGATCGCCAACAAACTGGACAGCGGCGACGACTTCGCAACCCTGGCCATGAGCAACTCGGAAGATCCGGAGACGGCCAACAACGGCGGCGACTTCGGCATGGTTCCCGAGTCGGCCTTAAAGGGAGTCGATCCAGCGACCCGCGATTCGGTCATGAAGTTGAAGCCCGGCCAGTACACGCCGATTATTCCGATCATCAATCCTGCGAACCATCAGACCTTTGGCTACATGATTGTGAGGTTGATCAATAAAGAGCCGGCAGGACAGCGTGACCTGAACGATCCGAGAGTGCAGCAGGCGATCCGGCAGCAACTACGCGACCGCCGGGAACAGTTGTTGAAGGCGGCGTACTTCGAGTCGCTGCGCGACGAAGCCAAGGTCACGAACTATTACGCGGATGAGATTTTGAAGAACGCAGGAATGACGAAGTGAAGCTGTTGGGTGTTAGGTGTTGGGTGTTAGGACACTCCTCGCGCCTTGCGTTGGCTGCAGTGAGAGCGATCACGTGGAAATTGGTCGGTTTCGCATTAGAGAGTAACCGTCTGAAAATCGACTACATTTTTCCTAACACCTAACACCTAACACCTAAGACCATTCATTTTTCTGCCAGTTTTTTCGTCATCACCTCGTTGACCAGTTGTGGATTTGCCTGTCCTTTTGACGCCTTCATGATTTGACCCACGAAGAAGCCAAGCATGGTTTTCTTGCCGGTGCGATACTGCTCGACCTGTTTCGGGTTCGCGGCGATCAATTCGTCGGCCAGTGTTTCCAACGCTGACGTGTCACGAGACTGCTCGGGACGTCCTTCTTCTTCATAGACGGCAGGAAAATCTTTGTTTCGTTCGAAACACAGATCGTAGAGGTCCTTGAGCATTTTGCCGGAGATTACGCCCGACTCGACCAAGTCGGCCGAAGCGGCGACTCCTGTCATCGAAATCGGGGAACGCTCGAGTTCCAGCGAATGCGCCTTCAGTCGGCCCATCAATTCACTCTGCACGAGATTGGCGACGCGCTTGGGGTTCTTGGCTGCCCGCGCGGCCGACTCGAACTGATCGGCGAGCGCGCGAGTTGTGGTCAGCGTGTAAGCGTCTCCAGCGGTGATTGCGTAATCTTTCATCATCCGCTGGCGTCGCGCCTCGGGAAGTTCGGGCAGGGCAGCGCGAATCTCCGACTGCCATTTCTCGTCGATGACCAGCGGAAGCAGATCGGGCTCAGGAAAATATCGGTAATCGTGCGCCTCTTCTTTCGACCGCATGCTGTAGGTGCGGCCCTCGTGCGCGTTGAAGAGACGCGTCTCCTGCACGATTCGCTCGCCGGATTCGATCAAGCCGATGTGCCGCTCGATTTCGTGTTCGAGTGCTTCGCGGATAAAGCGAAACGAATTGACGTTCTTGATTTCCGTTTTCGTTCCGAATTCACTCTGTCCGCGCGGCCGCACACTGATGTTCGCGTCGCAGCGCAGCGAACCTTCCTCCATGTTGCAGTCGCTCACGCCGCTGTACAGGATGATCTCTTTCAAGCGCGTGAGGTATTGATAAGCCTCTTCGGGCGACCGCATGTCAGGTTCGCTGACGATCTCGGCGAGTGGAACGCCGGTGCGGTTGAGATCAATCGCGGTCTTGGTGGCAGCATCGCGAAAGCCTTCGTGGAGGCTCTTGCCGGCGTCCTCCTCGAGATGAAGGCGAGTAATCCCGATTCTCTTCTTCGCGCTGTTGATGTCGATCTCGATGAATCCATGCTCGGCAAGCGGTTTGTCGTACTGCGAAATCTGGTAGCCCTTGGGCAAATCAGGGTAGAAGTAGTTCTTGCGCGCGAAGATCGAAGTCTCATTGATGCGGCAATTGAGCGCCATCGACGCGAGTATGGCAAACTCGACTGCTTTGCGATTGAGCACCGGCAAGGCGCCGGGCATCCCGAGGCAAACGGGACAGACATTCGAATTCGGCGGCGCACCGAATTGAGTCGAGCACGAGCAGAAGATCTTCGACTCGGTCAGCAGTTGGACATGGACCTCGAGTCCAATGACCGGCTCGTACCGGGCAAGCGGAGCGTCGGAGAGAGCTGATGAAGCCGCCATAGAGGAAGATTATTTCACGGCTTTTTGATCCGTTGCGTTTTGCGGCGCGCTCAGATACTTCTCCAGAGGGATTTCAAAATACATCAGGTCGTTTCCCCTACTGTCGTGAACCTGGGTGAGATAAAAGTTTGCGCCCGCGAGAGGATTGGAAATATCGGACACGTCGAAGAAGAGGAAGCCGCAAGCAGTGGAGTGAGGCTCGACGGCGCGGGCCCCGAACTGAGAGCGATCGATCTCGTCCATCGTCTTCTGGCTGACAGCGCCCTTCACTTTCTTGCTGCCCGGCAGAGGAAGCGGGATCGGCTTGGCTCCGGTGGCACTGCGCGAAGGGTGCGACAAGCGGCGCACGAGATCGTCGGTGCCTACGGGGTAGAGCTTACTGCGATTCACAGTGACCAGGGCGGCTTGCATGTCGGTGAGCGCGACAGGTTGGTCGCTGTCATTGCTCACGACGAAGAAGACCGGCAGCAGGCCATAGTTCCGGTAATTGACGGTAAAGATCGAGGACTTGTATTCGACATCGTAAGGGTCGACTGCGATCGTTACCTTTTCCATCGGGTGCTCGTCGTGGGCAGGATAAGTACGGGCCGCATGGGCCTCGGGCATGACGAAGTCCTTGGCCGCAAAGGCGGTTTGGGTAGAGATCAAAACCGCAACGATCGCGGCGCAGACACAAAAAGCCTTCTTCCGCGCAACAAGAAATTTTTGCATACGTGAATTATAGGATGCGGCCTCGGCGGCAGGAATCGCCTCCGCTTCAGGTCTGGCGATAACGGCGCGCGAACGCTGTTGGTTGGCAGTTAGAATGGGACTTCATTCATGTATGGGTTTTACAGCGCGCTGCTTTGTATTTTACTGGTCGCAACGCTCCCTTATTGGCTGCTGCAGATGTTGCGGCACGGCAAGTACCGGGAGGGCCTGCGGCAGAGATTTGGTAACGTGCCGCCGCGCCTTCGGGAACTGCGGGATCAGCGGAAGATTTGGGTACATGCGGTTTCGGTTGGGGAGGTTGTCGCGGCGAGCGGAGTGATCGATGCCCTCCGGCGCGAGTTTCCGACACACCGGGTCCTCATATCGACCACAACTAATACCGGGCAGACGCTGGCAGCGAAGAAGTTCGGCCAGGAAAACACATTCTACTTTCCGCTCGACTTCGCCTCCGCGGTGCGTCCTTATCTTGAAGCCTTGCGGCCCGAGCTTTGCGTGATTGCGGAGACCGAATTCTGGCCGAACTTCTTGCGGCTCGCCAAGAGCGGTGGTGCTCGCATTGCGGTTATTAACTGCCGCATCTCGGATCGGTCCCTTCCCGGATACAAACGGCTGCATTTCTGGCTTCCAAAAGTGCTGGAGAATGTCGATCTCTTTCTAGCGCAGACCGAAGCAGACCGGCGCCGATTGGTCGAGATCGGCGCAGCCGCGGCAAAAACCTCGGTGAGCGGCAATTTGAAATTCGATGTGACGCCGCCTGCGGAGCCGTCGATTGTGGCTAGTTTGCGTGCGGCTTTCGACCGGACGGGAACCGGCCCCGTGCTGATTTGTGGCAGCACGCTTGACGAAGAAGAGGGCCTGCTGCTATCGGCGTTTCGGAATATTCTGGCCACTCACCCGAAGGCGGTCATGATCCTCGCTCCGCGCCATCCCGAGCGCTTTGCGGAGGTGGCGGCGTTAGTCGATCAACTTGGATTTCGCGCGGTGCGGCGTTCGCTGTGGAGCGGCGAACCGCTTGCCGGTGGAGTCCTGGTGCTCGATAGCATTGGTGAGTTGGGCGCGCTCTATTCGCTGGCGACGGTTGCGTTCGTCGGCGGGAGCCTGGTGCCGCGCGGCGGGCATAACATTCTCGAACCCGCAGTGTATGGCGTGCCGATCGTCACCGGGAACCACTACGAGAACTTTCGCGACATCGTCAACTTTTTTCTCAGCCGGAACGCGGTGCGGGTGGTTGGAATGGCAGAGCTGGCGCTGGTTTTCATGGAACTGGTTGAGAATACCGAAGACCGCCTGAATCTGGGCCGAAACGCACTGGCGGCGCTGGAGTCACAACGCGGCGCGACCTACCGGACAATTTCGGCGCTGAAGGAACTAATGAGCCAGTCGGCCGAAGTTATTTCGGATCCGCACAAGGCCAGAACATGAATCCGCTGACAGGAATTTATGCGACGGCTACCGGCCTGCGTAACAGTTTGTACGATCACGGCGTGCTCAAGCCGCATCGCTTAGAGCGGCCTGTAATAAGCGTCGGAAACTTGTCGACGGGGGGCACGGGGAAAACGCCCTTTGTTATCGCGCTCGGCGAGTTATTCAAGGCGCGTGGGATTACATTTGACGTTCTGTCTCGCGGCTATCGTCGAAAAACACGCGGTGTACTTGTCGTTGAGCCTGAGGGCAGCGCCCCGGATTTCGGTGATGAGCCTCTGTTGATTGCTCGCAGGCTTGGCGTTCCCGTAATCGTGGGTGAGAGCAGATATGAAGCGGGTCTCCTGGCGGAGAAGAAATTCCAATCGCAAATTCATATTCTGGATGACGGGTTTCAGCATCGGTCATTGGCCCGGAGCTTCGATATTGTGCTGATGACCGGGCAGGAGTTCGAGGATCGGTTTTTACCTGCCGGAAGGTTGCGAGAGCCGCTGACATCGCTCAAGCGCGCGGACGCGATCGTGCTGCCGATGGGTACCGCGGCAGACGAGGCGAAGTTCTTCGGTAAGCCTGTTTGGAGGATGGAACGTAAGATCACCGTGCAGGGGACGCCACTCTCGCCTGTTGTGTTCTGTGGAATCGCCCGTCCGGCGCTGTTTTTCGTGCAAGCGCGAGCGGCAGGAATCGCGCCCGCCGCTGAGATTGCGTTTCGCGATCACCACGCATATCAAAGACCGGATGTGCTGAGATTGAACGACGCGCGAGACGATTCGAACGCCGGTGGTTTTCTGACTACCGAGAAAGATATGGTCAATCTCGGCTCGTTCGCCGAAGAATTGACGCCGATATCGGTAGCGAGATTGAACCTGTCGATCGAGCAAGCTGATGACGTCATCGATACCATTCTGGCCACGGTTGGGAAGTAAGGCTCCGCTCATGAGAAAATCTTCGGTTAACAGAAACTGCGGGTCCGCACGTTAAGAGTGATTTCGTATCAACCTCTGACCGATGACAAAACACGCCAAAGAAAACGACCGGTTGCGCAAGATCGTTGAGTCTTTCCCCAAGATAACCATCGCCGTGCTTGCGGATATTGTCGCCGACGAGTTTGTCTTCGGCGAAATCTCGCGAGTGTCGCGGGAAGCGCCGGTACTCATCCTGCGCCATCGTGACCGCAAGATCGTGCCCGGAGGCGGAGCGAATGCGATTTACAACCTCGCGGATCTGGGCGTCAATGTGTTGCCTGTCGGCGTCGTCGGTGAAGACGAAGCGGGGAAGCTGCTGCTGCGCGCCTTCCGACACAAGCGAATTCCTGTGAGTGGAGTTTTGAAAGACAAGAGCTATCCGACCGTAACAAAGACACGAATTCTCGCTGGGTTTGCGCACACAGCTGGACAGCAGGTAGTGCGGGTCGACCGCGAGCCAGCAGAAACTCCGAATTCGCATCTGCGCCGCGAACTGATTCTTGCGGCTCGCGAATATGGCCGAGCCTCCGACGCGCTGCTGGTTTCCGACTATGGATACGGTGCCGCGACGCCGGCGTTGCTCAATGGCATTCGCGAGAAGCGCAGCCTGGAGAAAGTCCCCGTGGTGCTCGATTCGCGGCATCGCATGCTGGAGTTTAGTGGAATCACTGCGGCCACCCCGAACGAATCGGAAGTGGAAGAGGCGCTTGGCGTCCGTATTGGCGACGATTGGGATCGTCTGCTGAATGCCGGCGGGCAGATTGCAGACGAGATGAAGCTGGAATCGCTGCTCATCACCCGCGGCAAGGACGGAATGGTAGTCTTCCCGCGCCGTCACAAAGCGGTGGACATACCGATCTACGGCAGCGATGAGGTGGCCGACGTGACCGGTGCGGGCGACACCGTCGTGGCCACGTTCACAGCGGCACTGGCGGCAGGAGCGACGGCCGAAGAAGCGGCGCACCTCGCCAACTACGCGGGCGGAATCGTAGTGATGAAGCGCGGTACGGCCACTGTGACCCAGCAGGAGTTGCTGAACGCGCTCGCAAAAGCCCCGCCGGTTGCGCGGGAACATTGAGTCAATCAGCCATTGAGTAAAGCGAAGCATTCGAAGATCGTTTCGCGCGCGGAACTTCGCCGCCGTGTGCGCGCCTGGAGGCGTGCGGGAGAACGCGTCACGCTCGCGAATGGCTGCTTTGATGTGCTGCACGTTGGCCACATCCGCTACCTTCACGCCGCGCGGGCTCTCGCAGGCAAACTCGTCGTCGCGATTAACAGCGACTCCTCTGTGCGCGCACTGAAAGGGCCCGGCAGGCCGGTTATGCCCGCTGAGGAACGCGCGGAGATTCTCGCCGCACTCGCGGATGTCGATGCCGTCGTCATCTTCGGCGAGAAAGATGTGCGGGCGATCATTCGAGAGATTCAGCCTGACTTCCAGGCGAAGGGCACGGACTATACAGTGGCCAGCGTGCCGGAGCGCGAAGAAGTGGAAGCCTGCGGCGGCCAGGTCGCCATCGTCGGCGATCCCAAAAATCATTCGGCTACGGAAATCATCCGCTCGCAGACCGTCAAACCCACACGCGCGAGGCGGCGATGAGCGGCGCGTTCGATGGAGGCGACACCCCGAGGTTTCGGAGTCTGCTGGTCGTGCGGCTCAGCGCGATGGGTGACGTTATTCACACGCTGCCGGCGGTAGCTGCGTTGCGTAAGGTTTTTCCCCACATTCATATAGGCTGGCTCATTGAGGAGCGCTGGGCGGAGTTGTTATGTACGCTCCGCTATCCGCGCGCGGGACGCTGCGGGGCGGAGCGTCCGCTCGTCGATCGTGTACACACAGTGAACTTAGGACAATTCCGGCGGTCGCCAATTTCATTCCATTCCTGGCAGCAGATCGCGGTAGGACTGAGCGAGTTGCGGGGCGTCCGGTATGACGCGGCGGTCGATTTCCAGGGTGCAGTGCGCTCGGCGTTATTGGCGCGGTGGTCGGGAGCGCCGGTGTTGTACGGCAATGCTCAACCTCGCGAAAATGCGGCCAGCATGTTCTATACGCGTCAGGTGGAAGCGAGCGGCCAGCACGTAGTCGAGCAGGCGCTGAGCCTTGCGCAAGAGGTCATCCGACGGCCGCCGGGACGAGAGGCTTCGTCGTGGGCCGCGACGCTTCCGAATGGAATTCCTGTGCCCAGCACGCGTTCGCCGCACGTTGCGTTTCCAACGGATTCGGACGCGGAAAAAAGAATTGAAAGCCTGACTGGGGCCGCGGAATTCGCGATCCTGAATCCAGGCGCGGGGTGGGGGGCGAAGCAGTGGCCCGTCGAGCGGTACGGCGTGGTGGCCAAGGAACTGGCGCGCGGAGGAATGCGGTCGTTGGTGAATTACGGTCCGGGCGAAGAGAAGCTGGCGGAATCGGTAGAGGTAGCGAGTGAAGGCGCTGCACAAAAGGTGGTGTGTTCCATTGCGGAATTGATTTCGCTCACGCGCCGCGCGCGCCTTTTCATCGGCGGCGATACAGGACCAATGCACCTCGCGGCCGCGCTCAAGGTTCCGGTCGTCGCGATCTTCGGGCCGACAAATCCCGCGCGCAACGGGCCATTTGGCACACGGTCGATTGTCCTGCGAAGCGCGAGCAGCCTGACCGATCACACCCGCCATCGGAAGCCCGAGCATGGCCTTCTGGAAATAACTCCGCAGGAAGTTGTAGCTGCGGCACGAAAGCTGCTGGGGGAACCCGCGTGACCGCCTCAGCACAGTCAACCTGCCCACAGCCGCGTTGGTCCTGGCCTAGAGTCGCGCGGCGCATCCGTGTGCCGCTGGGCTTTCTGTCCGCTGCGTTTTTCGTCTGGCTTGCCCGGCCGACGCGAATTTCACTAATCGTCGGCGCGCTGGTGATGATTCCAGGTTTGCTGTTGCGCGGATTCGCCTCCGGGCACGTGCAGAAGGACCAGCAACTCACCACCAGTGGCCCTTACGCATACACGCGCAATCCGCTGTACTTGGGTTCGCTGCTGCTGGCGGCCGGGTTCGCAATAGCCGCCCGCAGTGGGTGGGTCGTCACGATTATGTTTCTGACGCTGCTTTTGATCTACCTGCCGGTTGTTGCTGGAGAGGAACGCTATCTGCGCAACGCGTTCCCCGAATACGACGACTACGCGCGCCACGTCCCGCGTTTATTTCCGAGAGTCACGCCGTATGGCAATTCTCGGGGACAATACTCGCGCGAGCGCTACTGGAAGCACCGGGAATACGAAGCAGCCATCGGGTGTATTGTGATGCTGGCCATCCTGCTGGCCAAGCTGATCATCCGTTAGTGTAGTAATCTGCATTCAATCTTTTTCGCAGCTTTGTCAGGAGAATCCTACTGAGCGTTGCCCGTTCAAACCGCCTGCTCTGTGCCCTCGCGACTGGTTTCCTTCTGTCTCTCTTTGTCACCGTCGTGCGAGGCAACCAGGGAGCGCCGACCGCCACCATCGGGCAAACGCCAAAAGAGATCACGCCGCCACGTCCCAACTATCCGTTCCCGGACAACCAAGGCTATGTCTATTCGGCAGAGTGGCACCTGATCACCGCCGGCAACGCGCGCGTGAAAATGGAAACCTCAGGTAGCGAGCGAAGGGTGGTCGCGACCGCCGAGTCGCAGGGAGCGGTTAACGTGATCTTCCCAGTTCACGACCGCTTTGAAGCGCACTTCGATCCGCGAACGTTTTGCTCGCTCTCGATTTCTAAACACAGCGAAGAAGGTTCGCATAAGCGGGAGACATCGATTCGTTTCGATTACACGCGAAAGAAAAGCGTGCTCGACGAGAAGAACCTGAAAACCGGCGAAGCCAAACATGTCGAGAACGACATGCCGGCATGCGCCACCGACGTGATCACCGGCTTTTATTACTTGCAGTCCCTCCCGCTTCAACTCGGCAGCGTTTACGAATTTCCGATCAGCGACGGCAAGACCACGATGGTACGCGCCAGCGTCGACAAGCGCGAACAGATTAAAGTGCCGGCGGGGACATTTCACACCGTGTTGGTAACCGCGGAAGCCACCTCGGGACCATTGCAATCGAAGGGAAAAGTGTGGGTCTGGTACTCCGACGACGCGCAACACATACCCGTGCAAATGCGTTCCAAGTTGGGCTGGGGAACGTTGCTGTTTCGCTTGCAGAAGATTGAGTAGCAAGGACGTTCAATCGTGTTTCGCGCTGCATCCGCGCCAGTTCACTGGACTCAGGAACTTTGTTTCGCAAATAGTGTTTGACACTTCAGCGGCTTGTTCGCTAAGGTAACAGCATGTTGAGAGCGGCTCATCATCATCACCACCATCACGCCCACAGGGCGTCGGCGGCGGTGTTTGCTGAGCTTGCATAACACCTAAAGAGATTGAAAGCCCGCTGACGCTTCCCAGCTCAGCGGGCTTTTTGTTTTTGCGCAGACCCGCACTGGTGGCGACGGCGAGCCCTCAAGGGCGACGAAGGGAACGCATGAAAGGGATCGACTTCGAAAAGATGCAGGGTCTGGCGCCGGCCATCGTGCAGGACGCAGCGAACGGTGAGGTCCTTATGCTCGGCTTCATGAACCATGAGGCATGGGAGCGCACGATGTCGAGCGGCTACGCGACGTTCTTCAGCCGCACCCGCCAACAGCTTTGGACCAAGGGAGAGACATCGGGGAATCGCCTGAAGGTAGTTTCCGCCTCAACGGACTGCGACGTCGACACGGTGCTCTTGCGGGTGCGAGTAGAGGGCGACGGACTAGTTTGCCACGAGGGCTCGCGCTCCTGTTTCACCAAGGAATTGTTCGGAGATGGCGGCCCGCAATCACTTTCACCGTCGGCGGTGCGGTCATGAGAATCCGGCTGGGAATTCCAAAGGGTAGCTTGCAGGAAGCGACGCTGCAGTTGTTCTCACGTGCGGGGCTGCCCGTGTTTGTGACGGCGCGATCTTACTTCGCAGCCACCGGCGATCCGGAGATCGAATGCATGCTGATTCGCGCGCAGGAAATGGCGCGATACGTGGAGCACGGTGTGCTTGACGCAGGCCTCACGGGCTTCGATTGGGTGGTCGAGAGCGGCCTCGAAGTCGTAACTGTTTCCGATTTGGTTTATGCGAAGCAGAGTCGCGGCAAAGTCCGGTGGGTGCTGGCGGTGCCCGAGAGTTCGGCGTACCAGCGCGCAGAGGATCTGGGCGGACGGATCATCGCAACTGAACTCGTAAGTGTCACAAAAAAGTATTTTGAGGACAAGCAAGTTCCGGTACAGGTGGAGTTTTCCTGGGGAGCAACAGAGGTGAAGCCGCCGATGCTGGCGGATGCGATCGTCGAAGTCACGGAGACGGGCAGCTCTTTGAAGGCGAACCGCCTGCGCATCATTGACACCGTGCTCGAATCGAACACGCAGGTCATCGCGAACCGTACGTCATGGGGCGATCCAGAGAAGCGGCGCAAGATTGAAAACCTCGCGTTGATGCTGCGCGGCGCAATGGACGCGCAGACGCGGGTTGGCCTGATGCTGAACGTGCGCCGAAAAGATCTGGCGGCGGTGCTCGCCGAACTGCCGGCCTTGCAGAAGCCGACGGTTTCCCCGTTGAGCGAAGATGACTGGTTCGCGGTGAACACGATCATCGAAGAGTCGCTCGCCTGGGAAATCATTCCGCGCCTGAAAGCGGCCAACGGCGAAGGTATCGTCGAATATCCGCTGAACAAGGTGGTGATGTGATGCGCATCATCACAGGGAAGGCGGCGGCCGCGAGCGTGCGCAAAATGGCTGAGCGCGCGGCCTGCTATACAGGCGTCGAGTCCGCAGTGAAGCGGATCGTCGCTGACGTGCGCCGCCATGGCGATCGCGCCCTGCGCAAATATGCGGAGCGATGGGATCGCCTCAGTCCGGGGCAGGCCTTGCGGGTATCGGAGGAAGACATTGACCGCGCATGGGCCAGTGCAAGCGCCGGACTCAAAACTTCCCTGCGGACGGCGGCAGCCAACATTCGGCGCTTTTGTGAGGTGCAGAAGCCGAAACAATGGACCCGCTCGCGCGGTGGGATTTCTCTGGGGCAAATTGTGCGGCCGCTCGACTCGGTCGGCTGCTACGTTCCCGGCGGAAGGCATCCTTTGATTTCGACTCTGCTGATGACCGTCATCCCCGCTCAGGTCGCGGGTGTCGAAACGATCCGTATCGTCTCGCCGAACGTCCATCTCGACGTTCTGGCTGCGGCCGCGATGCTCGGTGTTCGCGGGGTCTATCGCGTAGGCGGCGCGCATTCGATCGCCGCGATGGCCTACGGCACAGAAAGCATTCCGCGAGTGGACAAGATTGTCGGCCCAGGAAATGTGTACGTCACAGTCGCGAAGAAAGAAGTCGCTTTCGATTGCTCGATCGATTTTCTAGCCGGTCCGACGGAGGGGCTGATCGTCACCGACACTGGGACGCCCGAATTCATCGCTGCCGATCTGGCGGCGCAAGCGGAACACGATCCCGATGCGATGGCCGTTTTCATCACGACAAAGCGGGACCTCGCGGATCGTGTTGCGCGCTGTGTGGACGCGATGGCGGCCGGAAATGCGGTTGCGCGCGAGTCGTTGCGAAAGCGGGGTATGATTCTAGTCTCCGATTCGCGGCAGCAGAGCTTCGATTGGGCAAATGCAATCGCAGCCGAGCATCTCACGATCGATCATAAGGACATTGCTCTGGTCCGCAACGCCGGCTCGATTTTTATCGGCGACTATTCCGCGCAGGCCGCGGGAGACTACGCGTCGGGTCCAAATCACGTGCTGCCGACGGGTGGTGCGGCACGTTTTCGCGGAGGACTGAGCGTGACAGACTTCGTGAAAGCCATCAGCGTGCAGCAGGTCTCATCAAAGGGCTTGCGGCGAATCGGTCCAACGATCAAGACGCTTGCCGCCGCTGAGGGGCTGCGGGCGCACAAAAACTCGATCCGCATTCGATGCCAACGGGCGTTCGCGGGACGCGCGAGGAGCAGCCATGCTTAAGGCGCGCGAATCGGTACGAAGCCTGCCCCTATACAATGCACCACTGGTCGCAAGAGCCGGACTGCGGCTGGACCTCAACGAAAACACCGCGGGATGCTCGCCGCGAGTGCTCGCCCGATTGCGAGAACTCACGGCCAACGATGTCGGGTACTACCGCGCGCGAGAGCCGATGGAAGCATTAGTTGCCTCCCGCCTCGGCCTCGATCCCAACGAGGTTTTGCTGACCAATGGAGTTGACGAAGGGATTCACCTGCTCGCCGGGACATTTCTTGAGCCGGGAGACGAGGCGCTCGTGGTGGTTCCGACATTCGTCATGTATGAGATCGCGATGGCGGCGACCGGAGCCCGCATTGTGAAGGTTCCGTGCGAGTTGGACTTCAGCTTTCCGCTGGCCAAGCTGATTTCCGAAATCAATCCGCGCACGCGCCTGATTGCGATCGCGAACCCGAATAACCCGACCGGCAGTGTGGTAAGCGGAGAGACACTGGCGGAAATCGCGCGCCGGGCGCCCAATGCGGCCGTTTTGATCGATGAGGCCTACTTTGAGTTTTATGGGACGACGATCCTCGGCGAATGGCGGCGAGAGCTGCCCAATCTGTTCGTTGCTCGCACGTTTTCGAAGGCGTACGGGATGGCAGGGCTACGCGTGGGGGTTCTTGCCGGCAATGCCGAGCATATCGGCCTCGTGCGGCGAGTAACGACGCCGTTCAACGTGAACGCGGTCGCGCTGGCCTGCTTGCCCGCAGCGCTCGCTGATGGCAAGTATGTTCGTGAATATGTCGAGCAAGTGCGTGTTGGACGCGAGCAAATAAGAGAGGAACTTTCCCGCTTGGGTATTCCGTGTTGCGCGAGCGAGGCAAATTTTCTGCTGGCTGAAATCGGCCCGTCGCATGCGGCGTTCGTCAATGCGATGGAAGACAAAGGCGTCTTGGTGCGCGACCGCTCGCAAGACGATGGTTGTGATGGCTGGGTGCGAATTTCAATCGGCAAGAGCGAACACACCGCACAACTGCTCATAGTGCTGCGGGCGGCGCTAGCGGAGATTGGGCAAACCGAGGCGGCTGCGAAATGAGGCGAGCGTCGATCCATCGCACCACCAAAGAAACAGATATTCGCGCGGTCCTCACGATCGACGGTCGTGGCCGATACAAAGTTTCGACCGGCATCCGCTTCTTCGATCACATGCTGGAATTGCTTGCGCACCATGGTGCCTTCGATCTGCAGCTCGTCGCAAAGGGCGATCTCGATGTCGATCAGCACCACACCGTGGAAGATGTCGGCATTGTCCTGGGCGAGCTTTTCAGCAAGGCGCTCGGGTCGAAGCGGGGAATTCTGCGCGCCGGCTATTTCCTCATGCCAATGGACGAGACGCTGGGACTCGCCGCAGTCGATTTTTGCGGACGCACCTCGGTAGCTGTCGATACCAAGGCGAAAGTGCGCCTCGTGGGCGATCTGCAAGCCGAGTTGGTGCACGACTTCTTTGACGGCTTCGCACGCGGAGCACGCGCGAGCGTCCATGCCCGAGTTCTTTATGGCCGCTCCAGTCATCACAAAATCGAGTCGCTGTTCAAGGCGTTTGCGCGGGCGCTGCGCGCAGCCTGCTGGCGAGACCGGCGCATGGCGCGCCTGCTGCCCAGCACGAAAGGATTGTTGTGACAGTCGCCATCGTCGATTATCGCGCTGGCAATCTCGCTTCGGTAAAGAAGGCACTCGACTGTCTGAATGTCGAGTCGGTTGTGACGGCGGCTCCAAGCGTCGTTGCAAGGGCTGACAAAATCATTCTTCCGGGGGTGGGCCATTTTGCAGCGACGGCTGTTCTCCAGGCGTCAGGCCTGCGCGACGCTATCCTCGAGAAAATTGAGCGAGAAACTCCATTCCTCGGAATCTGCGTCGGAATGCAGTGGCTGTTTGCGGCGAGCGAAGAGGCGCCCGCGGTTGCGGGGCTCGGCGTATTTCCGGGCCGATGTGAACGCTTCCCTAAAGGCGTGAAATCACCGCACGTGGGGTGGAACTCGATTACGTGGCGTGACGATTCGAGGCTCTTTCAAGGAATCTCACCGGGAGCATTTGTTTATTTCACGCACTCATACCGCGCGCCTGTGGTAGAAGCCACCGCCGCTCGCGCGGAATACGGCGGAGAGTTTTCCGCGGCGGTCGAGCGGGAGAATTTATTCGGTGTGCAGTTTCATCCGGAAAAATCTTCGGCGGCGGGACTAAAACTGCTTGAGAACTTTTGCACAATCTAGCACCTGATGCTGACGAAACGAATCATCGCGTGCCTGGACGTAACCGCCGGAAGGGTGGTCAAAGGCGTGCAGTTCAAGGAGCTGCGCGACGCAGGCGATCCCGCGGAATTGGCCGCCGCTCACAGCGAGGCAGGCGCCGACGAGATCGTTCTGCTCGATATCTCGGCAACGCACGAAAATCGTGCGACGCTAGTGGATACAGTGCGGCGGACAGCAAAGCAACTCTTTATTCCATTCACGGTCGGCGGCGGGATTCGATCTCTCGATGGCGCGATGTCAGTGTTCGATGCCGGCGCGGATAAAGTCAGCATCAACTCGGCCGCGCTCGCGAACCCATCACTTATCTCGGCGATCGCAGAGCGCTATGGCTCGCAGGCGGTCGTCGTCGCCATTGACGCCAAACGCGCTAGAGGTCAGTCCGAATTCGAGGTGTATGTAAGTGGCGGAAGAAAAGCCACGGGGCGTGACGCCGTGGCGTGGGCGCGCGAGGCGGAAGGGTGCGGAGCAGGTGAGCTTCTGCTTACTTCGATGGATCGCGACGGCACCGGCGCTGGTTTCGATTGCGAACTTACAAGCAGGGTGGTGGAAGCAGTAAAGATTCCCGTAATCGCTTCGGGCGGAGGTGGAGACACGCGGAGCTTTATAGATGTGTTTCACCAGGGAAAAGCCGATGCTGCGCTGGCAGCCTCCATTTTTCATTTTGGCTTGCGCGAACTCACCGGCCTCAAGCGCGAATTGCGCGATGCGGGCATTCCAATGCGGTGGCCATGCTGATACCTTCAGTCGATTTGATGGGGGGCCGCATCGTCCAGTTGGTGCAGGGAGAGCGGAAGGCGCTCGAATTCGAAAATTTCGACGAATGGGTCTCGCGCTTCATCCGATTTCCCCTTGTCCAACTCATCGATCTGGATGCAGCGAAGAGAATCGGGAACAATCGGACGCTGATCCGTGACCTTGCCAAGAAGCTACCCTGCCAGGTCGGTGGAGGGTTGCGCACGGTTCGGGATGCGGAGGACATGCTGGACGCGGGTGCCCGGCGCGTCATTTTCGGTTCTTCGTTAATCCGGGAAGGCGTTCCAGACACCCATTTTGCGGCCGAGATCGCGGAATCGGTCGGCTCGGATAGATTGGTCTTTGCCATCGATTCGAAGGAAGGCAGAGTTGCGATTCGCGGCTGGCGGGAAATTACCGCTATTACTGCGATCGAGATGATAGGGGCGCTCGAAAGCCGCTGTGAAGCCTTTCTTTATACAAACATCGACACCGAGGGTTCAATGAGCGGCATTCCTTTCGAAGCGGTTCGCCGGCTTCGGCAAGCCACATCTCGACAGTTGATTGTCGCCGGAGGCATCGCCACCCTTGAAGAAGTCCAGCAGCTCGATGCGATGCAGGTGGATGCCGTGGTGGGGATGGCGATTTATGCGAAAAATATAGATCTTGGGTCTTGAATTGACACACCCAAGCGTCTACAGTATTCACCCTATTTAGTTGTAAAGTTCAACGGGTAGCATAATACTGCGGTGTATTTAAGCGGTTGCTCTTCGCCTGATCTGCTGTGATCAGCGCGGGTTTTTTGGAGGACCGCTTACGATTCGCGCACTCTGCGCACAGAGGGACCCCGGGGGTTTTAGCTAAAATGCGAGTCCTGATCGTCGACGACCATGAAGTCGTGCGCCGCGGTGTGCGTTCCCTCCTCCTTAGCCAAAAGAAATACGAGATTTGTGGCGAAGCGGTGGATGGCCAGGATGCGCTCGAAAAGGCCCGCGAACTGCGGCCGGACGTAATCGTTATGGACGTAAGCATGCCCCGCCTCAACGGGCTTGAGGCTACTCGCCTCGTGCGAAGCACGGTGCCTGAGTGCGAGGTGCTGATCCTCAGCCAACATGAATCCCCGGAAATGGCGCGCCAGGCGATGAATGCGGGCGCTCGCGGTTACGTGGTAAAACGCACCATCGCCAAGGACTTGGTTTCCGCGTTGGAAACGGTCGCTCAGCACCAGCCTTTCTTTGATTCCGCGATTTGGGAAGCCGCGTCAGGTGATCCGGGCACGGTTGGTCATTTGGATGTTCAGGAAATCCTGCAGCGGAGTGCAGCTTTCGAGCAGGCGCTCCGGGAGAGCGAGCAACTATACCGCTCGACATTTGAGTTAGCCGCGGTCGGAGTCGCACATGTCCGGCCAGACGGTCGCTGGCTACGCGTGAACAGGAAGATGTGTGAAATCGTTGGCTACAGCGAAGCCGAACTGATGCGGATGAACTTTCAGGAGATCACCCACCCGGAGGACCTCGCTGCCGACCTCACTCAAACTGAAAAACTCCTGCGGGGTGCTCTCGACACGTTCTCCATGGAAAAGCGGTACATCAGGAAGGATGGCTCCCTTGTCTGGGTCAACCTTACGGTATCGGTGGCGAGAGATGCAGGCGGAAATGTGAAGCACTTTATTTCTGTCGTTGAGGACATCCATGGGCGCCGGGACGCTGAGGAAGTGCGGGCACGCATGGCGGCGATCGTCGAATCATCGGACGATGCCATCGTTTCCAAAGACTTGAACGGCATAATCCTCAGCTGGAATGCGGGTGCGGTGCGTATTTTCGAGTATACGGCCGAGGAGGTGCTGGGAAGACCGATAACGCTCATCATTCCTCCCGAGCGGTCGGATGAGGAAGCTCAAATCCTCGAGAAGCTGCGGCGGGGCGAGCGCATCGAGCATTACGAGACTGTACGCGTGACCAAGTCGGGCAGGAGAATCAACGTTTCGTTGACGATTTCACCCATTAGAAATCCCGAGGGACAGGTCATCGGGGCGTCCAAGATTGGGCGCGATATTACCGCCCGAAAACAGGTCGAAGAAGCTTTGCGCGAGAGCCAGGCGCAATTGGCTCTCGCGCTCGATTCATCGCACACTGCGATCTTCGATTGGGACATAGTCAACCGGCTCGGACTCTGGAATTCACAAATGGCGGCAATTTATGGATTCCAGCCCCGCGCGGAGCGCATTAGCGCTGAGGAATGGCGTGCGCAATTCCACCCTGAGGATAGGGAACGCGTCGTAGCGGAGGCTCACGCCCTATGGAACGACAAGGATCAGGACAGGTTTAACTTTGAATTTCGGGCTGTCCGGCCCGATGGCCAAACGCGCTGGATACTTTCGCAGGGCCGCATCGTTCGCGACTCGCAGGGCCGGGCGCTGCGCATGGTAGGAACTCATTCTGATGTCACAGAGAGACGGCGCGTCGAGCAGGCCGTGCGAGAAAGCGAAGAGCGCTTCCGCGCAATCCTGGAAACTACCCCTGAGTGCGTTAAGTTAGTGGCCCAGGACGGCACCCTTCTGCACATGAATCTGCCGGGACTGAAGATGGTGGGCGCGGAAGTCGCCGCCGAGGTCGTTGGTTCCAGCGTCTACAGCTTAATCGCGCCTGAAGATCGCCTCCGTTACCAGGCTTTTAACGAACGAATTTGCGCCGGCGAAAAGGGAGCGCTTGAGTTCGACATCATCGGCCTGAAAGGCGGTCGGCGGCACATGGAGACCCATGCGGCCCCGCTGCGAAATCCGGATGGGACCGTTGTACATCTTGCCGTGACGAGAGACGTTACCGAACGCAAGCAGGCGGATGAGGCGTTGCGGCTCCAGAGAGAGCGCTTCACGATGGTGGCTCGGGCCTCCCAGGTCGGCTTTTGGTTTTGCGATCTGCCCTTCGACAAACTGGTCTGGGACGATCGGGTCAAGGAACATTTTTGGCTCCCGCCGAACGCGGATGTAACGATTGAGCTGTTCTATGAACGGCTCCATCCCGATGATCGCGAGCGGACGCGTCAGACGATCTCCGATTGCATCGAGAAAAATAACTTCTTCGACATCGAATACCGTACCGTTGCGCCTGACGGGCGCGAAAAATGGATTCGCGCCATCGGTCGTCCTTTCTATGATTCAATCGGTACCCCTCGGCGCTTCGACGGCTTGACCTTGGATATTACCGGGCAAAAGCAGGCGGCCGACCGCGAGCGCAAAATGGCCGCCGAATCGGTCGCCGCGACGGCAAAATTTCGCGCCGTTTTCGAGCAGACTACCGTCTTTGCCGGCATCATGACTATGGATGGCATCTTGTTTGAGGCGAACAAGCTCTGTCTCGACGCCTGCGGTTTCCGCGCCGAAGAGGTTCTGCAAAAGCCTTTTTGGGAAACCCCATGGTGGAGGAATTCTCAGGAATCTCGCAACAAAATTCGCGCAGCAACTCCGCTGGTTGCCCAGGGAATCCCATACCGTGAAACCCTGCATTACTCCTGGGCGGACGGTACCGAGCGCCTGGTCGATTTTGCGCTTTATCCGATCACGAATGATCAAGGCGAAGTCATTTTTCTTCACCCCACAGGCGTGGACATCACTGTCCTTAAGCGCACGGAAGAAAACTATCGCAAGCTCGCGGAAACTCTGGAAGCGGAAGTTTGCGCGCGCACCAGGGAACTTGAGGAGCGAAATGCGGATGTACTCCGGCAGGCCGAACAGGTTCGTGATCTATCGGTGCGCCTGATAAAAACTCAGGATGAGGAGCGGCGGCGCATTGCCCGGGAGCTGCATGACAGTGCCGGTCAGACATTGACGGTATTAGGCATGAATCTGGCGCAATTTATGCAGGACATCGATGGCATGACTTCAATCGCCACGAAGGATGGCGAGAAGATCCTCGAGCTTGTGCAACAGCTGCATCAGGAGATACGAACAACTTCCTATCTGCTGCATCCCCCATTGCTCGATGAAACCGGATTGGTCTCGGCGTTGAGTTGGTACGTGCGCGGACTGGTGGAGCGCAGCGGCTTGGCAATCGAGCTCGATATCCCCGAAAACCTCGAAAGACTCCCTGCCGACGTGGAACTTGCCATTTTCCGTCTGGTGCAGGAGGGCCTGACGAATGTTCATCGCCACTCGGGAAGTAAGACGGCGCGGATAAAAATCGCTAGCGATCCGGACGGAGTCCACATCGAGGTGTGCGACGAAGGCAAGGGTATTACTCCAACCCGCATGGCGGAGATTCAGTCGCATGGCTCGGGTCTTGGCATCAGAGGATTGCGGGAGCGTTTGCGGCAGTTTCACGGAGAAATAAGGATCGAATCGAACGGGACAGGAACGCGGGTAGTGGCCGACATCCCTCTGCCCGGTAGAGACCGGCTGCCCAATGCCCCGCCGCTTCAGGCTGCCGCGATCTAAGCGCGTCCCAGCGGTCAGTTCGATATCTGCCCAAAAAGCGAAAAGCCCCAGCGGGTCTGCAAGCCCGCCGGGGTCATTCTATTGGCTGGTCCTCTTCGGTGAAGTTCTACGCCGAAATCCGGGCTCGTATCACAGTTTGCGGAGCAGCCTGATCGCCTTCGCTGACCCATTCCCACACTCGCCGCCCGCGATCGTTCGACAAGCTTCTCGCCTCGCCGTAATCCACCAACCGGTTCAGCACAGTGGTTACTGAAGCCAGCGGATCCTTGTGACGAGCCAGAATCGCCGGGGCCTGTCGCTCCAGTTCTGCGCACACCTCGCGTGCTCCCATTGGACGACGAACTTCCATCAGCACTCGTCGGCACGCCTTTGTGAACCCGGGCTGTCTGCCATTTGGCTTGCGGTCAATCAGGTCGAGCAATTCTTCGCCGAGCGCATCTTCACCGAACAAATCCGCCAGCCCGGTGATCGTCTGCTTTACGGTCCCGATGCGCTTCATGATCTCCGCGCGCTGTTGCAGTAGTTGTCGCAACTCTTCATGCGCAGCCTTGACTACTTGGTGCACCGAAACATCGTTCAGTACGTTAAGACTCTGCAAACCCTCATGACCATTCTTGGCAACTTCCATAAAACCTCCGGCAAAAAAACGAGCCAAGCCTGAACGCCCCGCTCTTTCTAATACATACGTCAATGTTCGCTTCGAAGTTCCCAGTGCGGTCCAGGAGGCCGTCCCGGGCAATGAAGCTTCCCCGTTACCAGAACAACTGCTTAGTGTTTGGACGCTTCCAGGCGGAAAATGGAAGCAAGGAATTCCCGGCGATTGACAATTCTGAGACAACCGTTTGTCGTCGTTTACACACAGTTCATCGAATGTCCGTTTCCGGACATCGTGACCAAAGCGGATTTGCCGAGGAACCAGAGTCCGGTGTGAAAGCCGAACGCTGAAAGCTCCTACCCCATCACCGTAGTATGTTCCGGCTTGATCTTATAAACAACGCGCACCTCGCCCGGCTGCCCGTACGGATACTTGTCTTCTCCCAGATATTTTTTTGCCATCTTGTCAATATGCTTGTCCGCGCCCTCTTCCGTGATCTCCACCACCTTGCCGCGAATCTCCAGATAGCGATACGGATTGTCAGGATCGATGATTGCCAGAGCCACGTTGGGATTGCGCCGCACGTTCTTGTCTTTCTGTCGTCCCTTTGCAGAATTGAAGATCACATGCTCCCCGTCGAAATCACACCACACCGGGGTGACCTGAGGACGCCCATCCGGCATCAGCGTCCCCAGGCTCGCAAATGCTTTCTTTGAAAAAAGATCTCGGTACTTCTCGGGAATCACATTCGACATGAGCTGCTCTCCTTGAGATGTTTGCAACTCGATTATAGATGCGGGAGAAGTGCGGATGGCTTCCATCAAACGCAGATGCGCCCGGTACCCTCCTGCGAGTGGAATTCTTCAACCTCTTTAATCATCTGAATTTTGCGCTACCCGATCACAACTTGACTGTCCGGCTACGATCAGTTGAGAGCCTTGCAGTGCGATCCCAAACGCAGGTTGCCCGCAAGGTGTTATCACGTCGACTCCCGACCGACGTACGCCAAACCCACCCAGGCGTCGGAGGAGGCGGGCCAAGCGAGGTCGAATCAGCGATGAAGTTTACTTTCTGATAAGAAAAAAGTCGTGAGGGTAAAATGACGCGGCCGGATAAGCAACCGTCCGCATTAAATTTCTGTGATCTGGGATCTGTGATCTGTGGGCGGTGACCTAAGCCTCAATCCGCGGCAACACATTCCGCAGCAAACTAATAAAATGTCCCATCACTCGACGCCCAGTCTCCAGCACTTCCTCATGATCCAGAGGCTTATCCAGAATTCCGGCTGCCATGTTCGTCACGCACGAGATCGCCAGCACCTCAATTCCCATATGCCGCGCCACAATCGTCTCGGCCACGGTCGACATGCCAATCAGATCCGCGCCAATCGTCCGCAAATACCGAATCTCCGCCGGCGTCTCATAACTAGGCCCAGCCAGCGCCGCATATACGCCTTCATGCGGAGCGATTCCTAACCTCCGCGCTTCTTCCAGCGCAATCTCGCGCAAGCGCTTTGCATACGCGTAACTCATATCCGGAAACCGATGCCCAAACCGCTCATCATTCGGGCCACTCAACGGATTCTGTCCCTGCAAATTAATGTGGTCGCGCAAAATCACCAGCGCGCCCTGCCCATACTCGACATTGATCCCCCCGGCCGCATTCGTCAGGATCAGATTCCGAATCCCCATCCGTCCCAGCACGCGCACAGGAAACGCAACTTCCGCCGCCGAATACCCCTCATACAAATGCACGCGGCCCTGCATCACCCCGACAGGAACATCGCCAAGCTTTCCCACCACCAACTGCCCCGCATGTCCAACCGCAGTCGATCGCGGAAACGATGGAATCTCCGCATAGGGAATGCGCACGGCTTCCGTAAGATCGTCGGCAAATGCTCCCAATCCAGACCCGAGCACGAGGCCAATTGTGGGGCGCAGCGTGGTTTTCGAGTGAATGAACCCGGCAGCGGATTCGGCGCGGCTGTAAAGGTCGGAAATGTTCTCACCTCATCAGGACAATCAGCAATCGCTTCAAAGAGTAAACAAAGATAAGGACGCCGCAAACGGACATGACGACGCGGCCTTCGTCTGGCATGGGAATCGTGCCATACCGAACCGGCCCTCCGCGATATGCAGACAAGAGCACTATGACTGCAAAGACGCAGCCAATACGCCCTTTAATGCCTCCACGCGCAATGCTTCGGGATATGACTCGACTCCCACGTTAGAAACGATCCTCGAATTCAGAAAAAAGCTATTCGATCTGCCACTGCATCAGCACTTCAGAACTTCTTCTCAAACTCCGCGAACGCCCCTTCCATCCTCCGCTGCACCTGCCCACGCTCGTTCGCCTCCAAAAAACTATGCTCTAAGCTAGCTCGCACCATCCGCTTTAAATCCGTGTATGTCAGCCCGTAATCCAGCGCCGCCCGCAGGAATTCATGCGTAATATCCGTCCGCGAAACTCCCTCATCGTCGGTCGCCAGCGCCACCGGCACGCCATACTTCATATAAATCGGCAGTGGATGCCGATCCCCGCTCACCCCCAGAATCACGTCATTCGAAGTCAAACAAATCTCAACCAGCACCTTCTTCGCTGCCATTTCCTTCAGCAGTTCGAGGGGATGGTCTTCGTTCATCACGGCCACGCCGTGCCCAATCCGCTCCGCACCGGCTATCTCCACCGACTCGCGAATATGAAACCGCAACCCCTCCGGCGGCACCAGTCCCATTGCAAGTTCATCCGCATGCAGCGAAATGTGTACGCCCGGATAGAACTTGCGCAGCGCCTCAATCATCCTCATGTGCAGATCGAAATCGCGCATCGGCACATACCAGTCTTCGGGCATCACCAGGTTGAATCCCACAAACCGCGAATCCGTCTTCGCCAACTCAAATCCAAGCACGATCTGCGCAAACACCTGCTCCCGCGGCAACCCGCGCAACACCTGATACAGATACCGCATCGTCACCGCGCACCCAGCTTCAGCCTGCGCCGTCGCGCAATGCAGTACTTCCTTCTCCCGAGCCTCATCCGCATCCGTCTGCAACCGCACTCCCGCGACAACCTCGCTCATCCCGCCCGCCAGCAACTTCTCACGGAAGCGCACCAAGTCATCGTCCCACCCAACCTTGCTTCCGAGGTTTGCCGCCCCGCGCCCGTCCGCCGTGTGCATCACCTCGACATACTGCAGATGATCCTCCGCCGCCCGCGACACCACCTCCGCAAACGCCTCGCCCGTATGCCGGTCCATCGCCGGCCCAAACTTGTCGAAGCTGGCAAAAAAGTGATCGTGCCCCGATTCTTCGTTGTGGTCCCAGTTCCGCATCGACCACGCATCGATCAACTGGTTATAGAGCACATGATCCTGATACGCGCACCGCACCGAAGGCTTCGGCTGATAAAGCTCGCACGAATCGCAAGCCGCATGAATTAGCTTCGAACTGCTGCGCTCCACGCAAAGCGCATTCTCCGAAGCCCAATCGATCAGGCTCTCCGCATAAATCGCTCCGCTCAAATGAATATGCAGGTCCCCGCCCTTCGGCATCTCCTGCAAAAAAGCCAGCAGCAACTCCGGCTGCTTCCGCACTGACTCCATATACTTCGCAGTCTTCTCCTCGGGAGTCTGCGCCAGGCAAAGCGCCGCCAGCGCACACGTCACCACCAAAGATCGCAATGTTCGAATCAAACTAGCCTCCAGGCGGAAACAAAATTGTACTGGACAGGAGTTCTTCCGTGTGGCCTCTGTGTACTCCGTGGTTCAAGCTTTTTGCCGCGATCAGGAGGGTACCCGGCAGGGAGCCGAAAACGGCGAGTATGCAGGCGCGGTGCTAACTCTCCCCAGATTTGCACAACGAACCTCAAGGTAGCTTCCGGAACAGTTCCATTTCCCACCCTTAAAAACTCCGCATAAACACAGGTGATTTCCATACTCCCGCCCCGCCTGCACCATTCCCGCACCACCCGCCTGTGGATGCCCCGCACTCCATTGACAAATCAGTACTTACAATCCCGCGAATTCCATTGACGATAAAATCCAGCGTGGTAAAACCATAATCGTTCTTTGACACGTTCTGAAGTTTTCCCGGTTGGTGTAAGGTCCGGGGCTCAAGCGAAGTCACTC